>Ga0209530_1000305_pt1 | contig 39183 bp, 43 predicted proteins | sample BlaSpr_A8_Ref_O1_FD_187987 | JGI IMG/M metagenome (GOLD analysis project Ga0209530, IMG submission 187987) | Forest soil microbial communities from Thunder Bay, Ontario, Canada - Black Spruce, Ontario site 2_A8_Ref_O1 (SPAdes) (version 2) | ecosystem: Environmental > Terrestrial > Soil > Boreal...
GGTAGCTCAGCTTCTCCACCACCACCGCGTCGCCGGGTCCGGCCAGCGGGAGAAGAACCCGCTGGCCGCCTGCCAGTAGGCGGTGTTCCCCCGGCCGGTGCCCTCCAGGTGCCGGCGGTATGCCGCCAGCAGCGGCCGCGGGTCAGCCCCGGGAACGCATACGGTCACGAGCCGCATCGAATTCCGCCTTCACATGCGAGGGGGCCAGGTGAATGTACCGGGCCGTGGTGTCCACGTGGGCATGACCGAGCAGGGCTTGCATCACCGCCAGATCGACGCCGGACTCAGCCAGGGCGGTGCCGAAGGTGTGCCGCAGCGCGTGCGGGTTCCCGGCCGGCACCCCGGAGATCTCCCGGTGGTAGCGGAAGATGCGGCGCAGCCCGGCTGCCGTCAGCGGCTGGCCGCGGTGCGGTCCTTTCGCCACGATGAACAGCCGGGGACTGGCCGTCTCGGGCCGCTCGGCGAGCAGGTACGTCTGGATCACCGACGCGACATCAGGGTCCAGCGGCACCCGCCGTTCCCGGTTGCCTTTCCCGGTGACCTGCACCCACCGGCCGCCGATGTCCGCGTCGGTCACGTTCAGGCCGAGCACCTCGGCGCTGCGCAGCCCGCAGTACAGCATCAGCCCGGCGATCGCCCGGTCCCGCCAGGCATGAAAGCTGGCCAGCAGCTCGGCGGCCTCCCGCAGGTCCAGCGCGCGGGGCAGCCGCCGCGGCTCGCGCAGCCGCAGCGCCGACCGGCTCTTCGGGCGGCGGGCGACATGAACCAGCAGGCCGTTTCGTTCCCCGGCCGACGCCCGCCGCGCCTCGCGTCCCTTCGGCACCGGGTTCGGCGCATCGGGATCGCGCATGCCTCGGAACGCGAACATGCCCGAGATCGCGATCATCCGGTGATTGATCGTGGCCGCCGCGTACTGGTCAAGCCGCCGCCCGGCCAGGCTGACGACATTCGGGCCCGGGCGCCCCGCCACCTTCGCCTCGCGGCAGGCAGCCAGGAACCGCAGCAGCACATCCGTCGTCACCGCGGCCAGCTCGACCTGCTCAGCCGACAGCCAGCGGCAGAACGCCAGCAGGTCGAACCCGTACGCTCGGACCGTGCGCGGCGAGTAATTCCGGTCCGCCAGATACGACAGGTACTCGCTCACCAGCCCGAAACGGGCAGCTTCCGGGCCATCCAGCACCCAGTCCTCATCGCGCTGCTCAAGCCGCAGCGAGCAGTCCCCCGTACTCATGGCGGACATGTGTATCGCGACCGTCACCCCAAGACAAGCATCCCCGCACCATCCGGCGTGTCACTGAACTGCGGAAACGCTGCGATTGGCCGGTCAAGGGGCAGATCCCGGTCCGGCCGACTGACTGGCGTACATTCAGTCCTTTGAGCTCCTTGGCGAACTCTGCTGAGGTGTAATTGCTCCCGCGGTCGCTGTGAAAGACTGCCCCGTCCGGCAGCTTCACGTTCCGGGCCGCCATCGTGATAGCGCTGGTGATCAGAGGTGTCTTGTAATTGTCGTTCATTGCCCACCCTACGATCATCCGGGTCGCGCAGTCGATGACCAGGGCGAGGTAAACCCATCCTTCCCACGTCGGGATATAGGTTATGTCGCCAACCATTTTCTCGCCGGGCCTGTCCGCCGTGAAATCGCGGTTCACCAGGTCCGGGATCGGCCCGGAGGGGCCCTGCTCGGTCAGCGAGTGCCGCCACGGCTTCGGCTGGCACGGCTCCAGGCCCAGCTCGCGCATGAGCTTGCGGACCAGTTCCTCACCGACCTGCTCACCGCCGCGGACTAGGACAGCATGCATGCGCCTGTAGCCGTAGGTCTCGTCGTTAGCATAGAAAAGCGCCTCGATCTTGATCTTCAGCAGCTCGCGCCGCAGCGCGGTCGCGCTTTCCGGCCGGGACCTCCATTCATAGAATCCGGATTTCGACACATCAAGCCACCGGCACATCTGCACGATGGCAGGAGCAGGCGCATTCACGGGCGGGCTGGCGTACTCAGCGTCGATGAACTCATATTTCTGAGTCACCGATGCTCCCTCGCGAAGTACGCTGCCGCTTTTTTCAGGAACGCGTTCTCCATCTCGAGCTCGCGGTTCCGCCGCTCGAGTTCCTTCAGTCGCTCGTCATCAGGCATGCTTGCCGGAAGAGGCTGCCCCGCCATTTTCTTCCGGTAAATAGCCACCCAGCATCCAAGAGTGGTCTCGTTAACATCCAGTTCCCGAGCCACCGACCCTATTGTGCGTGATGGTGTTGATTCGACCACCATCTTCACGGCCTGTTCCTTGAATTCCGGAGTGTAATACTTTCCCTTCGTCATTTCCCCCGCCCCTTTCAGAGAGATCTTATTGATCTCCCTGTCCGGGAACTCGGGGGCACCTCAAGGACCGACCGGTAGAGCCCGCCCCGCTCCTCCATCCCAGACGGGACGTCCTCCGCAGGCACCCCTAGCGCCCGGAGCAGGGCATCCAGCGCCTGACCGGGTTCTACCGGTGCATCGTCGTAGCCATGCAGATCTATGAACACCACCCCGCCACCGAACAGGCCCCGTTGCCTGGCCGCGTGTCCCGCTTGAACAGCCAGGGTTGTCTTGCCAACGCCCGCCATCCCGACTACCGCTGAAACCACCGCAGCGTCCGGCGTGCCGGCTGGATCAAGCAACCTACCCAGTAGAGCAAGGGAATCATCACGACCGGTGAATCCAGCTATGGGAGCGGGGAGTTGGGCTAGGGCCGTTGGCGCCGCCGGAGCCGTGCGTGTGCCACCCAGTCGGGCGAGCGCGCCCAGGATTTCGTCGGCGCGCTGATCTACGACTCCGCCCAGTCGCCTTACCTGCAAATGGGTCACGTCATGGTTCAGCTGCGAAGCCAGTGGAGAGAGCGGGCCTCCGCCAGAGCCACGAACTGAGATCTCCCGCAACAGATTGGCGGTCAGTTTTTTCGCCAGCACTGTGCCAGTAACACCCAGCACCTCGGATGAGGACACGCCTGTACCTGTCACGCTGGCGTCATCGAGTACCGCTAGCTGCCCAGCGATGCCTGCATGCAGTGCTTCCAGTACTGTGTCATGCCCGGCCAGCTGCGCATCCGGTACCGGTTCGCCGAAAACATGGCTGATCACCAGGGCCAGCTGACCAGCCTGCTCGTGGTCATCGGGGTGCAGTTCCTGCGCGGTGAGACCTACAGCGTCAGCTGCGGCCCGCCGCAGTTCTCGCTCCTGATCGGTGCCAAGAACGAACGTAGTCAGCTTCCTACGGCCCGCGTCCGCGAGCGCCGAAACTAGCCACGCCCCTAGGTCATCGGCTCCGTACACCACGTCCGCAAGTATCTCAGCTCTGGATCGCTACTCTGAATGCGGCGCGAGCCGAGACACGCCAGCCCCGACGGCACGTTTTTAGTCAGAAAGCAAGCCAGCGTCCTTGTAATTCGGCCGATGCACTTCTTCGTCAGCTGGCTCTTAAGATCTGCGCCGCGTCTGCGGACGTGAAGCCGAAGTCGCTGGCCATCCGGATCATCGCCCGCCGAACGAGCGAGCCGATCTCCCCAGCATTCAGGCCGAGCGGCGCCGTCACGCCGACTGACAGGTCGCCTAGTGAAGTGTTGCGGGTCTTGCCGAAGACAGAGAGATCGACCACCTCCTGGATACGGAGCGCGCGCGGGCCGCTACTAGCTTCGGGATGGAGGTTCTGGATGTAGAGCTCCAGCTCTGGTGCGCCCGCAGGCGGCACGTCTATGGCCTTCTCGCCGGTGGTCAGGATGAGCGTCTCTGCGGCCTGCCAGGCGCTGGTGTAGAAGCTGGCCAGCTCACCTGCCGTGATCTGGAGCTCGACCGGAACGCGGGCAGGGATGACCGGTTCAGCCGCCGGCTGGATGGCGTCGAAGTCGACGAACAGGTCTACGACAGAGCTGACGTCAATTCCTCGTTCGCCGGGCAGCATGAACCGCAGCGATCCCAGAAGGGCGGCACGCCCGTCGCCGCCGGGAATGATCAGCTGATAGGCAGCGAACCGCGCAGTGTTGTAGCCCTCCGGGTACGGCGTCTCCTGCCAGGTCAGGTCAGTTGATGTGAGGCTGTAGCGATTGGCGAGGCTGGCTATCTGTGCGGTCAGGCCCGTCGACGCCAGTTCGGCAAGCATCTGATCGCGGCCAGCCTCGGTGACTCGCAGTCCTTCGGCAACCAGGTACGTCCGGGCCGCTACGCGAAGCCTCAGATCCATTGCATCGTGCCGACCTGACCAGGTGCCATGATCTCGCGTTGCGTGGTCGTTGAAGGCGATCTGGGGCTCCCACCGCCAGTCCCCTGAACCCGTCGGGACCAGCCGCCCACGGCCCCACTTCCCTCCAGCCAGCTCGACTGGTCCGCCATCATCGGTAATGAAGGGACGCTCAGGGGAGGCGACCGGGAAGCCGACGGCCGCGGTTCCGCTTACGTAAGTTCCTCGGCCGAACCGGGCCAGGACGTTCCAGAGCGCTTGAGTCACGACCGTCGCATCATGCCCAAAGACTGCGCAAATGACCGCCTGCTGCCCGCTGCTTCCGCCATCGAAATGCTGCACCCAGCCAGGACCGTCCTCATAGACCTCCCCCAGAGCCGTCCCGAGGCGTGCACGGCCTCCGGCAGCATCGAAGGCCGGCCTGAAGGCGTGCTCGTTCCGCGGCTGCCCCGGACGGATCTCGGCGGCCTGCGATGCCACCGTAATCGGCGGCGCGACCATGTTGAAGGAATTGAACTGCTGGTTGCCGTCCCCGACCTGCACGCCGTGTGCACCCGAGACGTCTACCTGGTACTTACCCTGCCGCGTCCCCACTGGGTCCAGCAGTTCCATAAGCAGTCGCGCAGCCTCGACGACGGCGTGGTCGGCGCCTGCACCGGAGGCGGAGAGCGCCTTTGTCAGAGGTGCCTGCCAGGTCTCCGGGTCCGTGGCGTGCTCGGCTAGGGCCACCTCCCCCGACTTGTTGCCGGACAGCTTGGCGCTCACGAGGTCCTTCAGCTTGCTGTAGGCAGACTTGACTGCGTCGCTGACGCTGTCGGTCACGCCCTGCGCAGCACCCATGGTCAGCGCGTTCACGACGAGCGAAACAGGATCCACTGCCCCTCCTACTGAAGTCAGTCAGCCACTCCGAACCAGGATGCCACCTCCGAAGTCGAGCTCTTGCCACGCTGAACTGATGGCAGTGGACGTTTCACCGGGTCGCCTTGCGGCATCGGAGGGCCGCCTGCTGGGAAGCATGACGCCTTGCCGGGCGGGTCTGCGGTGAATTGGCGAATTAGTCGCTAGTTGAATGACAGCTAATGTTGGATTTTACCAACTCGGGACAGAGGGTGATTCATATTTCCGGTCAGTCCGTAAATTCGCGGAACTGCACATGCTTCCGCATACGCTGAAGCTTCCGGTTCTTAGCCGGAAGCAAGATATAGGAACCGTAACACTAACTCTTTCCGGACCCGGCGGGGTCAGGAAAGAGCCTCGACGGTTTCGCTGTCGCCTTCCCGGCTTGCCGGGAGGCGACAGCGAGCTCCGGCATCGGCGATGCACGCCGGGGGTGAAGGAGGGCGGCAAGGATGAGCGAGGCAGCCGAATCGAGCACCAGTACCGCAAGTCAGCGGCGTCGCGCAAGGCAGCAAGGCAGGTCGCGGAGCTGCAGGATCGCGATCTCGGTAGACGATCTGGAGCAAGCCGAGCTGGAGCAGGCCGCTCGTGCCGAGGGCCTGGCCCTGTCGGCCTCCGTGGCGGACAAGGCCCTGGCCGCGGCTCGCCGCAGCTTCCCGCAGGTGACCGCTCCGCTCCGAGAGGCGCTAACCGAACTGATCCGGGCAACCGTACAGGTGCAGAAAGTCGGCACGAACCTGAACCAGGCGGTGGCTGCGCTTAATGCCACCGGCCAAGCCCCGGGCAACCTCATTCAGTACGCGCGATACGCAACGACAGTAATCGAGAAGCTCGACCAGATCGCCGGTAAAATCGCTCAGCGGCTGCCGTGATCGACCACATAAAGAAAGGCCGCTTCGTAGCCGGACTGCTGTATTACCTTTACGGTCCAGGGAAATCCGACGAGCACCGGAACCCGCACCTCGTAGCGGCGTGGCGGGACCAGCTGACGAACCTGGAACCCCCGATCCGGCCCGACGGCAGGCGCGACTTCCGTCACCTGACCAACCTGCTGAACGCCCCGCTTACCGCGGCGGGACGCTGCGGCCAGAACGGGACGGTGTGGCACTGCGTGCTCAGCGCCGCCCCCGCCGATCCGCTGCTCACCGACGACGAGTGGAACGCCATCGCCACCGACTTCATGGACCTGATGGGACTCGCCCGCAAAGATGATCCGGCAGGGGTCCGCTGGGTCGCGGTTAGGCACGGCTTGTCGAGGGGTGGCATCGACCACATTCACATCGCGGCCACGCTGGCCCGCCAGGACGGCCAGCTTCCCAGTCTCCACAACGACTTCCTCCGCGCCCGGCGAGCATGCCTGGAGATCGAGCAGCGGCACGGCCTGACCGTGACCGCGCCCGCGGATCGCACCGCGAGGGCCAGACCGACCCGCGCCGAGACGGAACGCGCCGCGCGGAACGAGCAGACGGAACCGCCCCGGATCATGCTCTGCCGCTGTGTCCAGGCCGCGGCCGCCGTCGCGCACAGTGAAGCGGACTTCTTCACGCGCATCCGCGGCAGCGGCGTACTGATCCGGGAACGGCGCAGCGAGACCGAGCCGGGCCGGATCACCGGCTACGCAGTCGCCCTGGCAGGCGATGTGTCCAGGACCGGTGCGCCCATCTGGTACAGCGGCGGGAAGCTGGCCCCGGACCTGACCCTGCCCCGGCTGCGCCGCCGCTGGGAACGTTCCGCGAACCCGGAACGCGGCGCCCAGAACGGCCTGTCCCCGCGTTCCGTCCGGGCCGCCCTGCGTTCCGCCGCAACGGCAGCCGCGGCGCACGCCGGGAGCGACGTCGACTTCTTCGACCGCCTGACCAGTGCCGGGGTCCTTATCCGGTACCGGTACAGCGACCAGAACCCTGGCCAGATCACCGGATATGCGATCAGCCTCCCCGGCCATCAGGACGCGCACGGCGAACCCCTCTGGTACAGCGGCGGCCGGCTCTCCGCCGACCTGACCTTGCCTAGGCTCCGCCGCCGCTGGAACGGCACAGGCAGCCAGCCCGTCCGTGCGGCCGTCGACCCGAGCGAGCGCCGCGCCCTGTGGGACGACATCATCCGCATGACCGGCAGCACAGCCGCCCAGCTCCGCAGCGGCATCGACCAGCGAACGGCGGCCGAACTCGCCCAGGCCACCGCCGACGCGCTCAGCAGCAGCGCCCTGGCCGTCCACGGCCCGGCCCGGCGCGACCTGCAGCAGGCCGCCGATGCCTTCGACCGCGCGGCACGGGAAGCCTACGGCGCCACCCCGCGGCCAACCGCCCACGGTGACGCGCTCCGCACGACGTCGCGATTGCTGGCCGTGCTCGGCTCGGCAGGCAGCGGCCCGGCGGCGCTGACCATGCTGATCACTAACCTCGCCGAGCTCGTCGCGGCGGTCGCGGATCTGCGTCAGGTCCAGGGCCGCGCCCATCAGGAAGCCGCCGCCCGCGCAGCCGCCGGACAGCTCCACCGCCTGGCCCAGCACACCGCCATACAGCGATCGCCGGCAAGTACCCGCCTCGCCCGCATCCTCCAGCCTCCCGCTGTGCCCGCCAGGCCGGTCCCGCCGCAGCGACGGTACACAGGCACAAAACCACATACTCCAAACCGGAGTCCTTAGAGACGTTGAAGCGGCCATGCACAGCAAGGTGGAACTCGCCCATGCGCGGCTAACCAAATAGTCGCCACCGAGCATAAGTGCTCAGGCCGCTACGACCGGTTACTGATCTGGTGGGTACAGCGGAGGCAGCGGCAGCGGTGGCGCCTGCCCGGGGCTGGCGGTCCAAAACGTGCCGCTCGGCGGTACTGGTGAGTGATCCGTGCCTCGATGAGCTGATGGTGAGTGTTCGGTTGTGCCGGTATGCGACCGTATGGCCCGGTTTCTGGGGGCTGCGGCCAGCACTGGCTTAGGCAAGTAAGCGTCTGGATCGCCTGACTACGGCCATGGCGTGGACGGGTATCGTGCTGCGGACCGGCGCTGGCAGGGCATCATAGAGCTGTGACCCGCCCAGTGCCCACACGTGTGTTCCATATGACGCGAATCGAGCGACTTCCAAGCGTTGTCGCGTTTGGGCTGCTGCCGGACAACGTGTGTAGACAGCGGCAGATCACTGGGGTTGAGATCGGGTATGACCACATCAAGCGGCGACGCGCTCTTCGTGTCGTGCCGTGCGGGGTCGGTGGCACCCTAGCTGACTACGTACCCTTCTACTTCGCGCCACGAAGCCCGATGCTCTACGCCATAACGCGCGGCTTGGTCAGTGCGGAGGCCGCATGCACTGAACAGATCGTCTATCTGGTGAGTTCCACCCAGACTCTGCGCGGGGCTGGCCTGACGGTGATTGCCACCAACCGTCATGCAGAGCTGGACTACGCCGCTATGACCGAACATGACGGGGAGCTAGATGGCGATGGCTTCATCGACTGGCCCCTTATGACGGCGACGTACTGGAATAACACGCCGGACGATCCTGACCGCAAGGAGCGTCGGCAAGCGGAGTGCCTTGTTCATCCCAGCGTGCCGTGGCAGGCCATCGAAGGGATCGTGACGAAGAACGAGCACGCGCGTGCGCAGGTCGAGCTCGTGCTGGGCACGGCTGGTCAGCCGACTCCTCTAATTGTCAGAGCCGAATGGTATTTCTGAGGGATGACGATGCCGATCACAAGAGGTACTGGGAACCTTCTCACGCAGGACGTCGATGCGCTCGTCAACACCGTCAACACCGAGGGCATCATGGGCAAGGGGATCGCCCTGCAGTTCAAGAAGGCGTGGCCAGCGATGTTCAAGGCCTACGAGGCGGCCTGCAAGCGGGGTGATGTAACACTTGGTCGCATGCACGTGTGGGAGACCGGATCCCTGACTGGTCCCCGATACATCATCAATTTTCCTACGAAGCGGCTGTGGCGTGCCAGGTCCAAACTCATTGACATCGAGACGGGCCTCCAGGACTTGACCCGGGTGATTCGCGACCTCGGCATCACATCCATCGCTATCCCACCCCTCGGATGCGGCAATGGCGGATTGGACTGGCGTGAGGTCGAGCCACGGATACTGCGCTCGCTCGAGCCGCTTGCTGGGACTGTCGACATACGCATCTTTCCACCAACGGGTGCTCCGAACGCTGCTGAGCAGCCCAGCCGTGAACGGGCGCCGAAGCTGACCGCGGCCCGCGTTGCGCTGCTGGCGCTCATGCGGGAGTATGAGCGAGTTACTTTCGAACCTCCGACCCTCATTGAGGTGCAGAAGCTCGCTTACTTCCTTCAGGTCAACGGAGAAGAACTCCGACTGGCCTTCAGCGCGGCTATATATGGCCCGTACGCTGACGACTTGCGAAAGTCTCTGCGCGCCATGGAAGGGCATTTCATCATCGGCTTCGGGGATGGCTCACTCCCCATCACCAAAGCCGAGCCAATTCGGGTGAACCCTGGGATCTACGAAGTGCTGGATGAGTACATCGCCAGCCATCAGGCGACTGCTGAGCGAATCCACTCGGTGCTAGGAGAAATCGAGGGTTTCGAGAGCACTTACGGATTGGAGCTTCTCGCGACCGTCCACTGGGTTATGACTCACGATGCCACTGCAATGGCCAATAGCGGTGTCGCTCACGAAGAGGTTCGGAGATGGAATCAGCGCAAATCTTCCCTCTTCACCGCGCCGCACGTTGAGAGCGCGTGGCGCGTGGTACATGAGCGGGGTCTTGCAACGACGTCTTAAGGTCGAAGAGTCGTGCCTTCGTGCACACGAGCCGGCTGGTAGCATCGCCTCACTGTGTGGCGGTCTTGAACTGGATCTCGATCACTGGCCAGTGCACGAGCAGGGTGCTGACCGCGAGAATGTCTGTGCGTTCCAGCCCGTCACGGGTCAGGCGGGGATCTTGGCCTTCAGAGTCAGGATGGCAGCCTTACTAGCTAAGGGCCGGACGATCTCGTATGTGTGGTTAGCCGTGCCAGTTGAGAGTGCTGATGCCGTCTTTGCTGGCCTGGAGTCGCCATCCTTCTGGCCACCTGCTCGGTGTATGTGTAAATTCAGGGCCCCGAGCATCAGGACACAGGACTCTGGCACCTTGCAGGCTTATAGCTCTCGCACCGGCCTCACATGATACTTCGCCGAATTCGGCGCTCCCTCCGAAAGTAGCCCGGTCGAAGCGGGCTCCTCTTGTGAATATGACATTTCTGAAATCCGCGTGGCTTTCGAAACTGGCGGGTCTGTAGAATTCGTCACCCTGGAACCAGGGCTCGGAGGTAAACTTCGCGTAGGAGAACCAGGCGTCATCGAATGATGCACCTCGAAAATCGGCATGGCCATCGAATATCGCTTTCTGGAAGAAGCCTAGATCACATAGCAGCGCTCTAAACAGGGTCTCCCCGACCAATGAGGCTCCGTTGCATTCGATGGCGCGGAATCGGCAGTGGCTCAAGTTGAGATTGACCAAGTGCGCGCCCGTCAAGTTGATGACGTCCATGCCTGGCCAGAAGGTATCTTCGGTAGAGCCGTCGTGACGCTGCCTGAGGTAGCCCTCATCGCGGAGGTGTCGGGTCAGCATGCGTTGTGCGGTCAGCCGGACCTGCAGTTCGCCTTGCTCCCGCGTCTTGCCTGCGCTGTCCGAGCCTGGTGATCGGACAGTTGCCGGATAGGGCATCCGCAGGTAGGCGCAGATGACATCAATAATCGACTCGCGAAGATGCGGGTTGTCCTGCCCGATGCGGCTCAGGGCGTGCAGGCCGCCAATGCGGACGATGGCCACTTCGCTTCCCAGCTGTCCGAGAGCATCCCTGTACAGGCCCTCAGAGCTGCCGCTTTCTGCCGGGACGGCCAGACTGGGTATCGTCCGGTCAGCACTGCCGAACACAGAGACGCGGTTAGCGGAGCCACGGCTATGAGCGAGGTGATCATGGAAATCACGCGACCGGCGGGCGGCAGCAAGAAGAGCCAGCCACTCCTGTTCTTCGGCCAGTGGCACCGGACTTCCTCGTTCGCGTGCATACCGCAAGCAGATACCGACAACGACCCGGAAGACAGCGCTGTCTTCCGGTAGATGCTTGCCGTTCTTCCAGTCATAAAGCGTTGCGCGAGTCACTATGCGTGACTGGTGCTGCCGGTCAAGCGCGCGCAGCAATCTGTCCGGGTTCAGGCCCGCGGCATCGAGCAGGGCGGTGAAAGCACCGCCGAAATCATCAGCGCTCAACTGCCCATCCGGAGGAATCGTAATACGACCTATATCGACGAGTCGGTCCCGCAAACCTGGAATGTCTGTCCGGTAGTCCGGATGTAAGACATCTACTGCAAACATACCGTGCTGTCGGAACACGGCCATCAGTCCGGACATGTCCGAGCGACCTTCCGTATCCCCGGGCCGTGCTGCCAGCCTTGCGGGTATGTTCTATGAACCTGAGGCAGCCTCGCCTCGGCACCCGGCGGCGGCCAGGTTCGGCGCAGCTGGCGTGGTACTCGGCACCCATGCTGCGCTATGGCTGATGGCAGCACCGATTGCCGTCTGCCTCCTGTGCCTTGACGCGACACTCGCTGCTATCGTGCTTCTCACCGCGCTGTACGCATCGCCGCACTTCAGCGATCGCGCCTTCCGGCTGCTGTCGTATTTCACCCAGCCTCGGCCATTGCCAGCACATGGGTGTGCAAGCAGCGCAGCCATTGATCCTGATCCTCTGTGCCGCTGACACCATGTTTCGTGCGGGCGCAGGGGGCGAATCAGCCAGGCGTGCTCGACCGCGGCAGTCGTTTTCACCTTCAGGAAATCGCGAGTCACTTGGACCACAGAAAGTCCCCGTGCGGACTATGCGGTTTGCCTGTCGAAAATCGAGCCGGGCGACTGAGGCGGCCAAGGTCCGCAGCTCACCGTTGGAGAACCGGTGACCACACCCGCCGAGCCGGTGGTGCACTGCCCATCCGTACAAGCCCGCACAACTGTGCGTAAGCGCGTCAGCGTGGCCAGGATGGCGATGATCCCGATGGCGTACAGGGCGGTCCGCCGGGTCCGGGGTTCACGGTCAGGCCACCTCCTTCCCCCGGTTCCGGATCTTGCTGAACGCGTCCAGGGCGGTCTCGTCGACCTCGGGCAGGGTTCCGAGATACCGCTCGGTCGTGGAGATCTTGGCGTGCCCCATTCGCTCCTTGACGACCTGAAGGTCCGCTCCGCCGTGCAGCAGCCAGGACGCGTGCGCGTGCCGTAGGTACTTGGCTGCCACGTGCTCATCGAGCTTCGCCTTGACCAAGGCGGGCTTCCAGACCTGCTCACGGAACCAGTCCCGGGGGATGTGCCCGTCGGTGTCGACCCGCCGGACTCGGCGCGGTGCGTCCTTGCCCTCTGCCCGCCGCCCGGCACGGTAGTCCGCGTAGGCCTTGCGGCAGTGCTCGCAGTGGCACTTCCCGGCCGAGTAGGCGCTCAGCGACCCGTGCCGGTACGTCCGCCCGGCCTCATTCGGCTTGGTCCTGCCGTGGTCGACCTTCTCCTTGGCCGCATCTTCCGCCTCCGCAACGATGGAATCCTGGCGAAGCTGGAACAGCAGGTCATCAGGACCAAGGCCCCTGGCTGACACGTGCGCCGTGACCTTGGCGACGATCTGGGCGGTGAGCTTGAACCGGCGCCACTCCCGGTCCTTGGGGTACTCCTTAACGATGAAGCGCTTCCCGTCGGGGTGGAACCGGGTGTTGACCTGGACGACCGCCCGGCTGACAGTCAGGATCCTTGTCTTGACGTCGATGTCCCGGGGCCGGAGCTCGGTGAGCTCACCCCAGCGCAGGCCGCTCTCGATATCCAGCTCCACTAGCAGCCTGGAGTCCCCCTTCTCCGGGAGCGCCTGGTAGATGGCGTCGAACTGCTCCGGGCTGATGATCTTGGGCGGCTTCACGGCCACGGGCGGCGTTTTCACGCCCTTGCATGGGTGCAGGAAGATCACCTGGTCGTTGAGCGCGGTGGTGAAGATCGCGCTCAGCATGTTCTTCAGGTTCCGGATGGTGGTGGGGGAGACCGCCGCCTTGCCCTCGTCGTTCTTCAGCTCCGACAAGTGGGTGACCCACTCCCGGACGTCCGACGGGAGGATCTCGATCATCTTCATGCCGCCGAACCAGGGCATGATGTGCCGGTCGATCTGATAGGTGTACCCCTCGCGGGTGGAGGCCTCCATCACGTGGTTGGGCAGCCAGGTTGCGGTGACGTACCGCCGGAAGGTCTGCCGGCCTCGCCGCGGGTCGCTCATCCGCCCCTCGGCGGCCTTGGCCTCGGCCCGCTGCCATGCCTTGTCGGCCTGCTTCTCGGTCGCGTAGGTTCCGGCGGTCTGTATCTGCCCGCGGGCGTCGCGGTAGCAGGAGCGCCAGCGTTCCTTGCCCTTGCTCGTCGCCCTCTTCTGGGACCATCCCATGAGCCGCTCCAGGTTCCGGATGGCAGCACCATGGCAGCAGAACCCTCTGTCAGGTGCCGTCATCAGCCGGTTTCGAATGACATCGTAAATGGCTTCTGACCTGGAGATTATCGCCAAGAAGGCAGCGAGTCAAACACGTATTTGAAGGCCAGAACTGCGCTCATAACCCAGAGGTCGTAGGTTCAAATCCTACCCCCGCTACCAAGTTTTGCCAGGTGAGAGGCCGGGTCCGAAAGTTAGGACACCGGCCTTTCGGCTGCGTGGCAGCTGGACAGATCCGCAGTAGGCGGTCAGGATTGTCATGAATTGGCGGCGATTTCTGGGAGCCGTGCTCACCGGCGTTGTGCAAGCCGGGTACGGGATCGCTTTGGTGGGAGCTGCCGCCTTGGCGCCGCCGAGCTTGGCAGGCTGGGGTCGGTTACGCCGAGCTTCCTGATCGTGGCCTCGACCGGTCCCGGTTCGGCGCGGGCGGTCGGTCCGGTGGGGCCAGGTTGCTCGGTTTTTCGGCTGGCCGCGCGGACTGGATGGTGTCCGGGGTCTGTGGCGCTCTGGTGCGGATGCTGACGCCGTGCTCGGTGAAGATCGCGGTGACGCTCTTGCGGGACTCTCGCCCATGAGCGCGCTGCCGAGGTTCCGCCGTGACGAGCTGGATTCCGCACTCCGCGAACTGCTGACTGGTCGGAGACTCCACTACCGACGTCGAAGCCGCACAGCTTGCTAGGATCCACGCCATCGGCGTGATGCTAATATGCTTTTATGCGCACCACGATTGATATGCCCGACACGCTGATGCGAGCGGCTAAGGCTAGGGCGGCTGAGCACGGCGAAAGTCTGAAGGACCTGGTGAACCGGGCGCTAGCGCACGAACTCGGGCTTCCGTCTGGGGTGACGCGGAAGACGGGGCGGGTCATGCTTCCGCTAATCGCCTGCGACGCGGCACCCGCGGTCCTCGTCACGAGCGATGACATCGCGGCCGCGCTCGAAGCCGAAGATATCGAACGGTACTCGTCATGATCCTGGTTGACGTTGGGGTCTGGCTCGCCGCGGTCTGGGGACGGCATGTGCATTACCCAGCTGCGTCCGAATGGCTTAACCGACAGGCGGACGACCTGGTTTTCTGCCGTGTTACCCAGATGGGCCTGCTGAGGCTCCTGTCCAACCCCGCCATCATGGGCGACGACTCGGTCGATCGCAGCCAGGCCTGGCGGTTGTTCGACCAGCTCTGGTCGGATGAACGCGTCCTGTGGGCGGACGAGCCAGATGAACTGGATGCTGTCTGGCGGGCTATCTCGGCGCGCGACGACAAGAGCCACAAGCTGTGGACGGACGACTATCTGGCGGCGTTCGCCCAGGCGAGTGATCTGACGCTGGCGACTCTCGACCGGAAGCTCCCGGGGCGTTATCCCTCGGTCCGAGTGGAATCGCTGCTGCTCTGAACTGCCCGGCCGTGTGGTCACCTGTTGCCGAAATAGGCCTGAGTCTTTAGACCAAGGCAGTTGCCATCGCGGACAGGCCCCTCCTGTCCAGACGCTACCCGGGGGTGCCGTCGGTCGACGGCTTACGTGCCAGTATGGATGCCACGCGGAACTGGCGGCGATCTTCCGGTTCGGGGTTCTCCATCAGTCGGGCCGACTCGGTAATTCCTGCCGAACGTAGCAGCGATACGATGTGATCCGGCCACCAGCGATAGGCTCCGGCCACCCGGTGGTCGTAGTACTCGTACGGCGGCTCAGGGGCGTCTGTAGCTGAGAAACTGATCAGCAGCCAGCCACCGGGAGCAAGCACTCGTGCGATCTCGGCCAGTGCCGTCGGCAGCAGTCTGGGTGGCAGATGGATGACCGAGGAGCGGGAAAGTACTCCACGGCAGGATCCGTCGGCTAGGCCAAGGCGGGTTATCGAACCGAGCGCGAAGCGGACCTCGGGATAGCGCGTCCGGCCGATCGCCAGCATCTGGGCGGACTGGTCAACACCAAACACCGACAGCCCGAGGCTGTGCAGGTGCGCCGCGATATGGCCAGGCCCGCAGCCGAGGTCAGCGACTAGCCCCGCAGGCCCGCGCCGGATCACCTCAGCGAAGGCGGCGAGCAGGGCGCGCTCGGTCGGCCTGTCATCCAGTGTGTCTCTGAACTGGTCAGCGTAGACGGGAGCTATCGCGTCGTAGGCCGCGCGGGCGGTATGCAGATCGGGCTCACGCATGCCCGGGACAGTATTCTGCCACCCCGACATACCAAATCGCTTTCACGCGTCTCGGATTAAGGCTGAGAGTCCCAGATCAGAAGCTGTGTTTGCTAACGGAAACGCTAACGAGACTCGCCGGGACAGGGGAGACGGATCGGGGACGCCGACGACGGCCACCGGGACGATGTGCAGGTCAGCGAGACGCGATGAGACGCCAGAGACGGGGAAGACGCACGTCGTATGGCTCATAGCCCAGAGATCGCAGGTTCAAATCCTGCCCCCGCTACCAAGTAAGTGCAGGTCAGAGGTCAGTTTCCGGAGTCCGGGAGCTGGCCTTCTTGCTGAACGTGGGCAAGATGCGGGCAGCACGTGCCGCCATGAGAGGGCAGATCTCGGCACAGGTCATCCGACTGAATCACGTTTAGGTACTCGCCGAAAGCGCCCCTGCGCTCATGGCCGTCATCCGTCCGCGCAAGGGGTCTACGGAGCCGCAGTCGAACGCGATGCTGGTCCTGGTGCCGTCGAGACCAATCAGTTGCAGGGTCATCAAGCCCGGATGGCGAAGATACGGCCTCGCTGGCCGGGCTGCTCACGCTCGGCGCGTACCCGCAGGAGCATTTCCCCCAGCTGATACATCCCCGTCGCTAGGCCGACAGGTACACTTGGACGAAAGTCAGCCGGGAGGATCTCATGGGAGTCAAGCGGCGAGTCAACAAGAGCGTGCTCCGGAAGAAGCACGTCATGACTATCCCGCGTGAGCTCGTCGATCAGATGCACCTCGAAGAAGGGGACGAGTTCATCGTCACTGAGGAGCAGGGGCGCATCGTCCTGACCCCGGCGCTGTCCATCCCGGCCGACCAGGCGTGGTTCTGGTCGTCCGACTGGCAGGCTCGCGTCGCCGAAGCGGAGGCCGACCGGCTGGCTGGCAACAGTACGGTCTACCGGTCTGAGGCGGAGTTCCTGGCGTCACTCGCTGATTCCTGATGCCGACCTACGAGTCTCTGGCAGCCTTCGGGCGTCAATGGGACAAGCTCACCCCCGCGCAACGCGCCATGCTCCTGCGGGCAGTCGTGATCTTCATCGCGGATCTCAAGGCCGGGGGAGGGTTCAGTCCTGATCTCCGGGTGCATAAGCTCGCGAATACCGAGATCTGGTCGCTGAGCTGGGCCAAAGACGGCAGGGCGCTGTTCCGTTTCGGCAAGGCGATCACGCCTGGCGAGACGCACATCATCTGGGAAGCCATCGGAACCCACGACGAAACCTATGGCCGTATGAAGTGACCTCGGGGGGCCTCGCCGTAGCTGATCGGCTTCCAGTGTCAGCTCTTCGGGGCGGCTCGCGAGATGATGGTCTCTGGCCACGATCGGCGGGATGCCGAGATCGACATCGCCAGTCTCGCGGTACAGCGCGGCACCAAGCTGCTATCTGGCGGCGAGCATGGTGACCATATGCCCGCCGATGACACGGTAGTCCGCTGCGACATCCCTGAGGGTGTGAGCAAGGTCGCTGAGCGCGACATAGCCTAGGTCGATTTTCCAGATCCCAGATCTGCTGGAGTGGGTCAGCGAGCGGCACGTCGCTGTCCTTTATCGAGGCCGTAAGGGGAGGCGAAGGGAAAACGGACTCGTCATGCGGCATCCGCATGATCACGTTGGCGTCGTGCGGTCCTTGCGCAGCTGTCAACTCGAGGACCGCAGGATCGACTGCGTGCTTTACATAGAGGATCAGCACGCTAGGTCTCCGCCACGAGACAATGAGGTCAGGGCCGACGTCAGCAGAAGCCGCTACCGGGCGATGCGGCATGCCAAGGCGGCCTGCGCGGACAGCGACGTCAATGAGGCCACCCAGAGTGTAGAAGTACTGCTCGGCCCCGCCGGGGCCAGGATACTCAGCGAGGAACCGGTCCATCAGGGCCTCGCGCCGCGGCTTCCAGCGCCCGCGCCCTGACCTGTCGACCAGCCCGAGCTCATTTAGCTGACGGAGGATCTGCGACACCCTGGGTTGCGAGATACCCACTTGAGTCGCCAGTGCGGTTACCCCGAGTTCCTCATCCTCATCGCCGCCAAAGCGTACGAGCCTGCGGATGACCGCAAAACTGCCCGAGCCACGCGGCAGTGACTTCCGCCTAGGCGTCGGAGCCGTCAGGGTCCGACGCTGGCGAAGCAGCAGTCCCGGGGCAGACAGATCAAAGTTTCCATAGCTGTCCGCCCATGACCAGCCTGCACCGGTCAGCGCAGGGCCAAGGGATTCAGGAACGAACGGAACAACCAGCAGCGGCTGTCCAAGCCGGGCTAGTTGGTCGTGCGACCGCTGAAGCCGCTCCAGTTCATGCGGATACGGTGCGCGGCTCTTGGCTTGGACTGCGAATCGCGCCCGGCGGTCGCCCGCAGCTACGTCGAGGATTGCATCGGTGCCCGAATCGGCACTGTCGGCAGCGGTGTCTTCCACAGCCTGGCCGGACTCACGCAGCCATCGCACAGCGTCCATAAGCGCAGGTAGGCCGCCGGGCAGCGGGAAGCGGTCAGCCGCGCAGCCGCAACGCGGTAAACCTGTTGGCGACGCCAGTGGTCATCCAGCGATAATGGCCGGCGTGGAAGAGGTCGAGGTCGTCGTCGCCCATCACGATTGCGCGACCCTGCACGTCGGCGACGTGTTCCTGAAGATCGACGCTGACCAGACGCGCACGGACGTCGAGGTCGAGGCGATGGCCATGGCACCGGTCCCGACTCCGGAAGTCCTGTGGCGGAAGCCGCCCGTGCTCGCACTCGCCGCCCTCCCGGGGACGGCACTCGGCCGCCTCGGCGAGCCGTCGGCCGCGTCGGCGGCGGCGTGGACCGCGGCGGGCGCCGCCGTACGGATGCTGCACGACGCGCCGCTGCCGCCATGGCCCGGCCGGAGTCTGGACGAGATCACCTCGGCCCTCGACGGTGAATGCGACTGGCTCGTCACGAACAGCGTCCTTCCCGTCGGCCTGGTCGCGCGCAACCGCCGGGTTGCCGAGGCCGCGCTCCGGCCGTGGACACCGGTGTTCACGCACGGCGACCTCCAGGTCGCCCACGTGTTCGTCGACGGTGACGAGATCACCGGCGTGATCGACTGGTCCGAGGCGGCCCAGGGCGATGCCCTGTCCGACCTCGCCAGCTTGACGCTGGGACACCAGGAGCACCTCGGCGACGTCGTCGCCGGCTACGGCACCGACGTCGATCTCGACGTGATCCGCGCGTGGTGGTCGCTGCGGAGCCTGCTAGCGGTCCGCTGGCTGGTCGAGCACGGCTTCGACCCGTCCGCGCCAGGCTGCGAGGTCGACGTGCTGAGATCCCAGCTGTGAAGCTCCACGAGGGATCGCGAGCTCGATGCCCGATTCCCCGTCTCGCTGCGGGCGGCCGTTCGCCTGTTGGCGGATATTCCAGTTAATCGCTTCAGAGCTGGGCAATCGCCACCCCGCAAGGGGCTCGCTCTTGCGATGGATCGGGTCAGCCCGCCTGCGGGGGCCGTGCTATCTCAAGAAGCATCCCGGCCGCTCTGCCAGCTCGCTTGGCGTCGTCCGCGCTCACCGGGTTGTGCGTATGGGCGGCCTTAGTCGGCCTTGCCCAGCAAGGCCACCGCTTCGTTGTGGTTTTCGCTGCTCGCATGCTCGCCGAGCCGTGAGCAGCAGATTACATCGGCCGAGGCGATCCCGGAGTGCACGCACAGCGTGACGTATACATCGGCGATTTCAGCCTCCTCGTCAGCCAGATCGGCTATCTGAGTTGCGGCGCTGAGAAACTGAGCTGCCTTACGCAGTCGGCCACGACGCATCTCCGCGGTGCAGGGGTGGTGCGCATCAACATCATTCCCTTCCTTCGCTGACCTCCCCGCTGAGCCATGCGCGGCTGCCCGTGATGGTGAGGCCATCTTGGATTACTGCCTGCACGACGGGCTCGTCCCAAGCGGCGCCGAGTTGGCTGACCGCGTACTCCAGGGGGCGGGTGTCGTTCCCGGTCCAGCTGGTTACTTCGGCTGCCAGCGTGGTGACCTGTGCTTCCCAATCGGCCAGCGGAGTGTCGTCCGCGCGGACAAGAAACACATCCAGATCGCTGTCCGCGGTCATGGTGCCGCGCGCCGCGGAGCCGAAGATCGCAGCGTACACGGGCGGATATGTCCACGCGCGCAGGCGCTCCTCAAGCCTGATCAGCAGTTTGTGCTTCAGGCGGGTGAGACCGATGATGTGCTCCGCCGCGAGGTGTTCCCGGTTGAGCTGGTAGCTGTAGGCATTTCCGACGCGTTCGGCGTGAACAACGCCCTGCCGTGTGAGGCGTGCGAGCACCTTGCGGATCCCTTCCTCGCTGTAACTCCCGAGCACCCGGCGGATCTGGCCAGTGGTAAATGCTGTCTCCTGCTGTGCCAGTACATTGAGGACATCCCCGTCAAGCGTGGGCGTGACGGTTGTCAGTGGCCGATTCAGTTCCATGAACGCTCCGGTGGAGAAGGACCATGCGCCAACTATAGTTGGCTTACCCAAACTATAGTGCGGCCATGCCGACTGTGGTTGGCGCACTCGCCGCAGGTCGGGGCTAGCGGCCAAGGATCGCTACGTAAGGCTGTCAGGTCACTTGGGTCGCTAGTGAAAGTGCCAGCGTCGTGCCGGGAAGTCGAACAGCGAATCCGCCTGCCTAATCGTGGGATACCCGACGATCAGGTCCATCCGGGGGCTGAGCATCGAGTTTGCTGCGGAGAGGTCGACGGCGACGGCCAGGTGCCCGTTGAACTCACGTCCGCCGATGACCGGGCCAGCCATCCTCAGCAGCGGAGTCTCCATCCGGGTTCCCCTGCTGTCGGTACCAGACGTAGCCCCGGCGTCTTCGAACAGCTCAGGGTGCGCCAGCCAGAAGTCCCGGTTGACCAGGGTGTCGTCGGCGAGTTGGTTGCTGGGCGTCCGATGCGGCAGCTACGTGGCGACTAACGAGGCAGCCCAAGGAGCAGTTATGGAGACCGCGACGGGCCCAGTTCGCTGAGGCGCTGGCAGACACCCGGGTAGCCCTGCTGAACGGTGCATCAGATACCCATCACGCCCGGGGCATCCGCACTACATCGGGGACGCGGCCTTGCATGCGAACTGGTCGTTGCTGTCCAACTCGTCGCCCAAAGCTGGCATATCGGACGCGAAAGCGACGACTTCGCATGCAAGGACGGGCGGGAGGGCGAGGACGAGAGTACGTGCTGGGTGCCGGTGAAGTGGGGGGCGAGCCGGGCGGCATGGTGTGCGCTACCGGCTAAATCGGTATGAATGGTAGCAAGCCCGGCGATCGTGACACGTCCGAAGACGTCAAGTAAATAACGGACACGGCCCAGACGCTCCCATTTGGGCCGCGGCTTCGCGTGATGCCCGTCGGCGCGATCTGGGAGATCGCGGCCTCATGGCGAAGCTAGCTTCGTGCCGGGTCCGGAATGCCTGTCGTTACCGTGCCGTCGGACCACCGGATTGTCAGGGAGCTCTGGTAGGCGGGCGTCCCGGTGGCCAGACCTGGATCGCTCGGTAGTCAAAGCCGTCTTGCCGGGCGGTTTCATGCGTGAAGGTGACTCGGTCGCCAGGTCTGAGGCTGCGGTAGCCGTCACTGACAATGGCTGAGAAGTGGACCCAGCACCCACCGGGGGCTTCGGCGGAGTCGATCACTCCCCAGCCCTCGTCATCGCTCCATCCCCTGACCGTTCCCACGCTTGCCATCCAGCCAGTATGGGGCGGGTGGTGCCCGTATGGGCCCGGCTGAATCCGCTGGGGGCGGGTGGTGAGAGGCTGGCATCGCGGGGCGACGGCAAGCGAGGCAGAAGATAAGGAGCGTCCGCTGATGAAGGTAGGACTGCACATTTCGGACTTCACCTGGGATGGTGGGCCGGCCACGCTGCGGGTCCATCTAGGCGAGGTCGCCAGCCGCGCTGAACAGGCGGGCGTGGACCGGGTCAGCGTGATGGATCACGTCTGGCAGATCGGGCACATCGGGCCGCCCGAGCACGAGATGCTCGAGGCCTACACCACGCTGGGCTGGCTGGCTGCCAGCACCAGCCGGGTCAAGCTGCTGACCGTGGTGACGGCGGTGGTGTACCGCGACCCCGGGCTGCTGGCTAAGTCCGTCACCACGCTGGACGTCCTGTCCGGCGGGCGCGCGATGCTGGGCATCGGGGCGGCCTGGAACGAGGAGGAAGCGCGCGGGCTTGGCCTGTTCTTCCCGCCGCTGGCCGAACGGTTCGAGCGGCTGGAAGAAGCCCTGCGCATCTGCCTGCAGATGTGGAGCGATGATGACGGCCCGTTCGACGGGACGTATTACCACCTCGCCCGCACCCTGAACTCGCCGCAGGCCCTGAGCCGTCCGCATCCGCCCATCCTCATCGGCGGCGCCGGCGAGAGGAAGACGCTGCGGCTGGTGGCTCGCTACGCCGACGCGTGCAATATCTTCGACTCTCCGGAACTGGCGCATAAGCTCGACGTCCTGCGCGAGCACTGCGCGAACGAGGGCCGCGACTACGCCGAGATAGAGAAAACGGCGCAGGTACGGTTCAATCTCGGCGAGCACGGCGAGAACGTGACGCAGACGATCGAGCATCTCCATGAACTGGCCGAACTGGGCATCCAGGTCGCCCACGGCACCCTGACCGACGTCAGTTCCCCTTACGCCCTGGACCTGATGGCCGAGCAGGTTATCCCCGCTATTGAGAAGTTCTGACCGCCATCATGCCCCGAATCGCCACAGCCGACCGCGTCGAGCTTGATGCGCTGCTGGAATTCATCCGGCCGCGCCACCGCGGAATCCTGATTACCACCAGATCTGACGGCCGTCCGCAATCCTCCCCGGTGGCCTGCGGGGTCGATCTCGATGGCCGGATCGTCGTTTCCACTTACCCCTCGCGAGCAAAGACCAGAAATGCCCGCAGCAATCCGGATGTGTCGTTCTGCATTCTTTCCGATGACTGGAACGGTCCTTACGTTCACATCGACGGGACGGCGGAAGTACTGGACATGCCGGACGCACTCGATGGCCTTATCGAGTACTACCGCTGTATTTCCGGTGAGCATCCCGACTGGGATGACTACCGCGCAGCAATGGCACGGCAGAACAAGTCACTGCTCCGCGTCAGCATCGATCGCTGGGGCCCCGTCGCGACCGGAGGTTTCCCACCCGGTACGAACGCCTGACCCTCTGCGGGAACCCACAGCCCGTTCTGATTTCGGGTTCGCGGGCAGTTTCCAGATATCTGGAAGCTGCCCGCATTTCGTTGACTGAGGGGCTCGCTGGGACGCATCCTCGTGACGGGGAACCGACAGACGAGGACGGTGTCCGATGACTGACGGCAGGGAAGCTGTGCGCCGTCCAGCTCGCGCTCCGCTGCGGCAGCGGAGCCGGCGGCGCTGGGGAATTGCGGGTGGCGTCGCGCTGTGCTGGGTGCTCGCCGACTTCATGACGCAGTCGGCCATCGCGGCCACCGTGCTGCTGGTTGCCGTCGGCGGGCTCGGCGTGGCGGGCGTGGCTGGCCTGCGGGCCATTGGCGTCAACGGGAACCATCCGTGGGTGCAGCGGATGACCTCCCGGCCCTGGCGCGATGGTCAGGACGTGCTGAATGCCGCCATGCGGCACCTGCCCGACGTGTTCGTGGTCACGCCGAGCGGCTCGCTGCTCGCGCCGAACATCGTCGAGGTCCAGATGAATCCCCATGATCTCCTCTCGCTCCGCGAGCGGATGGAGCTGGACGTGATCCGCGCCAGCGCAACGGAGGTCTACGAAGAACAGGTAGCCGCACGCGGGGCGCGCTTCGCCGGGCCGGACCAGGCGGACGTGTATGTCGTCCCCGACGAGTCAGTGCCGCCGGGGCGCTACCGCCTGCGGCAAGGAGTTCCGGTGAATGCCGGCTCCGCCTCGGCGGCCTGGTACGCAGCCGATGCCCGCTACTCGCCCGACGTCCAGCAGGCATCCGACGGGCAGTTCACGCTCGTCGCGCGGGAGTATGTCGCCGGCGGTCAGAACGGCAAGGAAGCGGTCACGCTTATGGAGCAGGCCCGGCCCGTGATCCCGGTGCTGCGCCTGGTCACGGGCTCGTCGGTGGCCGAGACCGTGATGTCGGGTGCCCGGGCCGGCCGCGGGTCCGTCGAACTGGTGCTGCCTGACGTGCCCACGGTGTCCAGGGAGCACGCGAAGTTCACGTTCTCCGACGGCCGGTGGTGGGTCGCCAACCAGGGCCGGAACGGGCTCTGCCTGAACGGCGCTCCGGTGGCGGGGGAGCGGCCGGTCGGCGACGGGGACTCGATTCGCTGGGGGACGAGATCCGACGCGCCGCAGTCCCGCGTCGAGATCGGCTTAGGTCGCTGAGGGCGGCTATTGTCTGTTCAGATGGGACCAGACCTGGCCGGGAGTGGCGACTGAGTGGTAACAGGGCGACTCTTCCTGCGGCCAGCCGGGCGCGACGAGTGGGCGGACTGCCCGCTCGACGAGATCACCTGGCTGGACCGGAGCAAGCTCAGCGGAAACGAAGATCTCACGCTGCACCGCGCGCCACGCTGCGCGGGCCTGCGGTATGTCCAGCACCGCTGGGAATTGTTCAGCCGGGACACCACCTACCAGGTCTACCTGGCGCCTGACGCGGGCGGGGCACACCCCAGCGCCGAAGATGTGCAGCGGGCCGCCCGGCACGTCTTGCCGGTCGCCACGGCGGGGTACGAGGCGCGGCCGGTTGCCCTCGAAGAGGGCCGCTGGCTGGTCAGCGTCGCCGCCTGGGTGCTGCGCCTGCGACTGGACATGCCGGTGCCCCCCGGAGCCGACGCGGCCGAGCCCGATGACGGCAGGCAGGCGACCACCCAGGCGGGGGAATACGTGCGGATGCCCGGCTCTGGCGGGCAGGCGGCGGTGGCCGGCGTGCGCGTTTACTTCGAGCGCAATGCCATGGCGCGGCTGGCCATGGCCTTTTACTACCAGGAATTCATTCTCGGCCTGCCCGCCCCGCAGAACATGCCGATGATGAACGTGGTGATCGCCTTGAACCTCAGCGGAGAGGGCGCCGTATCCGACTATAAGAAGCTGCTTCAGGGCATCATCTGGTCCGAACGCGGGCATGCTCGCGATCTCGCCGGATTCCTGCTCGCCAACGGCCTGCTGACGCTGGCCGATCTTGAGCAGGCACGGCGGATCGCCGCGGAGAACGAACGCAATGGTGTCTGCGAGACGGCCAGGCAGCGACTCCGTTACCGCCCGAAAGACCGCCGCTAATTGCTGGGCTGCGGTGTGCTGCACGTAATGTGCGGGTCCACGCCTATGTAGTTCAGCGGGCCAGCCAGGATCGTCACTCCGATCGTGCTCGCACTGCTGCAGCCGATATGATCCGTGTACTCGCCGCGCTGTCCGGCGGCAAAGCCTCCGATGACTAGCCAGATGGCAAGAAGCGCCGATCCCACATGCATCTGGACCTCCCTGTCACGCCACGATGCTCCGTGTCTGCGAGGAAGCATACGTGCGGGCGCTGCCAATGCCCGTTCCAGAAATCTGGAACATCGGACCCGACCGCCAGGCACCCGGGCGCCGCAGGCGGGTAAGCCGCAGACGGGTAATATGCACGGATATGGGCAACCCTGCGGGTCTTGACGTGACACGGCCGAATGTCGCACGGGTGTACGATTATCTTCTCGGCGGCAAAGATAATTTCGCCTCCGATCGCGCGGTGGGCGATCAGATCATCGCCTCGCTGCCAGCGACCCAGGTCGGTGTGCGGGCGCAGCGCGACGTACTGGCCCGCGTGGTCCGCTACCTGGCCGGTGACGCGGGCCTCACCCAGTTCCTGGACATCGGCTCCGGCCTGCCTACCGCCGACAACGTGCACCAGATCGCGAAGCGGATCAATCCCGGCGCGCGTGTTGTCTACGTGGACAACGACCCTGTCGTACTGTCCCATGCGAACGCGCTGCTGGCCGATCATAAGCAGACCTTTGCCGTCAATGCTGACCTCCGCGATCCAGGCGGCGTCATCGCGGCAGCCACTAGGCACCTGGACTGGGATCGCCCCGTGGGCCTGCTGCTCTGCGGCATCGTGCACTACATCCTCGATGAGGAGCATCCCGGGGACATCACAGCGGCGCTGATCGACGCCCTCCCATCGGGTAGTTACGTGTTCATCCATCATCTGCTGCACACTGGTGACCCCGCCTCGGCCGACCTGGAGGCCGCCATGCGGCGGGGTCTGGGCCGTGTCCAGTTCCGCACCCATGAGCAGATCCTCGACTTGTTCGCCGGCCTCAGCCTCGTCGAACCTGGACTGGTCCTGGTGCCCGACTGGCGTCCAGACCCGCAGACGCTGACCACGCAGGACAATTCCGTCCTGGGCCTGGCCAGCGTGGGCGTCGGTTACCGGCCTTGATCGCACCCGAAGGCTCATCAGGGGTGGTCACTGGTCCAGGTGGTCTCGGCGGCGGCCACGTCGCTGACCAGGTTGTCCTGGGCCAGGCCGAGGTCAGACAGGTGGTAGCCGTAGAGGGGTCCGTCCTGCTCGGTGACCGTCGGCCGGTGGTCCGCCGGGCCGGTCGCCTTGGCCACATTCAGCCATGAGGCTCCATCGCTCTCCTGGCACTGAGCCGTGTAAAGCCCCGGATAGGACACCCACGGAGTCGGCAGCGTGCCCAGCGACGGGAAGACCGCGCCGAGGGCGGCCGCCCCGCCCGAGAGCGCCGCGGGGTTGACGCATACGACCTGGAGTCCTTGGCTGGCGGTCTGGCCCGACTGCAGCGAGACTCCCTGCCCCGGACGGTCGAACAGTGAGTCGGCGGGCGGCGTCGAAGGGAAACTGGAGTAGGCGATGACGCAGCCCGTTTCCCCGAGGTGGCTGCACGCCGGGATGTGCTTGAAGGTCCCGCCCACGAGCTGGCCGGCCGGCACTTCCACATTGCCGCCGAGGATGATCGCCATGACGAGCCTCGAGCGCAGCGCGGGCACATTGTCGACGAGGCGCGCGAGCAGCATGTCGAGCATCGCCGCGCCCTGCGAGTCGCCGATCACCACGAACGGGCGGCCGTCAAGCTCGTGGTCGATGAAGTCCTCGAAGCCGGCCTTGATGCTGTCGTACGCGGTCACCGTCTCCGCCGCGCCGAAGTTCAGGTCCGGGTGCGCTTCGAGATCGGCGAGGGTGACCTGCTGGTAGATCGGCGAGTAGACCTGACAGACCGGAGAGAACGGCGTCGCTTGCACCTCTGCGGAGTCGATTTCGGCCTTCCCCCGTCGCAGGTCGGCGTTGACCGACGGCTCCTCGGAGACGGTGCCGTAAACGTAGAAACAGGCGAACGTGGTCGAGGTGGTCGGCTGCGGTGAGCTCACCGACGTCGCCCCCGTGGCGGTGATCGCGGTCGTCTCGAGTTCCTGCCGGCACGGATCGCTGGTCATTGCTGGCAGGCAGAGCCAGACCGTCGACGTGGCGGGTGCCGGGCCGCTGCTGGCCGGCGAAGTCGCCGCCGATGAGCACGCGGCCGCGAGCAGGGAGGCCGCCAGCAGTCCGGCAGCGACCGCGGCGAATCGATGAAGTGCCCCGGTTCTAGATAGGCAAGTTACCTGCATATCTTTCATACGATGTAGCATGCCTCTCGATGACCCAGAACGCAAGTCCGCCCTACCGCTTCGGTAACTTGCTCGCCCTGGCCCGGCAGAGCTGGATCGAGCAGGTAAGGGAACGCATGCAGGAAGCCGGGTTCCCTGGCTACCGCCGGAGCGACGCCACCGTCTTCGGCCGGCTCCTTCAGCGGCCGCTGGCCATCGGTCAGCTGGGCGAGGCGCTGAGCATCACCCGCCAGGCCGCCCGTCAGCTGGCAGACGGTCTGGTCGAGCGCGGCTATGCCAGCTTCGGTACCGATGATGCCGACGCCCGCCGCACCATCGTCGTGCTGACCCCGAGGGGCGAGGCCTACGGCCGCGCGATCTGGATGGCACAGGACGCTCTCAACGCGATAGTGCGCAGCCGGGTGAGCGAAGCGGACCTCGTCGCGGCGGACGCCGTGCTGCGAGCGGTCTTTTCCGGGGACGCCCGGCAGCGGCTGGACGAGCGGATGCCACCGCCACGCGAACCGTAAGAAGTGAGAGTCTCCCTCCGTTTGCATGTCCCGTACGTCCGGCTGCCGCGACACCGTGCCCGGCGTGCCTCGCGAGAGGCCGTAAATCGCATACCTCTGTAAATCTTCAGCAACCGGTTATTTTATTCCGAAAAAAAATAACTCACCCGTTACCCGTTGACACAGATTCCTGCAAATCCCTACATTCTGACCGAGTAAAACGATTTCTCGTTTTCGATCGCCAATGTAAGGGAGTTACATGACGCTCTCTACCCGCAAGGTCCCCATGCCCAGCGCCCGGCGCGCGCCTCGATGCGGGCACTGACCGGACATGAGGTATTCGCGGCGATGACCTCGGCCGCCGGGCCGTTCGGATCTGACGTGGCGTACCGCAAGGAAGGCTGCGTCGATGAGTTCCGGTTCCCGGCGGCGGGAGGCGGGCGGGCGGTGGTGTTCCGGGTGAGTTACGGGGCACCTGGCGGGTCGCTCACGGTCCACGCATCGGTGCGCGGCGCCGCAACGGACGGATAGCCGAAGGAGAAATCATGAGAATCCGAAACATGCTGGCCGCGGCGGTCTGCGTGCTGGCGACCGCCGGGTGCGGTGGCCAGGTCGCCTCCGCGATGACTGCCGGCGCCGGCCAGACCGCCTGCGCGATGTCACAGCTCAAGGTCGCGCTCACCAATACCGGCGCGGTCGCCGGGCAGGCCGGCGGGTACCTGCGGTTTACCAACGACAGCCACGCCATCTGCAGCCTCAGCGGCTGGCCCGTCGTGTCCGGGGTAACCGCGAGCGGGAGGGCCACCACGTTCAGGCACGCCCGGTCGGCCATGTACGGCGCCTGGCGGTACTCGGCACCGCTGCCCGCGCTCACGCTGCGGCCGGGAGCCTCCGGATACGCGGTCATAGCCGCGGACGACCTGCCGGCCGGCACCCAGACCAGCTGTCCGGCCCCCGATGTGCGCCTGCGCGTCGCCGCACCGGGCAGCAAGAAGAGCATCCTCATCTCCGCATGGCTGCCAGGCGCCCGTTCCTACCTGCCGACCTGCAGGTCGATCAGCGGTGCGGAAACCGCCGAGACCTCCGCGATCACGACGCTTGCCAGAACCGGAAGGGCGACCAGCAGGGAACCCGCAGTTATCCGAGGCGCCGTAGCGCTGTCTCGATAGCGACCTCGACCCGGGAAGTCATGCCGGGCACATCGACGGGACGGCGCCCAGCGACCTGACCACGGATCCACTTCGGCCCGCTATCGTCATAGTGCAGCAGGGCATACAGGTCCCACCACGGATCCAGAGTCACCCCGGCGATCGACTCATAGAGCGACCGGAGCTGCTCCGACCACTCGGGCGTGTAGAGCGCCGCCAGGTATCGCCGGCAGTGCCCGACGTCAATCGCGCGCGCCCCCCGGTGGATGGAGTTCCAGTCGGTCAGTCCGGTAATCCTCCCGCGCGACCACAGCATGTTGACGGGCAGGAGATCGGTGTGCAGGAAGACGGCAGTGTCCTTTGGCGGCGGCGCCGCCATGACACCAAACGCCGCCTTCCACACAGCCGGCTTCTGTGCGCCGGCCGGCACCTGAAACCCGTCTAGAGGAGCGATCCAGGAATCCGTCCAGGGTCTGAACATCTTCGCGGGGAGATCGAGCGAATGCAGCAATACAGCGATCTCCGCGATCCTCGTCATCCACGATCGAGGTTCCGCCGGATTGAGGTGAACATGCCCCTGCAACCGTGTCATCAGCAACGATGGCGCGCCCCCCGTTGAAGCACCAGCAACATCAGTAGCCAGGATGCCCGGAACCGGGAGCCCGCTTCCCGCCACCACACCAAGGTTGGCGATCTCCTTCTCCAAGCTCCCCTGCAGGCCAAGCCCGCCCGGGTACTGCCGCAGTACGACGAACGTCCGGATTCCACGTCGCTCGACAGTCAGCCGGTTCACGGCGGAGCAGACGCCACCGGTCAATCGGCGATAGCCAGCGATGCGACTGCCCCGGCCCATCGACGCCGCAACCCAGGCGAGAGTCTCCGCGGAGGGCCGACGCTGCCTGAACCCGCCATCCCTCCAGTCGCCGTCGGTCATGAGCGCGAGCCTATTCGTCAGGGGCCTGCGGCGATAGGGGTACCAGACGAGGCCCACGGCCTGTTCAAATGAGCGGCTCAGTACCCAAGATCGACGTGTAACATTTCGCGGTGCTCGAGAGTCCAAGTGGATGTGACAAGGCCGGAGCTCGACCCAGGGGAGTTTGTCGTCGTGGCGCTGCCGGCGCTGCTGCGGTTCGGTCATATGCTGACCGGCAGCCCGCAGGAGGCGGAAGACCTGGTTGCCTCGAGTCTCATCACCACCACTAGCTACGCCCCTGTGACTCCTTGAACTCTTGCCACGCATTGGGACCGCCGGGTGAGGTGCCCTTGAGGAACACGACGCCGAGCGTCACGGCCACCACGATCAGGCCGAGCCAGGCAGCATGCCGGACGATTGCCGACAGCGCGATGGCCGCGCCGATCCCGGTCACGAGAACCGCCCAGCCTTCGGCCGTGACCGGGGACAGGCCCCAGCCCAGTCGTCGCGGGCCGAACCACGCCTTACCTCCGACCAACGGCTTCGTCCTCATCCTCGTAGTATGCCCGGCAAAGATCACAAGAAATCAGAACGCCAGATTGAGCCCTCCCAAGCATTGTGAACGGAGATAGATGATGGACGCGGCGGCCCGCCGTTACGGCCGGGTCTTTGATGAGGTGGCGGCCGAGTATGACCGCTACCGCCCGGCCTATCCCGACGAACTCGTCGACCAGGCCTGCCAGGTCGCGGGGATCGGCAGCGGCGACCAGGTGCTAGAGGTCGGCTGCGGGACCGGTCAGCTGACGCGCAGCCTGATCGCGAGAGGCTTGCGCGTCACAGCACTCGAGCCGGGCGCGAACCTCATAGCCTTGGCCAGGCAGAACGTGGACGGTGCGGAGTTCGTCAACGCCCGGTTCGAGGACGCATCGCTGCCCCGTGAGCGGTTCCAGGCCGTGTACTCGGCGTCCGCGTTTCACTGGGTCGACCCCCTGGTGAGCTGGCAGAAGGCGGCGGACGTGCTCATCCCCGGTGGAACGCTCGCCCTTATCCAGTACTGCGGGCTCGAGGAGCCGCGCAGCAAGGACGATCAGGATGCGCTGCTCGCCGCCATGGGAAGGGTCGCACCTGACGTCGCCGCTGCCTGGCCTGCGTACCGGGATCTCGACACCATGCTCGCCGGGATGGAGCAGCGCCGTGACAACATATCGCGCGCATGGGCCTGGCTCGGCAGCTACGATCTAGGGCAGGATTATGCCGCACGCTTGTTCGGTGATGTTCAGGTGGCGGTGACAGCGCCGAGGCTGAGCGAGCACACTCCCGACCAGCTCATTGCCATCGTCCGCACGTTCTCGGCCTACGCCCGGCTTTCACCGGATCAGCGTCAGGCCCTTGAGCGTGAGTACCAGGCCATCTACGAGGGACTGGGCCGGCCGATTCGCGCCAGCACGGCCGCCGCTCTCGTAACGGCACGACGCAGCCAGCCTTGAACCCGCGAGAAGAGCCCGACATTGTTCCATCACCACGAGCAGGACAAGCAGCTCACCGAGGCCGAGCGTGACAAGCTCCTCAGCGAGGGAGCAACCATCCCGGGGATGGTGTCCCACAACGAGCCCACCGCAGCCGACCGCCGGATCTGGCTGGTGCGCGTTGCAGTCTGGTTCAAGGACCGTCAGCGGGTGGAGTTCAGCGAGGAACTGGACAGCCTGTACCAGCCTGCTCCCGGTAGCCCAGAGGCGCAGCGCATCGTGGCGGCACGGGGCGGTGAGCAGCTTCGCCATCCGGACCGCATCCCCAAGATCCAGCTTCCCCTGTCGGACGGCTCGACTGTCCCCGTGCGCTATGACGAAGCCAACAGGAGCAGGTCCGTCATAGACGTGCCTGCCCTCCAGCGCCGAGCGCTGCACGACTACATCGAGCAAGAAAAGAGGAAGCAGCAGCCCACTGCTAAAAAAGGCGCAAGCACCGGACCGCCCTGGGTCGTGCCGGCGCACTGCCCGAACTGCGGCGCGCCGGTCGACCAGGCCAAGGCGTCCCGAGAAGCCGACCCGCACTGCCAGTTCTGCACCCAGCCAATCCCGGCAACCCCGATCGCCTACTAGCCACTCTGGCGACTGTCCAACAGTTGTTGTACACTGAATGCCATGAGCGTTGGATTCCGGCCGACAGAGGATGATCTGCGCGTCATCGAGGCTAACCGTCGCCAGGACGAGGCGACTAGTGACGTCATTCGCCGGGCGCTGCGGTTGCTGGATCGTGAGGCGTGGGAGGAGCGTGCCCGCGCTGACATGCATCGTCTGCGGAATGAGGACCTGTCCGCCGAGCCGGATGCGTGGGAGTACGACGAGCTGGGCAATATCCGTGTCACTGGCACCGGCGTGACCTTTCCGGTGCGGCACGAGACCTGAGCATGATCCGGGGAGCGGTTTACCCCGTCGAGCTCGGCGACGCAAAGCGAGGGCATGAGCAGCGGGGACGACGGCTGGGGCTGGTCATCAGCATCCAGCAGGATGCCTGGTCCACGGTGAGCATAATCCCGACATCTACCAGCGCACAGCCTTCGGTGTTCCGGCCTGATGTCATGGTTGCTGGCCGGGAGACCCGGCTGCTGATCGATCAGGTACGCACTATCGATGCCCAGTATGTCTGCGCGGAGCTGGTCGACTACCTGTCGCGTGACGATATGGCCCAAGTCGAGCACACTCTGTCACGCTATTTTGGCCTGCTTCATTAAGCTCCGTCGGCGGTCCTTCTAAAGCTGTTGGTGTGCTCGCGGGTCGTGGCGGCGTAGCGACTTCGGCTCAGAGGGCCGAATGGATTGTGTTTGAATCTGGCGCGAGCTCGCTAGGAGATTGTTATGGGAGCTCAGCGAGGGGCTGAGCTGGGCTAGCGTCTATTTCATGACGGATGAGGACCCTCCAGGGAATCGCCCGCCGTGGGACCCAGCGGTCACCGCGGTGCTGCGGATCATCGCGGTGGCGCTGGTCCAGACCACCCTCTTGCGGGTGTTCCGGTGACCGGGCGGCGGCGGCTAGCGCTGGCAGAATCGCCGCGCGAGCAGCGGCAGCTGGTGCAGGCGATCGCCCGGGTTCGGCTGGCGCCGGACAAGCCCTGCGAGGTGTTCGAGCAGCAGCTGCGCATGGCGCCAGCCGTGTTGTCCGCCGTGCACGTGACCGGTGATGTCGACTACGAGCTGCGGCTCGCCTGCGACGGTGTGGCCAGCCTGGGTGCCGTGTTGGCAGGTCTTCGCGGCTGCGGCGGCATTGAGGTCGTCTCTACCGCGCTAGTGCTCCGTGAGGTTCCGGGGCTGGGCATTGATCCTAGTCTGGGAGCGTTGCCACGTCCGCGCTTGAGGTAGCGAACCAGATCTGGCCGCTGACCACTGGCCTGACGGATGATGAGGGGCTATCGGTCGGCGAGGTGCGGCTGACCGCGCTGGCCGAACGGTACGGAACGCCCGCCTATGTCCTCGATGAGCTCGATGTCCGGCACCGGTGCCGGACGTATGCCGCCGCGCTGCCAGGCGCGGAGGTCGCGTACGCCGGCAAGGCTTTCCTGTGCCGGGCGATGGCTCGCTGGGTAGCGGAGGAAGGCCTGTCGCTGGACGTCTGCTCGGCCGGGGAGATCGCGGTCGCGCGGTCGGCGAGCTTCCCGGCGAGCCGGATGACGCTGCATGGCAACGCCAAGTCGCCCGGTGACTTGCTGGCCGCCGTGGGCTACGGCATCGGGCGGATCGTGATCGACTCGGCCGCCGAGATCGTCCGGCTCAGCGCCCTGGTGCGACGACGGCAGCGTGTGCTCGTCCGGGTCACGCCTGGTGTCGACGCGCACGCGCACCCGGCGGTGGCGACCGGGATCGAAGACCAGAAGTTCGGGTTCTCGCTCAGCTCGGGCGCAGCGGCCGACGCGGTACGGCGAGTGCTAGCCCACCCCGAGCTGGAGCTCGCCGGCCTGCACTGTCATCTCGGGTCGCAGCTGACGTCGGTGCCGGCGTTCGAGCTCGCCGCACGCAGGCTGCTCGGGCTGATGGCGGAGGTGCACAAGCGGCACGGCGTGGTGCTCGGTGAGCTCAACCTCGGTGGCGGCCACGCGGTGCCGTATGTGGCAGGGGACCCGGAGCTTGACCTTGACGACTTCGCGTTGCGGATCATGCAGGTGGTGCGCGACGAGTGCGTCGCGCTGCGGCTGCCGGAACCGCGGCTCACGATCGAGCCGGGCCGCGCGATCGTGAACCGGGCGATGGTCACCGTCTACCGGGTGCTCGCGGTCAAGGGCGGCGACGGTGCGCGGACCTTCGTGGCGGTGGACGGTGGCATGAGCGACAACCCTCGGCCTTCCTTGTACGGGGCGCGGTACTCGGTGCGGGCGGTTCGCGCCTTCGGCGCTGGGGCGCGAATGCAGCGGGTGACCGTGGTGGGGCGGCACTGCGAAGCGGGGGACGTGCTGGCGGTCGACGTTCCGCTGCCGGCGGACCTGCGGCCTGGAGACCTGGTGGCCGTGCCCGGCACCGGTGCTTACAACCATTCGATGGCGTCCAACTACAACATGGTCGGGCGGCCACCGGTGATCGGGGTCCGTGACGGGACCATGCGGCCGCTGGTCCGGCGTGAGACGGACAGCGACCTGCTCGCGCGAGATATCGGCTAAGGAGCTATCGGTGCACCATACATTGTTCGTCCCGATCCACAGCGCTGCTCAGGGCGGCGGGACGCTGGCGCTGCGGATGGGGCGGCTGTCATCGGGCGAGCGGGTCGGACTCGCGTTCACGTCGGAGGCGGCACTGCTGCTGACGCTCGGCCCGTGCCAGTACTGGATCCGGCTCGACGAGGACACGCTGCGCGACATGCTCGCGCCGCTCGGCGTCACGTCGATCCGGGTAGACCCGCGGCCCGCCGCCGAGCTTCGGCCGCTCCGCCGCCAGCCAGCCGTGCGACCCGAGCTGGCTACGCTGTTCTAGCCTCCTAGCCCTTATAGCCTGGTCGGGGCAATCATGAGGGGGGATTCCATTGGCGGCTGAGCGCAGGTACCTGAACCTGAACGTCTACCTGCGTAACTCGGGATATCACGAGGCCGCGTGGCGGGTCTCGTCTGCTGACCCGGCCGATGTCCTTCATCCACGGCACTACATCGAGCTGGCCAGAACCGCCGAACGCGGAGTGCTCGACTCGATCTTCCTGCCTGACAGCCCGGGGGTGGCGGAATTCCGGTCGGAGTTCCTGCCCGGAGCCGGCCTGGATCCGCTCCAGTTGCTGTCGTCGGTGGCCGTTGCCACCGAGCAGGTGGGCCTGATCGCCACCGCGTCCACCACGTACAGCTTTCCCTGGGATGTGGCCAGGCGGCTAGCCACGCTGGACTTCCTCAGCGACGGCCGGGCCGGCTGGAACATCGTCACCACCGTCGAACCCGCGGCCGCGGGCAACTTCGGTGATCAGCCGCATCCGCCGGCGGCGGATCGGTATGACCGGGCCGAGGAGTACGTCGAGGTCGTGCTCAAGCTCTGGGATGCCTGGGAGGACGGCGCGGCGATTATGTCCAGGCAGACCGGCCAGTGGGCCGATCCGGCCAGGCTGCACCCACCCCGGCACCACGGCACGCGCTTCGACGTCGCCAGTTACCTTCCGTTCCCTCGCTCGCCGCAAGGCCACCCGTTCCTGACCCAGGCCGGATCGTCCGGCCCAGGCATAGCGCTGGCCGCGCGGTATGCCGACGCGGTGTTCACGCCGCTAGCCAGCATCGCCGCCGGCACGGAGTTCCGGCAGAACCTGCGCGACAAGGCCGCCGGGTACGGCCGTGACCCCGGCCAGGTCCGGGTCCTGCCGGGGCTCTCCTTCCTGCTGGGCGGCACCGACGCCGAGGCCGCCGCACGCAAAGATGAGCTTGAGGCGGCCGCGAGCAGCGAGTTCCGCTGGCGCAACCTCGCCAACCTCGCCGGACTCGACTACACCACGATCGATCCCGACGCGCCGTTCCCGCCCGCGCTACTGCAGAACGCTCCTAAGACGAGCTTCGGCGCCTCGATCTATCAGATGGCCGTGGCGGACCCGGCCGCCACCTTCCGTGCTGTCGCGCAGCAGCTTTCCGCCCTGCCCGGTGGACTTGACTTCACCGGTACGCCGGAGGGCCTGGCCAAGCTGATCGTGAGCTGGTGGGAGAGCGGCGCCTGCGACGGGTTCACCATCATGCCCAATATCCTGCCCGGCCAGCTGACGGCGTTTGTCGACCACGTGGTGCCGATCCTGCAAGAACACGGCATCGCCAGGACCGAATACACAGGCACCACCCTTCGCGATCATGTCGGCCTGCCTCGCCCGGAGCGTCGGCGGTAGGCGCCCGTTCGGTTCCGCGGGGTACCAGGGAGTGGCTCGATGTGATCTTGGTTCTCTACGACGCAAAAGCGACCAGTGCGCAGTAATGAGCTGTTGGCTGATTTGCGGCAAGATTGCGTAAGTATTTGATTATTTCTTAATATTGTTTAAACCTTGCAGCAACATGTCGCATTCTGTACGGTGATTGTGACTCGAGCCGACATCTCCTCACTGTTCGCCGAATCCCCCCTCGGCGAATGGCATCTCCCCACTGCCTCCCCGAAGGGAGCAAGGCTTTGAGACACGCATGCCCGGAGGACGGCCAGGATCGCCGTCGTCGGCGAACTTCCCTAGTCGCCATCCCCGCTGTCCTCACTCTCCTTACCGCCAGCTTCGCAGCCGTCGGCCTCGCAAGCCCTGCCGTCGCCCAGACGACGCCCGGTGCCACTGTCCCGTTCACCGAGTACAACGCGGTCAACGCTTCCACCAACGGCAAGATTCTCGGCCCTGACTATTCGTTCGGCTCGCTGCCGTCGGAGGCCACCGGTCGTGAGGTCGACCTGCTCACCGGCCAGGGCGAGTACGTGACGTTCACCCTCACCGCGCCGGCCAACGCGGTGGACTTCCACTACTCGATCCCCGACTCGGCGAGCGGCACCGGTCTGACCGAACCGCTCAGCCTCTACGTCAACGGCACCTTTGACAAATCATTGTCACTGACCTCTCAGTACAGCTGGCTGTACGGGTCGTATCCGTACACGAACACGCCGAGCAACGGCCTCGGCCACGATTTCTACAACGACGTGCGGACGATGTTCAGCTCCACCCTCCCGGCCGGGACGACGGTCACGCTCAAGATCGACGGCGGCGACAACTCACCCTGGTACGCGATCAACACGGCCGACTTCGAGGTCGTCCCCGCGGCGACGGCGTCGCCATCCGGGTACATCAACGCGACTGCCGCGCCGTATGACGCAGACCCGACGGGCACGACCGACTCGACGACCGCGATCCAGGATGCCATCAACGCGGCCGAGGCGGCCGGCACCGGCGTCTACCTGCCGCAGGGCACCTACCTGGTCAGCTCGCAGCTCAACGTCAACGATGTCACGGTCACCGGGGCAGGCCCCTGGTACACCGAGATCACCGGTACCGACGCGGGGTTCTCCGGTAACCAGAGCCCGGCCAGCAACGACGTCACGGTGTCGAACCTGTCGATCTTCGGCAACGTCAACGATCGCGTCGACAGCGACTCCGACGTCAACGGCTTCAACGGCGGGTTCAGCAACTCCACCATCTCCAACGTGTGGATCCAGAACACCAAGGTGGGCATCTGGGTCGACGGCCCCTGCACCAACCTGACCATCACCGGAGTCCGCATCCAGGACACCACTGCTGATGGGGTCAACTTTGACGGCGGGGTCACCAGCTCGATAGTCGAGAACACCTTCACCCGCAATACCCAGGACGACGGCATGGCCATGTGGTCCAACGGGACCGCCGACACCGGGGATACGTTCACCCAGGACACCGTCGACTCGCCTGGACTGGCCAACAACTTCGCGATCTACGGTGGCTCCGGCGACAGCATCACCAACGACGTCGGACAGGACACCATCACCCAGGGCGGCGGCATCCAGATCGCCAACCGGTTCAGCTCGACCCCGCTGTCGGGCACCACTACCGTCAGCGGCAACCTGCTCGAGCGCACTGGCCAGCTCGATCCCAACTGGCTCTTCGGCGTCGGCGCGATCTGGTTCTACGCCGATGACAGCGCGATGAGCGGCACCGTCAACATCACGAACAACACGATAGAGAACAGCCCGTACGAGGCGTTCCAGTTCATCGGCAGCTCCATCACCAACGTCAACATCAGCGACAACACCGTGACGAACGTCGGAACGTACGTGTTCCAGGACCAGGCGCCCGGCGCGGTCTCGGTATCCGGTCTCACCGCGACCGGCGTCGGCGACGCCGGCACCTACGACTGCGACTCGGGCATGACGTACACCGACGGGTCAGGCAACTCCGGCTGGTCGTCAACCGTGTGCGGCTTCCCCGCTACTCAGACGCTCGCCGTGCAGCCGAGCGTCCTTACCTTCGAGAACGAGGCGGCCGGCAGTACCAGCGCCAGCCTGCCGATCACCGTGCTGAACGCCGCGACCGCTTCGGCCACGATCGGCAGCATCGCGGCCACCGGCGCATTCGCCCAGACGAACAACTGCGCAAGCCTGGGCTCGGACGGCACCTGCACGATCAATGTCACGTTCACCCCGACCGCTTCTGGCCTGTCTACCGGAACGCTCACCATCCCGAGCAACGAGCCGGGCAGCCCGAACACTGTCACCCTGGTCGGCACCAGTGGTAACCCCACCAGCACCAGCGGATCGCTGACCGCGGCACCGTCTAGCCTGTCGTTCGGTGACGTGAATGTGGGCTCGACCTCGGGCTCGCAGGCCGTGACCGTCAACAACCCAGGCACCAGCGCGCAGACAATCTCGTCGGTGTCCGTCAGCGGGCAGTACACGCAGACGAACACCTGCGGCTCGTCGCTGGCGGCGGGTGCGTCGTGCACGGTGAATGTGAAGTTCGCCCCGACGTCCAGCGGTGGCCAGTCCGGCACCCTGACCGTGGTGAACAGCAGCCCCGCACCGTCGCTCACGGTGAGCCTGTCCGGTACCGGCCTCACGTCGACGACGAACCTGGCGCTCAACCAGCCGATCACGGCAAGCAGCAGTGCCTCTGGTTACCCGGCGACCAACGCCAACGACGGGAACACCAGCAGCTACTGGGAAAGCCTGGACGGTGCGGCGTATCCGCAGACGCTGACAGTGAACCTGGGGTCGGTCACCAGCATCGGCAGCATCACGCTGGACCTGCCGCCGGCCACCGACTGGAGCACCCGGACCGAGACGCTCTCGGTGCTCGGCTCCACCAACGGGTCCTCGTTCAGCCAGATCGTGGGCTCGGCCGGGTACACCTTCAACCCCTCTACCGGTAACACCGTCACCATCAGCCTGCCGTCGGGGACCAGTACCCAGTACGTGCAGCTGAGCTTCACCGCCAACACCGGCTGGTCCGCCGCGCAGATC
>Ga0209530_1000306_pt1 | contig 39004 bp, 35 predicted proteins | sample BlaSpr_A8_Ref_O1_FD_187987 | JGI IMG/M metagenome (GOLD analysis project Ga0209530, IMG submission 187987) | Forest soil microbial communities from Thunder Bay, Ontario, Canada - Black Spruce, Ontario site 2_A8_Ref_O1 (SPAdes) (version 2) | ecosystem: Environmental > Terrestrial > Soil > Boreal...
CAAGCGCTATTTCGTGAAGCGACCGTCCGCTAAACCTCAGCGCGTCGCACGCAACGGCCATCCGCCAGTGCAGGGCGTACGCCATGGGTGGCTGGCCAGTCAGAAACGTGAACCTGCGTGAAAAGACCGATCGGGACATTCTTGCCTCGGCGGCCAAGGACGCCACTGACCAGCTTCTGCGGATATCGGCATGAAAGGCCCGCAGCGCGGACGCGATTTGCGGATCGGCAAACCCGGTGAGCATACCGCGCTGCTGACTCGACAGTATTCCTGGGTTCCTCATCAGCTCGATCAGGACGATCTCGAGCAGGCGGGAAAGAACCGCCACCTGGCCCGGACGCGTAGCAGATGCCTCGGCGTCGATCATTGCCAGGACGCCGGTCAACCGCCCGCCATCGCCGGAATCGCGCGACCGGATATGCACAACCGGCGAGAGGAACGCCATGAGAAGTTCTTTATTGACCGAGTCGAATTCGAAGTGCCCGCCGATGACGCGAACCTGGTCCGGATCATCTTCGCAGCGCACTGGTTCAGGCGATGGGGTGTCCGCAGGGAGATCCTCCATGGCCACGACCTCCGCATCGCCAGCTCCGCCGCGCAGGATCCAGGCGGGGGGCTCTGTCAGCAGCAAGCAGTCGCCTGGTTCCAGGCTCTGCTCCGCGGTGCCGGGCAGCTGGAAGCGGCAGCGCCCGCTAACGACGCGTCCGAACACCACGCCGCTGTCAGCAGGGAACCTCCAGGCCCAGTCGCCTTGCCCCACCATGTGCTTCCACAGCAAAGCACGCGGGCGCAGCAACTCGACAAGTTGAGTCAGCGGATCCACCAGAGTGAGCCCCATCGAGACGATCTGTAATTTATTCAGGACTTCCGACTATAGATCATCCCAGCAGCCCCGCATACGTTGGGAGTTAGTTCAATACAACGGAAGGTATCGAAATGACCAGGACAGTTCTCATTACCGGCTGCTCGTCCGGGTTCGGCAAGGCTGCTGCGACGAAGTTCCATGATCACGGATGGAATGTCGTTGCGACCATGCGAGACACCCATGACTGGGATGGCGGGTCATCGGATCATTTGCTTACACACGCACTCGATGTGACCGATCCGGCATCGATCAGATCGGCCTTCGATGCTGGCGTGGACCGCTTCGGGAGCCTGGACGCCGTAGTCAACGTCGCCGGAATCGGCCTGTTCTCTGTCTTCGAGACGACGACGGACGAAACAGTGCGAAGCGTGTTCGAAACCAACCTGTTCGGTCCGATCGAAATCATGCGAGTGGCAATCCCGCATCTTCGAGAGCACGGAGGTGGACGTATCGTAAACCTGACCTCCGCCTCCTCGGTTGTGCCGGAGCCGCTGATGGGGATCTACAACGCGAGCAAGGCGGCCCTTGACAACTTGACGGAGACCCTCAGGCTCGAGCTGTCCCCCCTGAACATCGTTCTCAAGCTGATCGAACCTGGTTTCGTGCCAACCACTCGCTTGGTTGAGAAGGCGCAGGCCAATGCGCCGATGCTCACTATCGTGCCCCCGGAATATGAAGCCTATGTAAACCAGCGGATGGGTTTCTTCAGTTCGGAATTCCCCGTCGAACTGGCGACGCCGCAAGATGTAGCAGACGCCATCCTGGCGTCCGTCAACGACGAAACCGGCCAGTTGCGCTGGGTCGTCGGTGCCGACCAGGCGGAGCGGATGCATATGAGGCACGAAACCTCGGAGGCTGAATACAACGCCTGGACCTGGCGGCAATTTGGTCTTGATTCGGGCAGCATCGCTTGGGATGCGCAGCGACGGTCCGGAGAGGTGTTGGCTCCGGCGGCCCTGGACTAGCCGTCACTGTGGCTACGTGAGGTGCCCGGAGAGCAAGCTGGTTGGTAGATGAGGCAGTCGATCAGGATGCCGCATCGCTACTGCCAGGGCTTCCGTGCTGTAATACCGTGCCGCCCTGCCGCAGTCGCCACCTTGCAAGGCCCTCGCCTTGCCGGCCGGGATCATCGGCGGCTCCGCGTGTCGGTCGGGTCGTGTCGGCGGAAGCTAGCTTGGAAGCGTGAGCAGGATGGGCATAGTTGCGCACCCGACGGTAAAGAGAATCCCGGGATGGCGTTGAACGCCATCCCGGGATTTCGTTGTGTCGTGTTATGCGAGATCGTAGGAGGGTTCCAGGGTTTGTTGGGTTTCTGGTGTGGCGGCGGGTTCGCCGCGGGTGTTGGAGGCGCGCAGCGCTATGGCTCCGGCTGCCACGAGACAGAGGGCGCTGACGAGCAGGGCCCGCTGGAACCCGGCGGTGAGTGCCTCCGGGCGCGGGGTGTGGGCGGCCAGCAGGTGGCTGGTGCGGCTGGTCGCGATCCCGCTGAACACCGCCAGGCCGAGCGCTGACCCGAGCTGGAAAGAGGCGGTGATCAGCGCCGCGGCCAATCCGGCCTGATCCTGCGGCACGCCCGCGTTCGCGGCCGTTTGCACACCGGCATACAGCAGCCCCAGCCCGGCCCCCATGACCACGAGCGGGACGAGCAGGTTGCCGAGATAGGTGCCATCCACCGGGATGCGGGACAGCCACAAGATGCCACCGGCAGCGAGCAGCGCACCGGAGACGATGATCGGACGGGTACCGGTCCGGACGAACATCTTCGTCGCCACGGTCGAGCCGAACCCGATGCCGACGCTCACGGGCACATACGAGAGCCCGGACCGCAGCGGGGAGTAGCCCAGGACGTTCTGCATATACAGAGTGACGAAGAAGAACATCGAGTAGAACCCGGCCCAGGCGATCACCTGGGTGGCATCGGCCGCGGCCAGGCCCTTGATCCGGAAGATCGACAACGGGACCAGCGGATGGGCGCGCCGCTGCTCATTGACCACGAACGCGGCCATCAGCACCGCCGAGGCGGCCAGCCCGCCGATGGTGCGGCCCGCAACCCAGCCCTCGGCCGGTGCCTTCACCAGCGTGAAGATCAGCAGCAGCATGCTGGCGGTGACCAGCACCGCGCCGGCCGCGTCGAAACCGCCCGGCGCGGACCGGCCGTGGTCGGCCTTCAGGATCCGGAACGCCCCGAACAGCACCAGCGCAGCTATCGGGACGCTCACGAAGAACACCCACCGCCAGCCGAACTCCTGGGTGAGCAGCCCGCCGAAGAACAACCCGACCGCCGAGGCCATCCCGCTGATCCCGGCCCACAAGCCCAGCGCCTTGTGCCGGTCGGAGCCCTGGAAGGTGGTGGTCAGGATGGCCAGCGCGGCCGGGGACATCATCGCCGCCCCGAAGCCCTGGGCGAGCCGGGCGCCGACCAGCAGCCCCTGGCTGTCGGCCAGCCCGCAGGCCAGCGAGGAGGCCGCGAACAGCACGGTCCCGGCGACCAGCAGCCGCCGCCGCCCCAGCAGGTCCCCGGCCCGGCCGCCCAGCAGCAGGAACCCGCCATAGGTGATCAGATAGCCGCTGACCACCCACTGCAGGTTCTGCACCGAGAACCCCAGATGCGTACGGATGGTCGGCAGCGCGACGTTCACGATCGCGCCGTCCATGACGTCCAGGAACGTCACCAAGCACAGCAGCGCCAGCGTGACCTTGCCGCGCCCGGTCGCCAGGAACGACCCCGCCGGCGGCGCCGTCGATGCGGTCATGGCGTCGCTCACGATCCGGCGACTTCCATCACGGGGCCGACCTCGACCCCGCCGCCGACCCGCAGCGCCGGGCAGTCCTTGGCCAGCGCCAGCGCGGAGTCCATGTCCTCGGCGGACACCACCGAGTGGCCGACCATCCGGGAGCCGCTGCCGCCGACCTCGCCGAGTGAGGCGTAATCGGTCACCGCGTGGCCGACGTCCACCAGGGCCGAGCCCAGCCCGCCGAACCAGGCCTGCCACTCGGCCGGCGTCCCGGCGTTGGGCGCGTAGCCGGAGGGCACACGGTAGGAGAAAACGTACTTAGCCATGATCTGTGGTCCTGTTCTGCATCCGGGGCGCGCCCCCGACTGGGACCGCCTCCAACCGGGTAGATGCCAGCAGGCCTGCGGAATTGGGCGCGCAGACACCGCCCAATTCGCGGGCCCGGCGGCGTCAGTTACCTTAGGGAGCCGAACCCGCCCTGCGGAAAGAAGAAAAGCGAGGATGCATGGAGATGGACACGACGGACCCGATCGCCAGGGCCGCCGCCGGCGACCACGACGCGTTCCGCGACCTGGTCGAGGTGCACTCTCACGAGCTGCAGGTGCACTGCTACCGCATCCTCGGGTCACTGCAGGACGCCGAGGACGCACTCCAGGAGACCCTCGTGTCCGCCTGGCGTAACCTGGGTGACTTCCGCCGGCAGTCCTCGCTGCGGACCTGGCTTTATCAGATCGCGACCAATCGGTGCCTGAGCATGCTACGCGCAGACAGTCGACGGCCACGCACCGCGACCTCGCTCCCCGACCTGACTCTGCCCGAGCCGACCGGCGTCGGCGACGCCCCGCCCTGGCTGGAACCATATCCGGACGTGCTGCTGGACAACCTCGTCGACCAGGCGCCCGGTCCAGAGGCCCGCTACGAGACCACCGAGGCCATCTCGCTCGCGTTCATCACCGCCCTGCAACTGCTGCCGCCGCGGCAGCGCGCCGTACTCGTGCTGCGCGACGTTCTTGGCTACCGCGCGAGCGAGGTAGCCAAGATGCTCGACGCCACCCAAGAATCGGTTCAGAGCGCCCTCAAACGAGCACGAGCCACGGTCGACAGCCACCTAACGGACTCAGGCAGCAGCAGGCCCGCGCGCCAACCCGACACCACGGCCGAACGCCACCTCGTAGCCCAGCTGACCGACGCCCTCGAACGAGCCGACGTACAGGCCCTGGCAGGGATACTCGCCGAGGACGTCCGGGTCTCCATGCCGCCCGCGATGCTGGAGTACCGGGGAATCGACGTGGCACTTCAATTCTTCGCAGCCGTCACCCTCCGGCCCGACCGGTCCTACCGGGTGGCGCCGACCCGTGCCAACGGCGATCCGGCGTTCGGTATGTATTTGGCCGATCCCCACGCAGGTGTCTTCCGGGCCTACGGACTGCTTGTCGTCACGATCGCCGGCGACCGCATCGGCGCGGTCACCGGCTTCGATGCGAGCGTGATGCCACGGTTCGGGCTGCCTCGGACGCTTCCCGGAACGGACTGAACTGTCAACCCGTCAGCAACGTGAAGGCTACGTGGTCACCTTTACCCGGTATCGCGACCTGGCCGTGAGCAAATTCATCGACCAGCTGCACGGCCCGAAGAAGGTCGCGGCGAAGAGCGATCCTTCAGTGACCGGCAAGGTTGGCGACGCACCGTGTAGTCATGAGTTCGGCTGAAGCGAGGCTGCTCGTCGTCGAAGACGAGCAAATGATCTTGGAACTGCTCGCTGGATCGCTCCGCTTTGCCGGGTTCGAGGTGATAACCGCGGTGAGCGGCGCGGAGGCGCTGCGCGCCGTGTCGGCCTCACGGCCCGACCTGATGCTGCTGGACGTGATGATTCCGGACGGCGACGGGTTCGAGGTGGTCCGCAGGATGCGGTCGTCCGGCCCGGACGTCCCGGTCATTTTGCTGACCGCCCGCGATGATGTCCGTGACCGGGTAGCCGGACTGGCTATGGCGGGGACGACTACGTCACCAAGCCGTACAGCCTGGACGAGGTGCTGGAGCGCATCCGGGCGGTGCTGCGGCGCACCGGCCGCGCGGCCGCGCGGCCGCGGTTGCGCGTGGCCGGCCTGGAACTCGACGAAGACGGCCATGAAGTCCGGCCGGCGACAGCGCCCGTCCGCAGGCACTGCCCACGGAGTTCCTGGTCGAAGTCATCGGCGCTGGCGGCCAGATCAGCATGGCGGGCGGACCGCTGGGCGCGGCGGACGGACCGAGGCTGTCCGCCGCGCAGCTCAGCGATACACGAACGCCGTTCAGCGCTGCAGCCGTCGGCGGGTCGGGAAACTCCTGGCGCGTCCTGGTGCAGCCGCTGTCCGGTGGCCGGCACGTGGTTATCGCCTACAGCCTTGATGATCTCAATAGCACGGTCACCCGGCTGGAGATCGCGGATGCGGTGGCCGGAGCAGTCTGCGTCGTTCTGCTGGCTGGCATCGGCCTGCCGCTGGTGCGGGCCAGCCTGGCGCCGCTGGCGCGGATCGAGGTGACGGCCACGGCGATCGCGAGCGGTGACCTGTCCCGGCGCATCGACCAGCCGGCCGGGAACACCGAGGTCGGGCGGCTGGCCGAAGCGCTGGACGTGATGCTGGCCAGCATCGAGACCGCGTACCTGGCCCGGGCGGACGGCGAGGCGCGCGCCCTGGGGTCCGAAGAACGCATGCGCCGCTTCGTCGCGGACGCCCAGCCACGAACTGCGCACCCCGCTGACCTCCGTCCGCGGACTGGCCGAGCACGGCCTGCAGCAGGACAGCGCGGCCACCAGGGAAGAACTGCTGCGGCTGATGGCGCTGATCGTCGGCGAGGCCGACCGGATGGGCCGGATGGTGGCAGACCTCCTGCTGCTGGCCAGGTATGAGGCCGGCCGGCCGCTGGACCGGCGGCCCGTCGACCTGGCCAGCCTCGCCGCCGAAGCGGTCATCCGCGCCCGCATCGTGGACCCGGGACGACCGATAACACTGGAGGCCGTCGAACCGGTGATCGTCGACGCCGACGATGAACGGCTGCGGCAGGTCATCGACAACCTGATCGGCAACGCCCTCCAGCACACCCCGCCCGGATCGCCGGTGACGGTCACGGTGACCGGCGCCCTCGGGCGCGGGCAGCTCACCGTCGCCGACCAGGAGCCCGGCATGACGGCCGAGCAAGCATCGCACGTGTTCGAGCGGTTCTACCGCACTGACGGCGCCCGCACCCGGGCGCGGGGCGGTACCGGGCTCGGCCTGGCCATCGCGGCGTCGCTGGCGGCCGCTCACGGCGGGGAGATCACCATCGATACCGCGCCCGGCTGCGGCGCGGCCTTCCATGTGCGCCTGCCGCTGGCAGGGACCTAGCTTTGGCGTTTCCTTGCGGACCGTTTGCTGCCGCCTTGGCCTTCATTTCGCACTGCACAACCATGCAGCTACCATCCTGGCTCCGTCCACTGCATTTAGAACCCGGCCTGACATACCTGAGAGCAGATATCTCAACGACAGGAGTCAGGCACATGTTTTCCAGCAAACGCAGCAGGGTTATCGCAGCCGGAGTCGCGGCTGTCGTGGTCGCCACTGTGGCCGCTTGCAGCAGCGGCAGGCCGGCCGGCGGGTTCGGATCAGGTAGCGGTTCCAACGCCCGGTCCGGCCCGGCCGCGGGCGGGTCAGTCGGCACGATCACCGGCGTGTCCTCCTCCGGGTTCACGCTGACCACCGCGACTGGGGAGAAAGTGACCATCAAGGAGGCGTCATCCACCACCTATGAGAAGGGGACGAGCGCGGCCGCGTCCAGCGCCGTCACCACCGGTGAACCTGCCCTCGTGCTGGGCACCACCGACAACACGACCATCACCGCCGCCCAGGTCATCGTGCAGCCGCCCGCCACCAGCGGGTCGAATCCAGGAGGACAGGTGATCGGCTTCAGCACGGGAGAGAAGGGCTCCACCGAGAAGGTCGGCACGATCCCGTCGGACTACACGCAAGGGCAGGGGACGCTTGTCAGCGGAACCACCGCGGACAAGGCGATCGAAGCGGCGCTGGCCGCCTATCCGGGTGGCATCATCGACCGGGTGGTGGCGCTGGGCAACGGCCAGTACGAGGTCCACTGCATCGGCATCAACTGGCCCCACCACATCTTCGTCAACCAGGACTTCAAGGTCATCGGTGCCGACGACTAGCCGCAAGGTCAACCAGTTAGCGATTACCTGGCTATGACCCGGTACCGAGTCGATCAGGCGGCGGCCTCCACCGAGCGCCGCGCCGTGATGGGAGTCGCGCAAGGCACGCTGGTTTCGGACGGCAGCGGGAGGATAGGTGATAACAGTGGAACTCACCCGGCAGCATGTGGTTGATGTCTTGCGCAGGGCGGGGTTGCCGCAGTTGGCCGACGATGCCCTGCGCGACCTGCCCGACCCAGTGGACAGCGAGCAGGCGGCGGCATGGGCGGTACCGTACGGCGTCAATATAGGCGAGCTCATCAGCAGGATGGGCGGCAGCCCATGACGCGGTACGTCTCCTGGCCAGTACTGCCCCTCCCGCCGTGATGTGAGCGATGGCTGTCTCAGTGGGAGAGCGCGTGGCGGTAGATGTGCTCGGCCGCCATGATCACGGTCAGGTTCGTCGGGACCGAGGGCACTGCGGGGAGGATCGAGGCGTCGACTACCCGGAGATTCCTGATGCCGCGGACGGCGCCTGTCCTGTCGGTTACGGCCCGTTCGTCGTTGTCGGCGCCCATGGGGACGGTGGAGGTGGCGTGCTGGAAGGAGGCGACGTGATGGTCGATGGCGCGTTCGAGGTCCGCGTCGTCGAGGATATGGCTGCCTGGCAGTAGCTCGGTTTCCGCGACCGCCGCGAAGGTCTTGCCCAGGCCGATGTCGCGGCTGAGCTTGAGGCCTTCCAGCATCCGGCTCCGGTCGCGCGGGGTGGCCAGCAGGTTGAGGTTGATGGCCGGCGTTTCCCTCGGGTCGGTGCTGCGCAGCCTCAGCGTGCCGCGTGACTCGGGCTGGACGACCGAGACGGCCAGCACGATCGCTCCGCCAGCGGGGCTGAGACCGGGGTCGTTCAGGTGCGCGGCCGAGACGAGCAGGTCGAGTTCCTGTCCCTGAGCCTGGCTGGAGGCGGTCCTGATGAACGCCCCGGCGGCTGGAGTCTTCTCTCCTGCTTCTGTCTTGAGGGCGTAGACGCCGTGGTAGACCGGCTGGTCTTGGAGCCGCTGCCCTACCGGGAGGTCGGCGACGACGTCGATGCCCAGTTCAGACAGGTCCTCTGCGGGGCCGATCCCGGACCGGAGCAGGACGGCCGCGCTGCCCAGGGTGCCCGCCGACAGGATGATCTGCCCGGCCCGGTAGAGGGTTCCGTTGACTGCCCGGACACCGGTGGCGGTCTGGCCGCTGATCATGATCCGGTCGATCTCGGTCTGGCCGTGGATGCTCAGGTTGGGACGTCGGCGGACATCCTCGGTCAGGTAGGCGATCCCGGTGCTCTGGCGGACGCCTGAAGCGATGGTGAGCGGGACGGCCGCTATCCCGCCGCGCTGGTCCGCGTTCGGATCGTCGATGTAGCGATATCCCTGCTGTTCAGCCGCGCGGATGAATGCCTGCACTGAGGGGGTGAGCTCGTCGTAGGTCCGCTGGTGGATCGGGAGCGGACCGGAGCGGCCATGGAACCGGTCCTCGCCGCTCTCGGTGTGCTCCAGAACCCGGTAGGTCTCCAGCACCTGTTCCCATGACCAGCCGGACAGGCCGTGCGCGGCCCAGCCGGCCAAGTCAGCAGGCAGTGCCCGCAGAGCGACCGCCGCATTGATGGCAGAACTGCCACCAAGGACCTTGCCCCGGGGGATACCGACCTCGCGGATGAGGGCGCCCGTCCGTCCGGCCGTCGCCCGGAAACCCCAGTCGTGTTCCTGGTCGCCGCCGATCCGTTCTGGATCGAGCAGGACGACCGGGTATTCATCGGGCTTGTATGCCGGTCCGGCTTCCAGCAGCAGCACGGTGCGGGCCGGATCCTCCGACAGCCTCGCCGCCAGCACCGCCCCGGCGGACCCGCCGCCGACTACGAGGATGTCGAACCTGTTCTTATCGGTCATCGCGCTGCCTCTCTCGCGCTACCGCCCGGTCCTCGGACGAACCGCCCGGTCCTCGGTCCGACGTTAGCGACGGATTCGTCCTTAGTCAAGGACGAATCCGTCCTTGACTAAGGACTTGCTCGTCCCTAACGTGAGAGATGGCGGCGCCGGCTGGCTTCGCGGGCGCGGCACACGCAGACAAGGAGCAGCAGTTATGACATCACCGAAGATTTCCCACCTGGTCTTCAACACCGCCAACTATGAGGCGATGAAGCAGTGGTACCTGGATGTTTTCGAAGCGAAGATCGGCGTCGAGACGTCTGACCACACTGCTTGCTTCCTGCAGACTGACGAGCATCATCACCGGATCGGCATGTTCAACGTGGCCAAGACCGACGAGTCGAAGGCAATGACGGCTCCAGGATCCGGGGACACCAGCGCCCTGGCCCGGCTGAACCACTTCGCGTTCGAGTACCCGACCCTGGCCGAGCTGTTCGAGACCTATGAGCGGCTCGCCGGATCCTCGATCCTCCCGGCGGTATCGATGAACCACGGGCCCACCATGTCCGTGTACTACCAGGACCCGGACCGGAACGTGGTCGAACTGTTCTATGACGCCCAGTACAGCCAGGAGCAGCTCGCCGAGTTCTACGCCGGCGGTGACCGCTACGTGCTGTCCGCCATTCCGTTCGACCCCGCGAAGAAGCTCGGAGAACTACGCGCCGGGAAAACGGTCGCCGAGCTGACCGCCTGGTCCGCGCCGGCCAGCTGACCGCCATCACTACCGAAAGGACAAGCGCCAATGCGACTCGTCAGCTTCGGGCCCCTCGGGAGCGAGCTCCCCGGTGCGCTCGTCGATGGTTCCATCCTGCCGCTGCCACCGGTGATGGCCAGCCTCGGGCTCGCCCCGGCCGGGACCATCCGCAGCGTGCTGCCATTCCTCGGCCCGCTCCGTGAGGCGATCCGTGCCGCCGTCGCCCGCGGCGATCAGCTGATCCCGCTGGATCAGACCCGGCTCGGCCCTCCCATCACGGACCCGCCGAATCTGTTCGCCTGCGGCGCGAACTACTTCGCGCACCTGTCCGAGCCCGGCCTGGACATGCATGGAACCCCCGCCCTGCCGGTCATGTTCCTCAAGCCCCGGTCCGCGATCTCCGGCCCGGCCGACCCGATCATCCGGCCCGCCGAGACCACCCAGCTCGACTACGAAGCGGAACTGGCCATCGTCATCGGCAAGGCCGGCCGCCGCATCCCGGCTAGCCAGGCCGCGCAGCACATCGCCGGATACATGATCGCCAACGACGTCAGCGCCCGCGATCTCATGGAGGGAGAAAGCAGGAAACTCAGCTCCCCGGTCCTGCTCCAGATCATGCGGGCCAAGGGCTGGGACACCTTCCTGCCCACCGGCCCCTGGCTCGTCACCGCCGACGAGGCCGGCAGTTACGAGAACATCCGGATCCAGACCTGGGTCAACGCGGAGCCCCGCCAGGACGCCTACGCCAAGGAAATGACGAACAACCCCTACCAGATCATCGAGTGGCTCAGCGCCATCACCACCTTGCAGCCCGGCGACATCATCACCACCGGCACCCCAGCAGGCGTCGCCATGGGCATGGCCAGTCCTCGGTGGCTGACACCCGGCGACACCATCCGCATCACCATGACCGGGCTGGGCACCATGATCACTCCGATCCGCCAGGAAGGTGCCGTGTCCTAGTCCATGGCCCTGGAGCTATCGGGCCTGAGGAGAGGCAGCAGCACCTGGTCCACCATCTCGGCAATATCCTTTTCTGCGGGATCCTGAGTATCAAGTAGTGTCCGTTTGATGATCAGCGCGTGAAGTACCTCAAGGACGACGGGTGTCAAGCGGTCCGGGGAAATCTCGCCGCGACCGGCAGCGTCGCAGAGCAGTTCTGTCAGTGCTTCGAAGCGGGGGGCGAAAACCTGCGCCTTGAAACGGGCTAGCAGCTGAGGGTAACGATGCGCTTCGCCAAGCAGACTGCGGTACGCGTCACCCCTAATGCCCTTTTGCGGCTTGAGCATGTGCAGTGTCAGCCCGATCAGATCGTCGCGCAGGACATCGGTCCGGACGTATTCCGCTGAGTCAGAACCCAGCTTCTCCAAGGTGTCAATCACGAGGGATGTCGTGTCGGGCCACCGCCGGTACAGCGGGCTCTTACCTGTGCCAGCGCGCTCGGCGACGCTCTCGAAAGTAAGCCGCCCGAAACCGACCTCGGCTAGCTCGGCAATAACAGCGTTTGAGATCGCCGCCTCGACCGCGGTTCCCCGCCGCCGCGTACGAAATGGATGCGCACCAGTCTGCTCGATGGCGCTTCGCGGGCCTGACATGACCCCAAGCATAGGTGAGGCTCGCCTGCCTGCTGGGTGGTGCCCGGAGGGAGTGGGCGACCTGGAAGTCCTCAGTCCGAAGGATCCCGGCTCAGCTCGATGCCCATGGCCTCGGCGAGTTCCGGCGACCGGAAGGTGAACAGCTCGAAGAGCCCGTTTTCGCGCATTGTCGGGATTCCCTGCCTCAGCTGCTCAAGGATTGCCTCGCGACCCGGGGCGTCGCTGGGCATGCCGCTCAATATTCTGAGGTTGGCGAGAAAGGCGCCCATCGTGCCTTTGCGTATCGTGAGCCCGTTTAGTTCGGCAAAGTTCTGGTCGTCGGGCATGAGGTGCTCAGGGAGCACTGGTTCGGTCATGTGCGTATCACCTTCCGCTTGGCGTATTGCAATCCGGCCGCCGCACCTGCCACCCGCCCGGAGTAGAGGCACGGGCCGAACATGGTGCCTTCGAGCGCGGACCGTCCGTTGATGCAGCCGCCGGCCATCCCGGCTACCTCACCGGCGGCAAACAGGCCTTGGATAACCGCTGACTTCCGATCGAGCACCCGGCACTCGATATCTGTACGGACACCGCCGAAGGTCTTGACCGCGATCGGGAAGAACTGGATCGCGATCAGATCGGGGCCTTCGAGCGGCAGGACGCCTTCGAGCCGGCGGCCCTGTTCCGGGTCGCGGTCATCCCCGGCAAGGACTGATGCGTTGAAGGCCTTGACGGCTGCTTCCACTGTGTCGGCTGGAAGCCCGATCCTCGCCGCGAGATCGGCCGGGTCGTCCGCGCGCCAGACGAACGCGGACCGGCGCCAGAACTCATCCATCGCGGCGCGGGAACCGCCGGCAGGCGTTCCCCAGCGTTCGTTGCCGAGCAGTACGACGTTAGGCAACTCGGCCGAGTTGAAGACGCTCCAGGCTGTCTGGCCGGGTTGGGCAAGCAGGGCCCGCGTGCCCGACCCGCCGTTTCGGTTGCCTTCGTCGACGAATCGCCGGCCGGCGCTGTTCAGCCAGATGTCCCCGCCGATGCCACGTACTCCTACGCCTCGTACCCCGCTGTCATCGTCGGGGTCGGGCGTGCCATTCGGGTAGACCCAGATATGGTCTAGGCAGGTGAATTGGGCGCCCACGCTCTGGAGTAGCCGGTAGCCGTGGCCGAGAGCGCCGGGCGCACCGCCGCTGAGCAATCGCGGCAGCTCTCGAAACTGCGGCGCGACCTCGAGCATCAGGTCATGACTCGAGGCAAACCCGCCCGCGCATACGACCACGGCCCGTGCGCTGATTCTCTGCTCGGCACCCGCGGAGGACGCGCGGACCCCTTGGGCCACGCCATCGGCCACGATGATCTCTTCGACCTCGACGCCGACGGCAATCTGCACGCCGAGCGATTCCGCGCGGGCGGCGAGGGCCTCGATGATTCCGCGGCCCCACGTGGCGGGCGTGTGCACCCGCGGCACGCTGTTGCCCTCTGGCTGCGACAGCGTGGCCCACGTGATCCCCAGGCTCTCGCACCAGTCGTAGACGTCGACGCGACTTCGCTCGAGGTAGCGGTGCGCCCATCCGACGTCCGCGGTCGGACCACCGGTCCGGATCCAGTCCGCCAGTGCCAGTTCGACGCTGTCCTCGATGCCCTGCGCATCCTGGAGCGGGGTGCCGACGATATTGCAGGCCGCGCCGCTCATTGCCGATGCGCCGCCGATAGCGGTATCGCGCTCCAGGACGAGGACCTCGGCACCGGCCTTCGCGGCTTCGATGGCAGCACACAGTCCGGCTACACCCGATCCGATGACGACGACGCCGAGCCCGTCACCAGTCGCGTTTCCCCCACTGGTTCCCAGTCGCATTCGGCTGCCTCTCGGGTCAGGTACAGGACGGACGAGCACAACCTCGCTGTGAGGGAGAGCATCCTTCGTTCGGTCCGTGATTGTCAAGGTTTTCAGGTAACCTGGTTACCGGGGTCCAGGAGCGATCCCCTGCAGCTCGCCATCCCGGCTTCGTCCCGGGGCGACCGGGCGCAACCCTTTGATCGTAAGGACGCGCAATGCCAGGACGCCGCACGACAGGTGGCGACGTACCAGTCCCGCCCAGCCGGGGGGTAACCCGGAAGACCGCCGCCGAGCAGATTATTGAGCAGCTCCGGACTCAGATCCTCACCGGCGCGCTGGCGATCGGCGCCAAGCTGCCCACTGAGCGTGAGCTCGGTATCGAGTTCGGGGTCAGCTCGCCGACGGTCCGCGAGGCACTGAGCGCGCTGAGCTCGATGGGGCTGATCGAAACCCGGCAGGGCAGCGGAGCGTACGTCGCGCCGAACCTTAGCCGCATCATCGCGAGCGCCATGGGAATGCTCATGCAGCTCGAGAACGTCGGCCTCGACGACCTGATCGGCTTGCAAAGCGTGCTCAACCGCTACGCCGCCGAGCTGGCGGTGAGCCGAGCCACGGATGAAGACATCGCCCGGCTGCTGGAGCAGGCCGAGGCGACCGCGAACTGCACGACCCTGGAAGACGTCACGACCGCCGTGCCTGGCTTCATCATTGCCTTCGCCGGCGCTGCCCACCAGCCCTTGCTTGACGCACTCTGCGGTTTCCTCGTTACCCTGCTCGTGCAGCTGGAGGTGACCAGCTACAAGCGCACATCCGTTAAGTTCTGGCGGGACTGGGCGAAGGAGACCTCCCAGTACCGCCTGGCCATCGCCCGGGCTCTGGAACGGCGTGACCTGACGGAACTCAATGCCGCTCTGGAGACTTTTCATCATGCCGTTCCTGACCGGCTGCACAGCATTCCCGCTCTGCGCAATGCGCGCATGTCGGACCCGGCCCTTGCGCCGGTGCTAGCCAGGATCGTCGCCGGCCGGTAGGGGCGCTGTTGACAGCGGCCCCTCATTTGCCGTAAGAAATCTAGTTACCAAGTAACCTGATGACTAGGCAACCGGAAGGTACCCATGCGCAACGGCTCCCTCGTGTTCGACAACGTGGTCCATGTCCACAACCTGCGTGACGACAACGTCATCGAGCCCGAGGGGCGGGTAACCCAGAACTTCTTCTACCGGATGCTCAAGGAGCAGAAGGGAGATGACTATCCCTACGATGAGTTCGCGTCGGCGTGGAGTGCGCAGACGGTCGGCGAGATCCTGTTCCGGCCGGGTTCGGAGATCGACTACGCCATGGTCCAGACAGTGCCGATGTTCGACATGTACAAGGATGGTCTGGACGCGGTCGAGCGGCAGTACGAGCTGGCGCAGCTCTACCCGGAGCGGGTGATCTTCTGCGGCGGGACCGATCCCGTCCTGCGCGGCGTCAACACCGCGATACATGACGTGCAGCACCAGATCCAGGACCTCGGGGCCAGGTCCATCAAGTTCTACACCGGCCACACCCGCGGCCGGTCGTGGCGGATGGACGACCGGAACCTGGCCTACCCCCTCTACGAGCGGATGCTCGAGAACGGCGTCGACATCGCCCAGGTCCACAAGGGCAATCCGCTCGGCCCCGAGCCGCTGACCGGGCTTCAGGCCCACGATGTCGGCGAGGCCGCGCTCGACTTCCCGCAGATGCGGTTCATCATCCACCACCTCGGGGTGCCTTACGAGGATGAGACGATCACCATCGCCGCCCGGTACCCGAACGTCTACCTGTCGATGTCGACGTGGATTAACTTCATTAAGATCGCACCGCGGCTGACGGCCGAACGGCTCGGCAAGGCATTGTTCTGGGTCGGTTCCGATCGCATCCTCTGGGGCAGCGAGGCCCCGCTCGGCCCGGACCCGCAGACACTGCTCGAGGCCTGCTGGAACTTCCAGATTCCCGAGGACCTGCGGGCCGGCTACGGGTATCCCGAGATCACTGACGAGGACCGCGTGAAGATGTTCGGCGGCAACATGCTCAACCTTCTCGGGATGCCCGCCAAGCCACCCGTCACAGCCCATCCGGCGGATGCTCATGCTGCCAGCTGACCTCGAACTGGGCTTGAGCGTCCAGAGCCTGCTCAACTCCACGATTCGTCCGCTGCTGAACGTCGACGCCGGCGACGCCGAGGTCACCTCTGTGGTCGACGGGCACGTGACGATCACGCTGCTCGGCTCGTGCGGGCGCTGCCTCTTCCGGGCATCGTGCGCCTCCTATACCGTGCTCGACCGGCTCGAGAGCACCTTGGGCAACCGCGGCACTTACGCCGTCGCCGGCGTTTCGATCCCGCGCGAGCGCTCCCGGCTCACTCCGGGCGCGGAGCCAGCGGGGCGCGATGACCACACCGAGGACTGACCAGGTATCCACGCTCTTAGGAGGCTCTTGTGATCGCCCACGTATTGCGCTTCAGCTTCAAGGACGGAACCTCCGAGGAGGATTTCACGGCCGCGATGGAAGCATTCCGGAAGGCAGCACGGGCGGCGACGGTTTCCTTTGCGGTGGTGGGCTCATACTCGGGGAATCCAGCTGACGGCTACACTCACTCCGCGATATTCGGGCTGGCCGATCTTGAGGCACTCGAAAGGTTCATGTACGAGCCGGCTCACCGCGAGGCAGACTTTATCGTGCATCCGCATATGGCCACATTTGACGGGTTCGATGTTTCAGACGAGTACGATCCCGACCTTGAGGCAAAGGTGATGGCTATCCGGCGACGTCGGATAGCCGCCGATCCCGAGCTGGCGGCGCTGCTCAGCGGGTAACGGAGGCCACCCTCGTGGCATCGATACCGGCGATAGAGGTGGACCCGACCCGCGCCATCACGGAAGCCAGCTCGTGACCGATCAGCTCGAGCAGGCTCGTCACCCCGCGGGCGCCGCCGACTGCCAGCGCCCAGAGGGCTGGCCGTCCGATCAGGACCCCCCGGGCACCGAGCGCGAGCGCCGTGAGCACCTCGCTGCCGTGCCTGAATCCGCCGTCCACGTAGACCTCGGTGTCCGCGTTGACCTGGTCAAGCGCCGCCGCGATCGAGGGCAGGACGTCCATCGTGCCGACCGGCGTGTCCAGGGCGCGGCCGCCGTGGTTGGACACGATAATGGCGTCGATGCCGGAATCAGCCGCGATCAACGCGTCCTCGACGGTCATGATGCCTTTGATCACGATCGGCAGGTCGGTGGCATCGCGCAGCCAGGCGAGATCGCGCCAGCTGAGGCGCTGGTCATGATCCCATACTCCGGTCAGCGCGTACTCGCCCCGCGGCGGGAGATACTGGGGTCTGGCGTGCGCGATGCTGGCGACGCCGTCTCGCAGCTGCGGGCCGGTAAGTGGCGGTACCGGCATGTCGGCGGTCAGGCACAGCGCCCGGCAGCCATGTTCCCCGGCCAGGTCGATCAGTCGCCGGGCCTGCGTACGGTCCGAGCCCCAGTACAGCTGGAACCAGACGTTCCCCCCTACGGCCGTCACGTCTTCAATGCTCCGGCCGGTCCCTGAGCTCAGGACCATGACGGTATTCGCGTCCCGCGCTCCTTGCGCCGTCGCGACCTCGCCCTCGGGCAGCACGAGCGTGTGGAGCCCGGACGGGGCTATCATCACAGGCAGGCAGACCGGGATGCCGAGGACGGTCGTGCTCGTATCGATGCTGCTGACGTCCACGAGCACGCGTGCCCGCAGTGACCACCTGGCGTGAGCTAGCCGGTTGGCGCGTACGCCGTCTCCGTTGCCCGCCCCGCCCTGAATGAAGCTTCGAAGCCCGCTGGACCAGCGGGCAGTCGCGATGCGCTCGAGCTCGGCGACATCGCGGAAATCGGCGGCCGGCATGCGATCACCAGCCTGCCACCACGCGGTTGGTGAGACGGCCGACATGCTCGACCTCCGCCGTGATCACGTCTCCCGGGGCCATGAATTCCTGCGGAGTCCGGAAAAAGCCGACACCGGCGGGCGTGCCGGTCGAGACGACGTCACCGGGGTGCAGCGTGATGTCGCTCGTCAGGGTGGCCAGCAGCTGCGGGATACGTGCCACCATCATGCTGGTGACGGCGTCCTGGCGGATTTCGCCATTGAGATACGTCGCGATCCGCAGCGCATGCGGATCCGCGATCTCGTCCTTGGTGACGAGATGCGGCCCGATCGGCACGAAGGTGTCGACGGACTTGCACAGCATCACCTGAAAAATCTCGCGAGCCATGACGTCACGCGCGCTGACGTCGTTCAGGATCGTGTAGCCGAACACGTAATCCATAGCGTCCTGTTCGGTGAGATGCCGCGCAGTCCGCCCGATCACCACGCAGAGCTCGACCTCGTAGTCGGTCAGGGCATCCTCGCGAGGGATCACGATCGCGTCCTCCGGGCCGATCACCGCGCCCCAGAGGAACGGGAAGAATACCGGCTCGCGCACCTGGATCTCGTCCTTCGCCTCCTCCGTGTGGTCGCGGTAGTTGGCCCCGGTGGAGATGATCTGCGCGCGATCGACGATGGGCGCGAGCAGCCGATCGGGTGTGACCGCTCCGGCCTCGTTGAGGTCGATCTCCCGAAGGGCCGCATACGGGTCTGGTTCGGCGAACAGTCCCTCGAACCCGGACCATGGCCCGGGGACGATTCTTCCTGATTCCAGGACGATGCCAACGCGCGTTCCCCGCTCGTCCTCATAGCGTGCAAGTCTCATGGCCGCTGCCTTCCGGGTGATGGGGCTCGGCCGCTGGGACCGAGACCACCGAGCGTCGTCTCCTCAGAGAGGATGTTCGCCTGAGGCGTGATTGTCAAGGTTACCTGGTAACCTTGTTTTTACCCGCAGCCTCGACGGCGTGCCTGCTCAGCGAGACGGCCGGGTGGGGCCGAGAGTCTTGACAAGGAAACGAAGATACGCCATCGTAACACCAAGTTACTTGGTAACTTTTGAAATTCCGGCTATCAGGCCGGGTCACATGCCGACTGGGCACGAGGCTTGAGGGGTGCGTCATGGATCATCGCGCTAGGGTCGTGGCCGTCGGTCTCGCCGGGCTGCTGCTGGTGGCTGGCTGCAGTTCCAGCAAATCCGGGTCGGCGACGTCAGCTACGTCGGGCTCGGCCACGACCTCCGGTACATCCGATCCGGTGACCGATATCACGGTCGGCACAGCGCCAACCCTCTCCGGCACGTCGTTCTACCTGGCGGCCCAGAACGGGACGTTTGCCAAGAACCATCTCTCCGCGACGCCACAGCTCATGACATCAGGCGCGGAGGCGATCCCGCTCCTGCTCAACGGGCAGATCCAGTTCACGGTGACGGACGCGGTCGCCGCGATTAAGGCCATCTCACAGCAGGTTCCGCTCGAGATCATCGCCCAGGGCCCGATCGTTTCCCCGGACCCCGCCAAGGATAACGGGGGGCTGCTCGTGGGCTCCGGTGTCGCCAACGTGCAAGACCTGGCCGGAAAGACTGTTGCCGTCAATGCCCTTGGCAGCTTCTCCGAGCTCGCCGCGGAAAAATCTATCGATCTGGCGGGCGGAGATTCCAGCAAGGTGAAGTTCGTTGAACTCCCCATCCCGCAGATGGCAGCCGCCGTCAAGGCGGGCACGGTGGCTGGGGCCGCAATTTCCGAGCCCTACCTGTCCGAGGGCAAGGCAGAAGGCCTGAAGGATCTCATGCCGATTCTGCACGGGGTCTTCCCGAACGCGCCGATGGTGGTCTATGTGGCCTCCGCTTCGTATGCGTCCAGCCATCCGCAGGTCATCAAGGAATTCGCCGACGCCATAACCGCTGCGAACGCCACCCTAGGTGCAAGCCCGGCCACGCTTAAGTCGGTTGGCGGGAGTGTGGCGAAGATGACCGCCGCGCAGCTTGCGAACGTCATCCTCCCGACATACGTGCCGACGCCGATCTCCCTCGGCGCGCTGATGACCGTGATGAACGTGATGGTGGAATACAAGGTCCTCACCGCGCCGATCGATCTCCAGAGTCACGTCTACGGGGCGTGAACGAGGCCAGGACCCGTTCTGGAGGGCCGAATGAGGATCGATGACCGGCTCACCGAGCCTAGCGGGACGTTCTTCTTCTCGGGCATATCGATGCTGGTACGACTGCCGCTTGAGCAGGCACGGCGCGATCGCGAACAGGGCCTGGCGACCGGGACCCTGATCACCGGGTATCCCGGCAGTCCACTCGGCGGCTACGACCTCCAGCTGGCCAGGATAGGTCCGCTTCTCGGCGAGCAGCACGTAACGTTCTTGCCGGCCGGCAACGAGGAGCAGGCGGCCACGGCGCTTATGGGCACGCAGATGCTCGACGATCACCCGCACAGTGACTACGTAGGCGTCAACGGGTTCTGGTATGGCAAGGGCCCCGGCGTCGACCGGGCCGGGGATGCGCTCAAACACGGCAACTTCGCCGGCACCAGCCGCAACGGAGCGGTGGTCGTCCTGTCGGGTGAGGACCACGAAGCCAAGTCATCCACCATGCCCTTTCAGCAGGATTTCGCCTTCGCGTCGGCCGGGATACCGGTTCTCTATCCGTCCTCGGTCGCCGAGTTCCGCACGCTGGGCCTGCACGCGGTGGCGATGTCCCGGTATTCGGGATGCTGGGTCGCGCTGAAGCTGACGGCCGCGTTGTGTGACGGGGGAGAGACGGTCAGCGTCGGCACCAGTGATGTCGAGATCAAGCTGCCGTCGCTGACGGTAAACGGCCGGCCATTCACCAAGCGAACCGACTTCTCCTTTTACCCGGGCAAGAACATCGAACATGAACGGCATCTCTACCGCGAGCGGCACGAGGCTGTCCTGGCCTACGGTCGCAGCAACGGCCTCAACCGCATAGAGAGCAAGTATCCAGGCGACCGCACCGGCATCATCACAGCGGGCAAGAGCGCGGCCGACGTCCGCCAGGCGCTGCTCGACCTCGGGCTCGACCCGACCCGCCTCGAAGGAACCGGCCTGGCCGTTCTCACGCTGGGCCTGATCTATCCCCTGGATGAGGAGATCATCCGCGAGTTCTGCACCGGACTCGACGATGTCATCGTCGTGGAAGAGAAACGCGGGGTCATCGAGCCGGGTGTGCGAGCGGCCCTGCAAGCGCTGCGTGAACCCATCCGCGTCGTCGGCAAGGCCGACGAATCCGGCGCTCCGCTGTTCCCGGTCGAAGGGGCGATGGACGCCGACGGCATCGCATCCGTCCTCGCTGGCCGGCTGCCGGGTCCGCGGCCGGCCGGCGCCGCGATACGGATAGGGGAACTGGCTTCGGTCGCAGCGCGGGAGTACGCGGCGTTCGCCCCTCGGACACCTAACTTCTGCTCGGGTTGCCCGCACAGCACGAGCACTGTCCTGGCCCCGGGACAAGTCGCCTTCGGGGCGCCGGGCTGCAATTGCTTCAATGAGGTCATCGAGCAGCCCGAACGGCACATCGACACGATGACCCAGTTCGGCGGTGAGGGCCTGCCGTGGGTCGGGCTCGCGCCGTTCAGCGACCGCAGGCACCTCATCCAGCACGTCGGCGACGGGTCGATGTATCACTCGTCGTACCTGAACGTGCGCTGGGCGGTGGCCACCAGGACCCGCATCACGTTCAAGCTGCTCTGGAACGGCGTGGTCGCCAACACCGGCGCGCAGGCCGCGCCCGGCGAGCACGGACTCGCGGCACTGACCAGAGGACTGGAGTCCGAGGGCGTCGCCAGGATCGTCATCTGCAGCAAGGACCCGCGGCAATACCGGCGCCAGCGGCTCGGAGCCGGTGTCCAGCTACGTCGCGACGACGAGATCGTGACCGTGTCCACTGAGCTCGAGGCGATCGACGGTGTCACCGTCTTGATCTACGACGAGTCCTGTGCCAACGAACGCCGCCGCCGGATCAAGCGCGGAATGCTCCCGGCACCGACCGAGCACGTGCTGATCAATGAGCGGGTGTGCGAGAACTGCGGGGACTGCGGGACCAAGAGCAACTGCATGAGCCTGCAGAAGGTCCCCACGGAGTTCGGCCAGAAAACTCAGGTGCACGGATCATCGTGCAATCAGGATCAGTCGTGCCTGCACGGTGACTGCCCGTCGTTTGCCACCGTCACCGTGCGGAAGGGCACCGGGTACCGGAGGCTGAGCCCACCGGGGCTCGACGTGGCTGAGCTGGCAGCTCCGGCCCGGCGAGGCCGGCGCAACGGCCCCTTTTACGTCTACATGCCAGGCGTCGGTGGCACGGGAGTGCTGACGCTCAACGCCGTGCTGGCCTTCGCGGCCACCCTGGACGGGAAGCGGGTGATTTCCTACGACCAGACCGGGGCGGCGCAGAAGTGGGGGCCGGTCCTGTCAAGCCTCGTGCTGCTGCCGGAAGAGGCCGCGGTCTGGCCCGCATTGGGAAGCACCGGCCGTCATGCGAACGGCCCGCATCCGGCCGGATTCGCCAACAGGGTGGGTAAGGCGCGGGCCGATCTGTACCTCGCGCTGGACGAGGTCGCGGCGGTAGCACCCGTGAACCTCGACCGGTGCTCGGTCCAGCGCACCACCGCCGTGATCAACTCCGACCTGTTCCCGACCGGCGAGATGGTCCGCGACGTGTGGCAGACACGCGACCCGTCCGCCATGGCTGCGAGCATCCGCCGCAGCACCAGCCCGGAAGGCGTGCTCGAAGTCCCGGCGCGGACCATCGCCGAGAAGCTCTTCGGTGACTACATGCTGACAAACATGGTCGCGCTCGGAGCCGCCTTCCAGCAGGGCCTGCTGCCCATCTCGTCGGCTTCCATCGAGAAGGCGATCGCACTCAACGGGGTTGCCGTCGAGCAGAACACCCTCGCCTTCCGCTACGGCCGGCTGTGGTCGCACAACCCGGCGAGGGTGGCCGAGCTCGTGAACCCGCCGGTCCGCAGCGCCCAGCTCGAGCGGGCCCACCAGCGATCCCGGCTGACCGGCCGTCAGCTACGGGCCCACACCGCGCTCGGCTCGCGCGTCGACCAAGCCCGCCTCCCCGCGCAGACCCAGCGCCTGCTGGAGGTGCGCCTCGGCGAGCTGATGCGCTACCAGTCCGCGCACTGGGCCGGGCACTACCTCGACATCGTCCTGGCCGCCGTCGGCACCGTGCGGCAGCGGGCGCCCGGCGGCCACGACATCGTCGACGCGGTGGCAGCCAACCTGTACAAGCTGATGGCCTACAAAGACGAGTACGAGGTGGCCAGGCTCTTCCTGGACGAGCACTGGCGCCAGTCGGTCGCCGGCACGTTCGAGGCGCCGGTCAAGATTTCCTATCACCTGCATCCGCCGGCCGCCCGCCGCGTGGGTCGCGAGGCCAAGATCAGGCTCGGCCCGTGGTTCAATCCGGCATTCCGGGTGCTGCGCGCAGGACGGCACCTGCGTGGCACCGTCTTCGACCCGTTCGGGCGGCAGGCCGCGCGCCGCGACGAGCGCGAGCTGATCACCTGGTACGAGGGCCTGCTGTCAGAGGCCTTCGCGGTGCTGAATCCCGCCAACGCCGGCACCGTACTCCAGATCGCCGAGCTTCCCGACCTCATCAGGGGATACGAGCAGGTCAAGTCGGGCAATGCGGCCCGTGCCCGGGCCCGTGCCGACGAACTGCGCGAGCGGCTGACCAGGCCGCGCCTGCCGTTGCTGCGCTAGCAGCCTGGCCTGTCACGTCCCGCGGTTGACCCGGTCTTCCCTGATCAGCGTCATGACATGCGCCCGTAGTTCGGAGAAGCGCGGCAGCAGCTTGGTGCTGACCTGGTCGCGGGGACTGGGCAGGTCGACGGTGATCTCTTCGCGGATCCTGGTCGGCGATCCCGACATGACGACGACCCGGTCGGCGAGATAGACGGATTCGTCGATGTCATGGGTGACGAGCAGCACGGTCATCCCGAAGCTGTCGCGGACGCCGAGGATGAGGTCCTCCAGATCTGAGCGGGTCTGCGCGTCTACCGAGGCGAACGGCTCGTCCATCAGCAGGGCCTCGGGTTCGTAGGCCAGTGCGCGCGCGATTGCGACCCGCTGCTGCATGCCGCCGGACAGCTGCCACGGATACTGCGAGGCGGCTTCGGTGAGCCCGACCGCGGCCAGTGCCTCGCCCGCCCGGTTGACCTGCTCTCGCTTGGAGTAGCCCTTGGAACGCAAGGGCAAGATGACGTTTTTCGCCACCGACATCCACGGCATCAGCGAGCGACTGTAGTCCTGGAAGACGACCGCCAGCTTGGGCGGTGGCTCATGGACCGGTTGCCGGTCCAGCAGAATGGAGCCGCTCGAGGGCGCCAGCAGGCCGGCGATGCAGCGCAGCAGCGTCGATTTGCCCGCACCGGAAGGGCCCACGATGCAGACGAACTCCCCGCGATTGACCTGCAGGCTGATCCCGCCGAGCACCGGACGCAGGTCCGTGCCTACCTGGTAGGCCTTGGTGAGATCACTGACCTCGAGGACGGGAAGCGATGGCTGTGCCTGACTCGGACCCAGGGGGTTCACAGAAACATCCGCATTAGTCATGGTCAGCCTCTCGCCAGCTGCCGCATGCCACGGTGCCACCGCAGCACGTAGCTTTCAAAGCCTCGGAATGCGAGGTTGAGCAGATAGCCGAGAATGCCGAGCAGGACGATCCCCGCCCACATACCCGGCACGTCGAAGCTGCGCTCCGCGGACAGGATCTGGAATCCGATCCCGTTGGTCGACCCGATCATCTCGCTGAAGATGATGACCGTGATGCCGATCGACAAGGCGGTGCGCATACCGGCCACGATCTGCGGACTGGCCGCGGGCAAGATGATGCGCACGAGCCGGTCCCGCCGCCTCATCCGGTAGCTCGAGGCGACCTCGACGACGACCGGATCGATTCCCCTGACGCCATCGATCGTATTCAGCAGGATCGGCCAGACCGTCCCGTACGCGATCAGCGAGATCTTCATGCCTGGGCCGATCCCCAGCAGCAGCAGGGCTGCGGGCAGCAGCGCCACCCCAGGGACGGCGCGCAGGAACTCCACTGCCGGGGCCAGCGCATCGGAGAGGATCGGCAAGAGCCCGAGTGCCATGCCGAGCACGATGCCGGCGGTGGTAGCGATCGCGAAGCCCGCGGCCAGGTTCTCAAGGCTGGGCACGACATCGGAGCCGACATGGCTGAAGAGCCAGATGTTCCGGAACGATGTCATGATCTTGGACAGCGGCGGGAAGTAGAGCGAGGTGCTGGTGGCGCTGAGGACCCACCACAAGGCGATGGCGATGACCGGCACTGCCACCTCGGCCAGCGCCATCAGCACGCGACGGTTCAGGCGGCGACCATGGAACGCTGCGCTGGGTGCCATGTCAGGATCCTCCTCTCGAGCCCGATGAGGGCGAGATTAACAATGACGCCGAGTGCGGCGCTGAGGACGACATAGACCCACATCTGGGGGATGTCGCCGTTCTGCTCCTGAAGGGTGATCGCTGCGCCGATGCCGGGTGCGCCACCGAGGAGCTCGGCGCCGATGGCCAGCAGCAGGCTGATCGTGGCCGCCAGCCGGATTCCGGTCGCGATGAACGGTGCCGCGCTGGGCAGGATCAGGGAACGGATCCGGTCCCGCCGCCGCAGGCGGTAGGCGCGAGCCACGTCGCGCGCGGCCGGATCCACCTGATGCACCCCATACATGGCCTGCAGCAGTACCGGCCACGTCGATCCGAAGACAATCAGCACGAAGGCCATCTTCGGGGTCGCGCCGTAGAGCAGCAGCATGAGGGGGATCAACGCGACAGGGGGGATGGTGCGCAGGAAGTCAATGGTGAACCGCGACATCCGGTAGGCGAGATCGCTGCTGCCGAGTGCTAGACCGATCGGGATGGCGATCAGCAGGGAAACGAGCAATCCCAGCGCCCAGCTGGCGATCGTTTCGAGCAGGGCGGCGCCGAAGGCGCTGCTGGCCACGACTGATCCGGCCGCACGAACGATGTCGGTCGGCGTGGCTACGGCGGCGGCAGACACCACGCCCGAGACGACGGCAATCTGCCACAGCGCCAACGCGAGCAGGGTCGCCGCGGCGCGATTGGCAATCCGGGCGCGAGAACTACGCGCACCCGACCTCCGCTGCAGTCCCGCGGCTGTCACCGGCGTTTCCCGTCAGCCGGGCGTTCACGCAGCGGCAGCATGACCCGATTGGTCGCGGCCCGGCGCTCGGCCAGCTGCTGGCGGTAGGCGGCGCTCATGTCACCCGGTTCCCAGTCGAACTCCCCGTCCAGGTCAATGTCGACGGTTCCGATGCCGGGGAGAGCATCGATCAGCTTGCGCGCCTCGGAGGCGAAGGACGGGGCGAGCAGGCAGCCGTACTCGGTCACCCCGATCACCATGTGGACGTCGACACCGCCGGCCGCCTCGGTGAGGGTGAGCTGGCGGATCAAACCCATGTCGGCCAATCCGACCGGGGCACCGGCCACCCGGCTGCACGGGTCGATGATCTGGTTGAGGACGGCGCGGACGTCCTCCTCGGCGGGGGTCACGCCCCGCTCCACGGCTGGGCGAGCTGCTCGCGCCGCCCGAACTCATCGCCGGCCAGCTTCGTCTGCAGCGAGGCTACGTCCCAGCCGAGGACGCGCGCATGGTTGCGGCCGAGGATGTTCTGCTTGATCTCGCGGGTCAGCGCCGGGTAGCCGTACTGCTCCTGCAGGTCCTCCGGGATCTCGAAGTCCCAGAACATCTCAAGGTACGGCTGCGGGTGCCGGGCGGTGGCGCCGGAGGACCAGAAGATGCGGTCGGCACCGCCCCAGAACAGCAGGGTCCCGAGCATGTGCGCGAACTGCCGGGGCTGGCGGGACATCATGAACGCGGCGGTGTTCTCCAGGTTGACGGTGACGTTGGGGAACCGCTGCAGCTGCCAGGCTGTCTCCTCCAGGTAGGCGATTCCACCGTGCACGATCTCGAAGGTGAGGTCGGGGAAGGCCGATGCCGCCCCGGCCACGTCGTGGGGGGCGAAGGGCTCGCTGGGCACCTGGCCCTGCGGGACGGCCTTGTGGGTGGCGACGATCTTGCCGCCGAGCTGCTGGATACGTTCCAGGATCGGGAAAGCGATCTCAGGGTCGTCCAGCCGGTAACTGTTGACCTCGCCGTTGACGATGTCCATGGGATACATCTTGATCCCGACGACCTTCTCCTCGGTGATCAGCTGCTCGACGACGTCCAGCGCGTCCGGCTGCCACGGGCTGACCGGGCCGTAGAGCGCGACCCGGTCGGGCCAGCGCTCCCGCATGGCCTGGCCAACCCACAGCGCCGAGCCGCCGTCCTTGTAGATGCCGTACAGCGGAACTCCGTGGTAGATGCACACGTCGGTGTCGGACTCGGCGAACAGCGCGCTGCCCAGCAGGTCGGGGTCGTGGCCGTTCTCGAATCGCTCGCGGCTCAAGACGTAGCGCCTGTCGCCGAAGGGGACGCTGCCGATGTGCCCGCCCCACAAGGTTTCCGTGAGCTGAGCGGCGATCCGCTCCTTGTACGGGCCGGGGACGAAGTTGTCGGCGCGGAAGTTATAGCCGTGCACTGTCGAGTCGATGACGAAGACGTCCTCGAGCGGCCTCGCGGTTCGTACTGCGGTCATCGTCGCAGCTCCCTCCGGAATTCTGCTTTGGTAACTTGGTAACTAGCTTAATACGCTAGTGACGGGGTCGATGTCAACGAAACGCGGACACGAAGGACCCACCCGAGGCACGCCATCTCATGCTGCGAAAGTGTGACGTTCGTCGATAGTCTGATACGAATTGCTGGGCATACGGCATGAGACATGACGGAGTTGGGGGTGCCCGTGAAGGCACGGTCGCTGATATTCGACCTGTTCGGCGATTTCCTGCGCTACCGGGGCGGGGAGGTCAGGCTACGCGGGCTGATCGCGCTCATGGAGTGCTTCGACGTACCGGAGCCGACTGTCCGGGTCGTGGTAGCCAGGCTGCGGAAGGAAGGCTGGCTGCAGAGCAGCCGGGACGGCAGGGAGACCGTCTATGCGCTCACTGATGCCGCGTGGAAGCTCCTCGATGAGGGCCGCTCCAGGATCTTCCACCGCGTGGCCGGCCCGTGGGACGGGCAGTGGCACATGGTCATCTACTCCGTGCCGGAGACCGAGCGGGCACTGCGCGAGCAACTGCGCAAGAAACTCTCGTGGCTCGGCTTCGGTCCGCTGTCCGCGTCGGTCTGGCTCAGCCCGCACGACCGGACCTCTCAGGTCCGTGACGCATTCGCCGGCGAGCCCGTGATCCGCCTTGACGTGTTCCGTTCCCGCTCCGCGGGAACCGGCTCCGACCGGGATATCGCGGCCCGCTCATGGGATCTCGCGAGCCTGGACCGCGACTACACCGAATTCATCCAGCGTTACCGCGGGCGCCTGGCCTCCTACCGCGCGGGCGACGTGCGCGGTAGGAGCGCGCTGGTGGAGCGCATGTACCTGATCCATGACTACCGGATGTTCCCGTTCCGTGATCCCGACCTGCCGCCGGAGCTGGTGCCCAGCGGATGGCCGGGGCGACTGGCGCACGAGATTTTCATCGAGGCGCACGGGCTGCTGCGCGGCGCGGCCGAGGCTTATGTAGACGAACTGGCCGGCGCGGGCGCAACGGTGCGGCAGAGCGGCTGACCGCTGAGAATATGTTTCATGCTGTAGACGACCGTCCATAGAACGTTGTAGCTTGATTGTGCCCGCGCCTTGAAGGGACGACATGATGACAGCTACTGAGCAAATCCCGAGGGCCTCTTCCGACGAGCAAGCCCGGCTCGACGACCTGTACTCGGCCTTTGAGGCCGCGCACCTGGCCCCGCTGTGGCTACAGCGAGAGGGCCTCATGCCCGCGGCCCCGCAGCCGGACGCGCAGCCCGCGCTCTGGCGCTGGTCGACGCTGCTGCCGCTGGCGGAACGGTCTGGCGCGCTTGTGCCGGTCGGGCGCGGTGGCGAGCGCCGCGCTATCGCGCTGGCCAACCCTGGCCTGCCGGGAACACCGTACGCCACGCCGACGCTGTGGGCCGCGATCCAGTACCTCGGCCCCAGGGAGGAGGCCCCGGCTCACCGGCACAGCCAGACGGCGTTCAGGTTTGTCGTCGACGGCGAGGGCGTGTGGACTAACGTCGAAGGCGACCCGGTCGCCATGCGCCGAGGCGACCTGCTGCTCACGCCGGGCATGCACTTCCACGAGCACCACAACCCCAGCGACCACCCGATGGCCTGGATCGACGGCCTGGACATCCCGTTCGTGCGCCAGCTCGACGCAGGGTTCTTCGAGTACGGCCCGGACGAGCTCGCCACCCGCGAGACCCCTGCGGCCTCCCGCAACGAGCGACTATGGGGCCACCCCGGCCTGACTCCGGTCGGCCCGCCGGCGTCGGCGGCATCCCCGCTGATGGCCTACCGCTGGGAGCACACCGACGCCGCGCTGCGCGCCCAGCTGGAGCTCGAGGAGGAGGGTCACCCCGGTGTCGTGGAACCAGGCCATGCGGCCGTGCGGTTCACCAACCCGGCCACCGGAGGCGACGCCCTGCCGACCATCCGCTGCGAGATGCACCGGCTCCGGCCTGGCAGCCGGACAGCGGCGACCAGGGTCGCGGGGTCGGCGGTCTGGCAGGTCTTTGACGGCACCGGCACCGTCCGCGTCGGGCCCGAGACCTACCAGGTCGCGAAGGGTGACCTCTTCGCGGTCCCATCCTGGGCGCCGCTGTCTCTTGCCACCCCCGGCGGCCTGGACGCCTTCCGCTTCTCCGACGAGCCGATCTTCGCTGTGCTGAACCTGGACCGGACAGCACGAGAAAGCGTGAGCCGGTGAAGCTCGCCACGATCCGCACCCCGACCGGGACCTCCGCGGTCCGGATCGATGATGACGCGGCGATCGAGCTAGGCGCTGCGGATCTCGGCGAGATCCTTGGCCGCCCCGGCTGGAAGACCAGCGCCGCGCGCGCCGACGGGCCGCGGCACGACCTGGCCAGGCTGGACTACGCGCCGCCGGTCCCGGCCCCGGAGAAGATCTTCTGCGTCGGCCTGAACTACCGCACCCACCTTCTGGAGATGGGTCGGGCGCTGCCCGAGTACCCGACACTGTTCGCCAAGTTCGCCCGCGCCCTCGTCGGGGCCCGTGACCCGGTGGAACTGCCCGCGGGCTCGGAGCAGGTGGACTGGGAGGCTGAGCTCGGCGTGGTGATCGGCGCCCGCGCCCGGCACGCCACCCCCGGGCAGGCAGCGGCGGCCATCGCCGGCTACACCGTGGTCAACGACGTGACCGCGCGTGATTTCCAGTTCCGGTCAGAGCAGTGGCTGCAGGGTAAGACGTTCGAGCGCAGCACGCCGGTCGGACCGTGGCTGGTCGTCGACGAGGACCAGCCCGGAGAAGTCTCGTGCACGGTCGGGGGAGAGCTGATGCAGCGAGCAGATACTGCCGATATGGTGTTCGATTCCGTTTCTCTCGTCGCCTATATCTCGCAGTTCATCACGCTGGTACCCGGCGACCTGATCGCTACCGGCACACCGGGCGGGGTCGGTCACGCCCGCAAGCCGGCCCGCTACCTGGCCGAAGGCATGGAGCTGGTGACCACGATCAGCGGTGTCGGCGAATGCCGCAACATCATGATCAAGGGAGCCTGAGATTGCGCGTCGCCGTGGCCGGAGGCGGGCCTGGCGGGCTCTTCTCCGCCACCTTGATCCGCCGCGCTGATCCGACAGCCGAGGTCACGGTCTTCGAACGCAACCGGGCCGACGACACCTTCGGGTTCGGCGTTGTCTTCTCCGACCGGACGCTCGACGGCATCCATCAGGCGGACCCGGTGCTTAGGCAGGCACTGGCCGACCACGGCCGGCACTGGGACGCCATCGAGATCCGGCTCAAGGGCGAGCGGATCCACTGCGGCGGCAACGGGATGGCCGCGGTCATGCGCAGGACATTGCTGGCCCTGATGCAGGCCCGCGCGCGCAGCGCCGGAGCGGAGCTGCGGTTCTCCGCCGAGGTCAGCCTCGACGACCTGGCCGGCTACGACCTCGTGGTGGCCGCCGACGGCGCCGGGTCGAAGATCCGGCAGCAGCTGGAGGCGGCCCTCGGGACCTCCGTCGAGACCGCAGCGGCCAAGTTCATCTGGTTCGGCACTGACTATGCGTTCGACGGCCTGACGTTCGTGCACGAACGAGGCCCGGACGGGGTTTTCGCCGTGCACGGCTACCCGATCAGCCCGGATGCCTCGACGTTTATCGTCGAAACCGACGAGCAGTCATGGCGCCGGGCCGGCCTGGACGAATTCGACGTGACACGGCCGCCCGGGGCCAGCGACATGATCTCCAGGGACTACCTGGAGAAATTGTTCGCCGATCAGATTGACGGGCACCGGCTGCTGGTCAACAACTCACGGTGGGCCAGCTTCCGGACCCGCCGGACAAGGCGCTGGCATACCCTCACCCCGCGGCCGGTCGCGCTGCTGGGCGACGCCGTGCACACCGCGCACTTCTCCGTCGGATCCGGGACCAAGATGGCGATGGAAGACGCGGTCGCGCTGTCGCAGGCGCTGGCCGGCCATCCCGGCGACCTCGAGGCGGCCCTGGCGGTCTACGAGCAGGCGGCCCAGCCGCCCGTGCGGAAGATCCAGGACTCGGCCCGGCCCAGCCTGGCCTGGTGGGAGCATTTCGGCCGCTACTACGACGCGTTCGAGCCCTGGCAGTTCGCCTACCACTTCCTGTCCCGCAGCATTACCGACGCGCGGCTCGGCCGTCGCGCGCCGGGCTTCGTCGACGCGAGCCATCGCGCCTGGATCAAGGAGCACGGCACGGAACCGCTGCAGACCCCGTTCGCGCACGCCGGCTGGACCGCCCCCGGCCGCGTACTTGAGATACAGGCCGGTCCCGGCGGCCCGGCCGCGGCGGTGCCCGGGCACAGCCCGGGACTCCGCCTGGCCGACGAGCCCCCCGCCGAGGGAGCATGGGGCGCTCGGCTCGCGGCTCCGGAACACGAGGCGGGCCTTCCCGCGGTTTTCCGCACGCTCGGCCACCTCGCCCGGCACCACCCTGCGCTCGTCGCCGTCCACGGCGGAACGCCACTGACCCGCACGCTGGTGTGCGAGCAGGCCCGCCTGCAAACCGCGGTCCCCGCCCTGCTCATCGATGACGAACTCGACGCCGACCAGGCCGTCACCATGGTGCTGTCGGGCCGGACCGATCTGGTCGGCGCGCCAGCCGGCACCCTGCGCGCCGGAGGCCTGCTCGCGGGGGGCCTGCTCGCGTGAACGTCTCCAGCCCGGCCTCACCGGTCCGCGACACCGCACTCGCGCCGTTGTTCGCGCCGCGCGGGATCGCTGTCATCGGCGCATCCCGCGGCCCCGGCAAGCTCGGTGCGTCACTGGCCCGCTCATTGCTCGGCTTCGCCGAGCGCGGCGGGCACCTGGCGCTGGTCAACGGCCGCGACATCACGATGTACGGCACCGTGGCGGCCGCCGCGTCAGCCGGCCCGGTCGAACTGGCGATGATCTGCGTCCCCGCGCACGCCTGCCCGCAGGTCCTGGCGGAGGCGGCGGAGGCAGGCGTCCGGGCCGCGGTTATCTGCGCGGGCGGATTCGCCGAGGCAAGCCGGGACGGCGCCGCGCTTGAGCAGGAGCTGGCCTCGGTGGTGGCCCGGACCGGTATCCGGCTGCTCGGGCCCAATACCAGCGGCTTCTTCGTCCCGGCCGCCGGGCTGACGGCTAGTTTCGTGCCAGGGGCGGCCTCGGTGCCGGCTGGCCGCGTCGCGATCGTCGCGGCCAGCGGCGGAGTGAACCATGCCGTGGCGTTCCTGCTGGCCGAGGCCGGGCACGGAGTCAGCCTGGCCGTGGGACTCGGCAACGGCGTCGATGTCACCGCGCCGGACGTGCTTGACTACCTGGCCGGTGATCCGCAGACCGCCGTGGTGGCGCTGCATGTGGAATCCGTCAGCGACGGTCCCCGGCTGGTCAGCTCGGTGCGCGCGCTGGCCGCACGCAAACCGGTCGTGGCGCTCGTCGTCGGCCGCCATGACATAGGTGCCTTCGCTGCCTCCCATACGGGTGCGCTCGCCACGTCCTGGCGGACAACCCGGGCCGCGCTCGCGCAGGCCGGGGCGGTACTCGCCAGCGACGAGCGTGAACTGGTCGATGCCGTCGGCGCGCTTGCGATCACCAGAGCGAGGGTCGGCCCCGGCAACGGCGTCGGGGTCATCACCGCGCAGGCGGGCCCTGGCCTGCTGCTGCTTGATGACCTGCGCGGACGGTCCGCCATCGTGCCCGAGCTGACTGCGGGCACGCAGGCCGCGCTGGCCGGCCTGCTGCCGCCGCTGACCTTCCAGCGTAACCCGGTCGACACCGGGCGGCCTGGCCCGGAGTTCGGGCGGGTGCTCGCGGTCGTCGCCGCTGATCCAGGCGTCGACGTCATCGCCGGATACGCCCTGTACGAGCCCGATGCCGTTGACCTCGTCGCCGCGGCGCGGGAAGGCCTCGCTCCCGGAGTCCCGATCGTGCTCGGCGTCGGCGGAGCCGGCCCGGAGGCCGCCGGCCTCCGCCGAGCGCTGCTGGCCGCGGGCGTCGCGGTCGCCGCCGACCCCGCAGGCGTCGCCGCGGCGACAGCCGCCTTGCTCGCCGACGCCCGCGCGCGCAAACCGGGTGCGCCTGGGCGACCAGTCCGGTCGCCCGCCGGCGTGAGCCTCGGTGGCGGCCCGTTCGACGAGAACGACGCGAAGGACGTGCTCACCCGGCTGGGCATCGCGACCCCCGCCCGTCGTGTTTGTGCCGGCCGGGCGGGCGCCCATGCGGCGCTCCTCGAGCTGGGCGGCCCGGTCGCGGTCAAGCTGCTGGACGCGGCCGTGCTGCACAAGACCGAGGCCGGCGGTGTGTACCTCGGCGTCCGCACTGCGGCCGACCTGGACACTGCCCTGGATGCGCTGGAATCGGCCGGCGCGACCCGGTACCTGGTCGAGACCATGGCCCCGCCGGGCATCGACCTGATCGTCGGCGCCCGCCACGACCCGGTGTTCGGGCCGGTCGTCCTGCTCGGCCTCGGCGGGACGACCGCCGAGGCGCTGGCCGACGTCTGTGTCCGGCTTGCGCCGCTGCCCGAGGCCGAAGCCGCCGCCATGCCCGATGAGCTCGCTGGGCGGGTCTTGCTGGCCGGCTGGCGGGGCGGACCGGTGCTCGACCGGGCTGAGCTGGGTCATGTCGTCGCCGCGGTCGGCGATCTGATCGCCGTCAATCCGCATCTGGCCGACGTCGAGATTAACCCGCTGCGCGTCACCCCTGACGGGCTCATCGCGCTCGACGCCGTGATCATTGCCCGGGAGGTCACCGATGCCTAGCCCGATCAGTGAGCACTCCGTGCCCTGGCCGCAAGCCCAAGCCGCCCGGTATGTAGCCGAGGGTTACTGGGCCGGGACCCCGATCGGGCACCTCCTGTGGCAGGTGGCGGACGCCACCCCCGGTGCCCGGGCGCTGGCCGATCCCGTAGCAGGGTTGCGCTTCAGCTACGCCGAGCTCACTGCCAGGGCCGACGCCTGCGCGATCCGCCTGCTGCGCCTCGGCCTGAACTCCGGCGATCGTATCGTCGTCCAGCTGCCGAACGGCTGGGAATTCGTCGTCCTCACGCTGGCGTGCCTGCGGGCCGGGATAGTCCCGGTGATGGCGCTCCCGGCGCACCGGCGCTCCGAGTTGCGCCATCTCGCCGTGCACGCCGAGGCCTCGGCGATTGCCGTGCCGGACCGGATGCGGGACTTCGACCATCAGGCGCTGGCCCACGCGCTCGGTGCCGAGGTGCGGAACGCGACGGGCGGACCGTGGCACGTCCTCGTGGCGGGTTACGGCATCGCTCACGGCAGCGTCGACCTGCGCGCGCTGTGCGGACCGCCGGCCGATCCGGCGGCGGACCGGCGCGCGCTGGACAAGGCCGCTCCCGACCCCCGCGACGTCGCCGTATTCCTGCTCTCCGGAGGCACCACGGGAGCACCCAAGCTCATCGCCCGCACCCATGACGACTACGCCTACAACGCGCGGGCGAGCGCACGGATTGCCGCCCTCGGGGCGGACGCCGTCTACCTGGTCAGCCTCCCCGCGGGGCATAACTTCCCGCTAGCCTGCCCGGGCATCCTCGGCACCCTGCTGTCCGGCGGAACGGTCATCATGCTGCCATCGCCGGAGCCCGCGCGGGCGTTTGCGGCGATCGCCGCGGAGGGCGTCACGCACACCGCCGTGGTCCCGGCCGTCGCGGGCCGCTGGCTCGAGTACGCCGCCGCCTCCGGTCCGGATGAGCTGCGCAGCCTGCGCGTGCTGCAGGTCGGCGGGGCCCGGATCGCCGACGAGCTTGCCCGCAGGGTGCGGCCGCGGCTGGGCGCGCAGCTGCAGCAGGTATTCGGCATGGCCGAAGGGCTGCTCAACTACACGCGCCTTGACGATCCTGAGGATGTCATCTGCGGCACCCAGGGGAGGCCGCTGTCCGCCGCCGACGAGATCCGCCTGGTGGACGGCCAGGATAAGGACGTCCCGGACGGCGAGCCCGGCTCGCTGCTCACCCGCGGCCCCTACACCCCGCGTGGGTACTACCGAGCTCCCGAGCAGAATGCCCGCGCTTACACGCCGGATGGCTGGTACCGCTCCGGCGACATCTGCCGGCGCACCCCGCAGGGCAACCTGATCGTCGAGGGCCGCGACAAAGACATGATCAACCGGGGCGGGGAGAAGATCTCCGCGGAAGAGGTCGAAAACCTCGTGTACCAGCTTCCAGAGGTCGGCGAGGTCGCGGCCGTGGCGATGCCGGATCCGGTCCTGGGCGAACGAGTCTGCCTCTACCTGGTGCCGCGGCCGGGCGCGAGCCTGACGCTAGCGGAGATCCGCAGCTTCATGGAACGGGCCGAGGTCGCGCGGTTCAAGCTCCCCGAACGCCTGGTGGTCGTCGCCGAGATGCCATCCACCAAGGTCGGCAAGATTGACAAGAAGGCGCTCCGGGACGACATCGCACGCCGCATCGCCGCGGGCATGCAGGCTGACGTGTCCACGTGACCAGCCGGCATCAGGTCGCCGTCACCCTGCCCTGGATGCGGCTCGGCACCGCCCACCTGCTCGCGTGCACCGGCATGCTCACTGACGACCAGTTTCAGGAGCCCAGCGGGCTTCCCGGCTGGAGGCGTGCCCACGTCGTCGGCCATGTCTGCCGTAACGCGGAGGCTCTGACCCGGCTGGCGACCTGGGCCCGTACCGGCGTGGAGAACCCGATGTACACGAGGCCGGAGCAGCGGGCCGCCGACATCGAGGCGGCGGCCGGCCAGCCAGCTGCGATTCTGCGGTCGGAGGTCGCCGCGACCGCCACTGCACTCGATGACGCTCTCGCGATGCTCGACGTTGACGACTGGACGGCGACGGTCCGCAGCGCGCAGGGCCGCGAGATCCCGGCCGCGGAAATTCCGTGGATGCGCATCCGCGAGGTGTGGATACATGCGGTCGACCTCGGTGCCGGAGCGGCCCTCGATGACGTGCCCGGCGGTGTCATCGACCTTCTGCTCGACGACGTCTCCAGTGTGCTTTCGGCCAGAGAGAACTGCCCGGCCGTCGTGCTTCGTCCGTCGGACCGTGACCGGGAATGGTGCCTGTGCCCTACCCGGACCGGGAAGATGACGAGCATCACGGCATCAGCCGCGGACTTGGCCGGATGGCTGACCGGCCGGGTCGCCGGATCCGCGCTGCCCGGTCAGGTTCCGGTACTCCCTCGGTGGCTATGAAAGCCGATCCCTATGCGCTGGCGGCCTACCGGCGCGGGGAGCTCGCCCGAGCCCAGCCGCGCGGTCATGCTATCCTCATAATCGGAGTGACCAGTCCGTTTAGTCTGAGGAGGAAAAATGTTCACGCCGCGCGAAATATTCGAGCAGCTGATCGATGGAATGACCAGCAAGAAGTGGGATCAGCTGCCGGAACTCTTCGCCGAGAATGTCGTGATCACCCACCCGTTGTCTACCGGACCCGAGGCCAGGATCGAAGGGCGCGAGAGCGTCCGTGAGCATTTCGCGCGCGCCGCTGCGTTCGACGCCGACCTGCGCATCGAGGACATCGTTATACACGAGACAACCGACCCGGAAGTCGTGATCTGCGAGCAGACGCTTCGCGGCAACTTCGGCGGCGAGGAAAGGGCTATGCCGGGGATCCGCGTAATGCGGGTGCGCGGCGGTCTGATTGTGTCATCCCGGGACTACGGCATCAGGTAACCAAGGAAAGGCCGTGCCTGACCTGCAGCCCGATATAGTCGGAGCTGTGACTCCGGATAGCGCAACGGTTGCGGTCGGCTTGATGCGGCGCGGTGGAGCGCGATGAGACAGCCGGATGATGGCGTCCCCGCCAGACCTATGCGCGCGGACGCCCGACGGAACCGGGCGAGGCTGCTAGAGGTGGCTGAGCGGGTGTTCGCCGATCGCGGGATCGAAGCGTCCACCGAAGAGATCGCCCGGCAGGCCGGGGTGGGCGTCGGTACCGTATTCCGGCACTTCCCGACCAAGGAGGCATTGCTCGAGGCTGTCTTCACAGGGCGGCTCACGCGGCTCGGCGAACGGGCCGCGGCACTATCGGAGAGTGAGGAACCGGGACCGGCGTTCTTCACTTTTGTCGCCCTAGTCGTAGATCAGGCGTCCACGAAGAATGCCTTTGCTGACGCGCTGGCTGCTGCCGGGGTAAACGTGCAGGCGGTGGCGTCGGGCGTGTCGGGAGAGTTCGCCGGGGCAATGACGGCACTGCTCAGTAATGCCCAGCAAGCGGGAGTGGTCCGGCCGGACATCGGAGTGGGCGAACTCAAGGCTGTGCTGGTCGGTGCGTCGCGCGCGGTCGAGCAAGGCGGGGAGAACCCGGCAATCAGGGCACGGATTCTTGCCGTCATGCTCGACGCGCTGCGACCGCCTGCCAAGCTACAGGCCATCTAGCATCACGCCGAAGCGGCGCGAGGACTCTCGGTGACTGGCTGAGCGCGTCGGCTTCGAGACCGCCGGCCCAGTCGTCGTCGACGTGGCCGGTAACGACCGCTTCACTGCCGATCGTCAACTCCGCGATCGCGTGCACCGCGGCCGGGCTTTCGTCTTGACAAATTAGAGAACGTTGTTCCACAGTTGAGGACTATCGTTCTACATTGCAAGGGCTGCTTACGCGCACTCGACCGAGAACCTCCCCTCACGCCCTCGCGCCGCGGTAGCCACCACTCCGGCGCGACCGCGCCGTCCCAAGTCGCACCGTTGCCTTGAGGAGCAGCATGATCAGCACCCCGTTCACCGCCGACGAGTCCGGTGATTCACCGTCCACGCCAGTGCCCCAACGCTCCGCGCTCGACCGACTCTGGCAGCGCGACCTGGACGCCTACCCCGACAGCGGACGCCGTTACGGCTACCTCGCCATCGTGGTGCTGACCACGATCGTTCTGTACTACTCGCTGTACATCCAGTACGCCGTGGCGACGTCGATCATCACTCACTTCAACATGACGTACACCTACTTCATCTGGGTGTCCGTGATCGGCAACGTCGTCGGCGCGTTCGCCGCGTTGATCGCCGGCCTGGGCGACCGCTGGGGTCGCGCCAACATGGTCGTCTACGGCCTCCTGGCGACGGGCCTGCTGGTGACCTTCGGCCTGCCGAACGCCTCGGGCAAGGCGATGTACCTGGTGATGTTCGCCCTGGTCGGCTTCGTCGAGGGGATCGTGCTGGTGGCGACCCCGGCGTTGATCCGGGACTTCTCACCCCAGCTGGGCCGGGCGACGGCCATGGGCTACTGGACGATGGGCCCGGTGCTGGGCAGCCTGGTGGTCACCACGGTCACCAGCGACACCCTCCACGGTTCGGCGACCTGGCAGGACGAGGTCCGCTACGCCGGCATCTCCACCCTGGTGGTCTTCCTGGTGGCGTTGTTCACGCTGCGCGAGCTGGCTCCGCGCATCCGCGACCAGATCATGGTCAGCCTGCGCGACCGGGCGCTGGTGGAGGCCCGCGCCAAGGGGATCGACCCGAAGGCGCTGGCGCAAGGCAGATGGCGGCAGATGATGCGGCTGGATGTCATCGGCTCGGCGCTCGCGATCAGCCTCTTCCTGCTGCTGTACTTCGCCGCCGTCGGCAACCTCGTGATCTATTTCTCGACCAACTTCGGCTACTCCGAGCAGCGGGTGAACGCCTTGGCCAACTGGTACTGGGCAGCGAACGTGATCGCCCTGGTCGTGGCGGGTGTGCTCTCGGACCGGCTGAAGGTCCGCAAGC
>Ga0209530_1000307_pt1 | contig 38891 bp, 38 predicted proteins | sample BlaSpr_A8_Ref_O1_FD_187987 | JGI IMG/M metagenome (GOLD analysis project Ga0209530, IMG submission 187987) | Forest soil microbial communities from Thunder Bay, Ontario, Canada - Black Spruce, Ontario site 2_A8_Ref_O1 (SPAdes) (version 2) | ecosystem: Environmental > Terrestrial > Soil > Boreal...
TCGGCGGAGGCGTCGGCGGAGGCGGCGTGGGCGGCGTCGGCGGAGGCGGCGTGGGCGGCGGCGGAGGCGAACGAATATCTCATCCTATCCGCATCCCTGGCGCTCGATACCCTGCGCGAACTGCATAGCCCCGGTATTCAACTGTTGGTGGAGGCGTCCAATGGCTAGATCAGGACTGATTTATGGCTACTGGCGTATCAGGAATCAGATGGGTGCTTCGTTCCTCGAAGCATAGAGAGGCGGCATAGATATGGCACGTTCGGGGCTAATTTTCGGAGACACGGGAACTTTCAAAACTACGGCGATTGCTCACTTGGCTCATTACATAGCAGAGAAAACAGGGAAAGCTACCTTGCTATTTAGTGCCGACGGCGGCGGCTGGGGGCCGTGCCAGGAGGAGATCGAGGCGGGGATGATCCGTCCTTACCGCTGCGACACCGCTGTGATCCCCCTCCCCATTCTCCGCAAGGTATCGCAAGGGTACTGGCCAGCGAACCCCGAGGAGACGGATATCTCCCGCGTAGACTTCCGTCCCATCCCGTGGGCGGAGATCGGCGGGATCGCTGTCGAAGGCGTCACCTCGATCGGCACCATGCTGATGCGGCACGTGGCCGACAAGAACCTCAAGACCGGCGAGGAGGGTACGAACCCGTTCCGCATGCCGATCATGGTGGACGGGACCATACGCGAGGAGACATTCGCCGGCAACTCGCGCGGCCACTACGGCTTCGTCCAGAACCAGCTCTACGGCCTCATCATGAACTTCGGCTCGCTGCCCGTGGAATATTTCCTGTTGACGGGACACGACAAGAAGACGGAGGATGGGGACCGGCAAACGGTCGGCGGCGTGGCAGCGCCGGGGAAGGCGATCAGCGCCCTCATCCCGACGTGGATCGGAGACTGCATCCACGCGCAGGATTACCAGGTGGAGCGTAAGGCCACGATGGCCAAGCTGGGCGGCAAAGCGGGCGAAACTGAAGACGTGACGACGATGGACACGGTATGCCGCTACTACTTCAAGAAGCACCGCGACCCGGTGAGCGGCATCGTCTACCCCGCGAAGCCGCGCGTCACGCATGGCGCGGTGACGAAGCTCGACGCGATGTACCCGGATGGATTCTTCGTCCCTACGCCGGACCACGGATTCGACGACTACCTCCGCGCGCTGGACAAGCTGGCGGCGGAATCCGCAGGCTCGGGATCGCTGAAGGGATGGCGGGAACGCGCGGATGAAAAACTTGGCCGAGGGAAGGTGGCGACGCAGCCTACAACGCATCCGCCTGTCCTCGTTGCAACGAAGTAATAACAGGGCAATCGCCCATCTAAGGAGAGCTACAGAATGACGACGACGACAGCATTTGGTGATCCTACTTACTCCGACACTCCAGCGCATGACGCTACAGCGCCGGATTCCTCCACACCAACGCAATCCATCGACCCCAACGATCCACGGCTGACCTCCGAAGTCCTCACCGACAACGCCGCAGCCGACGCCTACGCGACCCCACCACCGCTCCCCGACGGCAAATGGCGCGCCAAGGCCAAGCAAGTGGATATCAAGGACGACAAGAAGCAGCTCCAGCGGTACGCGGTGTTCTCGCGGCCCGGTATCGAGAACAACAAGCCGTTCTTCGCGACCAACATCGAGTTCTCGATCATCGACCACTCCGGCGCGCACGATGGCGTCAAGCTGACTGAGTACTGGATCAAGACTCTCGTCGATGGCCGCAAGGGGACATCCCAATCCGACACGATGGTGCGGAAGCTGGGCGGGAAGACTCTGCCATCCTCCACGGACAAGCAGCGGATCGACCTGCTGCTGGCGACGCTGGCCACCGAGCCGGAACTCATCGTCGAGACGGCGTGGTCGGCGGAATGTCAAACCTGCCAGGAGTCGGCGAAGAAGCGCGGCGACAAGGCCCCGCGACCGTTCCTCGCCGGGATGCATCGCTTCCCATCGACGCGGGCGCCGGGGATGCACGATCCGATCGTCCCCTGCCCGGTGTGCAAGGCGCAGTTGCGGGCGCAACCACGGATCGTGGGATTTTATTCACTTGCTGAATCGAAGGCCACTCATGGGACCGGAACAGCGAGGTAGCCAATGGGCGGAGGACTCGACACCCTCCGCCACTCTTACCTCTTGGAGGATGTAATGACCTACCTACCCAACTACCAGGGCCTGCATACCGACCCAATCACAGGGCGCGATATCGCCAACCCATGCTGGAATGGCATCCACGAGTCCGACGGCTTAGGTCGCGAGGACGAATGCGCCAACGCTAATTGTCAATGTGGCTGCCACGAACCAATCGACCGAACCGCCAAGTGACATGGGCTACACCCGCGAAGTAACCAATCGACTGGACCGGAGAGTGGAATGGCTGACACGAATCTTGACGACCTATGGATGCCGAATGCGCGAACGGAACCTGCGCTGGGCGCGGACCCGAATGCCGCACCTGTCGTTCCAGGTGATGGCCAACGAGTGCCTGCGGGCGCATGGGATTCCACCGAAGAGGTATCGAGCGAAGTGGGGGAGCCTGTCGTCCCCTGCGAATTCATCTGCGGCGTCGCGGGGAGCGGTAAGACTTATTCCATCCGCGAGCGCATCGCCGCCGATCCCACGTGGGGCCTCCTCTGCGCCACGACCGGGATCGCCGCGATAAACCTCGGCGCGGTGACCTTAAATAGTACGCTTAAGTTTTTCGACTCGGATAGCCTCCGCGACTCCTACCTCAACGGCGCGCTGGTGCGGATACTCCGCGGCATCCGCGAGGACCACCGCCGACTTGTGATCGACGAGGTGTCGATGATGGACGGCGACCAACTGGGCATCCTCGTCCGCGCGCTGCTGGAGGTGAACACGTGGAAGATGGTTCAGCCGCCGCTGGGCCTGACGCTAGTCGGCGACTTCGCTCAGCTCCCGCCCGTCAAGGCGAAATGGGCCTTCGAGTCCGACGAATGGCACCGCTTCGACGGCGACGCCACCACGTGGCTCACCAAGGTCTGGCGTCAGGGGCTTGGCCCGTTCCTCGACGCGCTCAACTTTGCCCGCAGTGGCGATGGTGCGAGTGCCGCCGATCTCCTCACGCAGTGCGGCCTTGAATGGCACACGGCACTGTCGCTGGATTTCGACGGCACGACCATCGTCTCGAAGAACGACCAGGTGGATCGGTACAACGGGATGGCGCTGGACCGCCTGCCCGGCCCGACGTTCACGCTGACGTCGCGCAGATGGGGCAAGCAGCGCGGCGAGTGGAAGCAGGTGCCGGAGCGGATCGTTCTCAAGCGTAATGCCTACGTGATGCTGCTGGCCAACAAGTACGACGACGAGGGGGGCATGGAATATGCTAACGGCGATTGCGGTCACATTGAGGAACACACTCCACACAGCCTGCTCGTTCGCCTACTCCGCAATGACCGCGTGGTTGAGGTGGAACAGGTGACGCGGGACGTGGGACGGAAGGATAAGCCGGAAGGCTGGGCGCGGCAGAATGGCGGCATCGGGCATGGCGAATACCTCCCCCGCCCACACTGGTACACGGAGAAGCGGCGGTTTGTGGAGGGGCAGGTCCAGTTCTGGCCGGTGCGATTGGCGTATGCGAGTACCTGTCACAAAAGTCAGGGGCTAAGTTTGGATCGTTGTCAAATAGATGTGAGGGATGGATTCTTTGGGCAGCCTGCAATGGAATATGTAGCAATCTCAAGGTGCCGTACCTTGGAGGGGCTTCGTATTGTAGGGCAACGTGAGCGCTTCATCAAGAATTGCAATATAGACATGAGGGTAAAGCGATGGCTGTAGCGTGGTTCGATAGATTTACTAAGTACTTCGCCATCGGTGACGACTGTTGGGTGTGGTTAGGTGCGCGTACCGGAAAAGGCTACGGCGGGTTCTGGCTAGAGGAGAAGACGATACCTGCACATCGTGTCGCATACGAGTTGTTGGTGGGAAAAATTCCTGACGGGTTGTTTCTTGATCACCTGTGTCGCAATCGTGCATGTGTTAATCCGTTGCACCTTGAGCCAGTCACTCTACGTGAGAATTTGATACGAGGTATATCCCACAACGGAAGTAAGACGCACTGTCCGCACGGTCATATTTATGACGTCAATAACACGTGTCACAAACAAGATGGACGGCGGTGGTGTAGAGAATGCAATCGAATCCGTTGTAAGGAGCGTTATTATGCCAGATGACAAGCAGCCCCCTGTCATTGTCACCGAGCACGGCCCCGTCACCGAGGTCGCGCGCAAGCAGGCCGCGCTGAACATCGCCCGCGATCCGGTCCTGCGACAACGGCTGATCACGCAGTTCGGCGAGGCGATCCTGCGGCGGCAGTACCCGGAGGCGTTCGACGATGATGCGGAGTAAGCCTCCCAGTTGCGATGGATGTTCCCTTCATGCTAAGGGTACAGACTTCTCGCGTCCCGAGGGGACCGGCTCCCTCGGCGTTCTGGTGCTTGGGGAGGCTAGCGGAGAGGCTGAAGCGAGAGAGCAGCTACCCTTTCGTCCCCATGCAGCGGCGGGTTCATTACTCGAAAGGACTTTCCGTCGCATGGCCATCGACCGTAAGCAGATGGTGATATCAAACGTCTGTCGCTGTCGCCCACCGAATAACTTTCTGGAGCATGCGCCTTGGGAGTTTTCTTCTTTAACTCACTGTAGACCTAACCTTGTCAAGGTTGTGCAGGACTATAAGCCGCGCTGCATCCTGACTTTGGGTGGTCTGGCATTGCGTGAAGCAACTGGAGAAGCAGGTGAGGCTCGTGGTGTGAGTCACTTGATGGGTTATTGTATTCCATCATCCAATGACTTAGGACGACTGCCTGTAATCCCAGCGCTACATCCGGCGTTCATCCGCCGGGGCAAGGCGGCGTACCAGGGCATCTTCGCCCGCAACCTGCAACGCGCGGTGAACGTCGCAGCAGGCCGGGATCGAGCATGGGAGTGGGATCTAGAGGAGGCACAACGAAATGGATCAATCAGATATCAGGTACATCCTAGCCTTGACGAGGCGCGATGCTACGTATCGCGAGTGCTTGAAGCAACTGGACTCGTTGTCAGCTACGATATTGAGACTTTCGAGTCTGCGAGCCTCGACGAAGACGCTAGAGACGGATTTACAGATACCCGAATCCGACTCATTCAGTTTTCAACTGACTCCGGTACTGGTATCGCTTTCCCGTGGGAAGGAGAGTTTAGAGAACTTGCTGCTAAGCTACTACGTTCTCCCAACGTCAAATGCGGCCACAACCTCTGGCTCTTCGACAACAAAGTCCTAGCGGCCTGCGGCGAACGCGAAGGCCTCGACCTGACCCCGCGCGGCCCGATCCACGACACCCTGCAAATGTTCCACCACTGGCAGCCGGACCTTCCCGCGCACCTCCAGTTCTGCGCGCAGTTCGTGCAGTTCCCGTTCGCTTGGAAACACTTGGCATCCACCGACTTACCTTTTTATGGCTGCGTTGATGTAGACAGTACGCTGCGACTGTTCTACTTCCTTGAGGCTGCGTTAAAGAAGGACGGACTTTGGGACGACACTGGATATGAGGTAGTCGCATGAGCGTTGATTACGTCAAGATGGATTGGAAAGCTCACCAACACTACCTTCGGTTCAAGCGAAAGGTTGAGTCACAGGTCCCTAGGCTGCTGTGTCAGGAGTGTGGTGGCGCAGGCGGTCACGTTGAGCCTGTACTGGATTATGGACAGGGACCATTCGAGCAGTGTGGATGGTGTGAGGGAACCGGATATCTGACTCCTTGGCTGCGCGGACAGTGGCTAAAGCTGACGAGGCCTGATATCCCCATAGAAGTTCGTTTCTGGTCTAAGGTTAACAAGCAAGGACCTGTACCTCCCTATGCACCCCATCTCGGCTCATGTTGGCTTTGGGGAGCTAACAAGCAACCTGAGGGGTACGGTAGGTTGGCTATTGGTAGGAGCTATCAAGGAGCACATGTGTTCTCTTATGAACTAGCTAAGGGACGCATTCCTGACGGGATGGTGCTAGATCACCTTTGTCGTGTTCCTAGCTGTGTAAATCCAAGTCATCTGGAACCAGTTACCCACGCTGAGAATATATGGCGCGGCTATCGTGCCAAATTTGGGACTATAACTCACTGTCCGCAAGGGCACGAGTTCACACCAGAAAACACCTATCACCGCCCAAATAGCAGAAAGGTAAATTGCCGTACTTGTACTAGGCTAAGGATGCGTGCCCTACGGGCTGAACGGAGGTCGTCATGGCTATCCGAGGCTACATAGGTCAAGTTATGGAAGTTCGGCCCATCTTAGAAAAAATGGAGCGGCGCGGCCTGCCCGTGGACGACGCCGAGCGATTGAAGCTGGATGGGGAGTTCGACTTGGCGCAGCAGGAACTCGACGCCCAGTTGCAGGCCCGAGTGCCGCCGGAAGTGTTGGGGCTGGAGCCGCGACGAGGTAAGAAAGGGAACTATGAATATGGATACCTCCGAACTCCTAAGAATGTTGCAGGACTTGTGGAACGCGATTTCTCTGTTGCTGCGGTATCCGAGACTGGTGAGCCGATCACAGAGCAAGTTAGACGTTGGTGCCGAGTGGTGCCATTTAACGCTAACTCACAACAGCAACTTCTTCTCTATATGGATGCGCAGGGACACAAGCGCCCTAAATCCCGCGAGCAAGACGCCGACGGCGAAGACAAAGACACCACGGCCAAAAAGGAGCTAGTCCGCCTCGCCCACCGCCACGGCGACGACTTCTACCTCCGCGTGATCGAGTACCGCGAATTGGGCAAGATGCGGGGGACGTATATCAACGGATTCGCGCTGCACGCGGACGGTCGCGTCCACACGACGTTCACTTTCGACACTGGGATCGGTCAACTGTCGTCGCGGAATCCTAACATCCAGAACTTCCCGAAGCACGGTCGGCTGGCTAAGGCCGTGCGGAAGATAATCGCCGCGAAGGAGGGTTATGTACTCACCGAGTGGGATTATAAATCCTGTCATGTGCTTACGCTTGGATTCCTCGCCGAGGACGCCAACTATATCCGTTGTGCGCGGATCGACATGCATTCCATCGTCACTGGGCATAAGCTAGGCCTATGGCACGCCATCCACCTCCTCCGCGACCACACCGACGACGAAATCCGCGCCAAATGTAAATGGCTGAAGTCGAATCCCGAGTGGAAGCATATCCGCGACGCCCGTATGAAGCACGCCATCCTCGGTATCGGCAACGGGCTCAAGGCGCGTGGCCTGTACGAGAAGCACATGGAAGACTTCTCGTCGCAGCGCGAGGCGCAATCCTTCCTCGACGTTGTGGAGGAACTGTTCCCCAAAGTATTCGCGTGGCACAAGTGGGTCCAGCAGAAAGCCCACGACGAGCAATCCCTGCGTACGCAGTACGGTCACCAGCGGAGGTTCTATGAAGTATTCACGTGGAATTATAAGAAGGCTTGCTACGGCCATGGGGATCAGGCGGAGGAAGCCATCTCCTATTGGCTCTCTAACATTGCGTTTGGCTACATACGCGAACACATCAAGCTACTGGCGGCGGCTAACCTCGACGAGAAGTACGGACTGTGCAACAACGTTCACGATTCTCTCGTCTTCCACTTCCCGCGAACCCTACTTGACGAGCACGTGCGTGAGGTATATCCGCTACTGATCGCGCCGTCGAAGGTGCTGACGCATCCGACGATCTGCCCGGAGGGGTTGTGGATCGACGCGGAGTGCAACGCGGGGGATAACTGGGCCGAGATGTCAGAGGTCAGCGTCAAGGAGGCTCCACATGTGGCGATGGTTCAGACATAAGCTGTCCGCTCAACTCTTCGAATCGACGAACGCTCGGATGGCGCGGCTTATCTTATCCGGTACAGCCCCAAGGCTCCGAGGTCCGCGTCTGGCTGTTCCCGGTAGCAAGCCGCCTGCCACGGGCACGGCCCTCCCACCGGATCGCACGCTGCCCGCGCCATCGGCTCCGCCATCGCCGCTTCTAGACTACCTGCGCGTTCTCCATGGCGTCCCACTAAATCAGCTACATCCTTCGCCACTCGCCGAATCTCGTCTCGTGTTCTCTCGGCAGCCCGATGGCTCGGTTGGCGAATGGCAATGTGATGAAGAAGGGACGGCGTAACGTGGTCGGCGTCCATCAGGTCGCACCACGCCTCGGGATCGGGCCGCGTCTGGTCCACGTACCACTGCGTGCGCCACTGGTCGCCACTCAACTTACGCCAGCCGCCCTTGCCGTCGGGCCGTTGGAACCGGAACATCCCCGCGATCACCGGGTGCTTCCAGCACCGCGCCCACGGGGAATGGCGTCGCCCCCCGCGCTGCTGGCCGATCTCAATCACATGCAGCATCATCGGCGCGTCGGCCATCACCATGTCGGCGATGGTGTGCCACGAGTGGCCCTCGCGGACCAGTGTGTCGTCGTCCCAGAAGTCGCAGGTAGTCCAGCGATGGAGCGTGCCGGATTCGTCGGACCATGAAAGGGGAAGGTATGATGATCCTTCTGATAATGGTTGTGATTGCGGTCGGGATACTGTTAACAGGACTAGCCTGCTTATGGATGTCAACACAACCCCGAGCATCCCGGCCCAATCCTGCGCCACCTGCCACGGATCGCCAGTCAGCACGTCCATACCCGGATTCGCAGCCTCTGCCAGGAATCGAGTTCGAGCGTTGGATATCACGGTGGCGGGCTCGGTGCCGTTCGACAACGCGAATATCCCTTCCCGGAGACACGAGCGAAAAAGGGACGCTGGACGCCAGCGCAGCACCCTCCATGATCGCTCCAGCAGCCAGCGTCGGCGGCAACTCTGGAACGTCCGAAGATCGGAGGCGGTAATGGCCAACACAGTAATTGAGTATAAATCAAAAGGTAGGGGGAATGGACTATATGACAGCCACACACTATGCCTTACACAGTTCAATATTTGATGTAGATAGGGAAGTATGGATAGACGGCAAAGATATGACTAACCATCGCATGATCGTGGGTGTGCGAGACGATGGAATGTTGTTCTCAGCAAGTTTTTATTTGGGGGCCATGGAGCGCACAGAGAATACGCTACGGCTCGTAGACAATAATTTGAGAGAGTCCTTGCTTGTGGATATGCGCGCGCCGCAAGAATCTCATCTGCCACTGACAGAAGTCCGACGCGCTGATGACTAGCATCTGCCCCCACAATCGCACCGCGCCGGTATCCGTCGATGATCCATGTTATCGCTGTGGCGGTCGCTGGAAGATCATGCGTCTCCGCGCGGACGAGGCGGCGGAGGTGGCACGCTGGGAGGGGAACTGCGTGGCCAAGTGCCGCGACTGTGGGATCGTGAGCATGGCTATTCGTCCGACCCCGGCGGGTTAGAAACAGTCCGCCGTGCTTCCGTGACCGACCGCACCATATTCCCTGCGATCCCTGGACCCACACGGCTGCCTATCACCCCACCTACCCAGCCGCCAGCGCCGTGCCCAACCACCTTGCCGCCTACCCACCCTACAGGACCCGCCATATTCTGCAACTTCATGGCGCGCTGGTAATCACTCATCGCCTTGGCATAGTGCTTACCCATCCCGTTATCTTCGGCAGTCTTGGCGAGCTGCTTCCCTAGCTCATGCCGCGCTGTTTGTAGCGCTCGGCCCATCTTGCCGCCCTTGCCGCCCGGAACCTCGTCCCAATTAACAGACTCGTTGAATGCCGTGTAGAAGTCGCGGGCGTCTTTGAACGTCAGCGGTGTCATAGGGCCTGTGTCCACCCGTCCACCGCCCGGCGCAGGTTCTGTATGCCCCGACTTCTGCCGCTCGGTGATCCACTTGCTAAACGACTTCGCTACCTTCGGCACCTTGAATCCCTTCTCGCCGAGGTCGAATACCTTGTCCAGCGCGGCGTGCACAGGCTCGTGTGCGACAGGCGCGTCGCCGATCTTACCCTCTACCGCGTCGAACGCTTGTCCCGCACGGGATTTGATGCCGATCATATCTGCGGCTCGGCCTACCGCGCCGACAGCTTTGCCTGCGGTGCTTGCCACCTTACCCGCTACCTTTGGCGCGGCTGCATACGTCGCTCCCTCCGCCGTCGCGCCGATTGATTCCGGCGAGAACATATGTGGACCGCCCTTCTCAGCGTGCTGGACCACCCCGCCCACGAATGGCAACTGCTCTGCGCCCGCCAACACTTGCCCTGCTGTTCCTTCGCCACTCTGCCTGGCCCCCTTGACAGCTTTGTAGGTATTCTTCAGCCCAGTGCCGATATCCTGCCCCGTGTGAAGCAGCAGCCGCCCGGTGGGGCCGTACTCTACCTCTTCCGCGCGCTCCTTGCTGCCTTCCGCGCCGCGTGGCTTCATCATCTCCATTGGTCCGCTGACTAGATTGCTGACGCCGCGACCAATCCCCTCGCCGATTTCAGATAGGTAACTGCTGGGAGGGGGTGGGACCGTGCCTGAGGCCGCCTTGGCCGCGCCGATCCCCTTCTTCTTGAAGTAGCTGATCGCGGCAGCCTTGTCCGTGCCGTCCGGGAACTCGTATTCCTGCCCGTCAGGGCCGGTGACCTCGACGCCAGGCATTATTTCATATCCTCAGCGGAGACTACGATCTTCTTGGGCTTGCCATCTGGAGGAGACGACACGGTCTTACCGCGTGGTGACGCTGCTGCTGCTGCGCCGCCTCGCTTGTTCTTGAACATCGGCGCGTTAGGATATTCCGTAGTGACCTCATTCACCACGTTATCCGACATCTTATCCAGCGCATCCAGCGTGCCTTCGTATGCTTTCGGGTCGATCGTCAGGCTGCCCATCGCATCCTTGAACGTCTTGTGCGTCTGGGCACCGCCACGATATCCATGCAGCAGCGGGAGCAGCGCATCCAGCGATTCCTGTGACGCGAAGAAGTCCTGCACCTTCTTGCTGTACCGTCGAGTGGCGAATCCCGCAAGGCCGGCGGTTGGGCCGATGTATTTCTGCAACTCCGGGTCCTTTAACTGTTCGCGCAGGTCCGCTGTCTGCTCCTTGATGATCTCGGCTTGGGACGCCCGTACAGCCTCAGCAGGCGGAATCTTGGTGCTCTGCGTCAACTCCTGCTCGCGGTTGTGAATCTGCTCGTGTAGCGCAGCCATCTTCTCCTGTACCTGTAGCCGACGTTGCTCCTTCGCCTCTTCCTTGTTGTCATGCTCGGCCTCGACCTTCTTCGCGGAGTCGTAGATCGCCTTCGCGGCGGGCGGCATCGTCTTGGGGTCGGTGTAGTATTCGTTCGTCGCGGGGTCTTTAACGCCGATCAGCATCCCGTCTTTGAAATCCGGCTGCATCTCCTTGCCCGTGCCAGCCTTCGCTGTGACACCCATCTTACTGAGCACGGCCTTCTGCACGTCCTCCGATGCCATCTTAGGGAACGCCTGCTGGATATCCCCACGGAATTGCTTGATCTCGTTGACGTGGTAGCGCGGGTCGGCATCAGCGAGGAGTTTGTTGCGGTATTCCTCATCCTTGATACGCGCTGCGTCCTGCTCCTTGATGAGTCCGCCCTGCGTCTCGGTCTGCGCCGACTCCTGCAACGGATTGCTGCCGGGCGGTGGCGGGACGGTCGGTTGCTGTGACGACGGCGCTCCCCCTTGCGGCGGTGGACTCACTGTCTGATCTCCCTGCTTCGCCTGCGGCTGTGGCGGCTGTGGCGGCTGCGTCCCCGCGCCCTGCTGCCCCTTCCCACCTCCCGCGATATGTTGCAGCAACCCGCCCATCTGCTGGATGATCGGCTTGGCCGCCTTCGCCTTCCCCGCGATCTTGCCGTAGTCCGCCCATGCGCCGTCCGCCATTTGCTGCCACTGTGTCATCTCCTCTGGCGTCGCAGGCTGTCCCGTCATGGGATTCTTCCCCGTGATTCGCGCCTGCGCGACCATGCCGTAGTAGCGTTTCGCCGTGTCCGCGTGACGCTGGGCGTCGGCGACGACCTGCGCGTGATGCTGGTCCAGCGCCTTCTGGATGGCGGGAGTGCCACCACCGCTGAGGCGATTGATGATCGACCGGACGCGGTCTAGTCCGCTACCATTGCCCGCAGCCTGAACGTCCACTTTCGGGTCGCCAGTTGGCGGAGGAGGAACTGTCGATGATCCTTGAGCCATTGTCACTCCGCGTTGCTAATCGCTGTGGGCGTGCTCGCACCGTTACCGCCGAATAGGGCATCAAGGGCGTAATTAGTTAGTGACGACGCTGCATCTACGGACTGCTGGTGCAAGTCGTTGGATTCCTCGCGTGACCCGCTGGCGATGGAGGTGAGGTTCGTGGCAGCGTTAGCTCCCATCCCCAATAGGTTCGACGCCTGCGATGCCATCGTACCTCCCACACTGGTCGCGCCACCCGCCGCTCCGGCCTTCGCCCCGCTGATCGCGTTGTCAATCGTGGACCGCTTCTGGTCGTCCAGCGTCAGTGTGGTAGCGTTGCTGCCACCGCCGCGTGCGGTGCCACTGGCCGCAATCCCGCGCTTGGCTGCATCGGTCTGTGCGTTGGCTGCGGTGACGGTAGGCGCGACGGCACTGAGCGTGGCTTGGCGGTTCCCGCTAAGCAGCGATGAATAGTATTGCCCCGCCTGTCCCAGCAGCCCCTGCGACTGGTTGGTTTCGGATTTCCCCGACGACATGCCGAAGTTGAACAGGTTCGACAGGTCACCAAAGCCAGCCAGCTCATTTTTGCGGTCGGTCTTGGCCGCCGAGCCGCCCACGATATTTCCGAGATCACCGGCGATTCCACCCATAGGTCACTTGGCCACGTACACAGGCGATTCCAGCTTCGTCATCCCCTTCGCTTTCGCCACCTTCGCCGTGTGGGGGCTATCCGCGATCACGATCCACCCCCGCGCTTTGGCCTCCAGCAGGAACTTGAGCGTCTCGTCCACGATGACGTCGGCGACACCTGCCCCGCGCAGTGATTTATCTACCCAGATCGGGCCGACGTTGGGCAGCATCTGCACGGTAGAGAGAGCGACGATGTTCCCATCCGCGTCCCATCCCACGAGCACTCGCGTCAGCACGCGATTCAGCGCCATCCACCCCTGCGCGGCCAACAGGTCGTCGATTTTATTCCATTCGGCGTCCGTCGCCGGGCGATGCGCGTTCGGCATGTCCGGCCCATCGACCCACTCGAACCGAACGTCCGCCTTCGTAGCTATGCTATCCATAAGGTCACCTGTGCCGCGTCGTTCGCATTGTCCGCGTCGATGTAGTATCGGTAGGGCGAGAATTCATTCCGGTTACGCGGCGCGCTGGAGACGAACATCGTCTGGCCCGGCAGCACACACAACACGATCACGCCGTAGTCGTTCTTGTTGCCGGAGCCTGTCGTCCCCTTACGGACCACGTAGATATTTCCCGTGTTCGGCGTGAGCCCCACGCCAGCGTTCGATTTGAACCCCTGGACCATGATCTGCTGGCACAGCGCCGTGTATTCGTCGGATGAGGTCGTGGTCCCAGTCTCAGGCGCGTTGTTGTTGCTGGCGTCCACTAGCGACATGATACTCACAGGCGTGCCGGGCGTCACCACGATGATGCTGCCCAGTGGCCAATCCGGGCCGGACTTGCGATCCTGCAACACTGAAAGCGTCATAGCGCTCCTTCACTTAGTTGACGATCAAATAGTTCAGGCATACCGGATTCGTGGTCGTGGCGCCGCTAATCGTAATCGTGAAACTGGAGCCGCCTGTTCGCGTTGTGACTACCGGCTCGACGATGACCGACGCCAGCGTCGTGTTACAGGTGACGGTCAGCTTAGTCCCCAGCGTTTCATCCGATTGCAGCAGGATCACGCTGTTCGCTGTCACAGCAGTCGTGTTGACTTGTAGCGTCGCGTTGGTCCCTGCGGGAACAGCCACGCTACCTGACGCTGCCGACGCGCATGCCGCAGGCGATGCGCCGCTGGTACAGTTACTCGCAGTGAGTACGGTCTTCCCTGAAACGCTCGTCGAGAACTGCCCTGTGGTGAACGATCCTGGACCTGGCGTCGTGCCTCCGATGGTGCCAGGGGCCGCCCATGTCTGGCCGAGCAACTGAGAAACGTTAAGGTTGGGCACAACCGTGGTGCTAGTCACGCCTAGAGGCGCGGTGCCTGTCGCGATGTTGGATATGAGTCTGGTGGCGGTCGCTGTCCCGAGGAACACCGTGCCGTTCGTGCCACTTGTATCTGATATTACCTTCCCGCCTGTGACTGTACCATCCGTCTCGTACCGCACAACGAACTTGGTCGCGAGGGGAATGACCGTATTGTTGTCGTCCGCGATCAAGTTGGTCGGTGCGGAGTTCGCACCGCCGGTTTCGCCAGTGCCAAGCACTTGTAGATTCGTAGCCAGCGCGCCGCTAAGGTTACCCGTCGAGAACACGCGGACGCACCCTGTCGTCGCGCCTGTGCTGAATCCCGGACCGCAGTTGTCGTCGAGGATCAGCAAGCCATTCGCTGCCCCGCCTTGATCTACACCTTTCACTGTGGCCACACCCACACACATTCCGCAGATGCTGGCCGACTCGAAATGGCTCATCCCGAGAATGAACTCGCCGACGTTCTGCGCCCCACCGACGTACTCGAAGCCGTAGTTGGGATTGTTGCTGCCGACGTTGTTCACCACGGAGCAGCGCAGAATGCCGGAGGGCAAGCCGTTTCCGGTCGAGGCGAACACGCGAATCCCCACCGCGCTGGTCACGTTCGTCTTGCCTGCGATCGTTGATCCTTGGCAGTCCGTCGCCCAGAAGTTCTGTGCGCCTCCGGTGCCCATCCCGAGGTCGAGGCCGATGTTTGCCGTCGAAGTACAATCGTGCCAGTAGAAGTTGTCGAACTTCGACCCTTCCTGTGATGACGCATTCGCGAAGCCGACTGCATTCGCCTGCATCCCACAGCCGACGCTGATCCCAGTGATGCGCGAGGCGAACTGGGTGGACCCGATGACGCCGACCGCGCCTGCGCTCGCGAGGTAGCCGTTCATGGTGATGATCGCAGGGTAATTGACCCCGTCTGCCGTGAGAGCTGCCGTATATGGCGTGCCGCCGCATTGGCTTCCTGCTCCGCTATAGTCCGCAACCAAAGTGTCGTGCGTCGAACAAAGTTCGAAGTCCGTGCCCGTCCCCGGACTGTAGGGAATGCTGGTTGAATCCGTCGATGTCCCGATCCCGTTGTTCGTGCGGCCATTCCCCTCGACGTTGACCCCGCCGCCGAAAGTCTGCAACCCCGTAACGTTGTTGATGAAGAATACCGTGTTGCCGAGCATCAGCGTCCCGGTGAACTGGTCGCCGGCTGCGCGCGTGGCCGACGAGGTCGCGTTGGTGCAATTCGTCGGGCAGGTGCCTGCCACGCCGCTCGCGTTCGCCACGGTAAGCGTGGTGGCTGTGGACGACACGATATTGAACGCTCCGTTGTTCGCGCCTGTGAGGAATCCCGCGATAGTGATTGAGCAGGGCGGCGTGAGGCAGGCAGAGGCCATCGACGCTGCTGGGAACGTTCCGGTGTACACAGTGTTCCCGCCGGATGCGTTCGCGACTGCGGTGAGCAGGAACGCCGCAGGGATAATCATCGGCGAGTTGAGGTATACCTTCGACGGCAGCCCGCGCAGGTCGATCACGCTGTCGGGATTCGCGGTAGTTACAGCGCTGATCGTGGCGGCATAGTCCTGTCCGGCAGTCAGCGCGGACACGTAAGGAACGATGTCGATCACCGCTGGCGTAGGCACCAGAGTATTCGCCACGCCGCTGGCAACGAGGCCTTGCCCTTTGACACCAGTTGTCACCCCAGAGCCCACAATATTTCCGAATACCGCACACCCCGTCGCGTTACCACTCGTCAAGATTCCCGTTGGCGCTTGCCCTGCAGAGCAAAGCGTGGGCAACGTTGCCAGCGCTGTAGCCGTTGCTGCGTTGCCGTTGGTATTGGCGGTTAAGGTTGCTGGAAGGTTAAGGTTAGGGAGGATGCCGGTTACGAAGCTGGTCCCGCCTGCGAGGTTGATGGCCCCGTTAGCTATGGTGCTCCCGCCGCCGCCGAGTACAGGCTGTCCGGCAGTTAGCCCGGTGCCGGATACGTTCCCCGTGCCAGTCCCGCACGTTCCTGCGTCCTGAATCGACGTTGGCGTCGCGAAGCTCGCGCAGTGTCCTGGTGTGATTACGCCCAGCGTCGATACCGTTCCTCCGCTCGCCGAGGACTGCGCTGCGGCCCCGGCGATACAGGCGAGGACCGCAGCGAGCGTGAGGGAGAGAAAACGCATGTGCCTGCCAGCATAGCGGGTTGGACGGATGGAATCAACGGTTTTCATCACATGAACTCCAGATCGCCCGTAGCGGCGTTATATGTGAGCTTCTGTCCGTTCGTCGGGACGGTACCTTTGACGTTCAGTCCCATGATCTTCGTCGTCGATGGGCCGCTTGCCACCCGCTGAGTCAGCGCGTCGTGCTGCTTGGTCATCTCCGCCAGCCGCCCGTGCGCGTCTGCGAGCTGATCCTGCAACCTATACACATGGTCAAACAGCAGGCGGAAGTCGTTGTGCAGGTCCCCTGTTTTCGATGGCGAGGGGTAGTAGCGATTCTGCTGCGGGTCCACTTTCGCCATCAGAACTCCTCCAACGGAACCGTCTTGCCTCTCAACTCGTGAGTGCAGTCTGTACCGAAGGCTACTTGCCCGTCGGTCATAGTGAAATGGCAGCAATGCTTTACGGTGGGCGGTTCTCCGTACTCCCAAGTTATTCTTACCGACGGCTGGAGTGATGGAGACGTGAGGCTCTCGTTCCACTGCCACTGAGGAACGGGAACACCATGTCCGCTGCCACAAGCAGGGCACATCCAAGTCAACGTTCCGTCGCTTGCCATTGCTACTTTTGCCATCTCACATCCTCCCGATCCACGCTACTTCGAAGTCGGTCAGCGGTTCGAGGCGAATCCCCGCTGCATCCGCGCGAACGTACAGGTCCGTGACCCAGTCGATAAACGCCACTTGGTGCTCGGACTGGTTCAGAGCCGAGCCTGATCCCCAGTAGGGTCGCCAAGGTTCCTGTAACGTAGATAGTTGTCCTGTCTGGCCCACTGACCCACCTCGATCTCCCAATTTTCAAGGAATAGCTGAAACGGTGCACTTGACGTCGCCCCGTAGAAATACAGTTGCCCCTTATTCGCGGTAAGCATTACCGCTACCTTCTGCATCGCCCCTCCCGTTGCTGGCAGGATGATCGGCTGCGGCGACTGGCCGTCGAACGACGTGATGGTCAGCGTCACCGCCGCTGACGCCGCGTAACACGGGCTGACCTGCTTGACATGCATGTAACCTTGCAGGCCATGCGCCGTCCCCTGCGTCTGCCACGTCTCAGCGGATTCCGACGTAGGCTCGAACACCCACTGCACGTCGAAGAAGCGCCATGACACCTGGTCAGTCGGCTCCAAGCGCATCGAGTGCGCGATGAAGGGCGCGGTGAACGAGTACGCCTTGATGGACTCTCCGTTGTGCTGCACAGCGGGTGTGAACGGATGCAACGCTAGTGTGTCCGCGTCGCGAACCTGTAGCCCCTTGACCACGTTCGTGGTGTCAGCGTGCAGCAGGAATCCCTGCACGTATTTCGCGGCCTCGGTGCCAGCGTTGTACCAGTCGGTGATGCGGTCGGCGATCATCTCTGGCTTGGGGATGAACGACAGCTGCCACGCTTGCAGAAGGGTTGGGGTCAGTTGGCGTGTGTAATCCTCCGTCCATGCAAACTGGAGGCCAAGGAAATCGCTCAGCAGTTCGCCACCGAGGGAGATGGGAGTCTGAGCCACGCCGCCACCCGCAGGCAGGATGGTGACAGAGGGTGCGACAGGCGCGCCCAGCGCCATGGGCGTAACGACCACTCCAGCCGGAGCCTGCGGTGTGAGGTATGCCCATGCGTCTCCCCACTGCTCCCCGGCGCGGAGGTCACCGCCGTCCCATTCGACCGTAGCGATGACGCAGCTCACCGCCGCGGCGGCGATAGGGACGCTCACGCCGCCTGCTGGCGATCCAACATACATGATCTGGTAGGGCTGAGACGCGCCGCTGGTCAGCACCGGGCCTAGTTGCTGGTCCGGCACGTGTGCTGAGCACATCCCATCCGTATCGACCACCCACGCACCCGTGCGTGTGTCCAGCGTCAGCTTGCGATAGATGCCTGATTGGTCGGTGTAGATCGCGTAGAGGTAGAAATTACAGTAGACAAGGCGAAACGTGCCTGCGTTGGCGTAGTTTGGGGCATACACTGCCTGGCCATTGTAGATGTAATTGGCCCCTGCGACTCCATCGTGCGGGAACAGGTTATAGAGATCAGCGTCGGTCAGCGATCCCTTGGATGAGGAGTAGATGCCATCTTTGGCCCACCAATACAGAGATTTACCGTCGTTGCAGTGGCCGTAAGGCGCGGCGAGTCCCCGCGTCATGGGCTGCTCGATGACTGAATATCGCTGGAGCGGATTGCCGGATTGCGGGTACAGCGCCCACCAGCGGTCCGGGGAAGCCGCGAAGCTGAGGCCATCCAGCACCTCGCCGCCCAGCAGCGGCTCCGACGGCGCGGTGATCTCGATATTGTAGGAATCGGGAGCCGCGTCTGGCGCGTAGTTCTTGGCGAAGTACAGCGTGCCGGGGCGGAGGGAGTCGCCTACCGCGAACACGGTGCCAGCAGCATCCGGTCCCCACATATACGGAAGATGCTGGTTCGCCAGCGCGGGCTCGTAAATGGACAGGGGCAGTCCCGTCCCCGCGCCCGCGTTCTCGACGAACTGGAACAGGTAGTTGGAGCCGCTAATTAGCGTGGGCCGCACCCGCAGCGTGTAGACGTTGGTCGAGCCGATCTGGACGAGGTTGCCGGGGAGGTACCGCAGGACGTTGCCGGGCGACGCGAGCGGGACGACGGCAGTGGTTCCGCAGACGCTCACCGACGCCACATTCAACGGCAGGTCGAGGCTCGGCCACGGTTCGAGGTTGTCGAATTCCAGTTCCTCTCCTGCCAGCGCAGCGTCGTCGGAGAAATTATCGAGGAACATGGTCGAGGTGGACGCACACTGGCCGATCTTGCGCCATGAGGTAACCGTGCCGCCATAGCGGAACACGTCCCAAGTGTCGATCTGCGCGTCGTAGGACGCGGACGGGAGGTACACGTTAACCGGGATGCGGCGGGGGTTGACGCCATAGCGCGGCGCGGGCGAGGGATTCCCCTTGGCCCCGGTAACGCTGGACCGTGGCCGGACGCGGTACATGTACGGCGCGCCGCTTGGGCCTACGTCCGGCTGGCCGCCTCCGGTAACGGAATTGACGCCGATAGACGCGTCGGTCGCTGCGTTGACGTTGAACAGGAACTGGATGGCGTTGGTGTTCTGTAGGGACAGCGATTGGTTGGTCCCAACGCGGGTGAACGACCCGATAGGGATCAGGATGTCCGCGAATTGCCCATCACCTGGGGTCATCTGGTCGCCGGATTGCGTTGTGCCTTGGTTCCGCGCCGCGATGGCCTGCTCCTGGTCGATGAGTGCACGTTGGGTTACGAGTTGTGCCGCGCCCAGCTGAGTCAGCGTGTTGTTCACCGCTGCTTGGATATCGGATACCCGGATCGTGTAGTAGTAGAAGTTCTGCGTGAACGACCCATCGCCTACGTCGAACAGCACCTTGATCTCGTTAAGCGACGCCAGCGTGTTGATGACGACGGAGACGTGAACATAATCGTCAGGCTGGAACGAGTACTGCGAGGTGACAAAGATGTTGCCCAGCGACGCAGAGGAAGTCTGGGTGCCGATGCCAGCGCCGGACAGGTTGAATCCCACCGTGGCGGAGACGATTGTCGCGCCGACGGTGGCAGACCCGATCAATTGAATCGCCGCAGGCTGCGTGAACGTTTCTGCGGCAGTGTGCGTACCTGTGGTCGAGGTTTCGAAGGAGATGGTGCCGTTTGGGCCTTCAGTAACGCTTAACACATAACATATCTCCGACCCGCCGCTGAATTCGACCAGCGACCCGCGACGGATGGACGCGAGGAAATCTTGGTCGTAGATGGATTGGCCTTCGGTCCCCGGCCCGGCGTATTGGTTATTCGGCACCACGACACAGCGGCCTGTGGTGCCGGTGAAGTAGTAGATAGCCGCGATGCCGATCGGAGTAGGCTGCGCGGGGTACACATCTTCCACGGTGTAATTGTTGCCGCCCACCACGACGATCATCTGCGGCGTGTAGCCGCTGGTCCCATAGGTGCCGCTGGGGGACGCGGAGACGCCGAGGGTAAGCAGGCTGGCGAAGTTGGGGTCGCTGAACACGGACTGCACCGTGTCGGTGACCCGCGTCTGGTTGACCGCCGCGCTGGCAACGCTGCCATGTACGTAGGTCGGATTGGATGAGAACACATAAGTGTTCCAGAACGACGACGCTCCGCCCAGCGCGGCGTCACAAGGGAACTGCGGCTCGGCGATCCCTACCTTCTGCTGGGTCACCGCGTCGGCCACGCCCGGTGCCGAGAACTTCTGGTAGTCCGCACCGTTGGCGATGTACATCCACGGGACGGGCGACTCTGCGGGCCGGAACGGAATCATGGCTGCGCCGAGCTGGCCGCTGCCCGCGAGCGTGCCTACGCGAGATGAGCTGCCCGGCGGCTGACCCAGCCATATGTTATTGTCCGTCCCACGGGCCAGTACACGAGGGAGGTTGTCGGTCAGTAACGCGGAATAGGTGTGAAGGTCGGTCACCGGGAAGCCGTTAGTAGGGAAGGTGGGGGCATAGCCCTGGCGCGCCTGCACAGAGGTGCCTTGAAACGACCGCACATCCCTCGCGTAGGGGTACTTGTCCGGCCCCACCGCGTCAGGTGTGGAGTTAGTCTTCATCCCGCCAAAGCGAAACCGGAAAGCCTCTGTCGGGCGCTTGTGGTACTGTCCGCTATCCGCCACTGGCGACCTCCAGTGGATCGTCGTTCGTAAGGCGTGGGTTCAGCGCGGATTCCTGCTGCGACTGCGCGTAGAGTACCTTGGCGAATTCTCCCATCTCGGCGATGCGGGAGGCGTAAATGGCCGCGATGGTGAGGAACCGCTGGTGCATCGCAGCGGTAGCGGCGAATTCCGCGCCGCCGCACTTGAACATGGCGATGTGCTGCGCTTCGTCGATGATGGCCTCGTAGATATCTTCGGACACGTTGATGCAGTCGGCGGGCAGCTCAGGCACAGGGCAGTTCTCGACGACGGTGAACAGCAGGGAGTACGGATTCGAGTCCGGCGCGGGAGTCAGCGCACAGAGGTTCAGCCCGGCGGCGAGGATTGTAGCTGGCGCGCCCACCACCGCGCCTTCCCAGTTCGGGTTGAACGCGTCCGCCGCGCGCACCGAGTCGATGGGCGTGGGGATGTTATTGACGCGCGCTGCCAATAGTGCCGGAGCCATCGCCAGCAGGGACATCCCCTGCAAGTAGCGCTGCTCGGCGTACTTGGCGCGGAGCGGGTCTTTGGCGTTGGACTCGCGGCCCAGAAGGTCAGCCAGTGCGCCCCATTTGATGACCCACGCCCAGTCGTCAGGGACGTTCAGCGTCGAGGCGAGGCCCAGCCCCTGCGTAGTCAGTAATTCATACTCCCCCGGCACGTTCAGGTTCCGGTCCACGTCGAAGCTGAACAGTGGTTGCGTGTTCATCGCGTAGGTGAATGGGATGCCCTGCGGCAGCGTGGTGTAGTCGGGCTCGAAGGATTCCCACGCCCACGCGTCGTCCTGCCACAGTGTTGAGGGTGGGCCGTAGGTCGCGGCGGGGAGGAATGCCAGCCGTCGCAGGTCGAGCGTTGTCGCGGGGAGGGACTGCCGGCCGGGCGTAGCGGCTTGTGTAGCGTAAGTGATGTAGCAGCCTGTGATGCCTAAAAGTTCGTCCCGTCGCCGCGCCACCGCGAACTGAAGATCAGAGATGGCGAACTGGGCAGATCCGGTCCACGGCCCCGCGGCGGCCGGCGGCTCCAGCAAGTGGTATTCGATGATCGTGTACAGCGACGTGACGGTCAGGGTCAGCGGACGCAGGGTATTCGGCGCGGCGGCTAGGGAAGTGATGTCGTACCACCGGACGGACGTGGTGGGCGTCAGAAGGAAGTCGCCGCGCCAGTAGCCAGCGAGCGCATTCCACTCGCGCATAGCCTCCTGAAGGTAGAGTAGGAGTTCCGGCTGGGTCCAGAATTGATTCGTGGGATCATAGAGCCGCGCCGCAAGATCGGTGTACGCGGTAGATAAGGTTATCGTGCAGGCCATGCGTCACTTGCCTCAGTGCTTGCGGGACTTCTTCTTGTCCGACTTCCTCGCGTTCTCGGTGGCGTAAAATATCCGCTTCGCCTTGTCCGTGTCGCCATAGGTGCGCTTCATGGCGGACATGACCTCGGCTCCGTGGCCTTCGTAATGGCGCGACAGTGGCACGAGCGCTACTCCTCCCGCCGCCAATCGTCGTCTCGGCCTGCGTGGCGGCGTGGGCGTACGTGACCAACGAACGCGGCGGGGTCCTCGGCGATCTCGCGGACGTTGTTGCCGTCGCGGTGGACCCGAGGGCCGCTCATCGGCTCCGGCGGGGGATTGGCGTCGCGCGTTTCGTCGTAGCAGGTCATGGCATCCTCCTTAGGAAATGGGTGTGATGGGGTGCAGCAGCGCCGGATTGACGGCTTGTTGAGCCACGGTATCCGCCGCCAGCGCGGCAGCGATAGCGTCATCCAGCCCCGCGATGACGGAGAGCGTGGTCTGGGGTAGTTGCGGGATGGCCTTCAGTTGTGTGATTACGCCCTGCAACGCGGTAAGGATCGTGGCTGGGTTCAGGGTTGTCGTCACGCCCGAGGCCCCGATAGCGGTCACCGATCCCGTGATGCCGGAGATGATCGTCTTGATCGGGGCTGGAATTTGCGGCACACCCTCAACTGCTGCTGCAAGAAGCGAACTGATCAGCAGGATTATGCTCACTGGGCACCTCCAGCGATGGTGGTGATGTCAGACTGGACCTTGGTAAGCGCGGCGGTGACTGGCGCGGTGGCGGAAGTCGCGGTAGACCCACCCGTAGCGCGCCACACTTTGTAGGTTGTTTCGGCGGCGTTATAGTCAGTGATCGCCTGGTTCAGCGGAACCTTGACCGTCGCTGCCGGAACCTTGCCGCTCTGCACGTCCGCGCTGAACGCACTCAGCGCGGCTTGTGCGTCGTATAGCACACGGAATGCGTAAGCGTCGAAGGGGTTGAGCTGGCCGGGTACCGGGATGGGAGCCGATGCAGGATGGTTGGCGCATCCGACGCCGAGTAGCAGCAGCAGAGCCGCCGCCAGTGTTCTCAGGTGTCTCATGGATTGACCTCCGTGGTGATTGTAGCAGGCGGTGCAAGCGCATTGACCGCGTCGTACAACGCCTGCGCGCCTGAGTTCTGGTAAATCTGCCGCGCCTCGTCGTCCGGCGCATTCGCGGGGAACCGCCCGGTGAGTTGGAAGTGGGGATTATCGGGATGGCACCACTTGGCACCCTCCGTGAGCCCCAGCGCCACGCCACAGGTCAGCATCGCTTGCCATGCCGGATGCGCAAGGTTCCAATCCGGCGTTGGGTCCATCGGCACCAAGTCCACCGCGCAGCCGAGGTTATGCCATGACTGGCCGCCGCGAGCGTTGGTGACGATCTCACCAGGGGCCGTGCGCCCCTGCGCGTATAGCGTATCCTGCTCCGCCCACGTGCGTAATCCCTGCACCACGCGGAAGGCGGTCCCAAGCGAATCCGCCATCTGGACGATCAGCACTGAAAGCGTAGGGTTCACCAATTGCAGGCGCACAATACTTACAGCATCGAGGTGTAATTGCTCCTCCATATTGGCAGTTTCTTCCTGCTTGGTCCAGATATGGCCCATAACCTGTTACGTCCAGCTCACGCCCTGCTCCTCGGCGACTACCTTCTCACGCGGACCGGACGATTGCTCGTCGTAATCCGCCCACGACACGATAGCCACAATCGGCGTAGCAGGGTTAATCGTCGCCAGTTGCTGCTGCGCGAACTGCCCTGCGAAGGAATCGAGGATGCGCGCTGGACCGCCCCACACGGATTGCGAGTAATCCCGCCCCGTGACTTGTGTCTGCGCCTGCACCCCTGTGGGTAGAGGCATCCCGGCATCGTTGAAGCTGGCGCAGAAGGACGCTACCTTCATGGCTGGGTTCGTGTGTTGACTCTTTAGGTTCCCCACAGCAGAGGCGTTGCGTGCTGCTGAGTCAGCAACCGCCGGGACGCTGATCCACGAGAATCCCTGCCCCTGTGCGAGGAATTTGTATTGCGGGAACGTTTTCGCCAGCGCGCCGAGGTCGGCACCGCTGTTGAAGTCGAGGATGTACTTCTCCGGGCAGTAAGACGTGGCGTTGAGCATCCCGACCGTCGAGGCATATTGCAGCGCCGCGGTCACGTTGGCGGTGTAGCTGGTATCCGCTCCATGGGGGCTGAGCTTCGCGCACCAGGGGTCGATGAGCAGGGCGAACTGCATCCCGAGCGTCGTGCAGGCGGTGGACATGGCAGTCGCAGCCGCGTGGCAGGAGGGTGCGTATGGCCCCTGCCACGTCCCGATGATCAGGGTGACACCATCGGACTTGGCCAGCTTTGCCTTGGTCAGCGCGACGGAGAGATTCGTAGGGTCGTAGGGGATCGCGCGGTGCGGGTGCCCGTCACCGTTGTAGCAGATATCGTGCGCGGCGAGCCGGCCGTTCCATGTCGGCAGCGCTCGTTGGACTAACTCAAGACTTGTCACCTGATCCCTCCCGTGGGTGTGCTGGTACGCCTTCTACCGTTATCGACCGAGAATCCCTTTCGTCCTGTCGCCCCTGCGCGTTGGTGGCCTTGAGTAATTCCGTCAAACGGCCATCCACTTTGACTTCCAGGCGTTTCAGCATAAACGCGAGGGCAATGCCAATTGTGCCGGAGACTATTGATCCTCCAGCTGCAATCAGCGCGACCTCGACCGTTTCCGTCATTACCGGATAGCAGGCCCGAATACGCGATAGCCGAGGATGCCGACGAGCACCCAGAGGATGAAGTAACCCCCAGCGCGTCGCTGCCAGCCTACCTGGCCGTCGTATGACAGCCAGACCGAGAAGAATATCGAGATAATGTAGATAGCCCAGAACAACATTTGCAGTGGCATAGTAGCCTCCTTAAGGTTTAGTTACCGGCGTTAGTTCGGATGCCGCATGGGGTGGGTTCGGCGGGACCGTTTCCTTGGTCGTCTGTCCCGTCAGCGCGGTAAGCGTGTGGGGTGAGTAGACGGCCAGCACGCGGGCCAGAGCCCCCCCGATAGCCTGTGTGAACTTGAACGCCCATTCGTAGAACGCGCTAGAGCCGTCCTTCGGCGTCGGCATAGCCCCGATGGCGTTGCTGAGCAGCCACATGAGAATGCAGCCGGTGATCAGTTGATGCGATAGAATCCAATCCCACATGGAAGGTTCCTTTTTAATTCTGCCAGCCGCGAACTGTGAAGCTGATCGTGTCGCCCGACTGCACTGCGCCGGGAACGAAGCCAACAACGTAGAGAATCTTGTCCGGCTGCTTGTCACGCAGCCCCTTGTCAATACAGCAATCCTTTGCGTCCGTGTTCTGCGACAGATGTGAGAAGGAACCCGTCGCGTAGTATCCGCCTTTTGGTTGGTTCGGAAGGTTCTGCCACGTCTGCGGCCACGGTATCTGGCCCTCCATGAAGCCGTTCTTAATGTTGGCATCGCTAACCGTTTGTTCGATGTAGACGAATTGGAGATTGCGCTCAGTTTGCATTGTTCGCTCCTTAGAGCCGTCTTAGCGGTGAGAGACAATAGAGGATCATTCCTAGCCCACCAAATGAAGGTGTGTGTATCCAGCAGCAGTCTCACACATTTCTAGTTTCCAAAGTCGAATGTGTCGCCGAAGTCAATGGCGTATTCTTTGCCGATACCAGGAACCAGGGGCAGCGTAAATACGTCCAGAGATTGGCTCGTCGGGAATGCAATATCAACTTTGCTTGCTGCATTCCAAGTCTGACTCAGACTGGTCTGCGACCAAAACATCATCGCTAGGTTTACATTCACGTTTGCGTACATAATCATTTCCCTCCTTAGGGGATTTGAATCAACAGCGAAGTCGAGCCCTGACCCTGCGGGGGGACAGGATAATAAGCCACGGTCACAGACCCGCCGCCGCCGCAGGGAGAGATCAGCGGACTGGTAGCGGAGCATGCGGGATAATTGGCTACCACGGTCCATCCGTAAGCCGATCCAACCGCCTCCGTGGTCGCGTAGGACGGTACGGTCACCGTCGCCAAGGGACTCCCTGAGGTATTTGGCGAGCAGGATGTTCCGCCGCTGGGCACGGTGCAGTTGAATACCGTGTAGTTCAGCGGCGTTCCCCCTGTGGGCGCTTGCCACGAGAGGTTGACCGGGCGGGTAGCCGCCTGAGCTTGCGCTACGACGGTCCCCAGGCTGATAAACGCGAGCAACAGTAAGCGTTTCATGGCTTAATTTGTACTCCTTGAGATGCCTGATTACCAACACTAATTGTAAGGCCTGTAGGGAAAGTTTCAACCGCATTTAATCGACCCATGATAGCCGCGCAAAATACCTGATTTGAGGAGTCCGCACCCATCTGACCAAATGCGTCGTACCCGGCTACGTACCATGTCTGTGATTGATCCACAAAGCCGATGGCATTCTGGCAGCCGAAGTTAGGCGTGTTGCCTAGAATCGTACAAGTCCCCCCGCAGGACTGCGTGCCCACTGTATATCCGGTGCCGGAGACCACAATCCCCGCAGGCGAGATGGAAGTGATGAGTCCGGTGACGTTCGGCGAGAATCCCGTGGTTGAGATTTGCAGTTGGCCGCAAGAGCCGTTGGCCTCACAGGGCGGAAAGACGTTAATAGCTGTGATCGTGGCTGAGGTTGTGGAGGTCACATTCAGCGCGGTTGCCGGAGCTTCAAAGTTCTCCGCGTCGTAGTTATGCCCGAATCTCGATACTTGGGGGTTACTCCCTGTATAGCTGGCTGGCTGCCAGTTCACAATGCCGAACATTTCATTCTCGTATAAAGTCGCAGGGGGGTTGTTAAATCCGAATCCTGTGTTCCCTGCCGTGGATGCCCCTTGGGCCATGAGCGCCCATGCCCCTACATCAAAGCCGGAGGGGTCGGGCATGATAACCCCATGCACTCCGATGAGAATGCTTGCCACCTGTGTTTCTACTGCGAGATTCGAGAACAGGCGGCGGTTCGGCGAAGGGTCATTGAACTTGAGGAGATAGAGCTGGCCGCTCGAATCATGCCCTCCGCAGGAAACCGTACACGCTTGTACCGTGGTAGGGCCGGGGCACCCAGAATTGCATACTGTCGTCTGCTGGTAGTTCCACACAACCGAAGTCTGTCCCGAACCTCCGCAATTGGTCCATCCCGACCCGGCCTGAGCGATCTTCGCGAAATTGGTGCTGCGCTCAAAGGCATCGTGAATGCCATTCGATCCCGAGGCACCGTAGCAGGTCGTTTCCTGCCCAATGTAGTAGGCATTTCCCGAGCCGACGGTGGTTGGGCAAGGGAATGAATTGCACCACGTATAAACGTTCCCCGTTGAGGTGTCCAAAGTCTCGCAACCCAGCGTGGGGCTCCAGATGAAGTAGAGGAATCCTGTGCCCTGTCCTCCGGTGAAACTTATTCCCATTCCGTAATATTGGTCCTGTCCCATGATGGAAAGGGCGGTCGAGCTGACTCCCGCGGTCACCGTTCCCACGCCGGGACACTGGCGGAAGTCGAAGCCGTAAGATCCGGTGTAGCTGATAGGGTTGGCTAGCGGGGGAGTGCCTGTCACTGAGCCAAAGTAGAGTACTGAGTAGGCGCTGGTTGAGGGATTCGGCACTCCTGTGCAATGCGTAACGCAATTGTGTTCGTCGAGCCACGCGAAGGAACTCTCGGTGACGTGGCTCCATCCCGCCGAGCCGACGATATTGCCATTCGTGTTTGGATACACTCCGGACCCCGCCGTGCTCAATGCGCCAGTGTTATTCACCTGAGCACACGCGCCGGATGTGTTGATGTTTAGGATAGAGTCCACCCCGCCAGCGACCGTCAGGAAGATGTATTGTCCGGTCAGGGAGCCGAAAATATCCTCTGTCCCTCCAGAGGAGGTCACGTTGCCCACACTCGCCCCGGCGCGGCTGTTCTGGTCAAATATCAGGGTCTGGCAATTGGTCAGAGGATTCAGCGAGGCGTCAAAAGCGGTCGAGTTGACGGTGGCGTTGTTCTGCGTTGTCGAAAAAGGGAGGCACAGTCCTGTCCCTGAACCGGGAAGGCCGCTGGGAGCGCATAGACCTGTGGCTAGGCTGGTATTTGTAGTGACCCTAAGGTAAGTGTTAACAAACGACGCGGATGTGCTTTGCGCCGAGGTCATGATTAATCCGCATCCGGTCGTCCCTGTGCAGGAGCCTACCCACTGGCTGAATTCATATCCTAAAGATGGAGTAGCCGTCAGGGTCACGTTGGTGCCGTCCGTGAAGTTGGTGGAGCATGTTCCAGGACAGGAGATGCCTGCGGGGGAACTGATGACTGTGCCTCCTCCGGCGACCGTAACGGTTAGATTCTGCGGCGCGGTGCCGGAGCGTTCGTAGGCTCCGTTGGTCCATGCCTGCTCGCCTGTAGGCCTCAGGTTCGTTGTGCGGTTAGGATAGCTTACGGTATGATTCGTCGCGTTGTAAGCTACGCCCAGAGTCGTATCGGAAAGACATGCGGTAGCCGCTGCGGAACTGATAGCCGCAATCGTCGTGCAGAAGCTGGAATTGTTCGCGCTGGTCGTTCCGACCGTGGCAGCAGCGGTTGTGTCTAGAGGCGCGAACGGGTAGGTCTGAGTCAGGTTCAGATTCCCAGTGCCGTTGCCTGTTCCGATGGGAGCGGTGATGACATTCCCACCATTGGCCGGGGTAAAGGTGGCGTGCCATGTCGCCCCCGAGGCGCTGATGGGCGTTCCCGCCGTGACGCAGAAGTTCCCGTTCCCCACGACGGTCGGCGTCCCGTTCTTCCATGTAAAGCAGTGGCCGTTGGGCGCAGGGTCATCTCCGGCCTCCATCGTGTTATTGAAGAAGGTAAAATTACCGCCCCCGGAGCCGTTGTTTGCCAGCTCGAATCCAGTTCCGTGGCCGTCCAAGACAAATACGTCATTAAACACGTAGAGCAGGGCTGCGTTTTCCTCGACCAGCAGCATCTCATCCGCTGAGGCCACGCCATCGCCGAGATTCGTTACCGTCGCCGTACCGTCTGTACAGGTGCTGAACAGCGTGCTACAGGCGGAGTTCCAGTTCGGCTCGGAAGCTCCCGCAGTGCCCAGCGTCGTAGCACGAAACGAATTCCCGACAGTGTTATTGAGCACCGGAGTAAACACCTGATTCAATGCCGTATATGTCCGGTTCGCTACCCAGTCCCCGCCCCCCTGAAAGCAGGACGTGTAATTGTTGTAGTGGAGCATTTGCAGGGCGGAGGTGGAGGAGCCGTAAATGTGATTACAGTTGCCATGCGGAGGACTTTGCCCATCCTGTGGTGAAGTCTGGAAGGTATAGACGAAGTTGGTCGCCACGTTGTCGTGCATGAGGCGGCGCTCGCCGAATATCCAGTTATCGACGTACTTCACTACATTGTCATAGAGGATCGGTGCCGAAGCTACTCCACAGCAGTCTGCGGAGGAGTCGGTGCCGTCGAACACATTGTCGTGAATGCTTGAGACGCCTGTAGCTGGAGATTCCTGAAACGCCCAGAAGAATGACGTGTTATTGGCGGGATCGACGCAGCCCGATGCCGAAGGAGCGCAGTGCAACCAGCCATGGACGTAGGAATTTTTCAGTTCCCAGTTCACGTCCGTACCGCTATAAGCATACTGGCTGAGAACCGAACAGTATTCCGGGCCGCCTTGGCTGCAATTGATACCAAAGTAGAAATTGGTGAATTCGAGGTTATCGACGACCAGATACGAAGCGTGATTGGCTACGTCGGTGATAGCGCCACGAGTGGCTGTGTTGTATCCTCCTGAACCGCCGCCATTGAAGATCGGCCGAGTCCACGACCCTCCGGTAAACCAGCCGGGATCCGGCCCCATGTAGTTTGACCCCCCAGAAGTCCCGCCCCACGGGGGGTTGGCCGGATAACAGTGATAGTCAACCGTCACGCCGCCTTTGAAAATCCATCCCTCGCCGATACCTGGAGTGTGCGCGGCAGAGTTCCCAGTTGCATTCGCGCAGGACGGCATGTGCTGCCACGGGGAGGATTCACTGGTGCCTGAGTTTGAATCAGACCCGGCAGCGTAGTCAAAAAAGTAGAACGAGTTCACGTTCGCAGGGATGGATACGGGGCATGTCCCGCCTACAAACTGCGCGCACGTTCCCCCGGCCGCCAGCGACAGGCTCATCTCATCTTCGAATTCAGTGACAGCGCCTCCGACCGAGGATTCGTCGATTTGCGTCTGGATGCCGATATTGTCAGGCTCGGAGTTGGGCGCGCTGCATTGCGGGGTGAATCCGGTATGGACCGTCCCGTCGATGACGATAGAATCGTAATACTCACAGGGATTACCTCCGGTGCAAGAGGTGTCGCCGATGACGCGATGGGTGTTCAAGGTGAAGCTGTGCCACGTATTCGACGAGGAGAACAAAGGGCACGCGACCGAGGTTGTGATCCATGCCCCGCCGTTCGAATTAGCGCACTGATTCCAGATGCGGAGGAATCCGGCGGTCAGGGCGGGATTGTCGCATTCGGTGCCATACATGAACCTCTGACCGCCGACGAATTGGAAGATGTCCAGTTCCTTGGCTTGGATCAGTCCAGCGTTGGGGAAGTACACATGCCACGTACCGGATAGGGCCGTCACCGCACCGTTGGCACCGACTTTGTGCGGCCACAGGACGTTAGTAGTTTCGCCGGAAGTCAGGCCAGGCCCAGTGAAGCCAATTTCCATCGACTCCCCGTCCAGCGAGGGAGTGGAATTGTCGATCGTCTGGAAGTAGGCGGTGGCCGTCCCTGTGCCTCCGGCGCACGCGGTTCCCAGACATGGAGGAGACTGCCACCCTGAGAGGGTATCGTCCGTGTTGGGGTACAGTTGCGCGAATGCCGAGAGTGGAAGGAGCAGCAGGACGAGCTGGAGAGCGCGCCTCATTTGTGCGAGATGACGAAGTTGTACAAAGTCCCGCTGATCGCGGTCGCGGTCGTCGTATTCTCGTTGTCTCCCGACCAGAACCAGTTGCCGAAGGAGTTCGCGCCCAAAGACGGATTGGGCAGGTTGGTGGTGATGTTTCCCACCAGCGCCCCGTCGATGAAAAAATTCACCTGCGTGCCCAGGGCGTTTGGAGCCATCTCGTAGGTGTGGATATTGGTGTCACACGCAACCGTGGTAGCGATGGTTGTCTGCGAACCGCCTGATGACCCCGCATTGATCGAAACGATCTGCCAGAATGAGTCTGTCCCCGCCGAAAAGCGGAATCCCAGAGTCGTCTTATTTGGCGTATTCGTCGCATAGGCTACCGAGTTAACGGGGTTAAGATTGTTATTCCCCGTTCCACTGTTATCCAGACTGCTCAGTCCCATCCAATAGCGGGCGCTGGTGCAGGTGCTGAATTGAATCTTCTGCGTCCAGCGGTAGAAGGTCAGCATCCCCTCGACGGAGTTGGAGCCGTTGGAGCCAGCAGTCATGCCGATGATAGTGTTGGTCGAAGCGCTGACGGATGCGGCGGTGTATTCGTCTCCCGGCCCCACACTGGCCGTGGGCGTGACAGAGGAATGTCCCCCAATCGTGCTGAGCCCGCCGCTCATCGGCCCGACGAGAGTATTTTGGCCGCCCCACTGCGGGTACAGGAAAGTCAGGGATTGGGAGTGGTTCCCCGCATCCCAATTACCGTCGCCATAGATGTTATAGAGCAGCGTATCGGCAATCTGTGCGCTGCCGGGAGCCGGGATGCCAGAATTGATGCAGGAAGCTTCCGCCGACCCGCCGACGGAGCATACCCATCCGCCAGGCGTGGCGCGGAAATAGTTCTGTACGGTGGTAGGCGTTCCCGCCGTCGAGCCTTGGTTCTGCGCGATGCAGCCGATGGCCGAGCCGCAAGCCGTAGCTGGGTTCGTGCCGAACCCGGTCGCGCCTAGATTGTTCGTATTGGTCTGCGAGGAGTCGAGGAACACGCTCCCATCCAAGGACGCATCGTTGATCTGGTACGCCCCGACCGTCGGGAACAAGGACGACGCGATGGGCAGATGGTTCTGATCATTGATCGTGTTGTCCGGGATGTTCGGCCCGTTGGCCTGCGTTGCGAATAGGTTGATGCTCTGGATCTGCGCCCCGTTGAAGATGCGGATGACGTCATTGGTCGTCGCCGCTGGAGCGCAGCAGGCGTTGTTGGTTGCCAAAGTCACGGCAGACGCCCCGCCCAAGGTCACTACATCGTCAATAGATACCATTACAGGGTTGGTGCCATATCCCGATCCGGTGACATTCTTGGCGCAGGCAGTGATGGACCCGCCGCTGAATGTCACGTTGACGCTACCCGTCGCATCCGGCGTGGTGCAAGGCGACAGCGATCCGGTGCAACCGTAGACGAGGAAGTTTACCGTGCCTGAACGGGCGTACCCTATACCCGCGTTGGTCACGTTGCAGCCTGATACCCCTCCGCCAGTGATGACTGGCGTGACCTGGCCCCCCAGGCCAGTCTCCACCCCGCCGATACCAACTCCGGCGTACTGGAACGATTCTTCATGCATCGCGCCCGGGATGGACAGGCCAGCGCCCACAAGTTGCACGTCGTAATCCGGCCAGCCAATATACCCGTTCGTCGTGTACTGCGAAGAGGCAATAGTATTGACGACCGTAACCGAATCGACCTTCTTCGGAGTCGGCCCATGGATGGAAACGCCGTTCACCCAGAGTCCCGCCGCGCCGCCTTGGCAGTAGGGCACGCCACCGGGGGTGGTGTTAATCAGGTTCAGGGCCTGCAGAATGGTGTTGCCGCCCGATCCCGACCCGGTAGATTTGCCAATAGCCACCCCGCGTCCGTTGTTGCACCAGTTGGCGGCGGTGACATAGTTGAACCCGGAATTCTCATTGGCGTAGTAGTTCTGGAACCCTGTGCATCCCGCAATCCCGGAACAGTCGGCAGTGGTATTCCAGACTTGCGTGCTGTAGCCTTGGGCCGTGGCCGATGTGGAGCAATTGATGAGGCACAGTAGTGGCGTGTTTGTGGGGAAGATGGCAGGACAGTAACCCGCGACAACTGCGGAGCACGCCTTGATGATCGTGTTGTTGTTCCCGGTTTCATCACCGACGCCGTACATAATCATGCGCGTCGGGAGCACGATGGAGGTCGAGGAGAGCCAGATCGTTTGGCCGTTGAGGAATATCAGGTTCCCGGCGAAGGAGGGATTGTTGGGATTTTCCTGGCACTCGATGTTGCCGCCAATATCCACAACCACACTCTGCCCGATAGCGTTCGTGACCGACTGCGTTTCTGCTGCCAGCACCTGAGCGCACCCGTCGATGCCTGAAAAGCGCGAGGCGAAAAGGTAGGCACCGCTGGAGTAGATGTCGCCGGGGCCGGAGCCTACGACCGGGGCACCTGTGACAAGGTTGCCAATGTTGTGTGTGACCGTGCCTGAGCCGCCCCCGCCGCCGCCGGACCCGGAGACGGCGATATCGCTGAAGGTGAACGAGGCCGGGAGTTGCGCGAAGGGAGGGGGGTTGCAGGCACTGGCGTTCGACAGCACCACGTCGTATTGGGCCGAAATTGCGGCGAAGAACAGGAACGAGGCGTCGGCGTTGGCACAGAAGGGATTCGAGACCGGGCCTGTGGGCGAGCCGACGGTGATCGATGCCGGCGTGGCCGTGCCCGTGAAGAATACTTCCACCTGGCACTGCGGGTAGGAGGCTTGGACCGGGGTGGTGGCGGTGATACCGCTGACCACGGAAAATTGCCCGCCCGCCTGGCACCACTGCTGGAACGAGCCGACCTGCGCGGCGGCGAGCGAGGGGATGAACAGCGCGATGAGGAGGAATAGTCGGCGCATCAGACGATCCCTCCCGGCGCGGCGGTGTTGCCCATTGAATTGTAGTAAGGCCACAGGTCCGACCCGTCGCCGAGGCGGAACGTCGTGAACCACAGGTCAACCTGCTCCCGGTCCGCGCGACGGTAGATTCGCAGCAAGTCCTCGTGCTCCTTCCGCGCGCTGCCCATAAGGTATTTCCAGTCCGGGCCGACGCTGCGTGGAGCCAAATCCTTGTTCGCCTCAGCCCATTCGTAGGCGTAGACGCGGGCGAGGGCCAGCACGCAGTCCTCGCCGAGGACAACCGGCAGCGTGTCGGTCGGGTTCACAAGGTCCGTCCCGCGCCGCGTGCCGAGGAGCTGGTAGTTGAGTGTGTAGGTCGGCGCGCCCCATAGCTCAAAGCGCAGGGTGCTGTAGGTCGCGGATTGAGGATTCGCGTCCGGCGCGTAGGGCACCACGTCGGTCGGGATGCCGTACCACGTCCGTTGCGGATCGCGGATGTCGAGGTCGCGGCGGGTGTAGCGGTCGGTGAACAGGGAGCGGAAGTCGGCCATGTCGCGAACGGAAATCCACGTCTTGAAGTCGGTGATGGGCGAGTTGGCGACCGTGGGGATGTAGTAGCACTGGTAGATGGAGAACGGGACTCCGGTGGCGGAGGCCTCGCCGTACCAGCGATCAAGGATGAGAGTGGTAAGTCCCGCAGAGGGAGTGTTCGGCGCGTAGCCCCAGATGTCGTACAGGCCGCCAGAGGCGACGCGGAACTGGCGCGAGGTGATGAGGGAATAAGGAGACGCGGTAAGCGCGGTCGCAAGGGCCGAAGCGTCGGCGGCGGACATGACGACGGTGGACGAGCCTTGCGTGGTGGTGATGGCCGATCCGGTGAATTGTTGCGGCGCGATCCATTGCCCGTTAAACAAGAGGAACGACCACAGGTTGCGCTCGCGGATCGTGCGATAGGCACGGTTGATTAGCGTGGTGGTGTAGGAGAACGGGAGCTTGGGCACCGACCCGCGCAGCTCAGTCCGCATCGACAGGAACGACATTCCCTGAATCCTCCTTTCCCTGCTAAGGTAAAACGGCGCGACCGAAGCCGCGCCAGTGACAGCAGCCGCTCGTCAAGGCTACACGCCGAAGATGTCCATGCGGACGGTTTCGCCGGATAGGTTCGTGGCGTTAGCTGTCTCGGTATTCGTGGACTGGAATGGCGTGCTGTTCGTGTACCAGACCAATATGACCGAAGTGACAGCGTTGCCCGGAAACGGCGCGGTGTTGACGATGGAAGTTGTTGATGTGCCTGTGAACACACGAACGGTATAGTTGCCCGAGGCGCTGAATCCCTGCCATGTAATGGAGAACGTCTCGAACCCGCCCATCCCCACGTCGGTGTTGTGCACCACGTCACCCGCGCCGGACGAAGTAGTGACGTTGGAATACGACGCCGGTCCGGTGTGGTCAACCAGCAGTCGTAGCTTTGAGCCAAACGGTTGCGGGTATCCAGCCAGCGGCGTGTTTTGTCCTGCTTGAGCCATTTAGAGCCTCCCGAATCCGCGCCAGATAGCAATCTTGGAAAGGGTGGATGTCGCAGGCAGTCCAGCCGCCGTACCGACGAGGGCGGAGAGTGTTACCACACCCACCGCAGCACCTACGTCGAAGCAAGAAGGCACGATTGAGCTGACCTTTACGCTCACCCAGTTACCAGCAGCGACCGTTCCAGCCAGCGTCGAATCGAACAGGCCGCTAGCCATGCCCTGAATCTGAATCCAGCAATAGTTCCCCTTCGTCGGCGCGGAGATGAACACGCCAAGGAAGTATGTAGGGATGGCGGTCGTCGGCTGCGCGTCGCCATAGGCGATGTAGGAGTTCGGCGCAGTCGTCGATCCGATGTCGGCGACCTTGTAGAATCCCGCTTGGCCAAGCGCAGCCGCAGTGGTCGTCCACGTCGCCTGCACGTACATATAAATTCCGCCGTACAGCGTCCCGATGGTCGTGTCCGACAGCGCCGCCGCCGTCACATCGTCGAGGATGATGCGGTCGCCGGGGAGGGTCTGAATCCCCTGCGTGGCCGGGACGGCAGTCGGGACGGATTGGATTTGTCCGCCTACAGCAGAGTCGTTGACATCGTTGAGATACGCGGCGGTTAGGAAATCCGCCTGCTTTGTAAACCATCCGCCTGCCATAGCATTCTCCTGTGAAGCGAAGTCGTCAGGCGCGACCGGAGCCGCGCCGTTACACTAGAAGCCGAATCCGTAAATCTGTTCGTTGTCGCGCGGGGACACGCAATACACGTTGATCCCCACCTTAAAGAACCCGACGACGTTGTCCGCGTTGGTCTGCGACCGAATCCACGGAGTGAAGTTGAAGTTGTATTCCGGGTCGTTGGTCGGACGCACCTTCCAGCCCTTCGAGCGAATCCAGAAGAACGGCTCGCCGGGGTTGATGGTGGTTGCCGACGGTAGGTTCGAGATCGCGTTCTGGGTCGCGGTGAGCGTGGCCGAGGTGAACGTCGTCGGCTTGATCGCGGTGGTCTGCGACAGGCCGGACGGGAGGAGTTGGCCGTACTTCGTCGAGGGGCAGAGCTTATCCACCATGATAAGCGCGTTCATGATACGGATGCCGACCATGCCCATGTTCACGTCCTGCTCCTCGGCGAAGCGTTGCTTCGGCTCCAGGCGTTCGAGCAGGTAGGCGTACAGCGCCTTATTGCAGATGCCGAGGTCGGGCTCCTGCACGCAGTTGAGGTAGGCCTCGACGAGGACTTTGTAGGTCGCCTGACCCGTCGCGCCGGTTTGCGTGCCGGCCCAGATAGGAACGGAGTTGAGCGTGTTGCCGATCGCTCCGTTGCGGTTCTGGCCGCCATAGTTGACGAAGACGTTGCCGTCCCACGAATTGTTCACGCCGTCGTTCATGGCCTCGGAGAAGCCGTTGATGAAGATGACACGGTTGTTGGTGATGGCCGAGCCGGACGACGCCTGCCCGTGGCGGAAGATGTCGATGCCGAGGTCGGTGTTGGCGGCTTGGACCGCGTTGGTCATGTAAGCGTCGATGATCTTCACCTTGGCGGCGGGGCCGGAGTTGATGACGCCCACCTGCCAGAGGTTGACCGGGATCTGTTCGATGTACTCCTTGGGCACGAATCCGGTCGCGGCGAGGATCTGCTTCTGCATGACCGTGATGTCCGAGCCGGGGGCGATAGCGCCGCCATTGACGCGCTGATACTGGAACGGCGTCTGCATGATGGTGCCGCCAGCGTACTCGTCGAGCGCGCCGGACAGGCGGAGCTTGCGGAGGGTGGTCGAATCGACGAAGAAGTTGTCGTAGACTATGTCGTCTCGAAGGTCCGCCAAAGTCGTGGCGCTGATCTGATCAAATACAGGGTCAGAAAATTTCGTGAACGCTGAGACGATTTGATACGCCCAGAATGCAGTTAACCATCGTAGTACGCTGAACATTTAACTCACCTCAGCAATCGCAGCGACCTTCGGTCCCCGCTTATTTAACTCGTGTATCTTGTTGCGTAAGTCGTTTCTTGATTAAGCTGCTAGTTCAACAACCCAGCCTTCTCCAAACTTTGTACGCCCTTGCCCACCCGCGCCATTTCCTTCTCGGTGTCGGACTTGAGCCACGGGAGCGTCGCGCGGTCGGTGGTGTTCGATGGCACCCGCCCGGTGAACGGGGTGGATGAGACATGCGGCACGGTCGTCATCGGGTTGTCCATCGAGTGCTCGGATTTGTACTTGGCCACGGCATCGGCGGCGATCTTGGCCTCGCGGTCGGCGGTGGTCTTGGCAGACGCCGCTTCGCGCGCGGATTGGACGCCGTACTTCTGCATCCAGTGGGCCTCGACGGATAGCGGGCGACCGTCAGGACCGCGTTGCGCCAGCGCTTCGCGCCGCAGCTCGCGGAAGTTCAGCGGCTTGTCGGGGAACAGCTGGCGATGCTCGAAGGCGATGTCCTGTGCGAGGGCGATAGCGTCGCCTTCGCGCTCGGCAACTTGCATCAGGGTGTCGCGGGTGACATAGGGTTCGAGGAGTTTGGGGTCGAATGCGGGAGTCTCACCCGGCTTCGGGACGACTGAGCCCGGCTCAAGATTCTCAGCGACTTGCAGCAGGCCCAGCTCCTGCAACTTCTTCAGTCGCGCGGATTCTGCTGCGGCGCTGGCCAGAGCGGTATCGCGCTCGCGGAGGTAGGTCTGGTTCTGGGTTTCCACCTGCGTCGCCCATTCCTGGTTCCGTGCGATAACGTCATCCGACTTGCGCTTGGCTTCGAGCGCGATCGCTTGCTGCTTGTCGAACGCCTTGCGGGCGATGGGCGTGTTCAGCAGCTTGATATCCTCGTCCGTCGCGCCTTCGGCTCGTAGCATCTCTTCGTAGGTCATAAATCCTCCGTGTTACTTGTCCAGCGCGGCTGGCGCGGCTGGTGGTGCAGGTGGTGCGGGCGGCACGGGCGGCGGGGGTGCGGGCGGCGTCGCCAGCGTCGTGGCGTCGATCACGAAGGGGCGGAGCGGCGTCAGGATGCCCGGTCGTGGCGTCAGAGCCTTGTCCGTGGGCAGGGGTTGGGGGTTGTAGGCCACCACGCCCATCGCAAGTTGGACGGACTTGGCCGCGTCGTCCATGTGCTTCGCGGTTTCAGGGAATCGCTTGGCCACAGCGCGAATCGCGCCCATGGCGGTGGAGAACGCTGCGACGCCGCTAGATACGTCTTCGTGCCGCGCCAGCTCGGCTGCGGTCGCGGTAACAGTAGCGGCACGCGACGTCAGTTCCGCGTTGACCGCGCGGGAGTAGGTATCGTTGGCCACCAAAGGTTGCAAGTCGCCGGCGTTCTTCCCCGCGACCTCGTTGACATAGGCTGAAAGTGTGGTAGCCATGGCTATTTCTTCCCCCCTTTGCGATTCTTCTTGGCCGGGTTCTCGACCTTCTTGCGGAACGGTCCTTGCCTCTCGTGGTGCATCTTGTGCTT
>Ga0209530_1000310_pt1 | contig 38420 bp, 32 predicted proteins | sample BlaSpr_A8_Ref_O1_FD_187987 | JGI IMG/M metagenome (GOLD analysis project Ga0209530, IMG submission 187987) | Forest soil microbial communities from Thunder Bay, Ontario, Canada - Black Spruce, Ontario site 2_A8_Ref_O1 (SPAdes) (version 2) | ecosystem: Environmental > Terrestrial > Soil > Boreal...
GGCGTCGAGCAGCAAAGACCTCTCACGTCATCGGGAATCCAGAGAGGCTTGCCCGCGCGTTCAGAAAGAGCCACGAACGTTTCAGGAAGAGCCGGCGATGCCGGCTTGGTGTTGTCCCTGCCGAAGATGCGATTGATGCACGCCGGGAAATACGCGGCTGCCGCACCCTCACGTCTCGTGTGGGGAAGCGCGGCGGGAGCGGCGTGCGGCATGGGGCCAGCTACGGTGGGGACCAAATCCGTGCTGACCACGCTGCGAGCCACATCAGTCAGGGCCTCAAGCAGATCGGGGCTGGTTATTGTTTGCACGACGTCGGCCGCCTTGACACCATGACGCGCCAACTTCTCCATTTCGGCCCATTTTTTGGCCACATCTAGCGCAACTTCTTCGGCACCCGCGGAGTGCTGCATCTTCCTGAAGTGTTTGATGAGGGCGCCTGTATTGATTCCGATGGGACAAACATCGGCGCAGGTACCGTCGCCAGCGCACATCTCGATAGCGTCATATTCGTACTCATGCTGCAGTTGGGTCAGTAGCTTCGACCATTCGGGCTGCCGTGACATCTCACGACGAAGAACGATGCGCTGTCTCGGGGTCACCGTCACGTTACGGCTTGGGCACACCGGTTCGCAGAAGCCGCACTCAATGCAATGAGAAGCGGAATGAACGTCTTCGATCGCTGGAGTGGTCTTGAGATTCTTCAGGTGAATCATCGAGTCGTGGCTCAGCAAGACGTTTGGAGCCAGGATTCCGTGCGGATCAAGGAGGCGTTTTGCACGCCACATCAGGTCAGTGAGTTTGTCGCCCCATTCGCGCCGGACAAAGGGAGCCATGTTGATTCCTGTTCCATGCTCCGCCTTCAAAGAGCCGTCATATTTATCCACTACCAACTCCACAAGGTCCCGCATGAAACCGTCGTACTGCGTGCGGCTAGCGTCTTCGCTCAGTTGTGCAATCATCACGAAATGCAGATTTCCGTAAGCAGCATGCCCCGCGGCCGAAGGTTCGTATCCGTGTTTGGCAAGCAGACCGAGCAAGTCACGAGTCGCATTCGCAAGTTGTGCAGGTGGAAAACAAACGTCTTCGATGATGAGGTTTGTGCCTTGCGGACGCATTTCACCGACGATGCCGAGGAGGCCATCACGAATGTGCCATGCCAGTTCAATGGCTTCGGTTTCGCGAACGAATTCCAAGGGCTGCAGCATTTTCACGTCGCGTAGAGCGTCCCCAACCCTTTTCTCGATAGCCGTAAGTTCCTGGTCGCTATCAAAGCCAAATTCAACCAGTAGCGCCGCGTTCTTGGGATCGAGATCTTTCCAATACTTTGGCGTGCCTTTCATCAATTTGGAGGCTGCGGTCAGAGATGAAGCGACCATCAGTTCGACTGCCTGCGCTCCCAGTTCGACCAGCTTTCCGACCTGCTCAACCGCCGCATCGATAGTGTCGAATGGTAGCCATGCCACCGTCGTTTTTGCGGGGAGGTGATAAGTCTTGTAGACGGCCTCGGCCACGAAGCCGAGGGTGCCCTCTGACCCAACCATCAAGCGGCGCAGGATTTCTACTGGCGTTTCACCGTCCAGAAACGCATGCATGGCATATCCACAGGTGTTACGGATGCCATACTTCCGAACAATTCGGGCAGAGAGTTCCTTGTCTGCAAGGATCTCCTCACGGATCTTCGACAGTCCAGCCGCCATTTCTGGCTCGGATGCGGCAAAGCGTTCCTCAGCGTGCGGGTCTTCCGTATCGATAATCGTGCCGGTAGTGAGAACGATTTTCATGGCAACGATCGAATGGTACGAATCGGTCGCCGGCCGGCAACGCATACCACCCGCGTTGTTAGCCAGTACGCCACCGATTGTTGCGGCGTTAAAGCTCGCAGGATCCGGGCCCATGCGTCGGGCGTAAGGTTTCAACACTTCGTTAATCCGTCCAAGTGTAGTGCCAACCTTGCAACGAATCCGCTCCCCGTTGTCCTCGACCTTCCAGCCGCTCCAGTGTTGTCTCACATCGATCAGGATGTCGTCGCCTTGCGATTGGCCATTCAAGCTGGTCCCGCCGGCGCGGAAGGTCGAGTGGCGACCCTTGCGAACACAATAGCGAAAAATGGCCGCTACGTGATCGATGTTTCTTGGTTGGGCGATCACTTTCGGGATATATCGGTAGGGGCTGGCGTCCGATGCGTAGCGCACCAAGTCGCTGATACGATGCCGCACAACATCCTCGCCAAGTATCTCGATCAGCTCTCCCTTAAGCTCTTCCGGAGTTCCCCCAACAAGCTCTTCGCCTACAGCATCCGAGCAGGGTGGCACATCCGGACGACCGATGCGTTTGGGGTCTGCTGATAGTAGTTTGTGCATGATCTTCTCCGATTCGTGATGCGGCATGACCGAGTTCTGCAATTAGAGAAGCGACGTTAGTGATCACCCGAGCGTCGACACTCTGCTTGATGGCGAATCCCTCAGCACCCTCTACTTGTGAGCGACGGATGGCATGATCTGCCCCATCTCCATCGCATTGCTCGAAGAGATTTCCTGGAGGGATATAGCCAGCTGATCGGTCGGGATACCGGTGAGGTCCTGAAACATCGACCACAGTTGCTTCAGCATCTCGGTCTTGTCCTCGTCGGTGTGCCCGCTGCGCAGAACACAGTTCAAGGCTGCGGTAGAAGCCTTTTCACCCGCCGCAAATCCAGAACCTTTCGCATAGGAGAGGAAGACGACTCGAACAAAATTGTTGGGCACTTTCATCACCGTTGTGTGAATCCGCGTGATTTCCTTGGCGATCTTGGCTTTCTTCTCGTCGGACACAAAGCCATCTTCGGTGATTGCGGTATATAACGGCATTCGCACTACACTCCTGTTGGAACGAAGATCAGCTTCCTGTTCACAAACTCTTCAATGCCAAGGTTGGAAAGCTCCTTGCCATACCCAGAGCGCTTGACGCCTCCGAAAGGCAGCTCCGGAAGACTGACATCGGGATAGTTGATGAAAACCATGCCCGTTTCCATGCGACTCGCCACCCGCTTGGCTCTTTCGATGTCTGAGCTGTAGACCGATCCGCCGAGGCCAAATGGTGAATCGTTGGCGATCGCACTGGCTTCTTCCTCATCTTTGGCTGGAAAGACGAGCGCGGCAGGCCCAAAGAACTCCTGCTTGTAGGCGGGGTTGTCAGGGGTCACGTTTGTCAAAATCGTCGGCTCCAGGAAGGCTCCGACTTCGCCGGCTCGCCGACCACCAAGCGCTATCTGCGCCCCATGACTCGTGGCTTCCTGAATCTGTCGCAGGATGAGCTGCAAAGCTGCATCGGAAGAGACCGGCCCCAGGGTTACCGTTTCATCGAGAGGGTCCCCGAGCTTCAGCTTCTTGGCGGCGGCGATAAATCGCGGAAGGAATTTGTCCCACATCGATTTGACTACGATAAATCTCTTTGCTCCGATGCACGTCTGCCCGTTGTTTCCAAACCGGCCCAGGATCGCCATTTCTACCGTATGGTCAAGATCGGCATCGTCCAAGACAACGAAGGCGTCACTTCCGCCGAGCTCCATCGTCGATTTCTTCAGATTCTTTCCCGCGCGTGACGCGAGTGCCTCGCCCGCTCGCTCGGAGCCGGTGAGAGCGATACCCTTTACCCGCGGGTCGTCAATCAGGGCTCCGGCTTGATCGTTGGTCAGAAACACATTGGCGTAAACGCCTTCGGGCACACCGGCCTCGCGAAGGACCTTTTCAAAGGCCAATGCACATTGGGGAACGCCTGGCGCGTGTTTGACGAGCATCACATTGCCGGACATCAAATGGGGACCGGCAAAGCGAGCCAGCTGATAATAAGGATAGTTCCAGGGCTGAATGCTGAGAAGCACGCCGAAAGGTGAATATTCGAGGCGAGCATCACCCATGGCAGAATCGAGCTTCTTCGGTGCAAGGAACACTTCGGCCTTATCCGCGAAGTACTTCATGATAGAAGCACTCAGTTCCACCTCGCCTCGGCTCTCGGCGATTCTCTTTCCCATTTCCAATGTGGCGAGGCGAGCGAGTTCTTCCTTTTTTTCGAGCAGTACCTGAGCGGACCTGCCAATAATCTTCGAGCGCTCGCCGAAAGGCCGCGCCGCCCAAGCGCGAAAAGTCTTGTCCGCTTTTGCCAGGGCGCTCCACATCTGCTCGTCGGTATGCTCAGGAAAGGTCTTGAGCACCTCTCCGGTTGCCGGATTCACGCTGCGGTATGGCACGTTGGCTCCTTAATATGTACTCCGAACGGATCTCAAACTGCCTGGTACCACGAATGTGCACGAATCGTGCCAATTAGTTTTTCTGCTGAATCCATGAGTAAATGCTTCAAATTGAACGGCGGAATTCGCAACCGACGAACGGTTCCATCGCTCCGCAGTCAAAGTGCTGTCAGTGTCAATAGCGCGTCAATCTTGTTGAGCACAAGATTGACGAGACCTGCAACCTCCAAAACGACGCTCGGAAAAACTACGCAATCTGTGATTTGGCAGGTGACGTGCATTTGATGTAATGCGATGCGAATGGACATGTTGAATGCAACCGAAGCCACGAAGAGTGAGAAGTGCATGAAGGTATCCGGCCACCAAAGCGCAGTTCTCGAACTGAAAGAAGTACTGTCACTCCGCTTGCCATCTTTTTATCGCTGCGCTTTGCGACTTCTGGGCAACCCAGCTGATGCGGAGGACGCGGTGCAGGAAGCTCTGCTAGCCGCTTACCGACATATCGACCAGTTCAGGGGGCAGTCGCAGATGACCACCTGGCTGACCACGATCGTTCGCAACTGTGCGCTGATGCAATTGCGCAAAAGGCACCGCCAGATTCATTTGCCTTTGGATGAGCAGACGGGTGGGGAGGGAAAATACTCGGTTTGGGAGAGAGTCACCGACACGCGCCCCAGCCCTGAAGAGGAGTGTCTCAATTTGGAGCTCAGTGCACACTTGCAAAAATGCGCCGTACTGTTGTCGCCCATTTTGCGGAGAACATTTCAGCTGCGTGTCTTGATGGGTCTGTCGATCTTTGAGACGGCCCGACTTTTGGGATTGCCCCACGGAACGGTCAAGGCTCAACTGGCTCGCGCTCGAGCAAAGATTGCGCGGCACATGCGACCAGCGCTTGCGCCAAGATCGCGTAGGCCCCAGCGCCCCGACCAATAGTCTTACCCCAGGCGAGAATGCGTTTCCATGGACCAGTTATCCCTTGACGAGCTGAGGGGCGGTCGAAGATTATTGTGCGACGACTTGGCCTGAGGATACCCATAAGAGATCACCGGAGAAGGAACTGGCATTCTCAAGACTGCATCGATGGCCTGTTCCGTCCGTGGGGATCCTCGAACTGCTGAGCCAGACAGGCGGTTCGCATCCCAGGCGCGAGCAACATCGCGGGAGACAACATGAGCAAGGTCCAGAAGCGCTATTTGTTGATCGGCGGAGTCCTTGGCTTGATCGTGCTCGCGCTGATTGTTGGAGTCATGCGTCCGTCAAAGAAGGCTCTGGGGGCGCAGCCAGGCACACCCGATGTCGAAGTCGTTCAAGTCGAGAAGGAAGATGTTCCGATTTATGCGGAATGGATTGGTACGCTCGATGGACTGGTGAACGCCGACGTGAGAGCGCAGGTCACCGGTTATCTGTTGAAGCAAGGCTATCAAGAGGGTGCTTTTGTTAAGCAAGGCCAACTCCTTTTCCAGATCGACCCGCGGCCTTTTCAGGCGGCGCTCGATCAGGCTCAGGGCCAGCTTGCTCAGGCTCAAGCAGCTCTGGCCAACGCCAAAGCGGTACAGCGCCGGACGGAACTTGATGTCCAGCGTTATACGCCACTCGCGGAGCAACAGGCAGCAAGCCAGCAGGATCTCGACAATTCGGTGCAGAACAACCTCGCGGCCATAGCGACAGTCGAAACCGCGAAAGCTCAGATCAAGACGTATGAGGCAGCGGTTGAAACCGCGAACATCAATCTCGATTTTACTCGCCTGATTGCGCCTATTGACGGCATTGCCGGCCAGGCTCAACTGCAAGTCGGCGCACTGGTCACGCCGGGCAGCGGAATCGTCACTTCTGTTTCTACGGTGGATCCCATCAAGGCTTACTTCACCGTTGGCGAGCCGCAATATCTGGCGTGGCGACAACGTTTTCCGACCGAGGAGAGCCGCTTGCAGGCCGACAAGGAACTGCGGCTACGACTGATTTTGGCGGACGGCTCGACGTATCCGCACGACGGAAAATTTTATTTTGCTGACCGGCAGGTCAACGAGACCACGGGAGCGATTCGACTCGCCGGGCTATTTCCCAACCCCAACAATATTTTGAGACCCGGAGGCTACGCCAAAGTCCGCGCCATAATCCGGACCCAGCCGGGAGCGTTACTTGTTCCACAGCGCGCGGTATCGGAACTGCAAGGCGGCTACCAAGTTGCTGTCGTGGGCGCCGGCGATAAAGTTGATGTTCGAACCGTTACGGTGGGCGACCGCGTCGATAACCGATGGATTGTCACGAGCGGCCTCAATGCAGGCGACAGAGTCGTAGTTGAAGGCGTTCAGAGGATGCGCACCGGTGTGCGCGTGAACCCCAAGCCTTTTGTAGCAGAAGCCAAGAATTGATGAGTACGGATCGATGAGCAGGGATCGATAAACGAAACATCGATGAATCGATAAGGACACATGATCCATGTCGAAATTCTTCATCAACCGTCCGATTGTTGCCATGGTGATTTCGATCGTCATGGTATTGGTTGGTTCACTTACGGTTCTAACCTTACCGGTCGCGCAGTTTCCCAACATCACTCCACCTGAAATTCAAGTCATCGGCACCTACGTGGGAGCCGACGCTCAAACGCTGGAGCAAGCGGTAGCCACTCCCATCGAGCAGCAGATGAACGGGGTGGACAACATGAATTACATGTATTCGCTGAACGCGACGGGGAACAACACTACCAGCCTGATCGTGGATTTTGACGTTAAGACCGATCCCAATACCGATTTCATTCTCACGCAGTCTCGAGAAACACAGGCTGCCTCCCAGCTTCCCGCGGATGTCAATAATTACGGCATCACGGTTCGAAAATCGGTCACCGCTCCTCTGATGTGGGTTGCTCTTTATTCCCCGCGCGGAACCTATGACGCGAAGTTTCTCGCCAACTACGCCTACATCAATATCGTCGATCCGATTCTTCGCTCCTACGGCATTGGCAACGTTCAGGTATTCGGCGCCGGCCAATATGCCATGCGCCTTTGGGTAAAGCCGGATACGCTTTCAAAGCTCGGTATTACCGTGCCCGAGATCGTCAACGCAATTCAGGCGCAAAACACCGTGAACCCCGCCGGTAAAGCCGGAGGCGAGCCTGCCCCCAAAGGTCAGGAATATACCTACACTGTTCTCTCGCAAGGGCGACTGGTTTCGCCAGAAGAATTCGGCAACATTGTAGTTCGCGAAACACCCGACGGTGCGACAGTTCGAGTTCGCGATGTCGCTCGCATCGAGCTTGGTGCGCAGGACTACAGTGTCTCGGGACGCTTTAACGGCAGGCCGGGCGCCATCATTGCGGCGTATCAATTACCCGGATCGAACGCAGTCGATGCCGCAGCCGGAGTCCAGAAGTTGATGGCGCAAATGAAACAGCGTTTTCCCGACGACATGGATTTCGCCGTTTCCCTCGACACGACGCTTTCCGTGACTCAGGGAATCAAGGAAATCGTCGAAACCCTGGTCATCGCGCTGGTCCTGGTCATCATCGTTGTTTTTCTTTTTCTTCAGAGCTGGCGCTCTACGCTGATTCCGCTTCTGGCCGTACCAGTTTCGCTGGTAGGCACCTTCGTCTTCTTCCCGTTGTTCGGTTTTTCGATTAACACCCTTTCTCTGTTTGGTCTGGTGCTTGCGATTGGTCTCGTGGTGGATGACGCAATCGTCGTCGTGGAAGGCGTGGAGCGCCATATCGAAGAGGGTATGACTCCGAAAGATGCGGCCTTAAAAGCGATGGAGGAACTCTCGGGCCCCGTTGTGGGCATTGCGCTGGTTCTCTCCGCCGTATTCGTGCCCACCGCCTTCATTCCCGGAATCACCGGCAGGCTGTATCAGCAATTCGCTGTCACCATCGCCATTTCGGTGATTCTTTCCGCGTTTAATGCGCTAACGCTTAGTCCCGCCCTGGCGGCGCTACTGCTTCGACCCCGCGAACAGAGCCATGGCCTACTGCGGAGATTCTTCGATTGGTTTAACCGCGTTTTTGAGCGCGCCAACGATGGCTATGTAAGGTGGAGCGGCGTCCTGCTCAAAAAGACCCTCGTGGTGGTCGCGCTTTTAATCGCTTTTTGCGTCGCGGCCGGATTCTTTGCCAGTCGCGTGCCATCAAGTTTCCTTCCCGACGAAGATCAAGGCTACGTGTATGTCAACTTGCAATTGCCCAACAGCGCATCGCTGGAGCGGACATCTCAAGCCGCGACACAGATCGAAAACATTCTGGCGAGCACCCCGGGGGTGAAATACACAACCAGCGTCATCGGCTTCAGCTTGCTCAGTTTTGTTCGTACCAGCTACAACGCCTTCTTCGTTGTCACTCTCAAACCATGGGATGAACGCAAGACCAGAGCCGAACAATTTCAGGCCATCAAGGCGCATCTAAATCAGGAACTCACAAAATTGCCGGCGGGAATTGCTTTCAGTTTTTCGCCGCCAGCCATCCCCGGCGTTGGCACCGCCGGTGGATTCACGTTCATCCTCGAAGACCGCTCCGGCGGCAGCATAGAATTTCTCGCAAACAATGTGAGCAGGTTTCTTGAAGCAGCGCGCAAGCGGCCCGAGATCGCCAGCCTGAGCACCACTTTTTTGCCGAGCGTTCCGCAGAAATTTGTTGATGTGGATCGCGACAAAGTATTGAAACAGGGTGTCAATCTCACCGATGTATACCGCACCATTCAGGCGTTCATGGGCGGATATTTCATTAACTACTTCAACCGCTTCGGCCGTCAGTGGCAGGTTTACGTCGAGGCCGAAAGCGAGGACCGCGCCAGCGCGGATAATGTCGGGCGGTTCTACGTCCGCAACAGCAAGGGCGAGAGCGTTCCGCTCTCTACGCTCACGACGGTTAAATCGCAGCTGGGCCCCGAATTCACAATGCGTTTTGACGAGTATCGCTGCGCGCAAATCAACGGCAGCGCCGCACCGGGCTTCAGCGCCGATCAGGCGAGCGCAGCCCTCGAGGACGTTTTCCGGCAAACCATGCCGCGAGAGATGGGATTCGACTACTCCGGGATCTCGTTTCTGGAGCAGAAGGCGCGGCAGGGAGTGCCACCCGCGGTGATCTTTGGACTGTCGCTGTTGTTCGTCTTCCTGATTCTTGCGGCTCTTTACGAAAGCTGGTCCCTGCCTTTCAGCGTATTGCTCAGCACGCCGGTAGCGGTCTTCGGAGCTTTTGTCGTTTTATGGCTGCGCCGCATTCTGCTCGGCGTTTTTCTGCCGCCCTATATGGTGCAGATCGAAAGCGATGTCTACTCGCAGATCGGGCTGATCATGCTGATTGGCCTTGCGGCGAAGAACGCGATCTTGATCGTCGAGTTCGCGAAGGATCAGTACGAACACGGGAAACCTCTCGCGGATGCGGCTCTTGAAGGGGCGAGGTTGCGACTGCGCCCGATCCTGATGACATCGTTCGCGTTTATCCTCGGCTGCGTTCCACTGTGGACGGCGAGCGGTGCTGGGTCGGTGGCGCGCCAGATTATGGGGACGGCGGTAATCGGCGGAATGCTCGCCGCCAGCGCGATTGGAATCTTTTTCATACCCGGCATCTTTTATATGGTCGAGAAATGGTCGGGCGCGGGCAAGGAGCCTGCATCGGGCATCGTGCCGGCGACTCCTTCGCCGGCACCAGGAGATTGAGATTGTTTGGCGGAGTGATGATCGGTACGGGTTGCGAACGGAGTCTTGCGTTCATGAAAATCGCCAAATCGGTCAGCGCGACGTTGCTATCCACCATGCTTGTGGGCTGCATGGTTGGGCCCACATATCATCGCCCTGCGGTGCAGACTCCGGCTGCATATCGCGACCTGTCAGAAAATCCTCAGCTTCAGTCACAAACCGCCTCCTATGCCGATCTCCCGTGGTGGCAGGTGTTTCAGGATCCGAAGTTGCAGGAACTCGTGCGCACGGCGCTCAAACAAAACTACGATCTGGAACTCGCAACCGAACGCATCAGTGCTTCCCGCGCTCAACTTGCGGTTACCCGTTCCAGCCTGTTTCCTCAGGTTTCCGGCAACGCCAACTTTAATGGCGGCAAAGAAAATCTCGAACAATCCAGGTACAACTTTCTGACGCTCACCGCCGACGCGGCTTTCCAACTCGATTTCTTCGGAAAGTTGCGCCGTGCAACGGAAGCGGCCCGTGCCGAGCTTCTGGCCACGGAAGACGCGCGCCAAGTCGTGATACTTACTCTCGTCAGTGATGTAGCGAGCGATTACTTCACACTGCTGCAACTTGATCTGCAACTCGCAATCACACGGGATACCGTGAAAACCCAGACCGATTCGGTCAAGCTCACGCAACTGCGGCTCGACCACGGCGTCGCCACAAAGTTGGACGTGCTCCAGGCCCAGCAAGTCCTCGACACTGCGAATGCGCAGATTCCCGACCTCGAGCGGCAGATCGCACAAGAGGAGGATGCGATCAGCATCCTCCTCGGCAACTATCCGCAAGACGTGGCGCGCGGTATTCCGCTCGTCGAGCAGACGCTGCCGCCGGGAGTTCCCGCTGGCCTTCCATCTTCGATCATTGAGCGCCGGCCCGATATTCGCGAGGCAGAACAGATTCTGGTCGCTGCGAATGCCAACATCGGAGTTGCCAAAGCTCAGTTCTTCCCGCAAATCTCTCTGACCGGTGGCGGCGGCGGTTCATTTGGTCGAAGCACGGCCTTTTCAAACCTCATGACCACACAGCTTGGCATCTGGTCTTACGGCGCGCAGGTAAGCCAGCCGATCTTCACCGGAGGTGCGCTGAAGGGAAATCTGCATCTGGCCGAATCGGAACACAAGCAGGCTCTTATCGCCTACCAGCAGGCCATCCAGCAGGCCTTTGGTGATGTTTCCGATGCGCTCATCGGTTACGAAAAACTTCATCAGGTGCGAATGCGGCAACAGGATAGTGTCACTGATCTGCAAGAAACCGTCCGCATTTCCACTCTTCGCTACAAAGGCGGCACAACGACCTATCTCGAAGTGCTCGACGGACAAAGGTCGCTTTACGGCGCAGAACTGACACTCGCAGCTGCGCGGGGCGACGAATACCGAAGCCTCGTCCAACTGTACAAAGCGCTCGGCGGAGGCTGGCAGCAGTAAATCCGTCGTCCAATATGAGCTAACACACACACGGCTTCGACGAACTGAGGTCCGGAGTTAACCGGAAGTTTGGCAATATCTTTGTTTTCGACTGGAACAGGCTGCACTATTTCACACAGGACCGGAACATGTACGGCGAGGCAGCGCACTGAAAATTGAAATTTGCGACCGGAAACTCATCGCGGCAGCTCTAGTATTGACGGTTCTGCTTGGTGGGTTTCGTGTTAGCACGAACCAAGTTGGCGATTTCAATAGTCACAGGAGGGGCCCGGAAATTCGGCTTCGAGACTGACGCAAAGCCGGCCACTGTCAACGTCACGACAGTAAACTGTCAAAGTCATGGCAGTAAACTGTCACTCATGGCAGTAATGTGACACTCCGCAATTGTGTTCTGCATTTGGTTTGAGTCACTTGCTACAAGATGTTTTCCTGGCATCCGTCTTGCAGCAACTGGTGACAGATCACCGGCGTCTGACGCCTGCGTTGCTATCGACAGGCGTGTAGAGTCAGCAGCCAAAACCATGGAAACAAACCTGGCTTCAGCACCGCGAGACTTGGCAGCCAGTTCCGGCCCGCCGTTTGAACCGGATCGCAGAAGCCCGCTTGATCGTATTCTTTCCATCATCACAGATGTCCGTGCCGGTGAGGGGTTCGGCGCGGTGTTGCTGACTGCCGATCTCACTGTGCTGCTTGGCGGCTACTACCTGCTCAAGACAGTACGAGAGTCCTTGATCCTTGCCCAAGGGGGCGCCGAGGTGAAGGCGTACTCGTCAGCCGCGCAGGCGATTTTGCTGTTTGGTGTGGTCCCGGTTTATGGCTGGATCGCCACCCGAATGAATCGCAATCAACTCCTTCGGTGGACGTCGATCTTTTTTGCCTCGAACCTCCTGATATTTGCCTACCTGGGAAGTAGGGGTGTTCGCGAAGCTGTGCCGTATTTCATATGGGTTGGAATATTCAACGTATTCACCGTGGCACAACTCTGGGCCTTTGCGACTGATCTGTACACCGAGGCGCAAGGCAAAAGACTTTTCCCGATGCTCGGCGTCGGTGCCTCGGTGGGGGCAGTGGGCGGAGCTTGGATTGCGGGCAAACTCATTGAGCCCTTAGGCCCTTACAAGGTGATGCTTATCGCCGCAGCGGCGCTTTGCCTCTGCGCTGCGCTCTCCCGTTGGGCAGGCCATGTGATCTCCGCGCGCGAAGGGGAACGCGAGAAGAAAAAGGATACTGAGACGCTTGGCCCACGGGGAGGGTTTCAACTGCTGATTTCCGATCCCTATCTCAGGCTCATTGCACTGCTGACGATTCTGCTCAATATCGTGAGCCTTTCCGGCGACTTCATTGTCGGCAAGCTTGTAATCAATCACGCCAACGAGGTCGTGGGATTGGGCAAGCAATTTCTGGCGGCCCGGGGTGCCTACATCGGGGCGTACTACGCGAATTATTACGCCTGGACCAATCTCGTTTCCTTTGTCATCCAGGCATTTCTCGTATCACGAATCTTCAAGTACATTGGCGTACGCGGGTCTCTGTTTATTCTGCCGGCTCTTTCGTTCGCGACGTTTGGCGTAATCCTCGTCCACCCTATCCTGAGCGTTGTTCGCAACCTTAAGATCGCGGAGAACGGCACGAACTATTCCCTGCAGAACACCATTCGCAATGCATTGCTATTACCAACCTCGCGCGAAGCGAAATACAAAGCCAAAGCGGCCATCGAGACCTTTTGCGTCAGGCTGGGTGATGTGCTACAGGCGGGGATCATTTTCCTAGGAACTCGACTGCACGCCTCGCTTACTTGGTTTGCCACGATCACGCTTGGGTTTACTGCGCTTTGGGTCTTGGTGGCTGGTGCTCTCTACCGGGAGCACTGCAAAACATCCCAGGAGTGCTAGCAACGGTTGATGGGCAAATGGCACTCGCTGAGTCGGGTGCCGAGATTTAAGAGATGAGGACCATCAAACAATTCGCGGGAACGGGGACATTCCGTGGCCTGCCATTGCTTCTTCTGTCTTACGCCGCCTTGATGACGCACTTCATCTTTGGCCGGGCGTTTCGTGACTCCCTTTTAGGTAGCCATCTTGCGATTCGATCGCTCCCCTCGCTCACGATGTGGAGCACCCTTGTGTCCATCATCGTAAGCCTTACGGTCTCGAATCTTTTTCGGTCGAGGCGGCGGAAGCGCATCGCTTGCGTGGGATTCGCTATCAATGTTGTGATCGAACTGCTGTTTGCGGTCGCCTCCCGCCGCTTCCCCTGGTTGTACTGCCTGTTCTTCATCGATGTCTCGGCGTCGACGCTGGTAGGCCTCTCGATGATTTGGATACTGATCGGCGATTGGGCAAGCAGTTGTCATGCCGACCGGAGCCGGCTGATCCCCGCGGTCACGATATTCGGCACGGTCGCAAGTATCTTGGCCGGGATCGGCTTAACACATTTGCGGACAGCTACCAGTTTCCGGAGTGCAAATCTGATGTTAGCCGCGATGAACATGATTCCGGTGGTGGCGCTTTTGTTCCATCGCAGTGACGATTGCGTGTCCCGGCATGGCTTTACCTTTCGACATCTCCAGGATCAAGTTTATCTGCCTAACAAATTAGTGAGGAAGTTCGCGGTGCTTGTGGTGGTGGCCGCGCTCACCTCTACGCTGCTGGACTTGATGTTCCGCATTCGAGTTGCCGAATACTACGTTCTCCAGTCCGATCGGTTGCATTTTCTCGGTCTGTTCCAAAGCTTGCTCAACATTTGTGCCTTGTTTTCCCAGATCGCAGTGGGCCGTCTTTTCCAAAAGAAGTTGGTCTTGGCCTTTGTCCATTTGCACCCCGCGATTATTTGCATCGCCAGTAGCCTGCTCGCCTTCGCCCCCGGATTCTGGCTACTCACTTGTCTGCGCAGCGGAGATTATTCGCTGCGGAATTCCCTTTTCCGCTTCGGTTCGGAGATGACATACGCCCATTTTCCCGACCAAGAACGAGCTATTGTGCGGCCTTTGATCGATGTCATCGGAGAGCGATTGGGAGATCTTGGTGCCTCCGGCATTTTGGCCATTCTCTTGCATATAAATCCAGAGCTTCCAGTCAAGCCTGGCCTGTTGGTTTTGGCGCTGTGCTCGCTCTTGTTTTGGTGGGTCTGTCGCAGCCTCGAGCGAAGTATTAGCGCCATCGGCGTGAAAGCGGGGCAAGACTTGGCGCTAACTGGAACAACCAAATACTCGGGCATGGCGCACCAGGGCGCTGGGATCGTTTGATCCGTCAGGAGAGGTATCCGTGAGAATTCAACGTCTCATACAATTCGCCATGCTGCTCATGGCAAGCAGCATTGCGCTTTCGGCTAGCGCACTCGCGCAAGACGCAGGCGTTACCAACGACAGCGCCTCGCGGGCCCAGGCGGTGGCCGCTGCGGAAGAAGAAAAGGCCAAGCATTTGAAGCCGCAGGAACCGCCTCGCGGTGAGCGTAAGTTTGACCACATCGAAAAAGGCATAATCGACCGCCTATTTAACTCGAACGGGCCGAGCCTCAAATTTGGCGGCTTACCCACGGGGGGCGGATTCTCCCTCGGGCCACAATACACCCGGCAGGACCTGTTGGCGGATCATCTGACGTGGAATACATACTTCGTCGGATCCACTCGCAAATGGTACGGGGGAGAGAGCTCGCTCGATCTACACGATCTGGCGAACGGTCACCTCGAACTGAGGACCGATGGGGGGTACCAAAATGCTGCCTCGGTGTGGTACTTCGGCGAGGGACCGAATTCCAGTAAGAGCAACAAGACCGATTTCGACCGGGAGTTTACGACCACGCACTTTTCCGCGCTGGGCCACTTCTTCGATCAGAAGTTGGCCGTGGGCTACACTCTGGGCGGATTGTTGGTGCATGTTGGTCCGGGAGATCTCAGTGGCACTCCGACGACCCAACAGCTTTTCACCGAGGCCGACACGCCTGGTCTGACCGAGCAGTCGAACTTCATCACCGGCACCACGACCATCCAACTGGATCTCAGCCGGGCGGGGTTCAGCAATCCGGAAGGTCTGCAGCTTGAAGCCGACGATTCGCAGTTCTTCGATCGGAGCGGTCATCAGGCGAACTTTCATCTCCTGGAAACACAGGCGACATATTACCTGCCGCTCACCAATGGCATACGAACCCTGGTCTTTCGCGTTCGCAACGAAACGGCTTTTCCTGAAGACCATCAGGTGGTGCCCTTTTACCTGCAGCCGACTCTCGGTGGACCGGACGATCTACGGGGGTACGACCGCTATCGCTTTTATGCAAACGGCAACTCTGCTGCCACCGCGGAATATCGCTGGTCCATCTCGCAGACGCTTGAGATGGCAATCTTCGGCGATGGGGGAAACGTCTATGAAAGGCCGGGGCTGATCGGCTTTCGCGATCTTCGTGGAGATGGTGGCATCGGTTTTCGGATTAAGAACAAACAAGCGAGCGTCATGCGGTTCGATGTCGGCTTTTCGCCAGAAGGAGTCAGGGTATGGTTCGTATTCAACGATATCTTCGGCAAGTTCTCCCGCATCTTCTAGGATTTGCCTTTGCGGCCATCACAACGTGCTCCGCGCAACAGTTCCTACCGGACGATCCTCTTACGCGCACTCCCGAAGTGGGGGCAGTGCGGAAGACCGACGTGCAAGATATCAATGCTCTTTATGACTTCGCTCATAATTCGTTCCACTACAAAAGTCCGGCGGCAACTGACTCACTCGGCGTGAACACGTTGGGCGAGGTACCGGATTCAAGTTGGTTTACCAACCGCGACATCAGTAGTCTCAGCGTCGAGGCGCTAAAAACAGGCGGGAGGGTTCATGGAGGGCCCCAGCCGCCGTACACGGTGGTTGCCGCCAAGACTGAAGGTGTCAGCACCGGTTTCCGCCTTCGCGATGCTCGCGGCCGGCTTTTTTTCGTGAAAGCCGATCCCCCATCGAACCCTGAAATGGCCACCGCGGCCGATGTAATGGGCGCCCTGTTTCTTTACGCCGCGGGATACAACGTACCCGAAAATTACATCCTGGTCGGTCGCCGCGAGGAGTTTCGTCTTGCCGAAAAAGCGACGGTTCAATCCATATCCGGAAAGAACCGTCGCCTAACAACCGGCGAACTGAGACAGCTTTTTGATCGGATCCCCCGGGAACCGGACGGTCGTGTTCGGCTCATGGCGAGTCTCTCTCTTCCCCCTAAGATTGCAGGACCGTTCCGCTACGCGGGCGTTCGCTCGGACGATCCGAACGACCTCGTGCCGCACCAACAGCGGCGCGACCTGAGGGGGCTCGCCGTCCTATTTGCTTGGCTGAACCATACCGATGCCAAAGGTGAGAACAGCATGGACACGGTGGAGGGCGAAGGCGAGAACGCCAGATTCGTGCATCACCTATTGGATTTTGGCGATTCCTTTGGAAGCGACAGCGATATTGCCAAAGATCCGCGCCACGGACAGGAATACATAGTTCTTCCGATGACCTGGAGCCGAATGTACAGCTTCGGTTTGCACCCCACCGATTGGGAGACGGTTCATTATCCGCAGGAAATGAAAGCCGTCGGTAATTTCACCGCCGCAGCTTTCGATCCGCTTGCCTGGAAGGCGAATTATCCCAATCCAGCCTTTGTGCAATTGACTCCGCTCGATGGGTATTGGGCAGCCAAGCGCGTGATGGCATTCCGCGACGAACAAATCCGCGCCATCGTCGAAGAAGGACAATTTCAGGATCCGAAGGTTGTGGACTATGTCACCCGGGTGCTCGAAGCCAGACGCGATGCGATCGGCCGGGCCTGGTTCCGGCAGGTCCTTCCGCTAGAAGGATTTCGAATTGTTGACGATCATCTGGCATTCGACGATCTGGCAGTCCAACATGGTTTTGCGTCGCCAAGCCGCTACCAGCTCAGCTGGTTTGTGTGGCACAACGAAGCACAACGAAAAGATGAGGTGTCGACCTCGGAAGTTCCTGCGCTACCGACTACCTTGAAGTCTCTTGCCGTAGGCTCATATATTGGTTGCAGGATCGCACTCGAGCATACAGACAAGAGATCGGTCACCATTTACTTCCGCCACGAAGGAGACAACTGGAAGCTCGTCGGCATCTCGCGAACAATAGCCTAAGGAAGATACGGCAACGCGCGGCTTCCTCGGCGCCGGGGTGTTATGCTTTTCAAAGAGGCGAGCGCTAGCAGTGGAAGACTTTTTTACCCAACGATCTTCTACGAAACGCCACGCGAAGAGAGCGAATGTGAGGACGGATGATCGCTAGGTTGGGTCAAGATCTCCGCTGTGCGCCGCGGGCAATTGCGGTCCAATCGGCTGACCGTCCTCTCGTCCGGCACATGGCTCAGATCAGCTGTCGAATGATTGTACTTAGTGGCTTTTTGGCAGTTGTGTCACTGCTTGCTGCAACACAAGTCTCGTGGTGCGAGACAGAAAATGAACTACGAGGCCTGCCTAACTTCGGCCGCGTTACAGACAACCTTTATCGGGGGGGCCAGCCAACCGCGGATGGATTGAACGCGCTGCACGCGATGGGGGTGGGAATCGTGGTCAATCTCCGCGATGACCGCACTGAAGTGGCGAACGAAAAGCACCAGGTCGAGTCTCTCGGAATAAAATATGCTGAGATTCCTTGGAGCGCAAACGACGAACCCTCAAGCGCCCAAATTGTGGAATTTCTCGATTTGGTTCGCACGAACCCGAACACGAAGATATTTGTTCATTGCCGGCGCGGCGCAGATCGTACAGGAGTCATGATCGCCGCTTACCGCATTTCGGTCGAGCATAAGCCAGTCGCGGAGGCCGTCTCTGAAATGCGTCGGTTCCACTATGACTGGCTTTTCCTTCCGCAACTGAAACGGTACATAGAGTCGCTTCCAGGATTGTTGCAAAACGACCCGCAGTTTGTGGAATTTCGTCCCCAACCATCAGTCACCAGATGAGGCCGTCGTACGCAGCAGTCGGGGCAGATCATTTCAGACCCGTCTCGCGGAGTTGAACTGCGAGAACTGGTTAAGGAGGCTTGCGCCATAGCTGCGGCGAATGGAGCGAAAAGTCGATGCGAATGCAATTCTAGAGGTAATCAAAAATCCGCTTTCAGTGGCATTTTGCGGCGATGATGGGATTGTCCACCTTTTCTTGATTGATAGCCGAATTCCGTAAGTTATCCGAGAGTTTCTGAGATTGATTCTCGCCTTCTGCGGCCATCAAAGCGCCAAAAGCCAATCCACCGCAGTTATCCAGGCTCAGAACGACCCTTGTTTTCGGCAAGACTCGCAGCACGTTTACCGATCTTCTTAAGTATCAGTTCAAGCTGTTGCAGTTCTTCTGAGGAGACATCCCGGAAGGCGTGCTGTATGAGTGCCGTATGCCGGCGGAAGAGAGGGACAAACATTTGCCGTCCTTTTTCAGTCAGCGACACCGTTCTTATCCGACGATCTCGGCTGCTCTCTACGCGACTGACAAACCCCTGCTTAAATAGACGATCCACCGCGACGCTGACTGATCCTGGATTGAGGTCAACCCTGGGGCCAATGGCATTCACCGGCATCGGTCCCTTATGGAGCAGTACTTCGAGAACCCGAAAGTCCGACTCCCCTAACCCCTCTTCCAGTAGTGTCGGAAACACATAGCGCGACATCGATTGCCAGGCTTTCAGCAGGATGAGCCAGGCATGAAGGGCTTCCGGAGACTTTTTACGCTCGGCCATAAAAATGTGAATCTTTGCCATTATACTCGATATCATATATATCGACATCGATACGAATGATATCGATGGATAAAGGGAGGCTACTATGAGCAATACGACCACCGCAGCTCCACCGCAAACTTCAACCACCACCACCTGGAACATCGACCCGGCTCACTCCGTTGCGGAATTCAAAGTCAAGCACATGATGATCGCCAATGTGAAAGGCCAATTCCCCAAGGTCTCTGGTGTATTGATCCGGGAAGGATCTGACCCGGCAAACGATCGCGTGGAGGCCACGATTGAAGCTGCTTCCATTCACACCCGTGATGAACAGCGCGATGCTCACCTCAAGAGTTCCGATTTCTTCGATGTGGAGAAGTTCCCGACCTTGCAATTCAAGTCGACCGGCATCAACGTCGCGGGCGAGGGAGAACTGTCGGTCGAAGGCGACCTGACGATCCGCGGCGTGACGCGCAAAGTCCGCTTTGCGGTTGAAGGGCCAACACCACCTACAAAGGATCCCTGGGGCAACACTCGAGTTGCGATCTCTGCAAGCACAAAGATCAACCGCAAAGACTTCGGCCTGACGTGGAACGCTGCACTCGAGACCGGCGGCATTCTCGTCGGTGAGGAGGTCACCATCACTCTCGATGTCGAGTTCGTGAAGGCCTAACGGTCAGCCGGACGTCATCCGCATAGAGTTGTTCCGGATCGAGGTATGGCAAGACGCACTCGCTACCGAGAGCAGACAAGCCGGGTGCTGAGGCGAGAGGCAAAAGCGTGACGTTGGCGGGCGGAGAGATCGGCATTCGCGCCCGCTTCGCGGCGAGCATCCGTTTCCCGCTCGGTTCGGGGACCTCGATGCGTGCTACCGCTGACAAGGGAACCCACAGAATCGCCCTTATGGGCGACTCGGCCGGAGGCAATTTGGCGCTGGTGTTTTTGTCAATTGCCTCAGCCTAAGTCTTCAACGATTTAGTGCCAACCGAGGGCTGGGGCGACTGTAGTCAGAATTGCCTCCATGACATGCGCATTGTAGGCAACACCTAGTTGATTTGGAATGGTTAGCAATAGCGTGTCGGCCTCCGCGATCGCCTCGTCCTTCTTAAGCTGCTGGATGAGAATGTCCGGCTCAGCAGCGTAGCTGCGGCCGAAGATTGCGCGTGTGTTTTCGTCAAGGAATCCGATTTTGTCCTCTTCCTCGGAGCCTCGTCCGAAATAGCCACGATCACGGTCATCGAGCAACGCAAAGATACTGCGGCTAACGGAAATGCGCGGAGTACGCGTGTGACCAGCTTCCTTCCAGGCTGCACGAAAGGCGCGAATCTGGGAGGCTTGTTGGATGTGGAGCGGCTCACCGGTCTCGTCGAATTTGAGGGTTGAGGTCTGCAGGTTCATTCCTAGCTTCGCGGCCCATGCTGCTGTCGTGTTGGAAGCGGATCCCCACCAGATTCGATCACGCAACCCTGCAGAGTACGGCTCAAGACGTAGCAATCCCGGAGGATTAGTAAACATTGGACGTGGGTTAGGCTTGGCGAAGCCCTTACCGCTCAGCAACGCAAGAAATTCTTCGGCATGCCGCCGCCCCATATCTGCGTCGTCCTTTTCTTCCATCGGGCGGTAGCCAAAATAGCGCCAACCATCGATGACCTGCTCGGGAGAGCCGCGGCTGATTCCCAACTGCAGTCGGCCGCCAGAGATTAGATCCGCGGCGCCAGCGTCCTCCGTCATGTAATGAGGATTCTCATACCGCATGTCGATTACTGCGGTGCCAATTTCAATCTTTCGCGTTTTAGCGCCAACCGCCGCGAGTAGCGGAAACGGAGATGCCAGTTGCTGCGCGAAGTGATGAACACGGAAGTAGGCTCCGTCCATTCCCAGGCGCTCGGCCTCCACGGCGAGGTCAATGGACTGCAGGAGCGCATCAGTCGCCGACTGCGTTCGTGACTGCGGCGAAGCTGTCCAATGACCGAATGAGAGGAATCCAATTTTCTTCATGCAATATAAGTCTCCCATATCGTCGACATGGCTGTGCGCTGCTTCTCTGCGCATTCGCGCTCGCCGAATCCTTCCAGGCTCTTTCTCAAAAGATCCTCTACACTTTGCATCGCATGTATATCTGAGCCAAGCCGCCATTGACGAACACCTCGATGCCGGTTGCATAGCTACCGTCGTCGGAGGCCAAGAACAAGACGGCCTTCGCGATTTCATCTGCGGTGCCGGAACGGCCCAGGGGGAATATTGAGTTCTGTACAAACTGATCGACCTATTCCTGCGTCATCCCGAGCAAGGAAATTATCATATTCTCTATTTGTTCGCCTATAATCCAGTTCCGCTGCGCACGAACTAGGGAATCAAAACCCTTATGAAAAGGGGTTTGGTACAGGATCTTCACCGCGCGTGGTCACCGCGAAAGAATCACGACTGATTGTGTGAGGGGCTTTGGGTTTCTTGCGGAGCTGACAGAGGATGAACGGAGTGTGGCGCGAGACCGGTACCAACTGCGCGGGGTTGACGGCAAGGCGTCAGGCGGCGAGCTAGGTCCTACGCACTCGCTTGAAACCTACGGCGCGCTTGACCGAGGAACAGGGCGCTCCTCCCTTGCGGCAATCCGCGGACGGCCAATTTCACGACTCTGGGAACCGACCTCATCTTTAGAGTTCAGTCACGCACAAGTAGGAAAGTTTCTCTGGGGGATTCTGGCCATAACCTTTGGTCAGACGGCAGCGACCGTCACAGGCGGCATACATCAAGCGGCTCGGTTAGTCGTGGCCCCACTCGTCGGTGAGGTCGATGGTGAGGTCTACAGACTTACTCCAAACCGCACATGGGAATATTGTGGTTGCTGCGAAAAAGGGGCAGTTGTCCATGGATCAAAGATTGCAGCGGACAACTGCTTCCCTTACAGGTTCTCAGTTGAAATAAAGGGTCGGTTAGCGTTTGCCTTCGGTTACGTGGCCGCGTCCATCGCGCACTTCGTTCCCCTTGAAGTGTGCAACTTTGTCGACACGCTTTCCCGGTTCGGGTCTATCGCCACGGTTTGGGGTTGGGCCGTTATAGCCATGCTCCGGATGGTAGCGGTTATTCACGTTGCCGTGGAAGCCTTCAGCACCGTGAAACCACGGGCCAGCGCCAACGAAGACGCCCCCGGTAAACCATTCCGAGCTGTAATAGCCGTACGGGGCACAATTGTAGGGAGCGGCATCGTAGTAACCGTAGGGACATTCAGGCGCGACTCCGATGTTGACGCTCACCTGAGCCTGTGTTGCGGGAGCAGCTACCGCAAAGCAGATTCCAGCAACTGCGGCTAGTGCAAAGACTTTGAATCCATTCATTAAATTATCCTCCAGCAGCGGATGGTCAATCTGATCACCCTATCCGTTACTCTAACGACTCTGGTCATTTTGATCTGAGCAATATCGACCACAATGGCGGTAAGGTCGTGGTCCATGTGCCCGGGTGGGTTTTGGCTTTGAGGTTCAAGCGGAAGCAGGGCGTCGCGGAGTCCGGCAAGCCTCCAGCCGTAGTGCTAGACGCATTCAGTCGGCACACATGCGCCAAGGTTCCGTGTCAGCCCTCAGGCTAATTTAGAACCCGAACTGGAGTCGCTCTTGCGGGTAAGCCGAGCAACGTAGCAAGGCTCATGCACAGTCTTACCACTTTCATCGGTATTCAGGTCGGTTGTTAAGTCAACGGTCTTGCTGCACAGGGCACAAAGGAATTCCGAAGATGTACTCATGCGGAACGCTCATTTCAGGGTCGGAATAAGCGTAATCGCGAGCCAGGTGCGCTGTCTGAGCTATTGTGAACAGTGACCACGATGACGGTCCGGAAGTGTGTGGAAACTGATCGTGTCAAAGTGATCCTTTGTTCCGCCCAGCCCGCTCTCCATTACCCGAAGAAATCGGACAGTGGCAAGGTCCCCGCGCGCGCGATTTGAAGCCGCAGGGCTTTCACGCGGCAGCATTGCGGCACTCGTCATATAGTTCTTCGCCTACAATGCGAAGTTATCCTTAGTCGTGCCAAGACTGGTAAGGTAATGCCGCAGAGATTGGGGGAGTTGCTCGAACCAGGCCTTTTCATTCCCGGGAACCGGAAGAATATGACCATATTCAAGCATGTCAGTCGGTTCGAGGTTGCACAGATATACCCAGATCGACTCTTCGCTAATACCGGCGATTTGGCTCACCTCTTTCATGATTTGGGCTATCAAGTTCCCCCTCTGATGTTTAGTTCTGCCACTTCGTATATCGGCGCGGATCCAAATGTGACTTGCCGCAAGATGCCCACCGAGGAAACGATCGACTGACTTTTTTTCCTCGATAATGACCTGGACGAAAAACTGAGGTGCGCCGGTATTCTCACTGTGAAGGCGCGTGATTGCTCGCGCGATTAGGTTTTTCTGCGTCGCATCGAGAGAACCTGCGGGAACCGAGCAAACGTAGGTAGGCATCCAAGACTCCTTATTTACTGTTTTTCCGATTTACGCTTTTGGCCCCAGCCGCCAGAAGTTACGGCGCTCTCGCGGAGCTGCTGTCGTCCGAAAGCCAAGAAAATTACCTTTGCAATCTCGTCCGGTTTACCGAGCTTGACGATATCGACTTCCTCTCTTGTGTTTTGCTCAGCAAATTTCTTTTTCAGAATCGATAGGGACGAATAAGAACCGGCCCCTCTCCTATTTCGGGGTTAACACTACTTGCCCGAGGTGGTAGGACATGTGGTTTGTCCGGTTCAGGAGCACCGCCAAGCGGTTTCGGGTCGGGTCTTTCGCGTATTCCTCCTCCGACACGGCATGGTGACGCTGCAACCACTCTTCTAATGACAAATTCTCGAAACGTGAACGTAGCCCGGTATTTACTTCATGCCAAGATTTTCGCAGCTCTTCGACAGACGGAAGCGTCGCGCCCCTGTCATCCGGCCTAGAGACGAAAATGGCATCTAACTCCGGATGGAGTCGCGGACCGATACCCAGAAGTGGAAACATCGCATCGTTAACCGCTGTAAGGTGTCCCAAGAGGTAAATCAGTCGGTTCTTTCCTGGTGCCACTTGTCTCAAGAGCCGATCCTGCGAGAGATTGGAGAATGCTTTGTCAGCTCGTTCAAAGACGAGCTTCCACGAATTGATTGCGACCCTCACCGTCAATTGCTGTAACGTCATTAGAATCACCCCTCCAATTTCTCTGCGATAGCCGACTCAAACGTATCTTATTTGGTTGGCTCAACGACATGCCGGGCCGAAACAGGTGCTGGGGTCTTTTCTCCGCTATCGAATCGAATACGCACGGGGAGTCTCCAGCAGGACTTGGACGAATTCGGCAGAAGACTGAAACAGCCTTCCCGAAGCACTCGCTAGATTGTCAACTCTTCCCCCGGGGCCTCTGGAAACAAGAGATGAGGAAAGGAACCGAGCGGTCGCAAATATAAATCACAATTTCTGGCGGCCGCCTTTTTGCAATATGGCGAGCCGGAACCGTTCGACGCTACTACCGAAAGAGGGAAAAAGAGAGAGAGAAAGAGGAGGAGGAAATCCACTCACACATTTGATGCTACCGTGTTTCATTTGGCCTGCGCTTTTGTGCTTCCCATCCTCGAAAGCAAGCCAAAATGGTCTATGGGCCAGTAGGCGAAGGCTGCCCGGCCTTCAATCAACGGCTCGGCGACGGCGCCGAAAACTCTCGAATCATTTGAGCTACTGCGGCGATCGCCTAATACAAAATAGCTCCCACTGGGCACCTGGATAGGGCCAAAGTCGCTCAGATCCTCATATTCTGATGAGACGTAAGGCTCCGGAATCCAATTCCCGTTGACATAGACCAAACCTTGCCGGATCTGAACGGTCTCGCCCGGCAAACCGACTATGCGCTTAATGAAAGACTGCGTGTCGTCAAGCGGATACCGGAAGACCACAACATCGCCGCGATGAATCGGCTCGAAATGATAGACAAGCCCGTTTATGACAATCGCTTCGTGATCGGAGAGCAGCGGAGTCATGCTATTGCCCTCAATGTTCACCGGCCGATAAATAAGAACGAGGCTGATCGCGGCGATGCCGGCGGCAATCAGCAGGCCTCCCCCAACGCGGGCTTTGTGCCGGGAAAAATACTTCGTAAGCATGTCGCAATTCGCTGACCGCCAGTTCATGCGGTTTTTGGTAGGCACATTACGAATGTTTCTCATGTTTCGGCCGTCGTGTTGACCCTCGCCGCCTCGGTTCTGTCGTTTGAAGAACCAGATTTCAGGACTTTAACCGGCCAGCCGCACACTTCCCTACTTGCCGACTGCCGAGAGCATCTGAGTCCGCTGGTTCATCCCGATCTCCTCTGTGTTGTTGCACCAGAGTTGGAATTTTTTCGCATCCGCACTACAGAGCCGCCCTCCTCGAATGAGATTTCGTCCATCAACGTCTTCATCAGATAGATTCCGCGACCCGAGGTGAATAGCCGGTTTTCTGGAAGTGTGGGGTCAGGTAGTGTGTTGCTGTCAAAGCCTCGCCCCTGGTCCCGAATCGTAATCGAGACTTCTCCGTCCATGTAGCAACGGCACGTGACGTGAATGCGTTTGCAAGGGTCCTCGCCGTTGCCGTGGATTACGGCATTGGCAAGGGCTTCGTGGATGGCCATCTCGATGTCGATCTCGCTTCCGTCCGCATTCCGAAAATTCAGAATGAGCTGCACGAGTTGATCCACAAATGGGGAGATGCTCGCGACTTGACTTGGGAGCGACTGCCGCAACTCAACGAAGGGAACGGAATGACCATTTCGGGGCAGAAGCGAGAGAGATTGAGTGTGAGCCATAGCTGAAGTCTCCATTTACTGCTTTCGGTTTCGACATGCTCCATTTTTCCTTGAGTGTTTCGCCGCCATCACTAAAGCAAGAGGCAAGCCCCATGCCAATCGTGAGCTTCGCCTAAGTCATTGAAATAGAGGGATCGGCGGGGAAGAAATGCCCGAAGTATCAATCAACTGTTGAAGCTGTCAAAAAGACAGCGTGACAGTACCGCATTCAAGCCCCTCACGGAGGAACGACAGCCGGATTTTGTCGGCCGGGCTTCGGCGTTCGCCAGAAGTAGACCAGGAAGGAGTGATGGAGCCAAGAATATACTGAAAACTCACCTATGCTCATCATCCTTGGCGGCCTGCCAGGTACGGGAAAGACGACCATTGCGCGAGAACTTGCCCGCCAGCTAGGTGCAGTTCATGTGCGTATCGATTCTATCGAGGAGGCGATTTCGGATGCAGGGGTACTCAGCTCCCCAATCAACGATGCCGGCTATCGTGTGGGCTATGGAGTCGCCGCGGACAATCTCCGTATCGGCAGGACAGTGATCGCAGACTCAGTGAATCCTATTCCGCTCTCCCGCGATGCGTGGGTCGAAGTCGCAAACTGTGCGCAGGTATCTGCCGTTGAAATCGAGGTCACATGTTCTGACGCCAAAGAACATCAGCATCGGGTGGAAACACGCATATCCGACATTCCCAGATCACGGTCCCTTACTTGGCAAGACGTAGTCTCACGCGACTACCGCCCATGGAACCGCGAGCATATTGTGATTGATACCGCCAGCCGGACCGTCGAGCAAGTCGTCACGATAATTCGCGGAGCGATTTCCAAACAATAGTTAAAATCGCTGCTCCGCCCCGCGTGCCCATCCCAGGTGACGCCCCTTGCGGAAATTACCATGGCAGATCCGCATTTCGAGACTCTGCCTACAGATTAAAGATTGCCTGGGTCAGTTTTGGAAAGTAGACGTGGTCAACTTTTCGCGAGCGCCGAAGGTCCAGGTGCTTTCTCTCGCCGAACCCGACGAACAATCGAGCCACTTGCCCATCACTAGCTTTTGGTTTTCTACGAAGCTTAGACGGAACGACTCAGCACGTGGGCAAGTGTCCGGCTGTTCGTGAGGTGCACGTAGGCGCCAGAATAGAAGGTTCTGCGTTGCACAATTCCTTAGCCAAGGGCTTCTTTTCAACGCGGAGATATAGCGAATCGCGTGTAGTGCTGGAGTATCATCACGACCGCCAGCAGAGCGGGGAGCCACTGAACCAGGATGACCTCAGCTTCGATCCGGCTGAGCCTGCGAAAGGCTTTCAAAGGCGGTCGTAAACGTACTGAGGGTGTTACCGAAGCCCGACGCGGACATTTAAAAATGGGCAGTTTCTTCACGCGGCCGCACCTAATGCGACCCGGGACCGGTCGGTCTCATCCAACTACTTGTGTCGTACGGTCCAACGACCATATGATCACTGAATTGGTGTTGCAAAGGAGCAGGATGTGGGCAAAGGCGAGCAAACGCGGCAAGAAATCATTCGTAGGGCAGCTCCGATCTTCAATCAAAAAGGATACGACGGCGCTGCGCTTTCCGATCTCATGCGGGCGACTGGCTTAAAAAAGGGCGGAATCTACCGGCATTTTGGGAGCAAGCAAGAGCTGGCGGGGGACGCCTTCGACCACGCTTGGAAAGTCGCAACGGATGCGCACTTCGGAGGGACGGAAGAGATCCCGAATAGCGTTGACCGCCTCAAACAAATTGTGCGGAACTTCCGCGACCGGCGTACAGGGCTGGTGCCGGGAGGCTGCCCGCTGCTGAACACGGCCATCGATTCCGACGATGGCAATCGTCAGTTGCGAGCGAAAGCACGTCAGGCTCTCAGTTCCTGGCTCGACCGTATGCAATCAATTACCGAGGAAGGGCAACGACGAGGCGAGGTGCGTGCCGATGTCGATTCGGCGAAATTGGCCACCTTGATTGCCGGTACGCTTGAAGGCAGCCTAATGGTGAGCCGTCTCCAGAAGAAGGAAGAGCCTCGTGACCTTGCCGTCCGTCACCTGGAGGAGTATCTCGAAACCAAAGTTCGTGCGCGGAAATCGAAGGCCGGAGCCGACAAGTCATGAGTACACAAGAAGTTCCCTCGCCCGCGGACTTTAGGGAACGAGCAAGAACGAACGACGTGTCGATTGCGCGTCTGATTGGATTTGAGGCGAAAGACATTGCCGACGGGCGGGCGACGGTGGTCTTGGCAGCCGGACCACAGCATGCAAATCCCATGGGAACACTGCACGGCGGTGTTCTTTGCGATATAGCTGATGCGGCGATGGGCATCGCGTTCGCAAGCACTCTCGCGCCGGAGGAATCTTTCACCACGGTCGAACTGAAAATCAATTTCTTTCGCCCAGTCTGGCAAGCACAACTCAGAGCTGAAGGGACGGTCGTGCGGCGGGGCCAAACCATCGGCTACCTCGAGTGCACCATTACCGACGAGGAAAACCGATTGATCGCGAAAGCGTCTTCCACCTGTATGGTGCTTCGCGGCCAAAAGGCCGCAGGACGGTAATCTTCTTACGTTGCTTCTTGGATGTCGTACACTCTGCTCAGAGAACAGGTCTCTCAGGTTAGCCCTCAAAGATTCCCCGCTTTTTATTCGAACTTGCCCAGCAAATTTATTTAACCTTTCCTGCGACCGATCGGTCTCATCGTTCATCTGATCCGACTAAGCGGGGGTGAGGTCGGGAGAATTGCAGATGGCTCTGACGCGGCACAAATCGCGAGCACTGCGGGCGGCTTCTGTCCCACCGGTATGCGAGGTTTGCCGCGAAGGACTAATCACGAATTCTCTCCCATAAGTGCGCGCTCCTCAGGTCCATGCGAGAGCGCAATCGAAATCCTCCCCGCGCACGGATTGCAGGCGAAGATGAAATCTGCAATTAGAGTCGCATGAAGGCCTCGATTTGTACCTTTCTATTAGTACGCGATTCCCTTTTCCTAGCCAGCAACACGGCCCTAACCCTGTTATTTAAATATGAGACCGTTCGGTCTCTTACGCCATCGAATTACTGCAAGAACGGAACATAGCGCTTGGAACCTCACGGCTCACGACGGGCATCGCCCAGAAACACAGCGTCAACCCCAGGCTAATTGCCATCACGGTGACGCTCGCGACGTTTAACTGTAACATTAACAAAGAACACACCTTAGTTAACCCTCATCCCAGCGACGGCTGCGGCTCGCTCGCCGCATCTCTTCAGGGATCTGTGAGAGCGTCCAGAATTTGCTTGACATAGTGTTCTATAGACACTAATATAAGTGTCATAAGGACACTAATGGAGGCGCTCACGATGCTCCGCTTTATGAAAGTACCGCCGACAACCTACGTTCTGCAGTACAAACACGGCAAAATCAAGCGCGAAGGCGCCGGCTTATCATTCTTCTACTGGGCCCCCACTTCCACGATCGTGGCGGTCCCGCTGGCGAGCGCCGATGTTCCTTTCGTGTTCCCGGAGACGACCGCAGATTTCCAGTCCGTCACCATCCAGGGACAACTTACTTACCGGGTCGCCGACCCGAAGCGGTTGGCATCCTTGCTGGATTTCACGATCGACAAACGGAACACGTCTTACTTTGAGGACCACTCGCGCGACCGACAGAAGTTGCCGGAACGTCTGGTTCATACTCTGCAGTCGTTGACTCGCGCGGTTGCCCAACGCCTCTCACTCAAGGAGATGCTGGTTAGTTCGGAGTTGATCGTGGCGGAGGCACAGGCAAAGCTCAAGGAATCGGAAGCAGTCTCCAGCATGGGATTGGAAATTCTGGCGCTGTCTATTCTGGACATCAAACCCACTCCAGAAATGTCGAGGGCGCTTGAAGCGGAGGCACGGGAGGCGCTGCAGGGCCGTGCCGACGAAGCAATCTACGCCCGCCGTAACGCCGCCGTCGAAAACGAACGGATGATCAAGGAAAGCGAACTCAACACCGAAATTGCAGTCGAACAGAAGAAACGTCAAATTCGCGAAACACAATTGGCGGCCGAGATCGCCGCGGAGCAACAGAAACGGGAAATTCGCGAAACCCAGATGGCGGCTGAAATATCGGTCGAAGAAAAGCGTTTGCAACTCGTCTCCCGTCGCGTCGAGAACGATCGCAAGGACGCGGATGTCCGCGCTTATGCGCTCACCGAGATACTGAAGCCTCTGCGCGATCTCGACTGGAAGGCGTTGATGATGCTGGGTGGAAGAGGCGCAGATCCCAAGGCCATGATTGCCATGGCGTTTCAGGAAATGGCAGAGAATGCGCAGAAGATCGGCGAACTGAACGTTTCCCCCGACCTGCTGAAGTCATTGATCGGAACGACAGGGATCGGCACCGCAGGAAAATAGCCATGTACAAGAAACTGGTGATCGTAACCCGCAAGACAAGGTTGCAGGAACTGGTGGAGCGCTTTAACACGCGGTCCCAAGCCAAGTTCTACTTCGAGCACGCGGGCGGGGACTTTGCCGACTATGAGCGTGAGGACGATGCCTACCGCTTCGCGCTGGAGACGCTCCGCCGGTCCCTGGATTTCGAATTGCCGCAGCAACCGCTGGACCGGAGTCTGGTTTCGACGTTTCATTTTCAGAAAGAGGATCTCGTGGTGACACTCGGGCAGGACGGACTGGTCGCGAACACCGCGAAGTATGTCGGGGCCCAGCCGATTGTGGCGGTGAATCCTGAACCGGACCGGTTTGACGGAATACTCTTACCCTTCCTGCCGAACCAAGCGCGCGCGGCGGTAGAACAGGTGATGGAGGAGCGAGCCAAGATTCGCGACATCACGCTAGCGGAGGTGAGACTTGACGACGGGCAACGGCTGCTGGCATTCAACGACTTCTTTCTGGGAGCCCGGAGTCACATTTCCGCGCTGTATCAGATCACATGTGGCCAAAAGTCTGAGATTCAGTCTTCGAGCGGCGTGCTGGTCTCGACTGGAGCAGGGTCGACAGGATGGGTTTCGTCGGTGTTCAACATGGCAGCCGGGGTTTCGCACTTCTGCGGAGGACCTCCAGTGACGCCGGTGCGCATGCCATGGGAAGACCGACGACTTCTTTTTGTGGTGCGCGAACCATTCGTCAGCCGCCACTCGCAAGCCGGTATCGTCGCTGGCATCCTTCAAAATGGAGAAGAGCTGACGATCGAATCCCGGATGCCTTCATACGGTGTTATCTTCAGCGACGGCATGGAAGCGGACTTCCTGCAATTCAACTCGGGAGCCATCGCTCATGTGCGTGCCGCGGAACAGAGTGCCCGGCTTGTCGTATCCTGAGAATCGCCGATGCGAGTTACCGTTGACATCGTAATTTTCACGATCCAGTCGGGGGCCCTCAGAGTCCTGTTGGTGAAGCGTGCCGCGACCCCATTTCAGGGGCAGTTCGCGATTCCAGGAGGTTTCGTCCTTGAAGACGAGGATCTCGATCAAGCGGCATTGCGGGAGTTGCGAGAAGAAACAGGAGTCGCCGATGTTTACCTGGAGCAGCTTTATTCCTTTGGAGATGTTGGGCGAGATCCTAGGGGTCGCGTGATCACAGTGGCGTACTTTGCCCTGATTTCGGCGGACCACCCGCTGAGGGCAGGCACCGATGCTGCCGAAGCCGAGTGGTGGGCGATGGATCAACTACCAACCTTAGCGTTTGACCATGCCAGGATACTGAACTATGCACTGGAGCGCCTCCGCAACAAGCTGGAATACACGACTGTTGGTTTTCAGTTGCTTCCAGAGAAATTCACGCTCACGGAGTTGCAGGAAGTGTACGAAGCAATTCTTGGAAAACAGCTCGACAAGCGCAACTTCCGGCGAAAACTGTCTCTGCTGAAGATCTTGAAACCTTTGCCGGAGTATCGAAGAGGCGGGCAACGACCCGCCCAGCTCTACCGGTTTGTCGCCGCTCGATTTGAAAAGTTGAAAGACAAGGGAATTCTATTTCCATTTTGACGATCAGGTCTCCACCTAGGAATAACCACGGCGGCGAACCGATCTCGAACAGAACTCGAAAAAACGGCGAACCACGACCGTCGTCGGATCGATCGGCGATCCTTCTACGGGCTGCTCAATCCAGCTCTTCAGGCAGCCGTGATTCTTTCAGGGACGCTTTGGATGCCTGAGTGGGCGACAGTGTGTTTGCGCGGACTGGGAGCGAACCCAGTCCGCGCAAGGGCTGGTCGAGCGGAGACCTACGAGCGCTTCGCCCTAATCTTGCTCGCCGAGAGTTTGGACATACGTTTCGCCGTAGGGATAGAAGAGTTCCTTGCGGCCTTGCTCCCACGCTGCTCTGAGTTCCGGCGTTGTGATGTCCCAATCCGGCCGGCATTTCCTGGTAACGGCACGCAGGTCCTGGCGGAGTTCTTCCAGCGTGGGCCGGCCCAGGAACCAGTAGCCGTTGTAGATCTTGTAAACGACAAGACCGGGCTCAAGAACAATCACGTGAGGGATCATCGGATTGTGAACAGGATCCGTGTATTCGGCGATGTCGAGATCTTTTTGAACGATACGCCCTGCGTCGGAGAGGAAAGGCCAGTGGGCACCGACTCCCGAGCGGTATTCGTTCGTCTCGGAGATACTGTCGGTGCTAATCGTGACAAGCCGGCAGTAGGCAACCTCAAGTTCACGATGGAGTTGAATAAGCCCTTCGGCCTGCCGGCGGTCCTTGGGGCAGAAGCCTCCGCGGCTTAAAACGAGAACCATCGGATGTTGTCCTTGAAGTTCGGAGAGCTTCCGGCGTTTCGCGGTGTGGTCGGAAAGCTCATAGTCGGACAAAATAGCTCCGGGAACCATGTCAGATCGCATATGAAATCCTCAACCTTTGGACGGGGGTGGCCACGACTCAATAACAAGGTAGCTGCTCGCGTGAGAGAACTAAAGGCCCAAGTCTCTCAATCCCGGATGGCCTTCGGGACGTCGCCCCAGTGCCCAGTGGTATTTGCGATCGGTCTCCAAAATGGGGAGGTCGTTGATTGATGCATACCTTGACGCCATGAGACCGTCGTCATTGAACTCCCAGTTCTCATTGCCGTAGGAGCGATACCAGTGACCCGAGTCATCGTGCCACTCGTAAGCGAAGCGCACGGCAATGCGGTTTCCCGTGAATGCCCACATTTCCTTGATGAGCCTGTAGTCGAGTTCTTTGGCCCACTTGCGAGAGAGGAAAGCAATAATCTCGCTTCGCCCGTTGATGAACTCCGAACGGTTCCTCCATCGTGAATCGATGGCGTAGGCAAGAGCCACCTTTGCCGGGTCGCGAGTGTTCCAGCCATCTTCGGCGAGGCGCACCTTTTGAATCGCGCTCTCGCGGGTGAATGGAGGCAAAGGGGGACGGGTTGCGATCGTTGCAGTCGCCAAGATTTCTTCTCCTAGGGCCGCTTCGGCTCAATCCTTGAACGAACGATTCCTTCGGCCCTCGATCTTTCAAGTTGCGGCATGCATTATCGCACGACGGATCAGTTTGAAATGCCTCTCATCCAGGGCGCCGCGCCTGCAACCCTCCAGGTGAACCAACAAAGTCTCGGACCAATGCGGCTATCTCATCAGTAGCTGGATCCAACGTGCAGAGAGGACAGTCGCTCGACGGTCTTGAATTCAATCGGTCCTGGCCGACTGAGTAGGCGGGAAGGTCAGGTTTATTAAAGAGTTTCACGAGTTTGCTCCAGGCAGGTAGCAAACGCCTCTTGCGCAACTGGAGGATTTGCAATTTCGCTGCCTTATACACACTTATGAACCGCGAAGAGAGTCGGTGAACCGCTGGCGGATCTCTTCCGGCGACAGATCTTCCTTGCGTGTGCCAATAGTCCAGGCCGGTTCGAATGGATCGGCGATGCTTCCCGAGCGGTCTCCATAGAATTGATCCTTGATGGGCAACAGGATTCTCGCGCCGAGTGCCACAGCCCGCTCGATCACCGCGTCCACATCGGTGACGTAAAGGTGAACGAATGACGATGCGCCTCCCAGCGTCCGCGGGCTCTTCGCAATCCCGCCACGGCGCCTCATCGCCGACGCGGATAACAGAGTCCCCAATCAGGATCGCGGCATCTAGGACTCTTCCAGCAGGATCCGTGAGCCTGCCCGGCAGCTCCGTGCCCGCGAACACGTCGCAATAAAACGCAATCGCGCTCGCTGCCGTACCGTCGAAGATCAGGTATGGTGTGGCGCTATGAAAAGCACCAGATTTCGACGATGCCTGCGCCATAAGGTGAGATGGTTGTGGCATAAGTTGACCAGCGCAGGCAGGTAGAAAACGTCTCCTTGCACGACCCAGATAAGGTGCAATTATATCCCCGAAAAACAGCTCTATCGCAGCTGACCCTATTGGTCCGCGAACCGCGGCCAGTGCTTCTACTTCCACTGCCGGGGTCTGCCCATGCGTTTTCTGGGCGCCGGCCGCCCGGCCAACTCCCGAAGCGAAGGTTGCGGCGGTCTTGGCCTTCTACACACTCACGGCGCGTTGCCGCTGGGAGCTCAAGCTCCCTTCCACAACACGGGCTTGTTCGTCTGTGATGACTCGCAGGAGCGGACGACCATATCGAGGGAGTGTTCTCCCGACGGCATTCTCGCATTCAGCCAAGAACCCGCGCCGGCGACGCGCGCCATGACTCCATCAAACGAGTATCGAGTGGAGTGGGCGAGACAGCATGGCCATCGCCTTCATCCATCAGTATCTAGCTTTGTAGAAGGAATCGCGAGATGCGAAAGGCCGGAGCCCGCATAGGAAGCGGTTCTTTCTATCCGCCCCCACAGTTTTGAACTCGGCAGAATTCGATGGGACTACTCGCTCAACGCTTGATGAACAAAAGTGACGGCCAGCGCGCCTTCACCCACGCCGGAAGCTACTCGCTTGACGCTGCCCGATCGTACATCACCTGCCGCAAAGACTCCGGGAATGCTCGTTTCGAGAAGGTGGGGCTTGCGCGGAAGGGACCAGCCGGCATTCCGAAGGTGTTCATCTGTCAGGTCTGGTCCAGTTAGCACGAATCCACTGTCGTCCAGCGCTACACAACCTCTCAACCAATCGGTATTTGGGCTGGCCCCAGTCATCATGTATACGTGCCGATAGGGCCACTCCCTCGACTCACCTGTTTGGTTATTGCGTACAACCACACTCGCGAGATGCTCTTCACCCTTAAGTTCCACAATCTCTGTGTGCGTATGCAGAGTGATGTTCGGTGTTTCCTCAATTCGGCGGATCAGATATCGTGACATTGAACTGGCAAGTCCGCCTGACCGGATAAGCATATGCACATGATCTGCAGTTCGTGACAGGAAAACTGCGGCTTGTCCTGCCGAATTGCCCCCACCAATGACGACCACTTCTTTCGACTCGCACATCTGCGCCTCGATTGCTGTTGCGCCATAGTAGATCCCCACACCTTCGAATTTGGCGAGATTATCGAGTTGGAGTTTGCGGTATTGAGCCCCGGTTGCGATGACAATCGTTTTTGACCGAAGCGTGGACCCACTTCCCGTTGCCAGTTGATATGGCCGGCTGTCGCAAGAGAGCCGCGTCGCAGAGCGCGCGATGAGGAACTCCGCTCCGAACTTTTGCGCTTGCTCATAAGCGCGAGATGCCAGTTCGAGCCCGGAGACGCCATTTGGAAATCCGAGGTAATTTTCGATACGAGAACTGGAGCCTGCCTGGCCACCGGGAGCGCTGGTTTCCAGAAGGAGCGTGTTCAAACCTTCCGATGCGGAGTAGACCGCGGCGGAAAGACCGGCAGGTCCGGCACCGATGATTGTCACGTCCCGTAGTTCCTCTTCGCTGACACTCTCATTGAAACCCAGCAGTTGGGCAATTTCTTCGTTCGAAGGATTTCTGAGGACCTTTTCACCTCGGTGGATCAAAACCGGGATGTCTGAAACCGAGATTTGAAATTGGTCCAGCATCGATTGCACATCTTTGTCTTTTTCGAGGTCGATGAAGGAGTAGGGGTAGCCATTTCGAACCAGGAATTCGCGAACGCGGAGAGTTCCGGCCGAGTTCAATGATCCCAGGACGGCGACGTCACCTGAAGAACTTGCCAGAAGCTCGATCCGTCGAAGGATGAACGCTCTCATGAAGAGTTCGCCCAACTCGGAATCGTTCTGCATCAGGACCTTCAGGTCAGCCCGCTTCACGGTGATGATGCTCCCCGCTTTAACCATTCGGCCGCGCACCAGGCTAGGTCTTCCGGACAGTAAGTGGACATCTCCAAAGAACTCTCCGGGCCCGTGAGTCGCAATGAGCTCGGTGCCGTTTTGGCTGGTCATTTCCACGACGGCTTCGCCTTCGACCACGACGATGAAGTGCTCCATCGGCTCACCCTGCTCCACCAGGATGTCACCTTCGCCGACTACCGAAGCCGTGCCGTACCGCATGATGCGCTGGATGGCTGAGGGATCCAGCGTCGGAAAGGCCTGCTTGTTCTTTAGCATTGGAGTATTCATGTTCGCTCAATCTGCGCTCGGTGACGAGACACACTCATCGGACTCGCCACCAGATCACGATAGCGGTAATCGCCGGGATTGCAAACACGACAAGCGCGATCGGCGCCTCACCCTCAATCGAATACCCTGCTTTGGAAACACCGAACCACATATTTATGGCCGTTACGATCAGCCATAGACAGAGGAAGCATTTCATAGCAAGAGAAGTCACTGGGACATCAGGTCCACCGATCCAACGGCCAAGCAAGAAGCAAACGCCCAACAGCAAGAAACCGCCCAGAATGATCTTCAAAGTGTGCATGCGTGCTCCCTTCGAGAAGGCTTGTACCGCTTGATCGGAATGCCCATTCCAGCAATCAACGTCCGGGGGGCAGGCGATTGATCCTTACCACCGGAGAATTGCCGATCGTTTCTGCGATGTTGTCGAACTTGCTCATTTTCTTGACCTCCGAGTGCACGCGATTGTACAGTCATCACGCAGCCGCTCATGAGCAATTTTGCGAATAAAGAAAATGTGTGCCGGCCGCTGCTCAGTGGCGCTTTGGCAATTCGCGGACAAGTTGGGAATCTCAGGCCTGGCGCTGTCTTGGAAGCTTTTGCGGGAGGCCGTTCATGTCACAAGCGAATGACGTCATAGACCGTATCTCTCCGGCGGCCATCTCGTCGGATGAATTCCGCCGCGCCGGACATCGGCTCGTGGACCAGGTTGCCGAGTTTCTGGATTTGCTCCCTGCATCCCCGATCACCCGGGGCGAATCGCCTTCCGCCATTCGCGAGACGATGGATGCGGCGCGTCCGCTGCCCCGCGAGGGTTCGCCCACAACCGATCTGCTCGATCGCGCCGCCACTCTGCTCTTCGACCATTCGCTTTTCAACGGGCACCCAAGTTTCTGGGGCTACATCACCTCGTCACCAGCTCCGATCGGCATGTTGGGTGACTTTCTGGCCTCGGCGGTGAACGCCAACTGCGGAGCTTGGCTTCTCTCGCCAATGGCGAGCGAGATTGAGGCGCAAACAGTGCGCTGGATTGCTGAGATGCTCGGTTATCCCACTGGCTGCGGGGGACTCTTCGTGAGCGGCGGCAACATGGCCAATCTGGTGTGCTTCCTCGCGGCCCGCGCAGCGAAAGCCGGATCTGACATTCGCAGCAGAGGTGTCGGCGGCGCACGTCTTCGCGCCTACTGCTCGTCGGAGACCCACACATGGATTCAAAAAGCGGCTGATATTTCAGGGCTCGGCACAGACTCAATCCGCTGGATCCCTGCCGACGAGGAATTTCGAATGGACATGGAGGTGCTGCGTACCCGCATTCTCGCGGACATTGAGACCGGCGACAAGCCATTTCTCGTCATCGCCAACGCTGGCACCGTCAGTACCGGAGCCGTTGATCCGCTGGGCCGGCTTGCTTCCCTCTGTCGCGAATTCGATTTGTGGCTTCATGTCGACGGCGCCTACGGTGCCCTTGCTGCCATCGCGCCCGAGCCTGCAGCTTTGTTCGCGGGCCTAAGCGAGGCCGATTCGATCGCAGTCGATCCGCACAAGTGGCTGTATGCCCCGCTCGAAGCCGGATGCGCTCTGGTGCGTGATGTTTCGAGTCTCCGTGGCGCATTTGCCTACCATCCGCCTTACTATCATTTCGGCGTCGAAGCGATCAACTACTTTGATCTCGGCCCGCAGAATTCGCGAGGATTCCGGGCCCTGAAGGTTTGGCTTGCGCTGCAGCAGGTGGGGCGCGACGGCTACGCGCAGATGATCTCCGACGACATAGGTCTTTCGCGTGCGATGTACGAGTGCATTGCCGAGAACCCGGAACTGGAGGCGCTGAGCCAGGGATTGAGTATCACGACTTTCCGCTATGTTCCACCCGACCTGCGAATGGACAGCAACTTTGGGGACTATTTGAACGATCTGAATCGCGAACTGCTAACGCGTCTGCAACGGGGCGGCAAGGCTTACCTTTCAAATGCCATTATCGGGGGCAAGTACGCGTTACGGGCGTGCATTGTGAATTTCCGAACCACGCTTCAGGACGTAAAGGAATTGCTGCCGCTCGTGGTACGACTCGGCAAGGATCTGGATGGGGAGATGAGGCGACAATCCGAACCTTAGCCCGAGCAGAACCCGCCGCGTCCGCCGCAAACGCCAGCGGCTCAGTTCAAACGATCCTATCGAAACTGCCCCAGCCTAAAGAACCGCGCTCCACCCG
>Ga0209530_1000312_pt1 | contig 38366 bp, 32 predicted proteins | sample BlaSpr_A8_Ref_O1_FD_187987 | JGI IMG/M metagenome (GOLD analysis project Ga0209530, IMG submission 187987) | Forest soil microbial communities from Thunder Bay, Ontario, Canada - Black Spruce, Ontario site 2_A8_Ref_O1 (SPAdes) (version 2) | ecosystem: Environmental > Terrestrial > Soil > Boreal...
GGATCGTGACAGCATGCGTAGGCGCGGTCCTATGGGAGCGCACGGCCCCGCCCGAAACGGTCATCGAGTCACAGACAGCCGAAGTCAGCGCCTAGCACCAAGCCGGTGTTGCCCGACCGGTCCCGGGCCGCGCGCCCGGATCCAGTGCGGTAGGCGAGCCAACGGTGACGTACGACCTCACAGCAGGGAGGGGGCCATCCCAACCGATGAACTGCGCGTTTAAAAGTCCCAGTCCTCATCCTCGGTATTGACGGCCTTGCCGATCACGTACGACGACCCGGAACCGGAGAAGAAGTCATGGTTCTCGTCGGCATTGGGCGACAACGCGGACAGGATCGCCGGGTTCACGTCGGTCTCGTCACGCGGGAACAGCGCCTCGTAGCCGAGGTTCATCAACGCCTTGTTTGCGTTGTAGCGCAAGAACTTCTTGACGTCCTCGGTCAGCCCGACCTGGTCATATAGATCCTGCGTGTACTCCACCTCGTTGTCGTAGAGCTCGAAGAGCAGCTCGTAGGTGTAGTCCTTCAGTTCGGCGCGCTTGACGTCGTCGACGAGTGCCAGGCCGCGCTGGAATTTGTAGCCGATGTAGTAGCCGTGCACGGCTTCGTCGCGGATGATCAGCCGGATCAGATCGGCGGTGTTGGTCAGCTTGGCCCGGCTCGACCAGTACATCGGCAGATAGAACCCGGAGTAGAAGAGGAAGCTTTCCAGCAGTGTGGAGGCCACCTTGCGCTTGAGCGGTTCGTCGCCCTTGTAGTACTGCATCACGATCTCGGCCTTGCGCTGCAGGTTGGGGTTCTCCTCCGACCAGCGGAAGGCGTCATCGATCTCGACGGTCGAGCACAGCGTGGAGAAGATCGAGCTGTAGCTCTTGGCGTGCACCGACTCCATGAACGCGATGTTGGTGTAGACGGCTTCCTCGTGCGGTGTGAGCGCATCGGGAATCAGGCTGACCGCCCCGACCGTGCCCTGGATGGTGTCCAGCAGCGTCAGTCCGGTGAACACGCGCATCGTCAGTTGCTTCTCGTTGGCGGTCAGCGTTCCCCACGACGGGAGGTCGTTGGACACCGGCACCTTCTCGGGTAGCCAGAAATTTCCCGTCAGCCGGTCCCAGACCTCGGCATCCTTGTCGTCTTGCAGCCGGTTCCAGTTGATCGCCGAGACACGGTCAATCAGCTTTATTCTTTCGGTCACCAGAACCCCACTTCACCAGCTGGTTTGCCTGCGGTACTCACCGTTCAAACACTACCCCTGGGGTCCGACAAGCCGGCGCAATACCAGAGGTTGTGTTGGCGTGTCGCGAAGCCAAACGCCCGCGATGCCCGCGCAGGTTGCGTCAGTCCAGTCCAAAGTGCCGCAGGGTGTGGGTGAGGCCGTCTTCGCAGCCGCCGAATGTGGCTGGTGATGATCCCCTCGTCGAGGTCGCGCGACCGGATGATGGCGGCTTCACGGACCATCCTGAAATCAAATGGGAACGCGTCCACGGCTTTACGCACCGACGCAGTGATGGGTTCGCCGGTGCGCGCGCAGCGCCAACGCGCGAGCGAACCACTAGCAAATGTCACTATTGACGCAAATATGTCAGCTATGACATTGTGCGCTCAATCGAAGGATCACCTCCGGAGGAAGGTCAGCATGTCGGACTATGACGCGATCGTCATCGGGGCGGGCCACAACGGTTTGGTCGCCGCGAATGTGCTGGCGAAGGGCGGCGCGAAAGTGCTTGTCCTGGAACGAGCGCACTTCCTCGGTGGGATGGCCGCGACCCGGGAGCTCTTCGATGGATACAAGCACAGCGTCGGTGCATGGGCGGTGCTGATCTGGCGCCAGGAGATGACCGAACGCTTGGAGCTGACCAAGTGGGGCTTCGAGTTGATGAATCAGTGGACGTCAACCTGCACGTTCGGCGATGCCGAGGACACCCCGTTCGTGATGTACAACGACCTCGAACGCATGGCGCGCCACCTCCTCGACGATCACGGCGCCGACACGGCAGCAGCCCTCGGCGGGTTGTTCGCTCACATCGGCAGGTTCGCGCCTTATTTCGTCGACTCGGCGTTCGGTCCGCCGCTGGACATCATCGAGGTGATCGCCGCGCAGCCCACCCCTGCGGACCGCCACGATTTCGCCCAGATGTGGTACGGCAGCACCATGGACACGGTCCGCCGATTCCTGGCGCCCGACCAAGGCCGCTGTATCCAGGGCTCGCTGGCAGCGATGTCCATTGATGCTTTCGACGGCGGCCCATGGACACCGGGCTCGAACGCGTCGACGCTCTACCACTACCTGATCGGCGGCGGCAACGTCGAATACATCATGCCGCGCGGCGGCATCGGCTCACTGAGCACAGCCCTGTGCCGTCGCGCAGAATCACTCGGCGCCGAGGTGAGAATCAAGCACCACGTCAAGCAAATCCTGGTCACCGATGGACGCGCCACCGGTGTCGAACTACGCGACGGCACAACGATCTCCGCCGACGCCGTGCTCTCGTCGCTCGATCCGTACACCACATTCGTGAATCTGGCCGGCGTGCAGAACTTTCCGGCCGACTACATCCGCAAGATCAAGGAAATCAACTTCAACCTCGGATACATCCAGGCCCATCTGACCATTGACGAAGCCCCCCAATGGATCGAGAGGCTGCAGCCTTACATGCAAGACCAGGGGCAGTGGTGTCCCACAGTCGCCTACGCGCCGTCAGCGGAATACATCAGCGACGCGTGGGAGCAATACCGGAAAGGGCAGCTTCCCGACGCCCCACCCACCTATCTGTACGTGCCCAGCATGGTCGACTCCTCGTTGGCGCCGGAAGGCAAGCACAGCGCCACCATCTTCACCCCGTACTTCCCGACCGGCTTGGACGCGGATGAAAACCGAAGCTGGAAAGAGCAATACGCCGACACCTGCGTGAGGATCTTCGACACATTCGCGCCCGGGTTCGCCGACTCCGTCACCAACCGCGTCGTGTTCTCCAACCGCTACTTCGGCAGCACCTTCAGCGCACACGCCGGTGACTACTCACACGGCCTGCTGCAACCCAACCAACTGTGGAGCGGCCGCGTCGTCGAGGGAGCCGATAAATTCGCCACACCCGTCGACGGGCTTTACCTCTGTGGCCAATGCACCCACCCAGGTCCCGGAGTGACCGGCATCCCCGGGTGGAACGGCGCCGAAGCGGCGCTCAAACATCTCAATGCGCGCGTCTCGTAACGGCGTATGCATAACCCAACGCGCGATGTACCATTTGGTACATGTTTAACGAAGACAGCGTCGAGATCGACGCGCTGCCACAGCTCGTATGGGACGTCTTCAGCGATGTCGAACGCTGGCCTGAGTGGACTGCCTCGGTGACTTCGCTGGTCGGGCTCGACGGGCCCGTCCTCGCCGTCGGCAAACGGTTCGCGATCAAGCAACCCCGCATGTCGAAGCTGATCTGGAAGGTCACCGAGATCGACCCGGGCTCGTCCTGGACGTGGGTGCAACACTCTCCCGGCGTGCTGGTTTGCGCTCGCCACGATGTCATCGCCCAACCCGGCGGCCGCACCCTGGTGCGCCAGCAACTCGACCAGCGCGGTGTAATCGGCGCGCTTGTCGGGCGGCTGATGGTCAAGAAGACCCGGCGCTTCCTCGAACTGGAGGCCCAAGGCCTGAAGTCCCGGGCTGAGGAGCTGAGCCGCGCCAGTGGTCCGAACGCCTGACTTGGAACGGCGCAGACAGTTGCTCCATGCACTCGTCGAGGAGTTCGCCGCACGCGGAGTCGGCGACCGCTCACTACGCGAGCTGGCCGGCGCGGTTGGCACCAGCCATCGGATGCTGCTGCACCACTTCGGGTCTAGAGAGGACTTGCTCGTGGCGATCGTCGAGGAGGTCGAGCGCCGCCAGATGGCCCTCCTCCCCGATTTGCCCACGACTCCAGCCGAAAGCTTTGCCGCCATGTGGGCCGACGTTCGTCGCCCCGAACTACGCCAGCTGGAACGCCTCTTCTTCGAGTGCTACGCCCGCGCCGCCCAAGGTGAGAAGCCGTTCGCCCACATGGTCCCCGACGCGGTCAACGGCTGGCTGACCGAAGTCGAGGCCACCGCCGACGGACCAATCGACCATGCGATGACGAGGCTCGGGCTGGCCGTCATCCGTGGCCTACTGCTGGATCTCGTGGCCACCAACGACGATGCCGGCGTCGACGCGGCCGCGAATGCGTTCGCAAATCTTCTCAACCGCTGAACTCGACAACCGCTGGCCGTTGCCCGCTGGGTTTATCGTGGGCGCTGTGACCCAGATCGCCGATTGCGCCGAGTCCTCACCGTGGTCGCCCCGGGAGGCCGAGTTGCTTGCGGTGACATTGCGACTGCTGCAACAACACGGCTATGACGGGTTGACCGTGGACGCCGTGGCGGCCAGTGCGCACGCAAGTAAGGCCACGGTCTACCGGCGTTGGCCCACGAAAGCCGAGTTGGTGTCGGCGGCTTTCATCGAGGGCATCCGCCAGGTTGCGGTCCCGCCCGATACCGGCACACTGCGGGGCGATCTGCTGCACTTGGGCGAGGTGATCAGTCAGCAGGGCCAGCAGCACGCCAGCACGATCCGCGCCGTGCTTGTCGAGGTGTCGCGTCACCCCGTGCTCAGCGAAGCCCTGCAACACCAATTCCTCGACCAGCGGAAAGCCCTGATCCTGCACGTCCTGCAGCAGGCCGTCGAACGCGGCGAGATCGACGAGGCCGCATTCAGCGAAGAATTGTGGGACCTGCTGCCCGGCTACCTCATCTTCCGGTCCATCATCCCCAGTCGCCCGCCTACGCAGCACACCGTGCAAGCCCTGGTCGACGAGGTCCTCATCCCCAGCCTCACCCGACCCACCAAGTAAGCGGCTTCCCCGTGGTATTTCTCGGCAAACCGACACTGTGTACGCCATCGTCTCTTGTACTGTACGGTTCGGTACCGTACCGTTCTCTCGTAGTTGACGATCCCGCTCGAAGCGCAGGAGAATCACCTCGCCCAAGCGATCACGCTAGCGGTTACCGAAAGGCCAGCGGGTGAAAAGGCTTTCAATCACCACCCTGGCCAAACGAAGGTGGATGCTGCTGGTCGCCGCGGTGGTGGTCGCGGTCGCGGGGTTCGGCGTCTATCGGCTACACGGCATCTTCGGTTCGCACAACAACACGTCCGCTGCGAGCGGCTTCTCGAATGACATCGTCTCTTTCGACCAGAAACACATAACCCTCGAGGTCTTCGGCGAACCCGGGACGGTGGCAACCATCAACTACTTGGACATCAATGTTCAACCGCAGCAAGTCGTCAACGCGAGCTTGCCATGGTCGGTGACCATGGTCACGACACAGCCCGGGGCCTTCACGAACCTTGTGGCGCAGGGCAATAGCGGTTCCCTTGGCTGCCGCATCACCGTGGACGGCGAGGTCAAAGACGAAAGGACCGTCAACGAAGTGAACGCCTACACCTACTGCATTGTGAAGTCCGCATGAGTGAGGATCACGTCCGGCGTCCCTTTGTGCCGCACACGATCCGCCGGCTTGCCGTGCCGATCCTGCTCCTCTGGGTGGGCCTGGCCGCCGTCACCAATATCGCCGTACCGCAATTGGAGGAGGTCGGCAAAGAGCACAACGTTGCCCTTAGCTCCCCGGATGCGCCGTCGCTGCAAGCGACAAAACACACCGGGCGGGTGTTTCACGAGTTCGATTCTGACAGTGCGGCGATGGTTGTCCTCGAAGGTAATGCGCCGCTGGGCGCCGACGCCCACCACTTTTACAACACACTGATCGGCAAACTCCGGCAAGACACCAAGCATGTTCAGCATGTCCAGGATTTCTGGGGGGATCCGCTGACGGCGGCGGGCTCACAAAGCACCGACAACAAGGCCGCATTGGTTCAGGTGTATCTCGCTGGTGATCAGGGCGAGGCGTCGTCCCTCGAGTCCGTCGACGCTGTCCGCGACATCGTGGCAGGCACGCCACCACCCAAAGGGCTCAAGGCCTATGTCAGCGGTGCGGCGCCGCTGGTCGCCGATCAGTTTGAAGTGGGCAGCAAAGGTTCTAAGAAAGTCACCGCGCTGACTGTGCTGGTGATCGCGATGATGTTGCTTGTTGTCTACCGATCTGTGGTCACTATGATCCTCGTGCTGGGCACCGTCCTTATTGAGTTGGCCGCGGCCAGGGGCCTGGTCGCCGTTCTCGGCAACTACGGGATCATCGGCCTGTCGACGTACGCGACTAATCTGCTCACGCTATTGGTCATCGCGGCCGGTACGGACTACGCGATATTCTTCCTCGGCCGTTATCACGAGGGCCGGCATCGCGGCGAGGATCGGGAAACATCCTTCTACAGCATGTTTGAGGGCACCGCCCATGTGGTTTTGGGTTCCGGCCTGACCGTAGCCGGCGCAGTGTTTTGTCTGAGCTTTACCCGGCTGCCGTATTTCCAGACCCTGGGCATTCCTGCCGCAATAGGCATCCTTGTCTCGCTTGCGGCCGCGCTTACCCTGGCCCCGGCGGTGCTGACTCTGGGCACCCACTTCGGGCTTTTGGAACCCAAACGCGAAATGCAGACTCGGGGATGGCGGCGTATCGGCACGGCAGTCGTCCGCTGGCCCGCACCCATTCTTGCGGTGACGTGCGCGCTGGCCCTCGTCGGTCTGCTCACGCTGCCGGGATATAAGACCAGCTACGACATACGCCCCTACCTACCCACCACGGCCCCGGCCAACATCGGCTATGCGGCTGCCGAGCGGCATTTTTCGGAGGCTCGGCTCGAACCCGAGCTGCTGATGATCGAAACTGATCACGATATGCGTAATCCGGCCAGTATGCTGATCCTGGAGAGGGTGGCAAAAGCTATTTTCCACGTTCCCGGCATCGCCCAAGTGCAGGCGATGACCAGGCCGTTGGGAACCCCGATCGAGCACACCTCGATTCCGTTTCAGATCAGCGCGCAAAGCACCGGCCAGATCGAGAACCTGCCTTACCAGAAAGACCGCGCACAGGACTTACTGAAGCAGGCCGCCGTGATCGCAAACACGATTGTCATTTTGAAGCAGCAATATGCCCTCCAGCAGCAGCTCGCCGCAGATACGCATAGCGAGGCCCAAAGCTTTCACGAAACGATCGGCACAATCATTAATTTAAGAGACAAAATCGCTAACTTCGATGACTTCTTCAGACCTCTTCGTAGCTACTTCTACTGGGAACCGCACTGCTACGACATCCCGGCCTGCTTCGCGCTGAGGAACATCTTTGACGCTATCGATAGTATCGACAACCTCGCCGAGCAGTTCGGAAACCTGACGGCGACCCTGGATAAACTGGATGCGCTCCAGCCGAAACTGGTAGGGCTGATCCCGCCCCAGATCTCCAACCAGGAGATCAATCAGGAACTGACGCAGTCAAACTACGCCACGAACTTTGGGATCAACGCCCAGACACAGGCCAGCACCGACACCGCGACCGCCCTGGGCCAAGCTTTTGATGCCGCCAAAAACGATGACTCTTTCTACTTGCCCCCGGAGGCATTCAGCAATCCCGAATTCATTCGCGGCCTGAAACTATTCCTGTCCCCCGACGGCAAGGCAGCCCGCATGATCATCTTCCATGAAGGTGACCCCGCCACGCCCGAAGGAATTTCGCACATCGACCCGATCAAGAAAGCAGCACACGAGGCCATCAAGGGCACTCCAATGGCAGACGCCAATATCTACCTCGGCGGAACCGCCGCGACCTACAAAGACATCCAAGACATGGCCAAATACGATCTCCTGATCGCGGCCGTAGCCGGGTTCAGCCTGATTTTGCTTATTATGATGTTCATCACCAGAAGCCTGGTTGCCGCGATCGTCATTGTCGGGACGGTCGCTCTTTCTTTAGGCGCTTCTTTCGGGCTTTCTGTGCTGATCTGGCAAGATCTTCTCGGCACCCAACTCTATTGGATTGTGCTGGCGCTAACCGTCATCCTGCTCCTCGCAGTGGGATCCGACTATAATTTGCTTCTGATCTCACGGTTCAAGGAAGAAACCGGCGCCGGATTAAAAACCGGTGTGATCCGGTCGATGGCCAGCACCGGCGCCATCGTGACCGCCGCCGGCCTGGTCTTCGCCGCCACGATGGCCTCGTTCATATTCGGCGATCTGCTGGTCCTCGGTCAGATCGGAACCACCATCGCCATCGGCCTGCTGTTCGACACGCTGATCGTGCGCTCATTCATGACACCATCCGTTGCAACGCTTCTCGGCCGCTGGTTCTGGTGGCCGCAACGCGTGCGACCCCGCCCCGCAAGCACCATGCTTCGCGACGTCGGACCACGTCCCGCGGTTCGTCAATTGCTGCTATGGAGCGACGAGGATCACAAGGTCCTACACGGGTAAGGTCGCGCGGTTGGCGGGTGAGCCGAGACCAACGCGACCGAAACCTTGTGCCGAGGCCCGAGACAACTTTGGCGTGGAAGTTGTCCCCTCCACTGGTCGCCTCCCGTCGAGGCGGCTACAAACAGATCCGCATCTACCCGGAAATGGCCAGCGGCCCAATACCCACCTTGTTGTTGCCGGTGAGCCCGATGCCGACAAGGTTGCTGCCGGTGTTGCCGATGCCGGTGTCGAAGCTGCCGAAGTTAAAAAGGCCGTCGTTGTTGTTGCCGGTGTTGCCAATGCCGAAGTTGAGGGTGCCTGTGTTACCAATGCCGAAGTTGAGGGTGTCGTTGTTGGGGCTGAGGTTGCCAATCCCGAAGTTCAGGGTGCCGGTGTTACCAATGCCGAAGTTGAGGGTGCCGGTGTTGAACAAGCCGAAGTTTCCGCTGCCGATGTTGCCAAATCCGAAGTTCTGTAGGTTCTGCACCGCCTGCGCCGGCGCCGTCAACTGTGCAGCCGCCGCTGACGCTCCACCGTGATAGCCCACCATCGCCGACACATCCTGAGCCCACATTTCCTCGTACTGGCTTTCGGTTGCCGCGATCGCGGGCGCGTTCTGCCCGAACAGATTCGACATCACCAACGACACCAAGTCAGAACGATTGGCCGCCACCGCGGCGGGGTGCACCGTGGCCACCAGCGCCGACTCAAACGCACTGGCCACCGATTGGGCCTGCGCAGCGGCCCCCGACGACTGGGCTGCGGCCGTACTCAACCAGCCCGCATACGGCACCGCCGCAGCGACCATCGCCTGAGACGCCGGACCCTGCCATGCCTGAGCGGCCAACCCTGAGGTCACCGACGAAAACGACTCCGCCGCCGAATCCAGCTCAGAGGCCAACCCATCCCAGGCGACCGCGGCGGCCAGCAGCGGACCCGAACCCGCGCCGGAAAACATCAGCGCCGAATTGATTTCTGGTGGCAACACCGAAAAATTCATCATCCTCTGCCTTCCTAGCCGGGCCTTCTCGGCCTACGCGCTGGTCCCCCCGCGACAGGATTAGGTGACTGTATGACGAGTTCGGGGAAACAGGTAGGCACTTCGCGCAGAATTGTCAGCAAACTGACAGAAATTTGGGGTGGCGCGTCGCCCGGAGTGTTGCCCGCTCAGGGTGGAGGCGACTGGGCCGTGCACAGCCACAGCAGAAAGCCGAACCACTACCCCTGGCAATTAATCTCTGACGTCGTCGGCCAGCGCCCGGTACACCGTCGCACCACTGACCCCCAACGTGGCCGCAATGGTGGCGGCCGATTCACCGCTGGCATACATCCGCTGCGCAAGAGCAGCTTTCGACTCATCCAGCGCCTTGCGCCTGCCACGTCAATTGACTTTGGCTGCTGACGCTGCCGTGTCACTCCTCGCGCTGGTAGGTCCGCGATGTGTACGGAGTAGCCCGGAGAACTGGTACTCCGCGGGCTTGATCGAGCGGGTCGCCATCCAGTACTGCCAGGTGTAGCCGCCCCAGAGCACCGTGTTCCTGCCGTGCTCGTCGAGATACCAGCTGCTGCAGCCGCCGGTGTTCCACACCGAGTCGGCCAGCTTGAGCTGCAGCTCGTCGTTGAAAGCGTCCTGGGCGGCACGCGTCGGCGCGAGAGCCTGCGCGCCCAACTTGTCGCAGGTCTTGATTGCGTCGGCCACGTAGCGGATCTGCGATTCGATCATGAACACCACCGAGTTGTGCCCCAGCCCGGTGTTGGGTCCCAGCAGGAAGAACAGGTTGGGCACATCGGCGACGGTGATCCCGCGGTGAGCACCGATGCCTTCGCGGTTCCAGCGGTCAACCAGGTCCTCGCCATTGCGTCCCTTGATCTGGACGTATGTGTAGGAGTCGGTGACGTGGAAGCCGGTCCCGTAGACGATCACATCCACTTTTCTCAAGACCTCATGGCCTGTGCCGTCGGCGGTGACGATCCCGTTTGGCGTGATGCGGCTGATCGGGTCGGTGACCAGCTCGGTCTTCGGGTCCGCGACTGCGCGGTAATACGTGGAGGAGTTCAGGATTCGCTTGCAGCCGATCCGGTAGTGCGGGGTCAGCTTGCGACGCAGTTCGCGATCTTTCACCGAGCGGCGAATGTTCCACTTGGCGTAGGCCTCGATGAACTTCAGCGTGTTCGGCCGCTTGGTCATGCCGAAGGCGAGTGCCTCCTGGGCCCAGTAGATCCCGAGGCGCACCAGCGCACGTAGCCCTGGGATGTTCTCCATAGCCCGACGCAGCGCCACCGGGAGCTCGGGGTTGCTGCGCGGCACCACCCAAGGCGGGGTGCGTTGGTAGAGTTGAAGTTCGGCGACCTGCCCGACGATTTCGGGCACGATCTGGATCGCGCTGGCGCCGGTCCCGATGATCGCGACGCGCTTGCCGGTCAGGTCGACGCTGTGGTCCCACTGAGCGGAATGGAAAGCGGGGCCCCGGAATTCGTCACGACCCTCGATATCAGGGACGGACGGGATGTGCAATGCGCCCGCTCCCGAGATCAGGAACTGTGCGATGTATTCGTGCCCGTCGGTTGTGAACACGTGCCACCGGTATTCGTCGTCGTCCCAGTACCCGCGATCGACGAGGGAGTTGAACACGATGTGGCGGCGCAGGCCGTACTTCTCGGTGACGCCTTTGAGATAGTCCCAGATCTCGGGCTGGTAAGAGAACGGGTTCTTCCAGTCCGGTTTGGGCTCGAACGAGAATGAGTAGAGATGGGACGGGATGTCGCAAGCGCAGCCGGGGTAGCTGTTGTCCCGCCACGTGCCGCCGACGTCGCCGGCCTTCTCCAGGATGACGAAGTCCACACCCTTCTGCTGCAGCGCGATGGCCATACCCAGGCCGGAGAACCCGGTCCCGATGATGACGGCGCGGGTGTGCACCGGTGGCTTCTGGCCCTCGGGTGCCGGCTCCGCTTGAGTCTCCGCGTCGCTCACAGCGGGGTTAGCTTCAGTCATGTTGGAACTCATCTTGGATCGGTCTTCCTATCGGGGCCTACGAACAGCTGCGTCACCTCGCGCGTCAGCCGGCACTTATTTTCCCACCCATAGCCAGCCAACACGAATACCCAGTACCCAGGGTATCGGATACAAGGAGTGTTATCGATGGCCGTGGCGATGTCAACGTCGCTGTTGCTCAGCTCGCGGCGGGGTTGCTTGGCAGTACGTTGTGGATCGGCTGGTCAGGATCCATCGCGATGCCGAGCGTCTCGGCTGTGCCGACGACGACCGCCATCGTAATGGTCGTCAGGTGGGCGACGAATCGCTCACGCGGCATGCGTCGCAGGCTGTCGGGTTCAGGACCCAACCACCACTCGGTGGCCGACGCAGCGGATCCAAAGGCGGCGAATGCGGCAAGTTCGATCGCCGCATGGTCCAGCTCCATCTCCCGTAGCTCGTGGTCGAACATGTCGGCCATGGCCAACGTGATCTCGCGCCCTTCGTTGAGAGTCCGCACGGTCGACTCGGAGGTAGCCGCGGAACGGGCCTGAATGAAGACCCGCAGCACGTTGGGGTGCTTATCGACGAGCTCGACGTACTCCTCGACACTGCGCCGGATGACCTCGCGGGCCGAGTCGGTCTTCAAGTCGATGGACGGGAAGATCGCCGCCCACAGCATGTCGCGCAGACGTTCCCCGATCGCCTGGAAGAGATCAGACTTATCATGGAAATGCCGGTATATCTTGGGCTTGGCGGTGCCGGCCTCTTCGGCGATTTCCCGCACACTCAGCTCGGGCCCCAGGCGGTCGATGGCGCGAAACGCCGCCTCGACTATTTCGCCGCGCACCTTCTTGCGGTGTTCGCGCCAACGCTCGCTGCGCGCGTCAACCTTGACCCCGGGCTTCACGCTGGGGTGGGGTCGGGGAATTCTCACCACGTTAAGCACCTTACCCCTTTGCGCCCGCTGACCTGGGGAGACTCCTCGCCCAATGCGGGTTTAGAGCATGCAGGACACGCAGCCCTCGACCTCGGTGCCTTCCAGCGCCATCTGCCGCAGCCTGATGTAGTACAGCGTCTTGATTCCCTTACGCCAGGCATAGATCTGCGCCTTGTTGACGTCGCGGGTGGTGGCGGTGTCTTTGAAGAACAACGTCAGCGAAAGCCCTTGGTCCACATGCTGGGTGGCCGCGGCGTAAGTGTCGATGATCTTCTCGTAACCGATCTCGTAGGCGTCCTGGTAGTACTCCAGGTTTTCGTTGGTCATGTAGGGCGCCGGGTAGTAGACCCTCCCGATCTTGCCTTCCTTGCGGATCTCGACCTTCGACACGATGGGGTGGATCGACGACGTCGAATGGTTGATGTAGGAGATCGACCCGGTCGGCGGCACCGCCTGCAGGTTCTGGTTGTAGATGCCGTGCGCTTGCACTGACTCCTTGAGCCGTCGCCAGTCGTCCTGGTTCGGGATGCGAATCTCTGCATCGGCGAAAAGCTGACGCACTTTGTCGGTCGTCGGCTCCCAGGGCTGCTCGGTGTACTTGTCGAAGAACTCCCCCGATGCGTACTTGGACCGCTCGAAACCTTTGAAATGGGTTCCGCGTTCGATCGCGATGCGGTTTGAGGACCGCAATGCGTGATAAAGCACCGTATAGAAGTAGATGTTGGTGAAATCGATGCCTTCTTCGGAACCGTAGAAGACGCCCTCACGCGCCAGGTAGCCGTGCAGGTTCATCTGCCCAAGCCCGATCGCGTGAGAGTCGTTGTTGCCCTGCTCGATCGAGGGCACTGAGGTGATGTGCGTCTGGTCACTTACCGCGCTCAGCGCACGGATCGACACCTCAATCGTCTGGGCGAAGTCCGGCGAGTCCATCGTCTTGGCGATGTTCAGCGATCCCAGGTTGCACGAAATGTCTTTGCCCACTTTGGCGTACGACAAGTCGTCGTTGAACAACGACGGCGTGGACACCTGCAGGATCTCCGAGCACAGGTTCGAGTGGGTGATCTTGCCCTCGATGGGGTTAGCCCGGTTCACCGTGTCCTCGTACATGATGTACGGGTAGCCGGACTCGAACTGCAACTCGGCCAGCGTCTGGAAGAACTCCCGCGCCTTGATCTTGGTCTTGCGGATGCGCGCGTCGTCGACCATTTCGTAGTACTTCTCGGTTATCGAGACGTCGGCGAACGCCACACCGTAAACGCGTTCGACATCGTAGGGCGAGAACAGATACATGTCCTCGTTCTTCTTGGCCAATTCGAAGGTGATGTCGGGAATCACCACGCCCAGGCTCAGCGTCTTGATCCGGATCTTCTCGTCGGCGTTCTCCCGCTTGGTGTCCAGGAAGCGGTAGATGTCGGGGTGATGGGCGTTCAGGTACACCGCGCCGGCGCCTTGGCGCGCACCCAGCTGATTGGCGTAAGAGAAGGAATCTTCGAGCAGCTTCATGATCGGGATGACACCGGAAGACTGGTTCTCGATGTTCTTGATGGGTGCCCCGTGTTCGCGGATGTTGCTCAGCAGCAACGCAACTCCCCCGCCGCGCTTGGACAGCTGCAGAGCGGAGTTGATCGATCGCCCGATCGATTCCATGTTGTCTTCGATGCGCAGCAAAAAGCAGCTCACCGGTTCGCCGCGCTGTTTCTTGCCCGAGTTCAAAAAAGTCGGGGTGGCCGGCTGGAACCGGCCGTCGATGATCTCGTCCACGAGCTTTTCAGCCAGTCCGGTGTCGCCGGCCGCCAGGGTGAGCGCGACCATGCAGACCCGGTCTTCGAAACGCTCCAGGTAGCGCTTTCCGTCGAACGTCTTCAGCGTGTAGGAGGTGTAGTACTTGAACGCGCCCAGAAACGTCGGGAACCGGAACTTCTTGGCATAGGCACGGTCCAGCAGCGTCTTGACGAAGTTGCGCGGGTACTGGTCGAGGACCTCACGCTCGTAGTAGTTCTCGCGGATGAGGTAGTCGAGCTTCTCGTCCTGATTGTGGAAGAAGACCGTGTTCTGGTTGACGTGCTCCAGGAAGTACTGGCGCGCGGCCAGCACGTCCTTCTCGAACTGAATCTTGCCGTCCGCGTCGTACAGATTCAGCATCGCGTTCAGCGCGTGGTAGTCCGTTTCGTCGGGCAGCACATGCGCGCCGGCGTTTACAGGCTCTGCAGTGACGGTTGGTGGCACGTCTGTTCCTTCCAGAAATCGGCGAGCCCCGCACGGACGGCATCCACGTCGTCCGGGGTACCCATCAGTTCGAAGCGGTAAAGATATGGAACGTCGCACTTGCGGGACACCACATTGCCCGCATAGGCGAATTCGGCGCCGAAGTTGTTATTGCCCGCGGCGATGACGCCCCGGATCAACCTCCGGTTGTGCTCGTTGTTCAAAAAGGCGATGACCTGCTTTGGCACATAGCCGCCGGCATCGGGGTCGGGACCGTTGGCGTGTCCGCCGCCGTAGGTGGGCAATACCAGCACGTATGGCTCGTCGACCTCGATACGGCCATGCAGCGGTATCCGCGTGGCGGGAACACCCAGCTTCTGGACGAAGCGGTGGGTGTTCTCAGACACGCTGGAGAAATAGACCAGGTTGCGCGACTGCACCGCAACCTCCTTACCTATGCCTTGCCTCGCTACGCGCTCAGCGCAGCGCCGGCGAGTGCCTTGATGCGATCCGGCCGGAAGCCCGACCAGTGGTCGCTCCCTGCCACCACCACGGGAGCCTGTAGGTAGCCCAGCGCCATCACGTAGTCGCGCGCCTCTGAATCCAGGGTGATGTCGACCTTGTCGTAGGTAATGCCCTGGTTGTCCAGTGCCTTGTAGGTGGCGCTGCACTGCACGCATGCGGGCTTGGTGTACACGGTGATGGTCATCAGTGCCGCTCCTTTGCGGAAGTCGGGAAACTTATTACGAACTGGCAACTACTTGGGTACTACGTCTTCGCTATGTTCAGCGGTCCGTCAAGCCCCCAGATTCCCGTAGTGCGACCGTCGGAGTCGAAAACCTGGCTTCGACATCTTCAAGCCGATTCCGGGAGGTCCACCAGGCCCGGCTGGCTTGGTGATCCTGGGTTCTGCCGGTGCTCGAACACTACACCTAGTGGCCGACAAGATCTCTAGGTACAAGATGTTCTGAATAACATTTCTGGAATTCCCTGGTCGTAAGGCCTGTCGTGGACACCGGCCCGGCGTGTCGCAGGTCACAAACGCCACCGGAAGCGCCCATAGGCACCGGTATATCACCGACCACCGACACCGCCGGTGTGATCACCGCGCCTACCCGCCGCTAGCAAAGCCGCCGGCGAGGGCCGGCGGCTTTGGCTATTTACTTCTCACAACGCTGCTGGTCGCCGGCCAGCGGCTGATCGGGACCGCCGGATTCAGTTCACCTCGGCGGCCAGCTTGCCGACGATGTCACGCACATTCGCCGAGAGCTCGTCGTGTTCGGCGGGATCCTTGCCGTCCAGGGTTTTGAACGGCACCGAAAGCTTGAGCGCCTCGACCACGCGCGCGCCGGCAATGCCGAATGATTTGCGGGTGTCGTCGTGCGCCCACACGCCGCCGTACTGGCCGAAGGACCCGCCGATAACGGCCAAGGGCTTGTCCTTCAGCGCGCCGTCGCCGAACGGGCGAGACAGCCAGTCGATCGCGTTTTTGATGACCGCGGGATAGCTGCCGTTGTACTCCGGGGTGACCACCAAAGCGGCATCCGCGTCGGCCGCGGCGGCGCGCAGCGCCTCCACTGGGGCGGGCGCATGCTGGACACCCGCAGCGACTGCGGGGTCGATCTCATCGTTGTAGAACGGCAACTCCCCCAGCCCCTCGAAGACCGTGACTGTGACGTCGTCGGGAGCGAGGGCTGCGGCCAGCTCGGCGATCTGGCGGTTGATCGAAGCGGCGCGCAAGCTTCCCACTAGCGCCAAGACTTTGATGGTGTTCGACACGTCCCGTTCCTTTCGCTTGTTGACCTATATCCTTGCACGACAGAACCGGACTATAGTCCACTTTATTCCGACCAGGCTAAAGTGCAAGGGTGAGCGGTGTCGAGCGGTTAGGCGAGTTGCCTCTGTTCGCTCCCCAGGTGTCTCCACAAGAGCGAGGTGACGCGGCCCGCAATCGCGCCCTCTTATTGGAGGCGGCCCGCACCCTCGTCGCTAAACGCGGCGCGGACGCCGTCACCATGGACGACATCGCCGCAGCCGCCGGCGTCGGCAAAGGCACGCTGTTCCGCCGGTTCGGCAGCCGGGCCGGACTGATGATGGTGCTGCTCGACGAGGATGAACGGGCCAATCAGCAGGCATTTTTGTTTGGTCCCGCGCCACTGGGGCCCGATGCGCCACCGATCGATCGGCTGGTGGCGTTCGGCCGGCAGCGGATCTGTTTCGTCCATGCCCACCACGCGCTTCTGTCGGCGGCCAACCGCGATCCACAGGACCGTTACAACGCACCGGCCATGGTGCAACGCACACACGTACGGGTACTACTGCAGGCAGCCCAGACCACCGGCGATCTCGATGCCCAGACCGACGCCCTGCTGGCTCTGCTCGATGCCGACTACGTCGAGCATCAGCTCAACGACGGCGGCCACACCCTGCAAACGCTGGGCAATGCGTGGGAGAGCTTGGCGCGCAAGCTCTGCGGACGGTGATCAACCCGGATAATGCCGACATCGCGCTGGGTCCTGCACGTCGACCTCGACCAGTTTCTCGCATCAGTCGAGCTGCGGCGCCATCCCGAGCTGGCCGGACTGCCGGTCATCGTCGGCGGCAACGGCGATCCGACCGAAGCGCGCAAGGTCGTCACCTGCGCCTCGTATGAAGCCCGCGAGTTCGGCGTACACGCGGGCATGCCATTGCGAGCCGCCGCCCGCCGCTGCCCAGGCGCAACATTCTTGGCTTCCGATCCAGCGGCCTACGACGAGGCGTCCGATCAAGTGATGGGGTTATTGCGCGATCTGGGACACCCTGTCGAAGTGTGGGGCTGGGACGAGGCCTATCTCGGGTTGACGGGAGATGTGGCCGAAAATCCTGCCGACCCAGCCGAAGTTGCCGAACAGATCCGCATCATTGTCTTCTCGGAAACCGGGTTGTCGTGTTCGGTCGGCATCAGCGACAACAAACAGCGCGCCAAGGTCGCTACGGGCTTCGCGAAACCAGCCGGCATCTTTACGCTAACTGACGCGAACTGGATGACTCTGATGGCCGACCGCCCGGTTGACGCGCTGTGGGGGGTGGGGCCCAAGACGACGAAAAAGCTTGCAGCCCTGGGAATAATGACGGTCTGGGATCTCGCGCACAGCGAAGCCGAGCTGCTGACGTCGACATTCGGCCCGCGGACTGGCCTGTGGCTGCTGTTGCTCGCCAAGGGTGGCGGCGACACCGGCGTGGACGCCCAGCCATGGGTTCCGCGCTCCCGAAGCCACGTCGTCACCTTTCCGCACGACCTCACCGACCGGGCCGAAATGGATTTGGCAGTAACGGAATTGGCACGGCGAGCGACCGAAGAGGTCGTGGCGGCGGCGCGGATCGTCACCCGGGTGGCGGTGACCGTGCGCACCGCGACGTTTTACACGCGCACCAAGATCCGCAAGCTGCCGGCGCCGACCACCGATCCCGACGCCATCACCGCTGCCGCCCTGCGGGTCCTGGACCTGTTCGAGTTGGACCGGCCGGTCCGGTTACTCGGGGTGCGGCTAGAACTGGTGATGCCCAAGTAGGTTCAGCGTGGCACCGGGCTGGGCCGAAGTGCGCGCGTGAAGAAGACGTTGACCTGGCGCATCGCCACGCTGTAGGGCCACCAGGCCAGTCGTTTGAACGCATACAGTGCCCAGATGTCTGGCGACGTGTAGATGAGGTATTTGTTCTTTGCAACTCCGGCCAAGATCTTCTCGGCCGCCTTCTCCGGTGAAACGGCGTGACCGCTGAAGCGGTCCACCCAGCGACTGACCCTGGGATCCTCGCGGTCGACGCCGGCGATCTCGACCGTATCGACCAGTGGCGTCTTCACCGCGCCGGGCACCACGACCGACACGCCGATACGGTGCCGGGCCAGATCGAAGCGCAGCACCTCAGAAAGCCCGCGCAATCCATACTTGCTGGCGCTGTAGGCGGCGTGCCAGGGCAACGCAACCAGCCCGGCCGCCGAGGACACATTGACCAGACGCCCACCCCGGCCGGCCGCCACCATGGCCGGTACGAACGTCTCAATGACGTGGATCGGACCCATCAGGTTGATCGCGATCATTTTGGTCCACTGATCGTGGGTGAGCCGGTCGACGGTTCCCCACGCGGATACGCCGGCGATATTCATCACCACGTCCATGCTCGGATGGCCGGCATGGATGTCGGCCGCGAACGCGGCGACTTCGTGGTAGTCGGCAATATCCAGAGCCCGATGCTCGGGCACCTGCGCCCCCAGCGCGCGGGCGTCGGACACGGTCTGGGCCAAGCCCTGCGAATCGCGATCAGTCAGGTAGAGCTCGGCACCCTGCGCAGCCAGCCGCAATGCGGTGGCGCGGCCAATGCCGCTGGCCGCACCGGTGACAAAGCACCGCTTCGCTGCGAAATACCGCCCGGATGCCTTCTGCGCCATGGCCGTGACGATACCTGCGGTAACGGCTGGGCTTGATCAGGTCCGGACGCAGACGTGCGACCGGTTACCTGGCGCCGCCCCAGAGTGCGTTGAGCCACAACTGCTCGAGCACTCGCACGCGGCGATCCACGTCATCGTCGTGGCCGACAAGGAGGGGGTCACCGGTCAGCGTCAGGGCGGTGGCGCCCGCCAGGGTGCGGACCAGGGTCGGGATGTCGTCACTGATGGGATGCGCGGTCCTGGCCCTGATCTCGGCGTCGACGACGGCGACGATCTGGCGCAGCACCACCTCAAACTGCCGATCGAGAATGTTGCGGATCTCAACATCGGTGTGGCGGGCGGCATTACAGGCCGTCATCACCGGGTCGTTCTTCGCATAGACCGCGGCGGCGCTGCCGACCATCCGCTTGGCGAACTCCTCCGGCGACTCGCCGGGCTGACGGGGGGCGAAATACTGCGTGAGTTCTTCGAGTTCTTCTGCCGCCTCGGCCATGATCTGCGCGAGTACTGAGTACTTGGAGTCGAAATAGAAGTAGAAACCGGATCGAGCCACCCCGGCTCGGTTGCTGATGGTGCTGACCGAGAGCTCCGCGAACGGTCTCTCCTGCAATAGGCCACGCACCGCCTGCAAGATCGCTTGGCGGTGCCTGTCACCCCGCCGCCTTATCACCGGCGCGCTTTGCTCCGGGGTGGCGGGATAGCTATTCACCCCCCTGACCCTTGCACCACACGTCGGGAAAAGAAAACTTGACAGCCGTCAAGTTTCTCGCGAAGGATAATTAGCTGAGTGACGAGTGTCACCGTCCCGGGTCCGCGAAGCAGCGCAGAGGAGCCTCATGGTCGCCACCATCAGCACATCGCAATACCTGCTGGACCAGGCGCGGCGCCGCTTCACCCCGTCGATCAACAACTTTCCGGGTATGGGTCTGGTAGAACGCAGGCTGCTGAACACGCAATTCCCGGAGAGAAAGCTGGCGGACCCGCCACCAGGCAGCGAACTCAAGCCGGTCCTCGGTGACGCGGGGCTGCCAGTCCTCGGGCATCTCATCGAGATGTTGCGCGGCGGACCGGACTATCTGATGTTTCTCTACAAGAACAAGGGGTCGGTCGTATTCGGTGACTCGCCTGTCCTGCCGGGCGTCGCGGCGCTGGGCCCTGATGCCGCGCAGGTCATCTACTCCAACCGCAACAAGGACTACTCGCAGCAGGGCTGGGTACCGGTGATCGGCCCGTTCTTTCATCGCGGACTCATGCTGCTCGACTTCGAAGTGCACATGTTCCACCGGCGGATCATGCAGGAGGCGTTCGTCCGATCCCGGTTGGTCGGCTACGTCGAGCAGATGGACCAGGTGGTATCGCAGGTCATCGCCAACGACTGGGTCGCCAACGATGCGCGCTTCCTTCTTTATCCGGCAATGAAGGAGCTGACCCTCGACATCGCCTCAATGGTGTTCATGGGCCATGAGCCGGGCACCGACCACGAGCTGGTTACCAAGGTGAACAATGCGTTCACGACGACGACCCGCGCCGGCAACGCGGTCATCCGCACCAGCGTGCCGCCGTTCACCTGGTGGCGTGGCCTCAAGGCACGAGAACTGCTGGAAGAGTACTTCGCCGCCCGCGTCAAGGAGCGCCGCGGCAAGGACGGCAATGACCTGCTGACTGTGTTGTGTCAGACCGAAGACGAGGACGGCAACCGGTTCTCCGACGAAGACATCGTCAACCACATGATTTTCCTGATGATGGCCGCCCACGACACGTCGACGTCGACAAGCACGACAATGGCCTACAACCTGGCCGCCCACCCGGAGTGGCAGCAGCGCTGCCGCGACGAATCGGACCGCCTTGGCGATGGGCCACTCGACATCGAATCGCTGGAGAAGCTGGAGTCGCTCAACTTGGTGATGAACGAGTCGATCCGGTTGGTGACGCCCGTCCAATGGGCGATGCGGCAGACGGTGCGCGACACCGATCTGTTGGGCTACTACCTACCCAAGGGCACCAACGTCATCGCATATCCCGGGATGAATCATCGTCTGCCGGAACTCTGGACGGACCCACTGAAATTCGATCCGGACCGGTTCACCGAGCCGCGCAACGAGCACAAACGGCACCGCTACGCGTTCACGCCGTTCGGCGGCGGCGCGCACAAGTGCATCGGGATGGTGTTCGGCCAATTGGAGATCAAGACGATCCTGCACCGGCTGCTGCGCCGCTATCGGCTGGAACTCCCCCGGCCGGATTACCAGCCGCGCTGGGACTACGGTGGCATGCCAATACCGGTGGACGGTATGCCGATCGTGCTGCGCCCGCTCTGACGGCTTCTCCCGCGAGCAGACGCAGAATCGCATTTTGCGGGCTCTAGAAATGCGATTCTGCGTCTGCTCGGCGGAATCAGGCGCACAACCGGTTAGCGCACGCGATCAGCGCGCGCAACGCCGACTGCGCGGGATCTTCCGACCAGCCCATTGCCCACTCGGCGCGGATCCCATCACTGCCGCAGATGAAGGTGACGGTGTGTCCGCCTGATCGCAGCTGATGGAACCTCAATGTCTCCACCCCGAACCCGCGCTCGTGCAGCATCGCAGTCAGAGCCGCGATCGGCCCGCTGGCGGCAGCGGTCGAGGTGCTGATGCGGTCGCCGACGGCGATCATGGCGCGGAAGTTGCGGGCTTGCGGACCTAGCCGTCCGGCGGGACGCTCGGTGTCCGTACACGCCCAGTGCCCTAGTCGGAGCGGGCCGGCAGTGTGACCGTAGGTCGCGACGAAGCTCTCCCAGCACATCTGGTCGGCGACCTCCCGCAGACCGCGCGGCAAAGCGGCACCGAAGTGGTCGCAGAACCACGCGTTAGCGATGCAGTGGCCTGCTGAGTCAGCTGCGGAGTGCAGGTTCGTGGCGGAATTCGGGGAGACGAGCGGCCGCAGAGGCAGGAAAGGCATTGTGTCGGTCTTCTCTGATCAGCAGGAGCGACCGACGGCAGTAGCTTCCGACCCACAGCGGGGGGTCGGTCTGGATCAGACCCCGCTGCGGGTGCTGGCTACTACGGCATGCTTAAGAAGACGCACGAGCGCCGACATTAGACGCCATGTACCGGCAATGCAACTTCATTTCACCTCTGAAGTGGCGTGCTAGCCGGCTGCTAGCGTCCTCGCCCGCGTGTCATCCGATCGGCCCCGGCGATGGATTAAACGGTAGATACGCCTGAATCGTCGTACCGCTCGTCGTGGTATGCGTACGCACCAAATCCGACAGGGCGTTGACCAGGAACAGTCCGCGGCTGGCGGGACCGCGGGGCCCTGGGTCCAGGCGTCCGACCAGCGGGTCATCCAGCCGTCCACTGTCGCGGGCCTCACAGACCAAATGATCATCGTGCCGCCAGAAGGCCAGCCGGCACGCTCCGTTGGTGTAAATCAAGCTGTTGGTGGCCAGTTCGGTGGCGATCAACTGCAGATCCTCGATGCCGTCCTGGGACAGTCCAACCCAGCCCGCGTAGTCGACGGCGAAGGAGCGTGCGGGACGGAGGTCCGCGGACCTCCTGACAATGTAGGTCACAGCCCCCGGATTCGCGGTTAGCGGCTGGTTACATCGCGCCAACACGTCATCCGGCGCGTACTCGATGTTGCGGTGCAGCGATCCCCAGGCCCATAGCAGGGGGTGGGTCGCGCGAGCGTCCGCCAGAACATCCTCAGTCAGCCGGCTCGCGTCGAACAGGCACAACCCCGTCACCTGATGGCCTTCGAATGCTCCGTTGACCAAAGCCTCATGCTGCACGCAGGCCAGAGATTCCTCCGCGGTGCGACCGGGCCAGACAAGTTGGCTGACAATCCGCACCCGTCGATCCGGGTGTTTCTCGGCGAAGGAATCCGCTGCTGCCAGAAACCGGCCCGGGTTGCGGGCGACCTTGGTGATGTCAATCAGTTGCAATTCGGCCGGCGATGCGTCGGGTGCGCGCCCCAACGCGTCGCGCACCACGCCCATACTGTCGCGCGGTACCGCGACCAGCACCGGCTCTTCCCTTGCCAACCCGTCGACCACGAAGCGGGTCACGAAGTCCACGTAGTCCCGCTGGGAGTGGTAGAACAGCGCGGAATGGACGAAGCCCGCTTCCTCGGCTTCTGTGCCCATGTTCATTTCAGCGCTCCCGCTTTCAATCATTCAATACCCCCCTGCCGGCCCTTCCTGACCGGTCGTCCGCGTTCCCCTATGCAATACCCGCGACGGGCCCTGGCTATACGCACGAGAATCAACATCCACGCGCCGCAACGGCGCTGTCTCGCCCCGGTGTTCTCATAGCCACCACTCTCAGAGCCACCAGGAGGCCGCGGCGTCTAGGTGACGGCGGATGCGATAGCGGGCCAGGCTGTCGTCGCCAGCCTCGATCGCTTCGAGAATCCGCAGGTGAGCGTGCTCGCCGGCGACGACATCGCCCCACGTCGGTAGTGCCTGCTCGGTGCTGGTCCAATTCCGGCGGAACAACTCGACGATGATCCGCAGGAACAGGTCCAGCAGCGTATTGCCGGCGAGTTGCGCGAGTCCAATGTGGAACCGAAACTCCTCGACAGCGGCCTTGCCCACATCGGCTTCTTGTGAGTTTTCGTCAAAACCCGAGCCATGGGCGGCCTCATGGACGCGGTGATGGGCGGACAGGAAGGCCGCCACCTCCGATTCGGTACGCCGCTTGACGACTTTTGCGACGTTATCGACCTCGATCGCGTCCCGGACGCAGCGAAGATCCTCCCGGCTGGGCTTGCGATACTGCAGGTAGAGCGCGATGGTGTCGATGCTGGCCTGAGCCCGGGGTCTTGTGACGACCAGCCCGCCCCCGGGTCCGCGGCGCATCTGCGCCACCGAGTGATATTCGAGCAGCCGCACCGCTTCGCGCAGCGCGGCGCGGCTCACTCGGTAGCGTTCCAGCAGCGCCGCCTCGGTTCCGAAGACCGAACCGACCTGCCATCCGCCGGCGGCGATGTCGTCGCCGATGGTGGCCGCCAGCACCTCGGCTAACTTGGCGGGGGGTCCCCCGAGATTGAGCCGCGACGCCCGACGCGGCTCGGCGCCACGGCCCGCGTCGCCGCGCGGATGATGCCGCTGCAGCCAGGCGGTCACCGCTTCCACGTGTCGCTCGCTCAGCGTGTTGGCCCGTGCCGAATCGCCCGCGGTCACCGCGGCAACGATTTCCGAATGATCGTGATGTACGTGGTCAATCGCCTCGACAGCGTCACCGGCTGAGTCCGTTCGCGACGCGCGCGCGTATCGCGTGGTCAGCCTCATCAACACGTCGATGAATAGTTGTAAAACCGGATTTTTCGATCGCTCGGCGAGCGCGATGTGAAAATCCTCCCGCGGCGAGGGCAGACCGGGCTTCCATTGCTCTTCGGCATACAGAACCGCGCGGAGTCGGTCGATTCCGGCTTCGTCGATCCGCTCCGCGGCAAGCGCGGCCGCTAAGGGTTCGAGCACCAGGCGCGCATTGAGCAAGTCGCCGAGCGTCGTACCCAGGTACTCGAGATAGATGACGACGGCGCGGGTCGCGGGCGCCGCGTCGGGTTCGCAGATCAGCAGCCCACCATTGGGTCCGCGGCGCATCCGGGCGACCCGGTGGTGCTCGACGAGGCGGACGGCTTCTCGCAGCACCGATCGACTCACGCAAAAATGCTGCTGCAGCGCATGTTCCGAACCCAGCGATTCGCCGATAGGCCAGCCGCGGCGAACGATCTCCGCCTCGATGTGGCGGGCAATCTTCGAAGCTCGTTTATCCGCTCGGCCGGTGTCCGACTCGGGGCTCATTTGAGGCTCAATTAACCGGTCCCACAGGTTGTCTCAACATGTGAGTAACATGCATCCCGCGACGGGACCACCGCCCACGGAAACCACGCCGACCTCGGGCCGCTTAGACACCTGCCGCTCCCCCGCCTCGCCGCGCAGTTGCAGAATCCCTTCGTGCAGCGCCCAGTAGCCGTGCATGCGCCCAGCCGAAAGTTGGCCGCCGTAGGTGTTCAGCGGAAGGGCGCCGTCACGGGCGATCCGGGTCCCGCCCTCGACGAACGGTCCGGCCTCGCCGTCACCGCAGATTCCAAGTGCTTCCAACCAGGCGATGGTGAGATACGTGAAACCGTCGTATAACTCGGCGACGCCTAGATCGGCCGGCTTCAACTCCGTCCGCGACCACATCTGCGCCGTGGCATCTGACATCGCCATCTTCGGGTAATCGTCACGGTGAAACCAGCCGCCGGCGCCGTCGGAGCCGCCGATCGCTTCCACTCGCACCGCGCGGTGCGGGCAGTCGCTCACGTAGTCCGCGCTCGACACCACGACCGCGACCGAACCGTCGATGGGCACATCGCAGTCCAGCAGCCCGAATGGTGTCGATACCAGCCGCGCACCCAGATAGTCGTCCATCGTCATCGGGTCGCGGTAGACGGCAAGGGGATTCAGCGCGGCGTTGCGCCTGCCGTTGAGGGCCAGCCAGCCCAACTGCTCTTTGGTGGTTCCGTACAGCTCCATGTGGCGACGGCAATGCAGCGCCAGCCAGTTCGCAGCGGAGTAAGCCCGTGCCGCAACCAGATCGGTGACATCGTCCATGGGTCCGACGGCGGGACGCGGGGCACCTTCGGGTAGTTCAAGCATGCGCGCGAGCGGCGGCGCGGGTGCATTCTCTTCCTGTTTTACCGGGACTGTGCCACCCAGCATTTGTATGGTCCGATACACCACCACATGCCGGGCACGTCGCTCGGATACCGCACGACACGACGACATCACCGGGCTGAGCAGTCCACCGGTGCCGAACCCGGTTCCGCAGTCCGCCGCGTCGATCTGCAGTTCGGCGTTGACTTCTTCGGCCGGAGTGTCGCCCAGGGTCGCGATGCCGTCGATGTCGGCGGCCACCAGGCCGGCGTCGGCGATGGCGGCCCGCACCGCCTCCATGGTCAGCTCCAGCCCCGGAATGCCGGTGCGACGGCCGATTCGCGAGATGCCGATGCCGGACAAGATCGCGTCTTTCTCGAAGTACGTCATCTGCACCGCCCGTAAGACCAAACCCGCCGCAAGCACTGGACTAATAGAGTGTACTGTATTGGTCGTGTCAGCCGAGCCGACATCCCAGCTGCTCATCGAACATTGCGACGATTGCGCGCGCTGGGTCCATCCTGCGACCGGCGAATGCCGCGAGTGTGGCAGCCCGCTGGTCGCGCGGCCGGTTTCCGGACACGGCACAGTGTTCACCTACACGGTCAACTACCACCCGTATAACCCGGAGATCCCGGTCCCCTACGTGATCGCCATCATCGAGCTCGCCGAACAAACCGGGCTGCGCGTAGCCGCCAACATCATTGACTGCGAACCGGATTCAGTGATGTGCGGGATGCCAGTCGACATCCGATCGGAGAAGGGCGCCGGTGGCGCGCCGTTGTTCGCGCCGGCTGCCGGCTGATCAGCGCCTGCGCGCGGTGACCAGTAGGTACTCCCAGTCCATCGCCGACGACCCGGCCAGGTATCGGTCGCCGAGTTCAGCCAACTGCGCGTCCAGCGCATCGACTCGGTCCGACTCGTTAGCGATACCCCGGTACGCCGCGATTGTCGGCCCATAGTTGGCTTTGAAGTAGTCGCGGAATGTTGCGCCATCGGCGAACCGGTCTACCCGCAGCGCACAGCGGTGTGCGGTGAATTCCGTGATTCGATCCGCCAGTAGAGCACGCACGTGATCTGGATTGCCCCACATCGTCGCCGGCTGCGCGCCGGGCGGCGGCGCCGACACGTACGGCTTCATCGTTGCGAACATCTGGCCGATGAACCCTTCCGGTGTCCAGCTGATCAGCCCGATCACCCCACCGGGCCGGCAGACTCGAACCATCTCGTCGGCCGCGCGTTGGTGGTGCGGGGCGAACATCACGCCTACGCAGGAAAGCACCGCGTCGAACTCATTGCCGTTACACGGCAGCGCTTCGGCATTGGCCTCGAGCCATTGCAGGCTGACGCTGCGGGTGCTGGCGATCGCACGGCCGCGCTCCAGCAGCTCCGGGCACAAGTCGATGGCAATCACGTCGGCGCCGGTGAGCGCGGCGGGTATCGCCACGTTGCCGGCCCCGGCCGCTACGTCGAGCACGCGATCACCGGCACCGATTCGGCTGGCCTGCACCAGCACCGGGCCGAGCGGTGCCACCACCTCGGTCGCCACCGTGGCGTAGTTGCCCAACGCCCACAACGCCCGATGCTTTTCGTATCCGCGATCGGCGGGGATGCGGTCGGTTTCAGTTGCTGCGGTCATTATGAGATTCCCTTCTGATCGTTGGCACCATCGTCTGCTTGCCCGATGAACCGGTTCCAGTGCCAGATATGAACTCGCAGAGGTTCACGATCTGTACTAGTTAATCCCGCTGCTACGGCGTCTACTGGACACAGTCGAGTGAAAGGCGCTGAGATGTCGACGTATGGCCAGTTCTGCCCAGTCGCCAAGGCGATGGAATTGCTCGATGAACGGTGGACATTGCTCGTCGTGCGTGAGTTGCTGCAGGGCAGTGCGCATTTCAACGATCTGCGGCGCGGGGTGCCGAAGATGTCGCCCGCGCTTTTGTCCAAGCGGCTGAAGTCGTTGAGCCGGGCCGGTGTCGTGGAACGCACCGAAATGGACGGTCGCACCTCGTATTCGCTGACTCCCTGCGGCCAGGAACTCGCGACAGTGGTGGACGCGCTCGGCGAGTGGGGAGTTCGCTGGATCCCTGAGCTCGGTGACGACGACCTGGATCCGCACCTGTTGATGTGGGATATCCGACGCACGATTTCGGTCGATGCCTGGCCACGAGCCCGCACGGTGGTGGCGTTCAGGTTGACTGGGGTGGCGCCTAAGGCCGCCCGCTGGTGGCTGATGGTGTCCGAGGGAGCTGCCGATGTCTGCGATTTCGACCCCGGCTACGAAGTGGCCGCGACGGTCGAGACCAGCCTGCTCGCCCTGATCCAGTTGTGGCGCGGCGACCTGTCCTGGTCACGCGCAATGCTCAACGGCACTGTGGCTGTTGACGGGGCCGCGGACGCTCGCCGGGCGGTGCCGGGCTGGCTTGGACAATCACGAATGGCCGCAGTCCCCCGTCCGGCCTAATCGTCGCGAGCCGGGAGCGCCTAGTTGATCAGCGGGTCGCGCGGCATGCCGAGGATCCGCTCGGCGATCTGGTTGCGGGTGACCTCGGAGGTGCCACCGGCAATCGTCATGCCGCGGGCACCCATGATCATCCGGCCGGCCACCGCGCCGAGCCCGTCGGTCAACGCAATCTCGGGCCCCAACAGCGCCGCCGAGATCGCGGCGCCCTCAACCATGTGCTCGGCCAGTTTCAGTTTGGTGACGTTGCCTTCCGGACCGGGACCCGCTCCTTCGACGCTGCGCGCGGCGCGGCGCAGGTTCAGCAGCCGCAGCGCGTGATCCTCGGCGAGGTAACAGCCGACCCGGATTTCGGCACCCGCCAACCGATCTGACTCCTGCTGAGCGAGCTGCACAAGTTTGGCCGCCAAGCCCTCGTAATACGAACCGCTACCGCCGATGGTGACCCGTTCGTTGCCCAGCGTCGCCCTGGCGACCGTCCACCCCGAGTTAGGCGCCCCGACGACGTCTTCGTCGGGGACGAACAAGTCGTTGAAGAACACCTCGTTGAATTCCGAGCCGCCAGTGATCTGCCGCAACGGCCGCACCTCGACCTCCGGTGCCTTCATGTCGACGATCACCGTGGTGATGCCGGCATGCTTGGGGGCCTCCGGGTCGGTGCGCACGGTGGCCAGGCCGCGCGCGCAGAACTGCGCCCCGCTGGTCCAGACCTTCTGCCCGTTGATCTTCCAGCCACCCTCCACCCGGGTGGCGCGGGTCTTGACCGATGCCGCATCGGACCCGGCCTCGGGTTCGGAGAACAGTTGGCACCAGATTTCGTCTTGACGCAGCGCCTTTTCCACAAATCTTTCGATCTGCCAGGGAGTTCCGTGCTGGATCAGGGTCAGGATCACCCATCCGGTGATCGAGTAGTCGGGCCGCTTGATGCCTGCCGCGCGGAACTCTTCCTCGGTGACCAGTTGCTCCACCGCATCGGCTGCCCGGCCCCACGGCTGGGGCCAGTGCGGCATCACGTAGCCCGTCTCGATCAGCTTGTCGCGCTGCGCCTCCTTGTCCAGGGCGGCGATCTCGGCGGTGTCCGCATGGATCCTGGTGCGCAGTTCTTCGGCCTCGGGCGGCAGGTCCAGGCTATTTTCCCGGGTGGCGCCGGCCGCGGTGCGCTCGAAGACATCCCGGGCGGGCGCGTCACCACCGAATAGTGCCGCGATCACCAGCGCCCGGCGCAGATGCAGATGCGCGTCGTGTTCCCAGGTGAAGCCGATGCCGCCGTGCACCTGGATGTTGAGTTCCGCGTTTCGCGCGTAGGCGGGAAACGCCAGCGCCGCCGCCACAGCGGCGATAAGACGGAACTGCGCCTCGTCTTCGGATGCCGCACGTGAAGCGTCCCAGACGGCGGCGATCGCCGACTCGGCCGCGACCAGCATGTTCGCGCAATGATGCTTGACCGCTTGGAAAGTGGCGATGGTGCGACCGAACTGCTGGCGCACCTTGGCATAGTCGACGGCTGCGTCGACGCACTCGGATGCCCCACCCACCGCCTCAGCGGCCAGCAAGGTCCGCGCCCGGGCCAGAACCGATTCTCGCGCTCCCGGCAAGACATCGTCCGCGCTGATGCTCACGTTGTGCAGGCGAACGCGGCCGGAACGCCGAGTCGGATCGAAGTTGTCCGGCACGTCCACCGATACGCCGGCGCGGCCGCGGTCGAGCACCAGCACGTCGTCACCGGCGGCGATCAGCAACAGCTCGGCCAGCCCGGCACCCAACACGATCCCCGCGTCGCCGTCGGCTATTCCATTTTTTGGGCCGTCTCCATCTTTTGGGCGGTCGTTGATCTGCACCTGGCCGTCCAGACCGATTCCGGCGGTGAGGGTCCCGTCGATCAGGCCCGGCAGCAGCCGCGACTTCTGGTCGGCGGTGCCGTCTTTGGCGATCGCCGCCGACGCGATCACGGTCGGCACGAATGGTCCCGGCGCCACTGCGCGGCCGAGCTCATCGATTACCACCACGAGTTCAGGCAGCCCATAGCCCGAACCGCCGTACTCCTCGTCGATGTGCAGACCAAGCCAGCCGAGCTCGACCATGTCCTGCCAGAATGTAGGCCGGGCCTCGTCGGGCGTATCGAGCAGTGATCGCGCCGCCCAACGCGCCTTCTGCGAAGTCAAGAACGCGCGGGCCACCTCGGCGAGTTCGCGATGGTCATCGGTCAGTGCGATACCCATGAGGGCCCTCCTCGCGCCGCTACCCGGAAGAACCGGGGCTGACTGCCCGGCCCGCTCCGAGGGGGAGCGGGGCGGCTGCCTAAAGAGTGTACTTATTGCGGGAAGGGCACCGCCGGGCGCCCGTCTACTTGGGCGCGAACCGCTGGCCTGCGTCCAGTCGCAGGCATTGCCCGTTGAGCATCGGGTTGTCAACGATGGCCGCAACCAGCTTCGCGTACTCCTCCGGCCGGCCGAGGCGCTTGGGGAAGGCTGCGTCCTTGGTCAGTGCCGATGCGAATTCGTCCGGAATGCCCTTGGTCAACCCCGTCGCGAACAGGCTCGGGGCGATTGCCAGCACCCGGATCCCCAATGACCCCAGGTCACGCGCCATGGTCAGGCACATGCCAGCGATCCCCGCTTTGGCGGCGGTGTAGGCGACCTGCCCGATCTGGCCCTCGAAGGCCGCAATGGACGCGGTGTTGATGATGACGCCGCGTTCGTCGTCCTCGGGCTCGTTCTTGCTCATATACCCGGCCGCCAGCCGGCTGATGTTGAAGGTGGCGATGAGGTTGAGATCAATCACGGATTGGAAGGATTCGAGGTCGTGGGGACCGGATTTGGTCATCGTCCGCTTGGCGATGCCGCCGCCGGCGGTAGTCACCACTACGTGGAGACCGCCGAGCTTGTCGACTGCGGTCTGCAACGTCTCCTCGGTGCCGGTGAAGTCGGTGACGTCGACCGGGTAGAACGTGCCGCCCAGACCGTCGGCAACAGCTTTGCCGTCGGAACCCTCGCGATCGAGCACGGCGACATCTGCGCCGCGTTCGGCCAGCAGTTCGGCACTGGCACGGCCCATACCCGACGCCCCGCCAATGACGACGACCTTCTTCCCATTGATCTCCATCGGACCTCCTTGTCAGAATCCTTGCAACCTGTAACGTACGTAGGCACGCTAGCGTGTCCGCTCTGCGGCGTTGTCGGCGAGCCGTGCCAAGCTGACCTTCGTGCTCCTGATCGACGTTGCAAGCACATCACTTAACGTGGGCGCAACCTCGTCGCGCCTGACCAAGGTCGTGCATATCGCCGACCTGCTGACCCGGGCCAATTCCGATCCCGAATCGGTCGCGATCATCGTGTCGTGGCTCTCCGGTGAGCTGCGGCAACGTCAGATCGGCGTCGGCTGGGCGTCGTTGCGGTCGCGACCGCCGGCGGCGCCGCTTGCGTTGCTGACCGTCACCGGCGTCGACGCCACTTTCACCGAGATCGGCGCCGTATCGGGCAAAGGAGCCCAGGCGCGGCGCGCCGAACTCATCGCGAAGTTGTTCGCCGCCGCGACCGACGCCGAGCAGGCCTTTCTGCTGCGGCTGCTCGGCGGCGAACTGCGCCAGGGTGCGCTGACCGGGATCATGGCCGACGCAGTCGCCAAGGCCGCCGGTATCCCCACCGCCGCCGTACAGCGGGCGGCAATGCTGGGCGGGGATCTGCCTGCGGTGGCGGCAGCCGCTTTGTCCGGCGGAGCGGTAGCGCTGGAGGCATTCACCCTGCGGGTGGGCAGGCCGGTCGGCCCGATGCTGGCACAGACTGCTACCAGTGTGGCCGATGCGCTCGAACGTCATGGTGGCACAACAATTTTCGAGGCAAAGCTGGACGGCGCACGAGTGCAGATTCACCGGTCCGGTGACTCGGTCACGGTGTACACCCGTAGTCTTGACGATGTCACTGCCCGGCTGCCCGAGGTGGTGGCGGCGACGCTGGCACTGCCGGTGCGCAGCCTCATCGCCGACGGTGAGGCGATTGCGCTGCGGCCCGACGGCCGGCCGCACCGCTTCCAGGTCACCGCGTCGCGGTTCGGCCGATCGGTCGATGTGGCAGCAGCTCAAGTGGCGCAGCCGCTTTCGGTGTTCTTCTTCGACATCTTGCACTGCGACGGCGTCGACTTGCTCGACGCGCCGACCACCGACCGGCTGGCCGCTCTGGACGCCCTGGTACCGGCACAGCATCGAGTCGATCGGCTGGTCACGTCCGACCTCGATGCCGCCGCGGATTTCCTGGGAGCGACGCTGGCTGCCGGCCATGAGGGAGTGATGGCCAAGGCACCGGCCGCGCCGTACCAAGCGGGCCGTCGCGGCGCGGGCTGGCTGAAGGTCAAACCGGTACACACGCTTGATCTGGTGGTGCTCGCCGTGGAGTGGGGCTCGGGGCGCCGTCGCGGGAAACTCTCCAATATTCACCTGGGCGCGCGGGATCCGGCCGGCGGCGAATTCATCATGGTAGGAAAGACTTTCAAGGGCATGACCGACGCCATGCTGGTCTGGCAGACCGCCCGCTTCACCGAACTCGCCGCCTCAGCTATGGATTCTCACGTCGTCGTACTGCGCCCCGAGCAAGTGGTCGAGGTGGCGTTGGACGGAGTGCAAAAGTCGTCGCGTTACCCCGGCGGTCTGGCGCTGCGGTTCGCCCGGGTCGTGCGGTACCGCGATGACAAGAGCCCGGCCGAAGCCGACACCATCGACGCCGTGCGCGCGCTGTACTAAGGCACTCGCCGCCGGATTCCCGAGCGTCGTAGGGTTTGGGCGTGACCGAGCACCCGGCCGAACAAGAGCACAAAGCCGAGCACGACCGTGACATCAGCTACATCTGCACCGACGCCGAGTTGCCACCCGTCGCGATAATCGACCGCTCCCCCATCACCATCCGGCACAAGATCATCTTCGGCATAATCGCCGTGGTCGGTGCCAGCGCCTGGGCGATCATCGCGTTCGCTCGCGGCGAGACGGTGAACGCGGTCTGGTTTGTGGTCGCGGCGATCTGCACGTACATCATCGGCTTCCGGTTCTACGCGCGGCTGATCGAGATGAAGATCGTTCGTCCGCGCGACGACCACGCCACGCCGGCCGAAGTTTTCGACAACGGCACCGATTACCTGCCGACGGATCGGCGCGTGGTGTTCGGCCATCATTTCGCCGCCATCGCCGGTGCCGGGCCACTCGTCGGTCCGGTGCTGGCCACCCAGATGGGCTACTTGCCAGGCACCATCTGGATTGTCGTCGGCGCGGTGTTCGGCGGCGCCGTCCAGGACTACCTGGTGTTATGGATCTCCACCCGGCGGCGGGGCCGTTCTTTGGGCCAGATGGTCCGTGACGAGCTCGGCGCGGTGGGCGGGGTGGCCGCGATGTTCGGGGTTCTCGTGATCATGGTGATCCTGATCGCGGTGCTGGCACTGGTCGTGGTGCGGGCGCTGGCCCAAAGCCCGTGGGGGGTGTTCTCCATCGCCATGACCATCCCCATCGCCCTTTTCATGGGCTGCTACCTGCGGTTCCTGCGTCCCGGGCGGGTGAGCGAGGTATCGGTGGTCGGGTTTGCACTACTGCTGCTTTCGGTTGTCTGCGGCAACTGGGTCGCTGAAACATCCTGGGGCGCGTCGTGGTTCGGCCTGTCTCCGGTCGCGCTCTCGTGGTTCATCATCATCTACGGTTTCGCCGCGTCAGTGCTGCCGGTGTGGCTGCTGCTGGCGCCCCGCGACTATCTGTCGACGTTCATGAAGGTGGGCGCCATCGCCTTGCTCGCGGTCGGTATCTGCGTCGCCCGACCGGCAATGCAGGCACCGGCCGTCTCTCGGTTCGCCGGTAGCGGCGACGGACCGGTGTTCGCCGGCTCATTGTTTCCGTTTTTGTTCATCATCATCGCGTGCGGCGCGCTGTCCGGATTTCACGCGCTGATCTCCTCCGGGACGACCCCGAAAATGCTGGAGAAAGAAAGCCAGATGCGCTTCATCGGCTACGGCGGCATGCTCACCGAGTCGTTCGTCGCGATCATGGCGCTGATCAGCGCCTCGGTCATCAACCAGCACCTGTACTTCACTCTCAATGCCCCGGCCGCGCAGACGGGCAGCACCGCGGCCAGCGCGGCGCAGTATGTCAACGGTCTCGGATTGTCGGGGACACCGGCGACCGCCGACCAGATCCGCCAGGCTGCCAGTAGTGTCGGCGAGCAGTCGATCGTGTCGCGCACCGGCGGAGCACCGACGCTGGCATTCGGGATGTCCGAGGTGCTGCAGCGGGTATTCGGCGGTGCCGGTCTCAAGGCGTTCTGGTATCACTTCGCGATCATGTTCGAGGCACTGTTCATCCTGACCACCGTCGATGCGGGCACCCGGGTTAGCCGTTTCATGCTCTCCGACGCACTGGGTAACTTCGGTGGTCCGCTGGCCAAGCTGCGAAATCCCAGCTGGCGCCCCGGCGTGTGGATCTGCAGCCTGGTCATGGTTGCGGCGTGGGGCAGCATCCTGCTGCTCGGGGTGACCGATCCGCTGGGTGGCATCAACACGCTGTTCCCGCTGTTCGGTATCGCCAACCAGCTGCTCGCGGCCATTGCGCTGACCGTCATCACAGTGGTCGTCATCAAGAAGGGCCTGCTGAAGTGGGCGTGGATTCCCGGAGTTCCGCTGCTGTGGGATTTGGTGGTCACGCTGAGTGCGTCGTGGCAGAAGATCTTCTCCGCGGATCCGGCCATCGGCTACTGGTCACAACATTTCCAGTATTTGGCGGCGAAGAACGCGGGCAAGACGGCATTCGGTTCAGCCAAGAACGCACATCAGCTCAATGACGTCATCAGGAACACCTTCATCCAAGGCACTTTGTCCGTTATCTTCGCGATCGTTGTCGTCATTGTGTTGGTCGCCGGAATTGTCGTCGCGCTCAATGTAATTCGCGGTGACGGCAGGCCGTTGACCGAGGATGACCCGGTGCCGTCAAAATTGTTCGCGCCCTCGGGTCTGATTCCCACCGCCACGGAGCGAGAGGTGCAACGACGCTGGGACGCGCAGCCGGTGGGCCGGGCGTTGCATGACTGAGCCGCGAAGGTCCGCACCGAACGTCGAGTTGTTGGGCCTGAAACCGCCCGCCAAAATCGCGCAACAACTCGACACTGAAACACCGGGCGCCACAACAGATTGGAGACATCTCTCATGTCCACCTGGCTTATCACCGGCTGCTCGACCGGACTTGGCCGAGCGCTCGCTGACGCTGTCATCGGGGCCGGCCACAATGCTGTCGTCACCGCACGCGACGTCGCGAAGGTGGCCGATCTGGCCGACACGGCACCGCAGCGCGTGCTCCCCGCCGCCCTTGACGTCACCAGGCCTGAGCAGGTCGCCTCGGTCGTGCAGCAGGCCCAAGAGCGGTTCGGCAGCGGCATCAACGTACTGGTCAACAATGCCGGCTACGGTTATCGCGCCGCGGTCGAAGAAGGCGACGACGCCGAGGTCCGCACCCTGTTCGAGACGCACTTCTTCGGCACCGTTCGCAATGATCAAGGCCGTCCTACCCGGCATGCGGGCACGCCACAGCGGCGCGATCGTGAACATCTCCTCGATCGCCGCTCAGCTGACCCCGGTGGGGTCCGGCTACTACTCCGCAGCCAAAGCCGCTGTCGAAGGCTTGAGTGGGTCCCTTCGCGGCGAGCTTGCGCCGCTCGGCATCTCGGTGACGGTCGTCGAGCCCGGCGCATTCCGCACCGACTTCGCCGGGCGCTCACTCGTCCAGTCGGCCACGGTCATTGACGATTACGCCGCCACCGCCGGGAAGCGCCGCAAGGAAAACGACACCATGGACGGCAACCAGGGCGGCGACCCCGCTAGAGCGGGCGCCGCAATAATCACGGCCGTCGAATCGAGCGAGCCCCCCGGATTCCTGCTGCTCGGACCCGACGCCCTCGCCGGGTATCGCTACATCGCGGACGCGCGCGCGAGCGAGATCACGAAGTGGGAAGAGCTCACCAGCGGCACCAACGTCGACGCCTGAACCGACTCCCGGAGAGATCCGGCAAGCGGCGAGAATAGCTTCGCCTTCTAGGAGAAGGTTATTCTCCTCAGTCGAGAGACGCATTACTATCAGTGGTGATCGAGGGGGTTGATCACCTGTGGAGGAGCTCGTTGTGACGACAACACCAACCTTTCCGTATCCGCTGTTCGACGCGGACAACCACTTGTACGAGACCCAGGATTCGCTGACGAAGTACCTGCCCACGCAGTACCAAGGCGCCATCCAGTACGTACAGGTCAACGGCCGCACCAAGATCGCGATCCGTGGACAGATCAGCGATTACATCCCCAATCCGACCTTCGAGGTCGTGGCCCGGCCCGGAGCGATGGAGGACTACTTCAAGAACGGCAACCCCGACGGTAAGAGCAGGCGGGAGATCTTCGGCGAGCCGATGCGGGCCATCCCGGCCTTCCGCGAACCCGGCCCCCGACTGGAGCTGATGAACGAGTTGGGCGTAGACCGCTCGCTGATGTTCCCGACGCTGGCCAGCCTGGTCGAGGAGCGCATGCGTGACGATCCGGCGCTGATCCATATCGTGGTGCACGCGCTGAACCAATGGCTCGACGAGGTCTGGGGCTTCAACTACCAGAACCGCATCTTCACGGTGCCGGTGGTCAGCCTGCCCATCGTGGAGAAAGCGATCGAGGAACTCGACTGGGTGGTGTCCCGCGGTGCGCGCGCTGTCCTGATTCGGCCGGCACCGGTGCCGGGCTACCGAGGTCCGCGGTCGTTTGCGCTGCCCGAGTTCGATCCGTTCTGGCAGCGCTGTGTCGAGCACGACGTGCTGATTGCCATGCACACGTCCGACAGCGGCTACGCCCGTTACGACGGCGAATGGGACGGCAACGACAAAGAGATGCTGCCCATGCAGACCAATGCTTTCGGCATGTACACCGAGTGGCGGCCGGTGCAGGACGCGGTCGCGTCCTGGGTCATCCACGGCGCCCTGTACCGCTTCCCCAAACTGAAAGTCGCTGTGATCGAGAGTGGTTCACGTTGGCTGTTCCCGCTGCTGGACCAGCTGGCCGATGTCTACAAGAAGACGCCGGAGAGCTTCCCGGGCGGTGACCCGGTCGAGGAGATCAAGAACCGCATCCACGTCAGCCCGTTCTACGAGGACGGCGTCACCGATCTGATCGATCTGGTTGGCGTTGACCGGGTGCTGTTCGGTTCGGACTTCCCCCACCCCGAGGGTCTGGCGCAACCAACCCATTTCGCCGATGCGCTCGGTCACCTGCCGGTGCAGGAGCAGGCAAAAATCATGGGCGGCAACCTCTCTCGCCTGGTCACCGTGTGACCAGCGACCACTTGGCCTGGATCCTGGACGCCGTACGCACACCTCGTGGCCGGGGCCGCCCGGACGGCGGACTGCACGGTGTCCATCCGCAGGCTCTTTTCGCCACTTGCCTCAACGCGCTTGCCGAGCGCACGGGCTTCGAGCCTGCGGACGTCGATGACGTGATCGCCGGCAACGGTATTCTCAGCGGTGACCACGGCGACGACATCGCGCGTCTGTCGGTTCTTTTGGCCGGCTGGCCCGAGACTGTTCCGGGCATGACACTGAGTCGTTTCTGCGGGTCGGGCCAGCAAGCCGTCACGATCGCAGCGTCCGCGATAGCCGCCGGCAGTGAGGATCTGGTGATTGCCGGCGGCGTCGAATCGATGTCTCGGTGGGACGTCACGGCCGGGATTCCGACGATCGACGGCAACAACGCGGACTTCCGCGCGCGTTACCCGACAGTGCCGCAGGGTGTTTCCGCTGATCTCATCGCCACGCTGGCGGGCTTCACCCGCGAGATCGTCGACGCCTATGCGGCACAAAGCCAGGGCCGGGCCAACGCTGCCATCGACGAGGGAAGGTTCAAACGTTCCCTGGTCGAGGTGGCCACACCCAACGGTTCATTCGCATGCGACGAGCACCCGCGCCCCGGAACCTCCACCGAGACGTTGTCGCGGCTGAAGCCCGCCTTCGCTGCGATGGGCGCGATGCACGCCGACGGCGAAAAAGAGACGTTCGACGAGATCTGCCTCGAGCGGTATCCGAGCATCGATCACATCGATCACGTTCACCATGCAGGGAACTCCTCCGGGGTCGTCGACGGCGCCGCTGCCGTGCTGGTCGCGTCCGCCAACTGGATGCACGCCCAACGGCTGACACCGCGCGCACATATCCGCGCGACCGCCGCTATCGGCAGCGAACCGATCATCATGCTCACCGCGCCCGGACCCGCGGCCCAGCGGTGTTTGGCACGCGCCGGCATGAGCGTGGCCGACATCGACCTCTGGGAGATCAACGAAGCCTTCGCCGCCGTCCCGCTCAAGACGATCCGTGATCTCGACATCGACCCCGACGTGGTCAACGTGAACGGCG
>Ga0209530_1000313_pt1 | contig 38262 bp, 34 predicted proteins | sample BlaSpr_A8_Ref_O1_FD_187987 | JGI IMG/M metagenome (GOLD analysis project Ga0209530, IMG submission 187987) | Forest soil microbial communities from Thunder Bay, Ontario, Canada - Black Spruce, Ontario site 2_A8_Ref_O1 (SPAdes) (version 2) | ecosystem: Environmental > Terrestrial > Soil > Boreal...
GCCTTTGATAACTTGACTAAAATAATTGGCCGTCATGCTTTGAAGTTCGGCGCCACCTATCATTGGTATGAGAAAAACGAGAATGCGGCCAATGGTAACCAGGGCGGCTTCTCATTCTCGAGTGACCTGCCCGCCACCGATCCCGCCAATACGCCGGCCGAGTACCAGGAGTTTGCCAGTTTCCTGACGGGAAACACGAGCGTATTCTCGCAAACCTCAAAGGACTTTCGTGCTGTTATCCGGCAACAGCAACTCGAGCTTTACGCTCAGGATCAGTTCCGGGTACGTCCCAACCTGACGCTCATTTACGGTTTGCGATATTCGCTCTTTCGCCCAATGACAGATGCGGACGGTCATCTCACGAATTTTGATCCGGCACTTTTCAGCCTTGCCAATGCAAATCAGATTGATCCCTGCACCGGTAATCTTGGGATACAGACAGGTACATGCGCCAGCCCTGTAGTCTCGCCACCGACCGGCAATCCATTGAACGGCATTATCATTGGCGGGCAGAATTCGCCCTATGGAAGTGCAGTAACGCGGCAGGATAATCTCGATTTTGCGCCACGTCTGGGCTTTGCCTGGGACCCTTATGGACAGGGAAAGATGTCTCTCCGCGGCGGATTCGGCATTTACTTTGATTCGCCGGCGGTAAGCCGTTTTGAGTCGACGGTCTTCGACAATCCCCCGTTTGTAACCAGCACCGTGATTTTCAACACAGTCATGGACAATCCGGGCTCAGTCGTGGCCACTGCCGGGAACGCCCCGTCTCCATTAGTGGCGTTGGGAACGAACTGGAAACAACCTTACACTGAGGAATGGAGTCTCGATCTGCAGCAAGAGATCTTTCGTGGAACTTTCCTGGATGTCGGCTACTATGGCAACGTTGGCAGGCACTTGACCGGCATCGAAGACATTAATCAACCTCAGCCGGGTGCCTATGTAACCGCTTTGGCGCCTTACGGAGTGACTCCTCCGATTACTTATGGTACGACCCCTCAACTGAACTATATTCGCCCCTATCCCGGATACGACGCCATCAATTCACAGATAACTGCATTCACTTCCAACTACTCCGGGTTGCAGGTAAGTCTGAAAAAACAACTCGGGCCGGATTCATTCATCAACGTCAACTACACCTGGTCCCATGCTCTGACAGACGCAGACGGAGATTTCGCCACGCCCCAGAATACCTATGACATCCCCGCTGAGTACGGACCGGCGCAATTCGATCGCCGAAACATCTTCAACGCGAATTTCGTCTACAACCTTCCCTTCTACAAGACCGAGCCTGGGCTGGCGGGCCATGTGCTTGGGGGATGGGAGTTTTCGGGCATCATCACGGCTTACAGCGGTCTGCCCTACAGCGTCTACAACTATCTTTACGACCCAGCCGGACAGGGGACGATTGATGGTAATAGTTTCGCCAGCGGCAGGCCTGATCAGATTGGCAATCCGAATCAGGCATCTACAGCGAGCGGACCTATCCACAATTTCAACCAGTGGTTCAACCCTTCGGCGTTCACGCTGTCTTGCACACCGGGCAGTTGCCCTGCGGCGGACGTGCGACCCGGCAATTCGGGAAATGGCGCAGTTCGCGGGCCGGGGCTGCAACGCTGGGATCTGTCGCTATTTAAGAACACCAGAATCAATGATCGCGTGACCACTCAGTTTCGCGCCGAGGCTTTCAATGTGTTCAACCACACCAACCCCGACGGTCTTTATACCGCTTACGGCTTTGGGGGATTCGGTGCAATTGCGGGCGTGCGCGATCCACGCATCATGCAGCTCGCTTTGAAACTGTATTTTTGAGGTCCCGCAATAACGTTCGCGGGACGGAATACGCTCTGATTCATAAATTCTGATTCCGCAGGGAGGGTCTGGCATGGCCTGGCGATCACTCGGCAGGCTGCACCTATTTTCGGTCAGGAACACGGGTCGTCCTAACCAACAAATAGTGAGAGAGAGTATATGTTTGGGATGCGATTGGCTGATTGTCGGCAGGCCGATTTGTCTCAGTGAGTTTTAGTCAGAATTTGGCTGACAGCTCTCACAATTATGCGCGGATCCCGTGCGCACCAGAGTAAAATTCGGTCTGAAAAAACGTCCACGGCTTCTCTGCCGTTGCTCTACACCGGAGTCTATTAAAAAGATTCGCGGTGAGTCACCGAGAACTTGGGGATAAATGCGCCCATGACGACACTCCGGCAAGACTTGCGTTATGCGATTCGGATGTTGCTTAAATCGCCGGGTTTCGCCGTCATCGCCGTTCTCACTCTTGCACTCGGCATTGGCACCACGACAGCGCTTTTTTCCGCCGTCAACGGCGTTCTTCTCAATCCGCTGCCCTATCCGCATTCCGAGCAACTGGTCGCTGTTTACGGAAGTGCACCGGGATTCAGCCAAGGACCAGTCGCCTATCTGAACTTCCTCGATTGGCAGCACGATGCTCGAACGTTCTCATCAATGGCCACGTACCGCAACCAGGATTACAACTTCACCGGCAGGAACGAAGCGGAGCGCCTGAGTGGTTACATGATCTCTGCTGGCTTTTTTTCCACCCTCGGCGTGCAGCCCATTCTTGGCCGCGCATTCCGCGTCGATGACGATCAGGTGGGTGCCGCTCCGGTCGTGGTTCTCGGAGGGGGCCTTTGGCAGCGCAAATTCGGCTCTTCGCCTGACATCGTCGGGAAATCGCTAACCCTCAATGGCACGTCCTACCTTGTCGTCGGTGTGATTCCTTCGAGCTTCACTTTCTACGGCCATGATCGCGACGTCTACACTCCCATCGGCCAGTGGAACGATCCATCGTTCCGCGATCGGCGAATCTCCGTGAGCGCGCACGTCCTCGGCCTCCTGAAACCAGGCGTTACTCTCCCGCAGGCCAAAGCCGACATGGACGTCGTCGCGCGCAATCTAGCCGAGTCCTATCCGGTAGCCGATAAAGATGTCGGCATCGCTCTCATTTCAATGAAAGAAGATATCGTCGGCAACGTCCAGCCCTTCCTGCTCGTGCTGCTCGCCGCCGTCGGTTTCTTGCTGCTGATTGCGTGCGCGAACGTCGCAAACCTTCTTTTGGCGCGCGCGCTGAGCCGCTCGCGAGAGTTTGCCGTTCGCGCGGCTCTGGGCGCCAGCCACATGCGCGTCATCCGCCAGCTTCTCACCGAGAGCGTTTTGCTCGCTGGCTTGGGAGGGACGCTTGGACTCCTGCTCGCCTTTTGGGCTACCAAAGCGGCGCTAAGCACTTTGCCCGGCACGCTGCCGCGCGCCAACGAAATCTCCCTCGACGGACGCGTACTGCTCTTCACGATGGCGCTATCGCTGCTTGCAGCGATTGTTTTTGGCCTCGCTCCCGCGCTGAAAAGTTCACGCCTAAATTTGCAGGAGATACTCAGGGAAAGCGGCCGCGGCTCGAGCGGCGCGCGCCATCGTCTGCAGGGAAGCTTTGTCGCTATCGAAGTGGCCATGACCTTGCTTCTCCTGATCGGTGCAGGACTGATGGTTCGCAGCCTCACTGCACTTTGGCGCGTGAATCCGGGATTTAATCCCAGTCACGCCATCACCTTCAATTTATCGATGCCCTCCACCTCCGCAACTACCTCCGACGAAACCCGCGCCCGCCTGCGTCAGTTCGACGACAAAATGGGCTCGATTCCCGGCGTCCAAGCTGTTTCCGTCACGCTTGGTTCACGTCCCATGATCCATGACTCCTCTTTGCCCTTCTGGATCGAGGGCCGGCCGAAGCCCACCACTGACAATCAAATGCCCCAGGCGATGTTTTATCTCGTCGAAGCTGGCTTCCAGCAAGCCATGGGAACCATCCTCGAGCGTGGCCGGTTCGTCACGGCGCAAGACAATGAGAACGCTCCCGTGGTCATCGACATTGACGACGTTTTTGCGCGCACCTATTTCCCCAATGAAAATCCCGTCGGCGAACACGTCTATCTCACGCAATTCAATGTGCAAGCCGAAATTGTCGGCGTGGTGGGACACATAAAACAGTGGGGACTTGGCAGTGATGCAAAATCTGCGGTCGAAGCGCAATTCTACTATCCCTTCATGCAGCTTCCGGAGAAGATCATGCCGCTTGTCGCTGACGCCGTTGCCGTGGTGCTGCGCACTCAAGGCGATCCCGCTGCCATCCTGGGTCCGGTTCGTCGCGCCGTTTACGAAACTGACCCCCGCGAAGTGATCTACGGCGTCCAAACTCTGGATGCTGTCCTTGCCAACTCTCTGGCCGCGCGCAGGCTCTCGATGGTTCTTCTCGAAATATTTGCCGCGCTCGCGCTCGTTCTTTCCTGCGTCGGAATCTACGGCGTGATTTCCTATTTGGTCAGCCAGCGCACGCATGAAATCGGCGTGCGGATGGCCCTTGGCGCGCAACGTAGCGATGTGATGAAACTCGTGCTCACCCAGGGCGCTGAAATGGCTCTCGTCGGCATGGCTATCGGCTTGGTCACCGCTTTGGGATTGACCCGTCTCATGGCCAACGAGCTTTTCGGAGTCAGCGCGTATGATCCATTGACGTTCGGCGCCGGCGCCATACTGTTGGCGTTGGTTGCGCTGCTCGCCTGTTATATTCCTGCGCGCCGCGCCGTACGCGTTGACCCGATAGTGGCACTGAGGTATGAATAGCGCACGTTTCCATGTCCTGGCCGCTGCCAGGTTCGCCGAAATTCTGAGGAGCGCGCTGATTTATACTGGTGCAAAGCCCGGATGGCGGAATTGGCAGACGCGCTGGCCTTAGGAGCCAGTGGCCGCAAGGCCGTGCAGGTTCAAGTCCTGTTCCGGGCACCAATGAGATATACGCGGACCGTAAGATTCCGGTCCGCGAACACCCAACGTAGCCTCCATCGCGACGGCAAACCGCTAAAGTAGGCGCAGCGGCTCGGTTAGGTTTGCACGGCTAGTCGCGACGCCACCATTCGAGTTACTTCTTGATGGCCATGGTCCGGATCTGTGATTGGACGTGTGAAGGAGTTTTTCATCGGCGGCAGCATTCCAGCGCTAGCATTGCTGCTAGTGATTTCGCTCTTACGCGCTATGGTCTTGTTGCAGATCCAGCGTTTTCAATGAATCCTTTATTTTGGTTCGATTTCTTTTCTTGCTACCAACTCCGCCGTCGCTTTGTCGACAATCTCTTCCTGATAGTGCAATATGCGCAGTCCGGTTGGCAGTTGTAGAAGTTCGCCGGGTTTTAGTGAGTATGCTGGATTCTTTGGTCCGGCTGGCAGTTTCGCCTGTGCCAGCGTGACTGTTTTGTAGATAAGCAGTCCTCCCGGCCGCAGCGTTTTCAAAATCTCAGGGAAAATATTTCGCTCCAAATAGAAAAATGCCATGACCACGTCGAAGCGCGTTTGCGAAGCTTTGAACTGAGTGAGATCATCTACTACAAAGCGAATGCGAGGCGCGAGCGGCCCGGCATTCTGCTTTGCCAGTGCGACTCCAGTTTCGGAGATATCGATGAGCGTGACCTCCCAGAGCGCTGCTTCCTCACTCTGTCCTGCGAGCCAGATGGCGTGCCGCCCCGTTCCTCCGGCGAGGTCGAGCGCTCCGCCTCCGCGCGGAAACGCCGGCAAAATGTATTCCGCATACGCCCACAGCAAGAAGGGATCGGGAGTCCTCCACGCTCGGGGCGATTCGCGATATTTCTGGTTCCAACGCTCGCGCGCGGCGCTCGCTTCACCTTTTTTATTCGGTGAGCCATCCATGCTCCCCAAGTGTAAATGCGGCGATAGCAGTTCCCGAACTGCTCAGTGTGTTGCTGATCGCGGTGCGAGAAACGAGTGGTGGAGATGTCCCGAGTGACTCCTGTTTCAACTCGTTTTTCGGGCCACAACGGCGCCTCGGTCCCTCCCCGGACCGGCGGCGGAGACGACGGTCGCGAGCGTGGAAGCGGCGACAGTATGCCAAATTACGGAGAGCGCCTGCGCCGCGCGCGCATGGGTTTAGCCGTTGCTATGACTCCCATCATCGTGCTCTTCATTTCCTTTACGACCGTCTACCTGATTCGGCGCGGAATTCCAAGTCTTGATCCCAATCACGCAAGTTATATCCGAACCTGGGACCCGGTCCGCTTGCCCTGGACGTTGTTAATGGTCAATACGGTTGTTCTGCTCATCAGCAGCATCACCATCGACTTGGCACGACGCGAAATCACGCGTGAAGCCGCGCTCGCTCCGGTGCGTTCGATTCCGGGCGTCTCGCTCGGCGATGAGCGTCGTTTTCCCTGGCTGACTCTGACTACTTTTCTCGGTCTGCTATTTCTTACCGGTCAGCTTTTTGTGTGGAGCAAACTTTCCGCAGAGGGTTTTCATCTGATCGGCGGTACCAGTAGCTCCTTTGTATACATTCTGACTGCGATGCATGGCCTTCATCTGGCAGGCGGCGTGCTTGCTCTTCTATTCGCCAGCGCCGCAGCGGTGCTGCATCGTCCGGTCGAAACTCGCCGTATCATCGTCGACGTCGCTTCCTGGTACTGGCATTGCATGACGGGACTGTGGATTTACATCCTTATTTTGTTCACCTTTGCGGCCCAGTAAATCGGCGTTATTTCTGTTTCCTATCGCCCTGGTGTTTTTCATTTTCCCACTCGATTCGAATCATGGGCTTCAGGAGAAAACGCCAGCCACCTAATTGATTCTAAAGGAGTTGCATTCCACTTCTTTCAAAATCAAAAGCTTAAGTTGTCAAACAGCGCCGAGAATGGCCTTGCGCGTCAACGGCACGGGTCCCGCCGGCGATCCCCGGCGCGGTCAATGTCAGAACGCAGCGGACGAACTTCATACTGCGCCTTGTCCCAGCGCCGCTGCCCGAGTCGGATGACGAAAGGAAGTCAAGAGTTCAGCTGCAGGGCAAGATTTTCGACGATGCTTTGGCAAAGAAATGTTTTGCGTTCCGCCATGATCGGTGTAATTCTCGCATCGGAGAACGAGACCATGTGTTTTTCGGCAACAGCGAACTTCGTGGGCAGCGGACTGCTCGGCGCCATCGGCGTCGTCACATTGACCAAGGTGAAACATCGCCGGGAACTGCTCTTCGCGGCGCTGCCCACGCTATTTGCCATTCATCAGTTCATGGAGGGCTTCGTCTGGCTGGGATTGGACGGAATTCTTTCGCCTGCTGTAACGCACGACATGGCCGCGGCCTTCATGCTGTATGCGCAGGGGCTACTGCCTTTTTTGCTGCCGCTCAGTGTGTCGCTGTTTGAGGCTGACAAGAAGAGCCGCCGGCGAATGCTGCCGTTCCTGATCGTCGGCGGAGCCACAACACTCTATATTTTGTGGGCGCTGACCGCGTTTCCAACGCAGGTGTATGTCAGGGGAAACAGCATCGTGTACATCAATCAAGCGACGAACAATATAGCGGTTGCGGTGTTCTACGTGATTGCGACCTGCGGCTCGTTATTTTTCTCAAAGATCACGATGATGGTCGTCTTCGGCGCGGCAAATCTGGCGATTCTGCTCGCGGTAATGGAACTCAAGCGGTACGCATTCACCTCGCTGTGGTGCGCTTACGCCGCAATCGCCAGTGTGATCATTCTTGGCTACTTCTGGAGAAGCAAGGAAGAGCGCCCTTTCGTCTACGCGTAGACCTGTTCTCCCCAAGTCTTGCACTTGGCTGCCTTACATCTCCCGTTCTGCCGGGCGTGCACGCAGCCAACTCCCCATCTATAAACACCCTTTATAATAGAAAGATTCGGTCGCTGGTTTTATCGATCTGTAGTACCAGGGGAAGATGTCGACAGATAGCATTGTTGTTCGTGGGGCCCGGGTTCATAACCTCAAGAACATTGATTTTGAAATCGAGCACAACGCTCTGACTGTGGTCACGGGTGTGTCGGGTTCGGGCAAGTCGTCGCTCGCTTTCGACACGATCTATGCCGAGGGACAGCGGCGCTATGTCGAATCGCTGTCGGCCTATGCTCGGCAGTTTTTGGAGCGGATCGAGAAGCCGGACGTCGATCTGATCGATGGCATCGCACCGGCGGTCGCTATCAAACAGAAGAATTCCACGCGTAATCCACGGTCCACAGTCGCAACGGCTACCGAGATTTTCGATTATCTTCGGCTGCTCTTTGCCCGCGTTGGACGCACTTACTGTCTGCTGTGCGGGCAGGAAGTGAAAAAAGACACGGTGGACGAGGTCGTGGAGGTGCTGCTCGCTCTGGGGGAAGGCACTCGACTGAATGTCTTTTTTCCGATTCAAGCGCAAGTACCAGCTGCCGAAGAAAAAAGCGCGAAGAAGCCGCGCAGCAGAAAAAAACAGGCCGAGTCGAGTCTGCCTTCTGACGCGATTAAGGCGCGGCTCTTTGAGCTGCGCAAACGCGGCTTCAACCGGCTTTTTCAGGATGGGCAAGTCTTCGAGTTCTCCAGCCCTGAATCTTTGCTCGACATCAATTTTTCCAAACCTGTTTTCGGACTGGTGGATCGTCTTGTCGTCTCGAACGATCAACGGTCGCGCATTGTCGATGCGGTCGAGATTGGGTATCGCGAAGCCGGCGAGGTGATTTTCGAAACCGCTCCGCGCAATGGGGATACCGGCGGAGAAACTCCTCAGCGATTGCGTTTTTCACAACGCTTCGAATGCAAAAACGATGGCAGCCGCTACGAAGAACCGGAGCCGCGCCTGTTTTCGTTCAACAATCCGTATGGCGCTTGCCCTCGCTGCCAGGGCTTCGGCAATACCATCGATTTCGATCTCGACCTGGTCATCCCCGATAAAGGCAAGACCCTGAACGAAGGCGCGATCGAGCCCTGGACTAAGCCAAAACATAGGCCACTGTTTATCGAACTGAAGCGCTTCGCGCGCGCGGCGGAAATTCCGTTGGACGTGCCCTGGTATGAACTCGATGCAGAACAGCAGCGGCTCATCGTCGAAGGCGATGGCAGTTTTGCCGGCGTGCGTGGGTTCTTTCAGCATCTGGAGCGCAAGAAATATAAACTGCACGTCCGCGTCTTTCTCAGCCGTTATCGCGGATACTCGCTTTGCTCCGCTTGCGGTGGGACTCGCCTGCGTGTAGAAGCGCGGCAGGTACAAATTGACGGCAAGAATATCTGCCAGGTCTGCTCGATGACGGTCGAAGAGGCGGCGCGCTTTTTCGGCCAACTCGAACTCTCGACCGAGCAAGCCGCGATTGCCGAGAGGTTGCTCATTGAACTTCAGGAGCGGCTGCGTTTTCTGAACGAAGTTGGCCTCGAATACTTGACGCTGGATCGTCTGGCGTCGACGTTATCCGGCGGAGAAGCGCAGCGCATTCAGCTGGCGACTTCTCTGGGCTCGCGTCTGGTCGGCACATTGTATGTGCTCGACGAGCCTTCCATCGGATTGCACAGTCGCGATACGCACCGGCTCATCAAGATTCTCCATGACCTGCGCGACCTGGGAAATACCATCCTCGTCGTCGAGCACGATCCCGACATCATGCGCGCCGCCGATCGCATTCTCGATCTTGGCCCCGGCGCGGGAGAAAATGGCGGAAACGTCGTGGGAGCCGGCACCTATAACGAGATTGTCAAGATGCCGCACTCGCTCACAGGCCGTTACCTCGCCGACGAACTTCACATCCAGATTCCTCCCAAGCGGCGTCAGCCTGGCCCGCATAAAATTCGCATCACCGGCGCCCGCGCGCACAACCTGAAGCGTATCGATCTGGAAATCCCTCTCCGCATGTTGGTGGCAATTACTGGCGTCTCCGGTTCGGGAAAATCTTCGTTGCTGCATGACGTCCTTTATCAAGGCTTGGCCATCGCCAAGCGCCAGACAAACGGCGGCGCTGCGACGATTTTGTGGGATGACATTGAAGGCGAAGATTTGATTGACGAAGTGATACTCGTCGATCAATCGCCGATCGGCCGTACTCCGCGCTCGAATCCGGTCACCTATATCAAGGCATTCGACATTATCCGGGAACTGTTCGCTTCACTGCCGGAGGCGAAGAAGCGCGGCTTCCCTGCCGGGCATTTTTCTTTTAATGTCCCAGGAGGGCGTTGCGAGAATTGCCAAGGTGACGGCACGGTCACTGTCGAAATGCAGTTTCTGGCTGACGTTGAGCTGATCTGCGACGAATGCAAGGGCACGCGCTACAAGCCGCAGGTGCTTGAAATCCATTACAAAGGCAAGAATATTCACGAAGTGTTGAATCTTACGATTCGCGAGGCTCTGAAGTTTTTCGCCGACGTTCCGCGACTCACCGAAAAGCTGCGCGTGTTAGATGAAGTGGGTCTCGGCTACCTGCGTCTCGGACAATCGGCTACAACGCTCTCTGGAGGCGAAGCACAGCGGATGAAGCTGGCAGCGCATCTCCAGCCTGGAACTCGTCAAACAATTAGCCGTGGCGGCGACGCGCCGAAACGCAAGCGCCGCATGCTTTACATTTTCGACGAGCCTACCACCGGGCTGCATTTTGACGATGTCAGCAAACTGCTTTCGGCTTTCCGCCGTCTCATCGATGGTGGGGGATCGATCGTCGTCATCGAGCACAATCTCGAGGTTATCAAGACGGCGGACTGGGTCATTGATCTTGGTCCGGAAGGCGGCGATCGCGGTGGAAATCTGGTCGGGTTCGGGCCGCCCGAAGCGATCGCTGAGCTGACAAACTCGTACACGGGACAGTATCTGAAGCAGGTCTTGAACGGAAACGCCGTACGGCAGGAGTGAACAGCAGACTGCGAGCGGTAGAATATTTCTGTAGCCTGTGCGTAGCTTCTACTTCTCCCAGGACAAGCGCGCGACACAGACCGCATAACCTCCACGCATGAAACGTCCGGTCAGCAACACGATCCTGCTCGTCATGATTCAACTCGTCATCGCCGGGTTCAACGCCTCCCCCCTTCTTGCGCAAGACCACACGACGGTCCGCCATTACCAGGAGCGCATCGACGATCAGCCGCCGGAAATTGCCCAGGCGGAAGATGCGATCCAGAAGGGCGATTTTGCCGGCGCGGAAACGCTGCTGAAAAAAGCTCTCGACAAAGACCCCAACAATTATCAGGCCTGGTTTGATCTGGGCTTTGCTCTCAATCGCCTGGAACGCTCCGAGGAATCCATTGCTGCGTATCGCAAGTCCGTCGCTGCGAAGCCTGACGTTTTTGAATCGAATCTCAACCTTGGCCTGATGCTCGCCCGCACCAATAATCCTGACGCCGACCAATTTCTGCGGGCTGCGACTACGCTCCAACCGACCTCGAACCTCGAAGAAGGTCAGGCACGCGCGTGGCTGGCGCTCGCGCACCTGCTCGAGGATAAAAAGCCGACTGAGGCGCTGCAGGCTTACCGCAAGGCTTCCGAGCTCACTCCCCAGGATCCGGAGCCGCATCTCTCCGCCGGTCTGCTGCACGAGCGGCAAAAAGAATTTTCCGACGCCGAAGCGGAATACAAACAAGTTCTAGTTCTTGATCCGAAGTCCAATGATCCGCAAATCGTGGAAGCTGCGATCGGCCTCACCAATATCTACATGAAGTCCGGCCGCCTCAGCGATGCCGAGCCCCTGCTGCGCCGGCTGGCCGTCGAGCGACCCCATGACGCCGGCATTCGTCTTCAATTAGGGCGCGTGTTAGCCGCGGAGAGTAAGAAGGACGATGCCATCGCGGAAATGCAGGCCGCGCTGAAGCTTGCGCCCAACGACTCCGAAGCGCAGCGCGAGCTGGTAGACCTTTTAACCAATGCCGGAAAAAACGACCAGGCGGAAACCATATATCGCGCTCTAGTTGCCGCTTATCCAAATGACGCGGAATTGCATCGCGGCCTGGGCCAGACTTTGCTACGGCAAAAGAAGTTCCCGGAAGCGCAGCAAGAATTGCTGGTGGCATTGCGATTGAAGCGCGATTCGCCGGATGTTTACGTCGATTTGGCCTTTGCGGCTAGCGAGAACAAGAACTACGATCTCGCGGTTCGGGCCCTCAATGGGCGCACCGCGCTGAATCCGGACATGCCGGCGGTCTGTTTTTTTGTTCGCGCCTCCGCTTATGATCATTTGCGGGATTATAAACAGGCGGCGCTCGATTATCATCATTTTCTGGATGTCGCCAACGGCAAGTATCCTGATCAGGAGTGGCAGGCCGCCCATCGACTGATCGCCATTGAACCAAAGAAGCATTAAGTTGCGTTACGACTACGTGCCACACGACCACTGCCATGCGCCGACTAGCCTTTACCGCGCTTCTCCTCGCACTCGCCTCGGCTTACGGCTTTGCCAAAGACGAAACCATCGACGAACTGAAAGCACGATTTGAAAGTGCGCGTCCCGAGGACCGTGTCGAAATCGGCATACGAATCGCCCAGCAGGAACTTCGCGCTGCTGACAAGTTCTATAAGGACGGGAACACCGAGCAAGCCAGGGCTGCCGTCGAAGACATCGCGACCTATTCCGAGAAAGCCCGCGACGCTGCCACGCAGACCAATAAGCATCTCAAGAATGTCGAGATCGAGGCCCGAAAAATCGCTGACAAACTGCGGGACATCAAGCGCACACTTGCCTTCGAGGATCAGGGTCCGGTCGATCGGGCTATACGACGACTAGAAGATGTCCGCACCACACTGCTTAAGACAATGTTCGCCAAGGACGACAAGAAGGGAAACCAATGAGGCCCGTCAACGGTTCGCGCTCACGTGGATATTGCCGTTGGCGAGCTGCTCTCGGCTTGACGCTGTTGCTGGCGCTGTCGCTATATTCTTCGCTGTTTTCTCCGCTGCGCGCTCAGAGCCGTCACGATCCGCTTAATCCGCTGGAGATCGACCAGCTCCGCGATGCCATGCTCGACCCCGATGAACGCTTAAAGCTTTACGTGCAGTTTTCCCGGGATCGCTTGACGAAACTTGAGAAAATGCGCAGCGATCCCAAGACGACCGAACGCGGGCGCCAGACTCATGACATGCTGGAAGACTTTCTCGCGATCTACGAGGAACTCGATGACAACATTGACATGTATCTTGGGCGCAAGGACGATATTCGCAAGCCGCTGAAACTTATCATCGAAGCCGATACCGAATTTCAGTCGAAGCTGCGCGCCCTGAAGAATTCGGCAGACACCAGCGTCGACGAGGCGAAGCAGTATGAATTTCTGATGGCCGACGCGCTCGATACCGTGGACTCCAGTGCCGAGGACCACCGCAAAACCGTGGCGGAAGTCGAGGAATATATGAAGAAGAAAAAGAAGAACAAATAAGCTTTTCGCTTTACTGCCTTTTGAGCAGGACCCCGTGCTAATCTTCCCTCAACGTGTCCGCAAAGCTTGCCGAAATATTTCACGAGGCCTATCGCGAGCTTCGTCCGCGCACGCCTGTGCCGCCTCTGCAGGTGCGTTTCTATCCGTTTGTTTCCATCAACAACACCATCCGGCTGCGCCAGGGAGAGCTCTACATCCGCATCTCCGACCTGCTCGAAGGCGCTCCAGAAGCCGTGCTGCATTCGATTGTTCACATTCTGCTCGCCAAGCTTTATCGCAAGCCGGTCGATCGCGCCTGCAACGCGCGCTATCGCCGTTACATTGCCGGCCACGACGTTACCGCCAAGGCGCGGCTCGTGCGGCAGATACGCGGACGCAAGCATATCCGCTCTCCCCGCGGCCACCACTATCACCTGGAAGAAATCTTCGACGCCCTTAACCACCGCTTCTTTCACGGACTCATGGGGCGTCCGCAACTCAGTTGGAGCCAGAACCACGCCCGTAGCAGCCTCGGCCACTATGATCCGGCGCATAACACCATCGTGATCAGCCGTGTCTTTGATCGTCCGCACGTGCCGCGCTACGCAGTCGAATACATTGTTTTTCACGAGATGCTGCATTTGAAACACCCCGTCAAGCTCAGCGGCAGCCGACGCTGCGTACACTCGCGCGAATTCCGCGCCGAAGAGAAAATGTTTCCAGAGTTGGAGCAGGCACGCAAATTTCTGCGCGTCGTGTAGTCAGGAGAGGATATGCGCTGGGCGAGAACGCTCAACCCGTTCAATGCCCAGTTTCCCCGTGTAATGCAGGTCCCAGCCATCCGTGATTGACCGCGTTGACCGCACCCGCCCGAAAACCGTATTCTGGTGATATTGAAATTGAATTTCAATTTCAATTAGAAGGCGACCCTTGTTTTCATGATTCAGGCATTCATTATTACGCTCCGCGAAGGCGTCGAGGCGGCGCTGATTGTGGGCATCACTTTGGCCTATCTGGCCAAGATTGGCCGCAATGATCTGCGCAAGACGGTCTACGCCGCTCTTGCCGCGGCTTTTGCAGGATCGATCGGTGTCGCGGTCGTGGTTTCTCGCTTCAAGCTGAACGAGGACATCTTCGAAGGCTGGGTCATGCTGATCGCGGCCGTCTTCGTCATCACCATGATCGTCTTCATGATGAAGACCGGACGCAAGCTCAAAGGTGAAATTGAGGGCAAAATCGGCTTGCTTACCCGTGGCGAGACCGTGCACGGCGACAAGCGGAGCGGTAACAAATCGATCGGGCTATTTCTATTCGTCTTCCTCATGGTGATGCGTGAGGGAGTCGAAACCGTTCTGATGCTTGCCGGCGTAACTTTGAACACCACCGAACTGATGAGCTTCATCGGAACCTTGCTCGGCGTGGCGGCCGCCATCCTGTTCGGCGTAATGTTCGTCAAGGGCAGCATCAAGATCAATCTCCAGAAATTCTTCAAGGTAACTACCGCGATCCTTTTCCTGGTAGCGGGGCAACTTGTAATCTCCGGCCTGCACGAACTCTCCGAAAACGGTGTTCTTCCCTCTTCTCGCGAGGAAATGGCCATCATCGGACCGATCGTCCGCAACGAATTGTTTTTCGTGGTCACAATCTTAGCCTTGGCCGCGCTGATGGTGCTGTTTGATATGAAAAGCCGCCAGCCGGCACAACTGCCCGCCTCCGGTGCGGCGCGCCGCAAAGCACTCTGGACAGCCCGCCGTGAACGCCTTTGGATGGCGTCGGTGTACATCTTCTCTTTCGTCTTCATTGTGATGATCACGGCCAGCTTCATCGATGAGAAGAGCGCCAGTGCGCTTTCGCCCGCCACTGAAGTGACATTCGTCGACGGTAAGGTCTCGATCCCGCTGAAGGAAGTTTACGACGGCGAGCTGCACCGATTTGAGAGCAAGGAAGGCGGAGTTGAGGTGCGCTTCTGGCTCTACCAGAAGCCCGACGGTAAAATCGCCACCCTGTTCGACGCCTGCGAGATCTGCGGCGGAGTCGGTTTCTATAAGGGATCCAACGGAGTGGTCTGCAAAAATTGCGCATCTCCAATTAATCTGCAGTCTGTCGGAATGCCCGGCGGCTGCAATCCGGTCCCCCTGAAGGCGCAGGTCACCGGCGACGCAGTCATCGTCTCTGAGGCCGATGTCGCCGCCGGCAGACACTACTTCGAGCAGCGATAATAATGTTCCCGCGCCTCGTCTACGAATCGTTTCGCCACCAGGCGCGCCGCAAACTACTGGCAGGCATCGCGATCGCGTTGGGAGTCGCCGTCGCCACCGCCATGATCGCGGTCGCCACCAACATCGGCGATAAAATCAATCGCGAACTGCGCAGCTATGGCGCCAATTTGATCGTCACTCCGCAGGAAGACACACTAGACGTCGAAGTCGGTGGCGTCAATCTCAAGCCGCCGAGCGACGGCGCGTTTCTGAACGAGGCCGACCTCCCGAAAATTCGGGGCACTTTCTGGCATAACAACATCATTGGCTTTTCGCCAATGCTACCGGTCACCGTGAAAGTCGGGACCGGCCGCGAGGCGCAAGATGTGACGCTGGTCGGGACCTATTTCAAGAAACCACTCAGCTTCGGCAAAGAAAACTTTACTACCGGCGTTAGCATCACGCATCCCTGGTGGAAAGTAACCTGCGGTGATGGCAAAGAATCTCCAAGCTGCGGCTGGCCAACGGACGACTCTCAGAATGTGCTGTTGGGTGAACGTCTGGCAGCAAAGATGAACCGGAAAGCTGGCGACACGATCGAGGTCGCCGGCCGCGAACTCACCGTCTCCGGCATCCTCTCTACTGGCGGTGCTGAAGACGAGCAGATCGTCGCACCACTCGCTTTGGCGCAACAAATTCTCGGCATGCCCGGTGCCGTGCGCCGCATCTATGTGAGTGCCCTCACCAAGCCGCAGGACGCGTTCGCCGTCCGCGATCCTAAAACGATGTCGCCCGAGGTTTACGACCGCTGGTACTGTTCGCCCTATGCGCAATCGATTGCCTACCAGTTACAGGAAGCGATACCGCACTCGCACGCGGAGCAGATTCGCCAGGTCGCGCAAAATGAAGGCGTCGTCCTTTCGCGCATCAAGGGAATCATGCTGCTGATCACGCTCGCCGCGCTTTTTGCGTCAGCCCTAGCGGTTTCGGCAGCCATGGCCACGGCAATTTTTGAGCGTCGCATCGAAGTCGGCCTAATGAAGGCCCTGGGCGCAAGCAGCCTCGCGGTCTCCACCTTCTTTTTTGCGGAGGCGCTGCTCCTCGCGCTTGTTGGCGGGATTGCGGGCTTCTCCGCCGGTGCGCTGCTCGCTCGTCACATCGGGCACTCCGTCTTCAGCTCGCAGATTTCCATCGAGCCCGTCCTTTTCCCCGTCATTCTGGCTATCGCTGTCTTTGTGAGCTTTGCAGGAAGCGCTGCCGCGATTCGTCGCGCCGTAAAGTTCGATCCAGTCTTCGCGCTGCGAGGGGAAGGATAAGCCTGATGATGAGCGCGATTCCGGGCATGCTCCAAACGCCGAAGCAGGTCGCTGACCGCCGCGCTCGTGCGCCGCACTCATCGCGACGCTATTCCATGTTCCTGCGCATGCTCTTCCGCGCCGCCGTTGTCCGCCGCGGGCGCACCACAGCCGCATTGCTCGCCATGATCGTTGCCGCGGCCGTGGCCACCGCGATGATGAATCTCTACGTCGACGTGCAAGCCAAACTCAGCGGCGAGTTTAGAAATTATGGTGCCAATGTAGTCATCATCGCGAAAGATGGACGAGCTCTGCCGGCCGATGCCTTGACCAAAGCAGAATCCGTTCTCGGCCCAAAGACGCTGGCTGTCCCGTTCTCCTATGCCGTCGCCCGCACCAAAGACGGGAGATCTGTGGTCGTAGTTGGTACCGACTTCGCTCGCGCCCGCCAGTTAAATCGTTGGTGGAAGGTGAGCCGTTGGCCTGCCGCGCCGAGCGAAGCTTTGATCGGAATGCGCGCTGCGACCGTGATTAATCCGAACCCGAGCGCGAATCGCCAGCCTTTTGAACTTACGTTTCAAGGTAAAGCCATCCAACTCACTCCGGCTGGGATGCTTCAAACTGGCGCTGGCGAAGACAGTCGTATTTATCTCGATCAATCTCAATTTCAAAACTGGACCGGCGTCGTGCCCTCCACCATCGAAGTCTCCGCCAACGGAACCGCTGCCGAGGTTGAAGCGGCCATTCGCCAACTCGCCCAGATTCTGCCTGACGCTGATGTTCGGCCCATCCGCCAGATCTTGGAAGGCGAAGCCAACGTGCTGAACAAAACGCGCGCCACCCTCTACGCCTCGGTCACGCTGGTCGTTCTCACGTCCGCTCTCTGCGTGCTCGCGACCCTCATGGGATGGGTCTTCGACCGCCGTCGTGACTTTGCCATCATGAAAGCGCTTGGCGCCTCCCGGCGTCTTATCAGTGGGTTCTTCGCGGCCGAAGCGGCGGCCTTGGGAGTAGTCGGAGGGGTGGTTGGATTCTTCATCGGCATCGGCGTCGCCGCTTGGATCGGACGAGCCAGTTTTCATGCGCCCGTCGTGCCCCGCCTTGGCGTCTTCCCCTATGTGCTCATCGGCAGTATGATCGTGGCGCTTCTTTCGGCCATCTTGCCGATCGCTTTGCTGCGACGCGTTCAACCCGCTATTATTTTGAGGGGTGAGTAGGTTCAAGATTCAGGTTAGAAAGTGGGAGTTCGAAGAAAACGGCCAGCCAATGATTCGACTCAACGGCGTCACCAGAAGTTATCCCGCCAGAGTGGATGAAAATAACGGCGGCCCCGACCTGCTAAAGGCGCTCGACGACATCTCTCTTTCCATTGCGCCCGGCGAGTGGGTCGCGGTGATGGGACCATCGGGCTCCGGCAAGAGCACATTGGTCAACCTCATCGGTTGCCTCGACCGTCCTACCAGCGGCGAAATCTGGCTCGAACAGCGAAACGTTGCCCGCCTGAGTACCTCCGAACTCGATCATGTTCGCGCCGAAACCATTGGCTTTATCTTCCAGCAGTTCCACATGATTCCGTATCTCACAGCCGTCGAGAACGTGATGCTGGCGCAATACTTTCACAGCATGACCGATGAACAGGAAGCCCTCGACGCCCTGGATCGCGTCGGCCTTAAGGGGCGGGCCGAACATCTGCCATCGCAACTCTCTGGAGGCGAGCAGCAGCGCGTCTGCATCGCCCGCGCTCTCATCAACGATCCCAAGATTGTGCTCGCGGACGAGCCCACCGGCAATCTCGACTCCGTCAACGAGGAAATTGTTCTGCGACTGCTGCGTGAACTCCATCAGCAGGGACGCACCATCGTTATGGTGACGCACGATCCCGTCGTGGCCCGTCTGGCCGACCGCCGTATCGAACTGCATCATGGAAAAATCGCCGCGCAGGAAGTTTTTGCCATGGCCGATGACGAGCAGTTCGACGAAGTGCTGGAAGAACTATTTGCTTTGGAGGAGCACGCTCAAATCGCTGAGATCGGACGGATGGAAATCCACGGGGCTCTGCCTGTTTCCATCGCGGTAGAAAAAATGGCCGCTATGGGGCTGGTATCCACACGCCCGCATCCGCCCGAGCGACACGATCACAAACCCTTCATCAACCCCTGCCATGACGCCCTGAAACCCTCGGGCTTCTCCACTGGCGACGGCTCTTTGATCGTCGAACTCACACCGCGTGGACACCAGCGCGCCGCCGATATTATCCGGCGTCACCGGTTGGCTGAGCGGCTGTTCACCGATTCGCTTGCCCTGGATAGCGAAACTGAGATCGAGCAACAGGCCTGCAAGTTCGAGCACATACTCTCACCGGAAGCTACCGACAAGATCTGCACCTTCCTCAATCACCCCTTAACCTGCCCGCACGGAGCGCCCATCCCGCCCGGCCCATGCTGCGGACGCCGCGCAGAGCCCCGGCAAAATTCCACCGCGTTATCTCATGGACGTTAGGTCGATTTTCTTGATGTGGCCTCGCGAGGTCCTTTCGCCTTGCCTTCGCTACTTCTTACTGAAGAATTTCCCGAATCCCAATCGCACCTGCACCGTATTCAATCCCGGATTCGGCACCGTTAGCCCGGCGTTCGAAATATGCATGTACCGGACGTCGAGTGACCACGCGTGATCTTTGAGAAAATACATCCCCAATGCAGCGCCGGTCGTGAAATTGATGCTGGAGGTTCCCGTCGGTACATTATGTGTCGTAAACAGGGTTCCGCCGTTCAACTCGAGGAAAGGAGCAACGTGGCCACGCGTGGCAAAGATCCACTTGAACCCCACCGGATTCACTCCCGCGCCGAACGCGGTGTTTGCCCTCTGAAAGACCGCAAACGCCGGCACCGCATCCACGGCAAGTTCGAATCTTCCCTTAAGAAAGCCAGGCAGGTGCGGCTCGGTCAGGATCCATCCATAGCGAAACCCCGCATTCCAGACATTTGTATCGCTAGTTCCGCCGGGAACCCAGTGACCGCCGCCAGTCCAAACCTGGAGCTCATGACCACCCTCCTCCGGACGATCTTGCGCAGCGGCAAGAGAAGCGGCCAAAACCATCGTGAGACAAATCGCGAGAAAGGTGAGGAAACGAGAACCTCCACGCAAAACGGGTCTTGTCATAAGGTGGATCGTGTCATAGACGTGCTCACTCTTGATGCGCTCAACCAACGACATGTTCAACGTCGAACGAGAACAATACGTGAATTCGAGCCGGGAAACAAATCGAATCTGGACTATCCAGCCGCCTGCTAAAGTCCCAGGCCCCCATCCACCGCCAGCACCTGGCCTGTAATAAATTGCGGAGCCGTAGCAAAGAACATTACTGCCGCAGCAATGTCAGCCGCCGTCCCGCTGCGCTGCATCGGCGTCTGCTTCGCCATTTTTTTCATGAACGCTTCCGCTGCTTTCTCTCCTAAGTCGATCATGCCGGGAGCGACTGCATTCACCGAAATCGCTGGCGCGAGGGCCTCCGCCATCACCTTGGTCAGCATATGGACTGCCGCCTTCGATGAGCAATAGTGTGCATGAGTGGCCCAGGGCCGGAGCCCGCCGAGCGAACCCATATTAACAATACGTCCCTTGCGCTTTCTTAAATATGGCAGCGCCTCGCGCGACACCAAGAATGGCCCGCGCGTGTTCGAAGCAAAAATCGCATCCCACTGCGCTACCGTAATTTTCTCAAATTCAACCGTCTCATAATTCGCCGCGTTATTTACCAGGATGTCGATTCCACCCAATTCGCTCGCAACTTCTTTCACCATCTCCCGCACGCTGTTCTCGTCGGTGACGTCGCACCGTATCGCCAGCGCTTCCACGCCCTGCTCGGCCAGCTCTTCGATTACCACCCGCGCCTCGCGTCCCGATTCACGATAAGTAATGGCCACGTCCGCGCCGCGTTCCGCCGCAGCCATGGCAATCGCGCGTCCCAGCCGCTTCGCCGCTCCCGTTACCAGCACGATCTTTCCAGAAAGTGTTCGTTCGTTCATGGTCATTCGGAGATTCTACGCCCCTGCTTCGGTGCCGGTGCCTGCCTTGGAAACACTGCAAAAAAACTGCTACACTCCCACCCATGACGCAGACTCGAGAGGTCATTGTTTATTCGCGCAAGGGATGTCATCTCTGCGAGATCGTCAAAGAGAGTCTCGTCAAGCTCCACAAGCGTGGCGGCTTCACCTGGCGTGAGATCGACGTGGATTCTAACTCTGAAATCCGGCGCCTCTATAACGACGAGGTCCCGGTCGTCTTCATCAACGGGCGTAAAGCTTTTAAATACCGCATGGATGAGCAGGAATTCTTACGCAAACTGTGTGCCTGAGCCCCGTATGTGGGATACACGCATTCCGTCCGCCCAGATCTGACATCTCACTTCTAACTTCCGCACTCTACCGTTACAATCACCAGCGATGCTTCGTACCGAGCTCTTCGCCGATCCCACCGGTCGATTCGTCCATGATGTCGTGCTCGAGAGTTGCCAACGCAACGGCAGTAAGACGGCGCTCATTGACACATCCTGCGACGACACTTCCTGCAATCGCCGTTTGACCTTTGCCGAATATGGGAGCCGGGTCGAGTCCCTTGCCCGTGGACTGGTCTCCGCCGGACTTGCTCCTGGGGAGGTCGTGGCTATCTTCCTTCCGAATTCCTGGGAGTTCGCCGTCACCTATCACGCAGCCACGCTTGCCGAAGGCATTCCCACGCTTCTCAATCCCTCTTACCGCGAGCGCGAGATCCGCTATCAACTGGAAGACTCGGGCGCTGCGTTCCTTGTCTCGGACGCTCCGCTTTTGGAGAACGTAAACCTCGCCCGACTTCCCAGCCTGCGACGAGTCTTCGTGACGCGGCATCAGCGCGCTGGCTATGAAGAATTCGCGAATCTGCTGCGACCGACGTCCGCAAAATTGCCCGTCCCGCGACAAACTCCGCAAGAGACGATCGCGGCCCTTCCCTATTCGAGCGGCACTACCGGATTGCCCAAAGGCGTCATGCTCTCGCACTACAACCTGGTCGTGAATGTCTATCAGGTTATCGGGCCCCATGCCGCACCGCTTACGCGCGATGAGATCATGCTTTGTTTCCTGCCTCTCTACCATATCTACGGACTGACAGTCGCACTGACTCTTTCTCTGACACTCGGTTCCACGCTCGTGTTAATGCCGCGCTTCGACGTGCAAAAGCTGTTCGCTCTTCTTGTTGAGGAGGGCATCAGCATGATGCCCGTCGTCCCGCCTGCCATCAACGCGATGTGCCAAGCGGTTGAAGCCGGCATCTTCCCCAAGGAGCACCACGTCCGCTGGATCAAGTCAGGCGCAGCGCCGCTCGCTCCCGAACTCGCCCGACGTCTCACCGAGCTCACCGGCATCCTCGTCAACCAGGGATATGGCATGACCGAAGCTTCGCCCGTTACCCACGTTGGATATAACGCTCCGCCTGAAATGAATCGTCCAGCGTCCATCGGGCAACCCTTGGCTCTCACTGCATGCCGCATCGTCGACGTTGAAGGCAATGAGGTCGCGCCGGGCGAGCCGGGCGAACTTGTCATGCGCGGTCCTCAGATCATGATGGGATATTGGAAGGAACCGCAAGCGACTGCCGCGGTTCTCCGCGATGGCTGGTACTTCTCTGGCGACATTGTTCGCGCCGATGCCGACGGCTTCTATTACGTGCTCGACCGCAGCAAAGAGATGATCAAATACAAAGGATTCCCTGTCGCGCCCGCCGAAGTGGAAGCTCTTCTGCTCGAACATCCCGCTGTCCGCGACTGCGGCGTGGTTGCCAAGCCCGACGTTGCGGCGGGCGAAATTCCCTGCGCATTTGTCGTCCTCCGCCACGGCTTTACGAGCTGCGCGGCACTGGACAAGGAGCTCCGCGCCTTTGTCGCCGACCGGCTCGCGCATCACAAGCAGCCGCGCGAGGTACGCTTCGTAGAAGCGATTCCGCGGACACCATCTGGAAAAGTACTGCGCCGTGAGCTGCGGAAAGCTTTGTCCTGACCAGCGGCCGCCGAGCCGACCTTGGTGACGTGTAAAATATTTTTTATCCCTATGACCCTCACGGCGTTCGTCGCCAAATCCGCCTTTCGCAACAAGCGGCGCAGCATCCTGACGGTCGCCAGCATTGCTTTTTCCCTGCTTCTGCTCTGTATCATGCTCTGCGTCTGGCGCAGCTTTTACATCGACAAGGGAGCACCTGACTCCGCGCTTCGCATCATGACTCGCCACAAGGTTTCGCTGGCCAACTTCCTTCCCATCTATTATCGCGACAAGATTCGCACCATTCCCGGTGTCGTGCATGTCGTGCCCATGACTTGGTTTGGCGGCACTTATAAAGACGACAAGCCGGAGAATTTTTTTGCCCAGTTTGCCACCGATCCTGACGAATATTTCGACGTCGCCGCCGACAAGGTTATGCCTGATGAGCAACTCGCCGCCTGGAAGCGCGATCGCGCGGGCTGCGTCGTCGACGTTGAGCTGGCCAAGAAACATCACTGGAAGATCGGCGACCACATCATTCTGCAAGGCTCCATCTTCCCCACCAACCTCGATTTGACCTTGCGCGGCATCTACACGATCGATCCGCCGTCCAGTAACCTTTACTTCCACGCCAAATACCTGGAAGAATCGGTCGACTGGTTTAAAGATACCGCCGGCTTTTATTTCGTTCGCGTCGATACCGCCGAACACATGCCCATCGCGGCCCGCGCTATCGACGATATGTTCCATGGGAGCCCGGTTCCTACCAAAAGCGAGAGCGAGCAGGCATTCAAGCTCGACTTCATCAACACACTTGGCAGTGTCAAGGTCTTCATCCTCAGCATCTGCGGAGCCGTGGTCTTCACCACCCTGCTCGTCTGTGCCAACACAATGGCCATGTCAATCCGCGAACGCACCCGCGAAGTCGCCGTCCTCCGCACTCTCGGCTTCACCCGCGAAAGCATCCTGAAGTTGCTGCTTAGCGAATCGGTCGTCATTTCTTTAATTGGAGGGTTGATCGGTATCGCGCTCGCAACTGCGGCCGTTCTGTTGGTGTCAGGACCGGGAGGAATCGGACTGCCGGTCGCACTGCACATGACCATCTATACGGCACTATTCGTCATGGCAGTCGCATTCGTCGTGGGTCTGATCAGTGGAGTGATTCCCTCCTATCGCGCCTCGAATCTCGGGATCGTCGACGCCCTGCGCTATATCGGCTGAATTTATTAAGGATTTAAGGTGTTACACTCACTTTCGCATGCGGACGGACATCCTTCCCCTTTGCGACCAGCATTACCGGACCATGGAACCCGTTCTGGCTCCCTATAACGCCGACTATTCCATCGAATTCTTTCGCTGCACCGACAAATTCTGCCACCGCTGCTTCGGCGAACGCATCGGCTACACTACACCCAAACGCGGAGACGCGCCCGTGCTCACTCCCAATCAGCCTACTTGCGATCGCCACGGGCGCCCTATGTTCATCATCAGCCTCGATCGCCAGCGCAATCACGTGACCTACGCTTGCCCGGAGCCTGACTGCACTGAGCGGATCATCCGCACGTAAACTGGTTTTCTTGTGGAAATGGCGCTCACCCGTCTCAATCCGGACACCTGTTCTCGCTGCGAGCGAACTGAGCGCCTCGCTTGCGCCGCGACGCGCCAGCATTCGAAATCCGCACTCACTCTCCCACCAGCCACGCATACTGCGCTGCCGTCAGCGGCACTACGCTTAATCGTCCTTGTCGCACCAGCGGCGACTCGGCAAACGCGGCCCGCGCTTTGATTTCCGCCAGTGCCTTCGGCTTCGCAATCGCATTGCCAACCTTGATCTTCACCTTCGGAACCTTGGGATCGCTCGCATCCACCGAGACCACCGATGCCGTCCCCACCGCGCTCTTTTCGTCGCCAGTGTGATAAATCACGAGCCGCTCACCGGACCTCATCTCGCGCAAGTGCTTCACTGCGGTCGGATTCGTAACCCCATCCCAAATCGTCGTCTTTTCGCGTTCCAGATCCGCGAAGGAATATACAGTCGGTTCGGTTTTCAGAAGATAGTCCATGGGCAAGTATTGTAATCAGAAACACCGTTGCGGCAGCAGGAAATTCGAAGGCATGAAAGCTCCGTCCATCGGCATACTCGCTAGGAGACTCCCGTAACCGTGGAGTTACCGGAGTCGCTGAAAAAGCGAAATGTGCGGGTCAATGCAGGGAAATCCAGACGGAGATGCCGCCCGTACTTTAATAAAGAGAACCATCATCATCGATCGGGGAGATGGACAAGGCGATCGAGCTCCGATTGAACCCGTCCTCGAACCGCTGCAAATATCTGCCAAGCTCCGTGACTAAACTGGCGCGACCGATTAACATGTCGGCTCAGCAATCAATCATCAGCCGTCGCCATCAGCTGTCATGCTCAGCCATCCGATGAACCATGATTAACGCAAGCCATGCTTCCTGGGGTAGACGCTTGCTGCGCGGCCTTGGCCTGGGTCTGGCATGGCTGCTGCTCGCGTTTATGACTCTCTGGGCAAGCGCAGCCCTGTATTTTGATCTTTCATTCCCACATCTGCCCGCTCTTGTTACTCCTGTGCTTTACCTGGCCATCATCGTCGCACTGCTCTATCTGGCAAAGACGCATTTGTTTGGAATGGGCATCTGCCTGGCCGGCTTTCTCATCGTTTTATTCTGTTGGCTTTCTCTCAAGCCATCCAATGATCGGCAATGGCAGGAAAACGACTCGCAGACTCCTTGGGCGGAGATCGACGGTGACCGTGTCACCATCCATAACTTCCGCAACTGCAATTACCGTACTGAGTTGGATTACATCTGTGAGTGGCTGACGAAGACCGTTTCACTGAATCAACTTCGGGGCATCGATGTCTTTGTGACCTACTGGGGTTCGCCCTGGATCGCGCATCCGATCGTCAGCTTCCAGTTCGGCGACGATCGCCATGTGGCGACCTCGATCGAAACACGCGATCAAGTCGGTCAAGGCTATTCCGCCATTCGCGGATTTTTCCGGCAATATGAACTTCTCTATGTGTTCTCGGATGAGCGCGATCTCGTCCGGCTACGCACCAACTATCGCAAGGATGAGGATGTTTACCTCTTCCACACTACCGCCGGCCCAGCTTGGTCACGCTTGCTCTTCCTCCAGTACATGGAGCAGGCAAACAAATTGCGCGACCACCCCAAGTGGTACAACGCGGCCACCGATAACTGCACCACCAACATCTTCACGCAAATGGCGGCTACGGGTAAGCTTCCCGTGGGAAGTTCCTTGCACGATTGGTGGATTCTTCTTAACGGCCGCGGTCCCGAGATCCTCTATCGCAACGGAAATTTCGCCGGCAATTTGCCTTTTGCAGAACTGATGAAGCGTGCGAACATTAATCCAGTCGCTCGTACTCTCGACGATGCGCCGGACTTCTCAAGTCGCATCCGACTGGATCGCCCCGGCTTTGATTCTCTCGATTCTCATGATGGGCAGTCGCCGCAGCCGCCAAACTGAGCCAAAGACTCCTTGTAGCACCCACCGGAACATCCTTGTTACTGCCGACACTTCCCTTCTGGGCCAATTTCGCAAACAATAAGACTAAAGAAGGGCCATTGTGATTGGAGCCTCCATCAAATCGGGCGGGATCCCTATGGCCCAGGCCATCGAGCGCTACTTTGACGTGGCGCTGTACCTGCTTGTGCTCAGCGGCTTCGCCACCCTGGCCTCTACCGGCGGCATTGATCCGCCAAGCGTGGCACTGGTCGGACTGGCGCTCGCTCTCCGCGGATACCAACTGCTGACGCGGCGCGAATTTGTCATTCCCGAACCCTGGGTCACTCTACTGACACTGATTTGCGTCTTCCTCTACCTCGCCGACTATTTTTTTCTTTCGCGCAGTTTTTTGACGGCGAGCGTTCACCTTGTGCTCTTCACCATGGTGGTAAGGCTATTCTCGTTGCAGAAAACGCGCGACCACTACACCCTGGCGGTGCTTTCTTTTCTGATGGTGCTGGCGTCGGCGGTCCTGACGGTCGGAAGTGTCTTCCTATTCTCCTTTGCGATCTTCCTGCTGGTGGCAGTCGTCACCTTTGTATTGATGGAGATGCGGCACTCGGTTGGCGCTGAACAAACCAGTGCACAGGATCCACGCACTGCCTTTCCTGCGCAGCGTATGGCGTACGGATTGGTAGCCATCGCTCCGGTGCTCATGCTGATGATCATGGCGGGCAGTTTCGTGATCTTCTTCCTGCTGCCCCGTATTTCGTCGCATTATCTAAGCGCGTACACTCCGACGAGCGATGTCTCGACTGGCTTCACCGACCGCGTGCAACTCGGCCGCATCGGCCAGATCCAACAATCGAGCACCGTCGTAATGCACATCGAGATTCAGAACGATACGCGAGGCGCTTACGACCTGAAGTGGCGCGGCATTGCGCTGAGCAAGTTTGAAGACAACGTCTGGTCGAATTCCTACGAGCAAATCCAGTTGCACCCAACCGCCGACGGCAGCTATCGGCTGGCACCTTTGCTTGACCCGAATGTCGCAGCAAAACCGGGCGGCCGGTCCATCCATTATCGGGTCCTGATGGAGCCGCTCGGTACCAACGTTTTTTTTCTGGCAGAGAGGCCGCAGACTCTCAAAGGAAACTTCCGGCAGATAACCATGGACGGCGGGGGAGCTGTCTACGACCTTGATACAGATCACCCAATCACCCGCTATGAGGCGGACTCGCAACTGAGCGAGGTCGATAGCGACGACCTTCGTCTGGCGGCCAACATCGCGCCGTCCAGCATGGGCAAGTACCTTGAGTTGCCGCCGCTGGATATTCGCATTTCGAAGTTGGCGGAAGAAATCACCGCGAAATCACCCAGCAACTACGACAAGGCGGTCGCGCTCGAGCAGTATCTGTCTACCCATTTCGGATACACGCTGGAGCTACCCCGTAGTCTGCCGAAAGATCCCGTCGCTAATTTTCTCTTCGAGCGGAAGAAAGGTCACTGCGAATATTTCGCCAGCTCGATGGCGGTAATGTTACGCCTGCTGCACATACCGTCGCGAATTGTGACAGGATTCCGCAGCGGCGAATTCAACGACCTGACGGGTCAATATATCGTCCGCGCCAGCGACGCGCATTCGTGGGTCGAGGCTTACTTTCCCGGAACCGGTTGGGTCAGCTTTGATCCCACTCCGGCTGGAAACGCGCCCGCCGGCTGGTCGCGAATGCAACTCTACCTCGATGCCGCAGCATCCTTTTGGCGCGAATGGATCATCAACTACGACGTCGGCCATCAACGAACTCTGGGAAAAGACGCGGCGAACAACAGCCGCCACTTCTTTGACGAGACTCGTCGCTGGATTCGCCATCAGCACCGCACCTTGTTGGACTTGGCTCGTCGGGTGCACGAGCACTTCGCCATTTTTCCCGAGCGATGGTTAAGCGGACTTGTGGCGTTCTCTGCGGCTCTGATCACCCTGCTGAATCTCCGTCGCCTGATCCGCGGACTTCGGGGTCGTAGTCTCCGAACTCATCCCGAGCGTGCTCCGCGAGAAGCCGCCGCACTTTGGTATGACCGGATGGTCGACCGCCTGGCACGTCTGGGCTGGCGCAAGTCGCCATCCCAGACGCCGCTCGATTTCGTCGCGGCCATTCAGGAACAGTCACTGCAGAATAAAGTTGCGAAATTTACGCGGGCTTACGAATCTGCACGTTTCGGAAGGTCGCTCGGCGACGCCCAGAGCTTGCCTGGACTTTTCAATGACATCACGGCCCAAGCAGCGAACTCCAAGCAGACACCCGAAAACGCGGCCGCCCGCTAAAAGCGGTGAGTAACGCCGGCACCGACGTAGTAGTTGTGCTGACGACTCCTCCCGGTATCAACATTCAGGTCAGGAACTCCGGAATAGAAATCGCGAGCCTCGAAACGCGCTCCCCAGCTATGCCAAAACCAAACATCTAATCCAGCTCCGAACTGGACGACCCCGGTATTGTTGCCAGTTGGCCCAGGGTTCAATCCGTTCCAAATGAGATCGTGGGATTCCCGGAAGCGGCCATAGCCGCCGCCCACGCTAACCCATGGCGTAACAGAATTACGGAAAAAAATATTTAAACGTGCGGATGGAGTCACAAACACAGACGAGATATCCTGGGGAACCTGATCGTAGCGGTAATTCAGGTCTGTCTTCCATACCACGGCTACCGGAGCTTCCGCATAGAGCCCGAAAATCTTCCGGCCTATAAGCAGGCGGCCGTAACTACCCACGATGCTTCCTGACGCGTTTCCGAAATGAATCGGTAAACCCGAGCTCGGGACGGTCTGTGTGCTGATGAAAACCAGCCCCGTCGTAAGTGAGACCTCATTAATTTGCGCGAAAGCCCCCGACACGAAGACCAAAACTAGCACAACGAGAACCGCGAGACGTTTGGCTGCCACCTCTCCTCCGGAGTGTTGAGGGATGTAGTTTTTGTTTCAATAAGATTAGCACCGGGCTGCGCGAATCGGCGGAAGGCATAGTACCCTCCTTGGTACCCGATTTTGGCGCTCGTTGAGGGGGCGGTAAGGGCCTGTAGATGCTAGAATTAAGCAGGTTTGCTTCCCGGCTCATTCATGTCGTCGAGATTGCCGTAATCGTCCCCGTGCCCATATCAGTGTCCACAGAGAAAACCATATCCGCGACTTCGGGGCCAATCGCCCCGGCGAAAGTAGGCTTTGTCAGCCTAGGCTGCCCCAAGAACCTCGTCGATAGCGAGGTCATGATGGGTTTGCTGGCGCAGGCCGGCGCCGAACTTACTCCGAACGCCGAGGACGCCGACGTAATTGTAGTGAATACCTGCTCATTTATCGGCAGCGCGCAGCAGGAATCGATCGACACCATCCTCGAAATGGCCCGTCATAAGACAGGCGGCAAGGCGAAGAGGCTGGTGGTTGCCGGTTGCCTGGTCGAGCGTTTTCACGACGAGATCCAAAAGAATATTCCGGAAGTGGACGCCGTCGTCGGCACCGGCGAGTTGGAGAAAATTCTGGCCGCTGCCGGAGTGACGCAAACACCGCGATCGCCGTCTCCTTTCAACATCCTCACATCGAAGACCCTGACATCGCGGCCCGAGGGCGATCACCGTCGCGAACAAGGGCGTTTCGCCCGCGATTCATGGGACGGCGCCGTCGCCGATCTGCCCAACTATCTTTACGACGACCGCACGCCGCGCGTTCTGACCACGCCGCGCTCCTCAGCCTACATCAAAATTGCCGAGGGCTGCGATCATCCTTGCAGCTTCTGCATCATTCCCCAGCTTCGGGGACAGTTCCGTTCGCGCCGTTTTGAATCTGTCGTCGCCGAAGCCGAACGGCTAGCTCAGTCGGGCGTCCGCGAAATCACCCTCATCGGGCAAGACACAACTTGCTACGGCGAAGATCTTGGACTGAAAGATGGTTTAGCCGTGCTTCTGGAAAAGCTGGCTGGCGTGGACGGGCTGCAGTGGATTCGTTTCCTCTATGCATATCCCAACAAGATCACTGGGAAATTGCTCGAGACAATTGCCGCCCACGACAAGATTTGTTCCTATATCGATGTTCCCCTACAGCACGCCTCCGCTTCGGTTCTGAAGCGTATGAAGCGTGGAGGCGCCGCCGATTTATTCCTCCGCTCGATTGAGAAAATGCGTCGCGTAATTCCCGACGTTACTTTGCGAACCTCATTCATCGTCGGCTTCCCGGGCGAGACCGAAGCAGAATTCGAAGAGCTTTGCGGCTTTGTAAAAGAAGCGGCCTTCGACTGGATGGGCGCCTTCGGCTACTCCGACCAGGAAGGCGCAGGCGCTTTCGATCAGGAGAAGAAGCTTTCGACGCGCGAGATTGAAAGCCGGCGCAAATCGCTCATGTCGATCCAGAAGAAGATCAGCCGCACAAAGAAGAAATCTCTGGTCGGACGCGAATTCGATTTCCTGCTGGAAGGTGCTTCCAAGGAGTCTGACCTCTTGCTAGAAGGCCGCACCGCCATGCACGCGCCGGAGATCGACGGTAAAGTCTTCGTGAACGATTATCCCGCGGGAAACGACCCGAAAGAAGGAGAATTCTACCGCTGCCGCATTACAGCGGCGCACGATTATGATTTAGTGGCGGAAATCGTCTGAGGTCAGACCCGGGCCAGGCACAGACCAAACATCGAAACTCCCGCGATCCAATATGCCGCGCAAGCGCACCATCAAGCTCCGCTGTCCGATCTGCAAGAAGCCGACCAAGGCTGAGGATGCGGACTTCCCTTTTTGCAGCGACCGCTGCCGCTTGGTCGATCTCGGCAAGTGGGCCAGTGGCGGTTATGTGATCTCGTCACCAGTCACCGACGCCGATGAAGCGGTCCGGCAAGACAGCAGCGAAGACGAGGACGGAGACTGATGAATTCTCCGCCCGAGGCGTCCAGCGGCGGCCGACCTCCGCTGAGGACGGCTCCATTGTGGGCCACGCTCGTTGCTACTTTCTTCGGCGTGGGACGCCTCAAGCCCGGTCCCGGCACATGGGGATCGCTGGCTACGGTTCTTTTATGGGCGTTGGCCAGTTCGCAGCTAGCGGCGGCGCAGCGCACCTGGGCAACGATCTTCGCCGCCTCGGCTGTAACCCTTATCGGAATTCCCGCTGCAACGCGAGTCGCGCGCGCCACGGGCTCGAAGGATCCACAATTCATCGTTATTGACGAAGTCGCGGGACAACTGGTTGCGCTCACCGCCGTCCCCCTCGCTTGGAAGACTTTTCTCGCCGGCTTTATACTGTTCCGTGCCTTTGATATTTGGAAACCGTTTCCGATTCGGCGACTGGAGCGGTTGCCCGAGGGTACCGGCATTGTCGTAGACGATCTGGGAGCGGGATTTTATGCGCTTGCCATCATGCATCTTCTGCTGCACTTCGGACTTCTAATAAAATAGCTTGTCTCCCGCCGGAATAAACTCATGAGCATTTCCGACCGCCTGCTGGGCAAAAAGAACGTCAACGGAAAGCCGCACATCGAGGCGGTCGCGCCAAGCTTCGCTCTGCCTGGTGGTGAAGTTCGCATAATCGGTAAATGCCTGCGTCCCCACGAATTGCGCCGTCCGAGCGTTCGTTTCGGCGAGGTTGAAGGCTCTGTGCTCATCAGTTCCGACGATTTCCTGGTGGCTCGTGTGCCTGAGGGTGCGGCATCTGGCCCGGTGGTCGTAGGCGCCAACGGACATGTCAGCAATGCGCATTCCATAAAAGTTGCGGTGCCGATTGCCGACAACCTCCATCCCGTCACCAATCCTGCCATCGATCGCGACGGCAATATTTATGTGACTTTCTCCGGCTCGCGCGGCCAAAAAGTTCCCGTATCGATCTTCAAGATTGACACGAACTACAACGTGAAGCCTTTTCTCAGCGACATGATGAATGCTACCGCCATTGCCTTTGATCGCGAAGGCGAGATGTATGTTTCTTCGCGGCATGATGAAAGCGTGTATAAGGTAGCGCCGAATGGCACCATGTCGACGTATGCGGAAGGCATGGGCATTGCGACCGGGATTGCCTTCGACGCGGCAGAAAATCTCTATGTCGGCGACCGCAGCGGAACCATTTTCAAGATCGCTCGCGACCGGCAGATTTTTGTATTCGCAACGCTCGAGCCGAGTGCGGCAGCCTATCACCTGGCGTTCGGCCCTCAGGGAGATCTTTTCGTCAGCGCCCCCAGCACGAGCTTCGACAGCATTTACAAAGTCGATCCTCACGGAACTTTGTCGGTGTTCTACCGCGGCTTGGGACGTGCGCAGGGTCTTGCGCTCGATGTCGAAGGCAATGTCTACGTCGCTGCTTCGCTCGCCGGAAAACGCGGCATCGTGAAGATCACTCCTCAAGGCAAGGCCAGCCTCGAAGTCTCCGGCCAAGGGTTGGTTGGACTCGCATTCGCTCAAGGCAAGTCGGCTATTCTCGCCACCAGTTCACCGGGACAGCCACCGAACGGCGCCATCCACCACATTTCCTGGAACATTCAGGGGCTGCCGCTGACAGCCGAGTAATTCGTCCTTCTTAGTCCCTTAGGGCCTTAGCCGCACGCATATACGGATAGGGAAAGAGCGTTTCTTCGTGCTTTTTGAGCCCAGGGATCCAATCCTGATTCCCTGCCCGGCAATCGGAGACAAGGGATGAAATGCGAATCCAGTCTTGGCATCGCTGCTGTGGCATGCTGTCGCAACCGTTTCGCCCACCCGCGGCGCGCCACACTCGAGCGCCGACGTTGCTCGCAAGCTGATGTCGAGGCGGACACCGCGCGTGGCAAATCGCCCGAGGCGCAAGAGCGCTCGGTTGGGATCGACCTCGGACGCGTTTCTGGTAGGCGGAGGGAGCTGTCCTCTATGGCATCGGGAAGCCGCTAGTTATGAATAGTCAAGAGTAGCGAGATCACGGCAGTACCGAAAACTTTCACAGTGCCGTCCGTACTGCCTTGATCCGGTGCTCGGTCGAATCTGAGTTACTGATCAACGTTTACGCTGCAAATAGCTTCCGCACGAACTATTTGTCGACCACTTGCGTGAGCGCATTGTACTTAGTAGTAAGATAGTTCGCGTCACCGCTGTACTCTGCCTCAACTGCATGCGAACCAACCGGTATGGCTGAGGTCGTAAACTGCGCCACGCCACCTTGCAGTGTTCCGGATCCCATTACTTTTCCGCCGACCACAAACTCCACGGTTTCGCCGTCTGGCGGAGGTCCAGCGACTGAGCTCATCGTAGCAGTGAACGTCACCGGCTGCCCCAGCACCGAAGGATTCTCCGACGAAGTAAATGTCGCCGTCATCTTTGGAATCAAAAGGGAGCCGCCCTTGTTGGTTGAAACTGCGATCACTCCAGCGTCATTGGCCTGAAGCGAGTAAACTTGCCGACCGCTGGCTAGACCTGCCAAAGCAGTGAAGTCCTGCATGCCCGCCGACGGAGTCCACAAGAACCCGTGCAGCAGTCCTTTTGTTGAACTCGTAAGCGAGGTGCCGGCGATCCATCCCAGATTGTTGACGCTGAGAGCCAAACTCTCTACGCCGCCCAACGTGCCGAGGTCTGTCATTCCTCCGGTCTCGGTCCAGGAGAAAGCATGCTCGTAGCCGTTGGCGACCGGTGATTGGCCGACAACCGTTCCTGCATCATTCACGGCAAATGCGACAGTGCCAACCGTCCCGAAGCTCTGAAGGCCCCCGGCCTGCGTCCAGGTGAAACCCGTCGTGTTATCGCGGCCGTTCGGATAATAATAGCCAACCACCTCGTTCGAAGAATTGACTCCCGTCGCCGTACTGCCGCCGATGCTGGTGACGTTCGGTGTCAGATCCTGCATACCGCCGTCCGGCGTCCAGAGAAAGGCATGCTGCAAACTCGCCGCGGTATAGGAGAGACCCGCGACAGCGCCGGCGTCATTGATCCCGCTCGCAGCGCTCCAGCCGCCGCCCAGTGAACCGAGCCACTGCGCGCCGTCCGCTGGGCTCCAGACGAATGCCTGAAGATTGCCTGAACTATCAGGATCGCCTGCGCCGACGACGTTGTTAGCGCTGTTGATCGCAGCTCCGGCACTGTTCGTGCCGATGAGCTGCAACGTCTCAGCCCCGCTCACGCGGTTCCAGATCGATATCTGGTAGGAATCGTCGGTCGCGGTGTTCACCACCACCTGACCGGCATTGCTGATTGCAATCACAGAATTTGGACTGGTTCCCGGTATATTGACGACCTTGAACACTTCTTGCGAGAACGCGAGGCCCGAAAACAGCAGCGTAAACACCGCCGCGAGCGCAAACTTCTTCATATTCATATTTTTCACAGTGATCGATCCTCCTCTGAGGATTGCCAATATCGAAACGCTCCGGGGAGGAACGCGCAGACTGCCACACGACAAGGTGCAAGCATCGGGCCATTACGAACCTCTTGCTTCGGCTCAGGAATACGAGGTTAAGTGCAAGCAATAGCGATACTTGCGATCAAGCGACATCCAGCTTTAAGGCCGAAGATCACAGAATCGCCGACATCAGCCCACATCAGATGAGAACGAAACTTCCCACACCGAAAGTAACCACTCCCCGGCTAGAATGGACTCCTCGGCCCCCATGTCCTCTCCTGAAAAACGTGCTTCCCACGATCGATCTTCCGACGGTCTCTGTTCCGCTGATCTGTCTCCTGACGAACTGTGGATGGAGGAAGCACTCCGCTGCGCGCAGCGCGGGCTGGAGGCGAACGAAGTGCCCGTGGGAGCCATCGTGCTGTGGGCCGGGCAAGTAATTGGACGAGGATGGAATCGTAACCTCACCGATTGCGATCCGACCGCTCATGCAGAAATCGTCGCCCTGCGCGAGGCGGGAAGGAACCTCGGCAATCACCGTCTCGGGGACTGCGAACTGTTTGTTACAATTGAGCCGTGCGCCATGTGTGCGGGTGCGATCGTTCATGCTCGCATCCGTCGTTTGGTGTATGGTGCCGACGATACTAAGGCAGGTGCTGTACATTCGATTCTCCAGGTGGTGAATCACCCCAGCCTTAATCATCAAATGGAGATTAGGGCAGGCGTTCTGGCAGGACGTTCAGCAGAGATGCTGCAGGAGTTTTTTAAGAAGCGTCGCTGACCATGTTTTTGCCGGCCACTGGCTACTGACAACTGCTTTTCGGAGAGGTGCGTGAGTGGTTGAAACGATCCGCCTCGAAAGCGGACATACCTTAACGGGTATCGTGGGTTCAAATCCCACCCTCTCCGCCATTGCTTTTGTTATCTAGCGCTTACTTAGGGGCGAAATGCCGAGTTGTAGAAGTGTCGTTGGCGACGACACATTTTTTTAATGACTACGGATACAGTCACACCGAGCTTGCAGGAGAGGCATATATGAGCCCGATTCTGTGATGCCTAAGTTTTTATAGGAATCGTGGGGCGGTTGAAAACGCCCGCAGCAAACAGAAGAGATAACTGTATAACAAAAACTCGGCCCGCCTGCTTCTCGAAGACGGGCCAATGGGTGGGCGGGGTTCCTAGCATGTTGCCTGCGGTCTACGCGGCTGGTTTGCTCTGCGCTCCTGACCACCCCTTGTGATTGCGCCCTTCTTCTATTCTTGAGGTTCGTATATGGCAGTCCAGGAGATTGTGACGGTTACCTGGTCCTGAGCGCTTGACGGGTTATTGATTATCGTGGAGTACCCTGTAAACGAAACCTGCTTGTTTGCACCAGTCAAATTCCCAAACGGAAAACTGAAGTTGAACGACCCCGATTCTCCCGCGACCTGTGGGCCGAAGTACCCGGTAACGTCAACACTACAACTGTCTCCCGCCGCAAGGCCGCACTGCACGACCTGAATAGATAAATTGACGTTGGCATCAAACAAAGCAAACCCATTCTCGCCGCATCCAACGGCTCCCTTTACTCCCTTGCAGGGTACTGAAAGAGTAATACTTTGGCCGGGCAGGAGCACTACTTCTTGGCTCTCAGACTTGATGGCCGTGGAGGCCGCATTTGCTGGACCGACGCCCATGAGCAAAAATACGACCGTGAGTGAAAAAAACGCCTTTAAGCTCATCCTACTGATATTCATAAACGACCTCTTCGATTGAAATTGGAGGACCGTGGAACCGCGCGGATCGCCTGGTCAACGTCTTACCTTCCGGGTATCAATCCCCATGATCCAAGCTCGTCCTCCTATCTAGTAACGCGAAGAAGCCACGGAAAAAGGTTCATATTTAATTTCTTTATCTTTCAGACGGAAACCCGGCGCCGGGCAACACAGGGAAAAACAGGAATGGGCCCCCAAACGAAGTCGGGATTGTATTCGGTCACCCTGCTGGCATACACGCTGGCTACGAGCGACTTCCGAAAGGCTTGTCCTGCGAAAGGATGGCTCGACCAAATCGATAAGGGCGATTTGACCGCCTATGTCGTCTCGCTGGAACAAGTCTGGACAGAATGACCACACCATTGCAAACCGTCTGGGCAATGTCGACACTTTCCTCCGGGCGCAGGGCATCACCAATGTCACCTTGCGGCCTGCAGTATGTCGAGTTGCTCGTAGAGTCGTTCGGCTCGACGTCGCACGCCGGCTTCCCGGATCTTGGCCAACCACTGGACTCGATGCCGAGGGTGATAGATGTCCGTTCCCGCACAAGAAATCGCCCAGCTGCGGTACACCGCTTTCAGCCGATTCATGACCAGAGACAAATCTTTGACGATGGTCAGATAACTTCGGGACAGTTCCCACCACATGCGCACGCCCGTCTCGCCGTGGTGGACCGGCTTGAGTTAGTTGCCGCGCAACGACTCCGCGAGCTTGCGAGCATCGATCCGATCACTTTTGTTTCCATCTTTGAGTAGCGCGTTCTTCCGTGGATTGCAGACCACCAGTTTGGCGACGTGGGGATTGAGCAAATCGTACAGCCAGGCGGACCAGGTTCCTTCCTCGAAGGTCACCAACAAAGTTCCGCGCAAGCCGGCAAAGAACTGAAGAATGGTCGCAGCTTCGGTCTCGAGGATAGATTCCATGACTAACTTCCCTGTGGAATCCGTCACCGCGACCACGATGTTGCTTGATGCACGCCCAGCCAAATATACTTTTCACTGTTCATAAGGGTGCTTCTTTTCGTAGGTGATGATTCGAACTATCACAACCTACTCCAAGAGGGGCGCCCTTTTATGATGTCAATGATGACTTGTTCTCTAGTTTGTGACTGCGTGTCTCGCGTTCGTGACGGGTTCATGTTTTCTTCAGAACAGATCGTATCTCGCTAAGCAGAAGACCCCTTATCGCTACATAAGAAATTCAGCGATTCTTCAGTTGACGGAACTTGCCAGGGATGGCATCGTTCTGTCGGCAAGTTCTATACGCTGGGCCATGCTTTGTCACCCAGGAAAAATCTGTGTCATTGGTAAAGTTCACGCTAGCAGTTCTTCTCGCATCAGTAGGATTGGCAGCCATCCCATCCGGTTGGGCACAAACCTTCACCGTGCTCTATGCGTTTACCGGCGGCACTGACGGCGCGTTTCCCGAGGGGCGCGTCATCACCGACTCCTCTGGCAATGTTTACGGTACTACGGCGGGCCTCGAGCAAAGTGGGCTTGAGGGATCCGTGTTCAAGCTGAGTCCAAAGGGTGAATTCACGCTGCTCCACAGCTTCGGAACAGGTGGTGTTGGCGGCGCTGTGCCCACTGGATCTTTGGTCAGGACCTCCGACGGCGAACTGTTCGGCACCACTCTCATCGGTGGCAGCGGCTCGGGTAACGGGGTTGTCTTTCAGTTAGACAAGAAAAACAATTTTTCCGTTTTCTACAGCTTTAACGGAACAGATGGCGCACAACCCTCCGGCTTAATCCTCGGCGCGTCCGGTAATTTGTACGGTGTAGCCGGTGGTGGCAGCTATACGTGTGACGGCGCAGACGACATTGGTTGTGGCATCGTTTACAAGTTAGATCCGAGCGGAAACGAGACTGTGCTGCACGCCTTCAAAGATGGAAAGAAAGGCTCGATTCCCAACCCGGGATTGCTCCTGGATAGCGCGGGCAATTTGTACGGCACAACACACGGGAGCTTCAATCGTTACTCAGCGGTTATTTTCAAGTTGGATGCTGCTGGGAACGAAACTGTTCTCTACACGTTCAAGTGGGACTCACCA
>Ga0209530_1000315_pt1 | contig 38127 bp, 35 predicted proteins | sample BlaSpr_A8_Ref_O1_FD_187987 | JGI IMG/M metagenome (GOLD analysis project Ga0209530, IMG submission 187987) | Forest soil microbial communities from Thunder Bay, Ontario, Canada - Black Spruce, Ontario site 2_A8_Ref_O1 (SPAdes) (version 2) | ecosystem: Environmental > Terrestrial > Soil > Boreal...
TAATTCATCGAACAGAATTTAGGACCGCACATAGAGCAGAAAGCGGCTTCTTTGTAGTAGTCGTCGGGAAGGGTCTCGTCGTGCATGGACCGGGCTGTCTCAGGATCCAAAGACAAAGCAAACTGTTTTTCCCAGTCAAACTTGTACCGCGCATAACTCAAAGCGTCATCGCGGTCACGGGCGCCGGGACGTCCGCGGGCGATGTCGGCGGCATGGGCAGAAATCTTATAGGCAATGATGCCGTCCTTCACGTCTTTCTCATTAGGTAACCCAAGATGCTCCTTCGGGGTGACGTAGCAGAGCATGGCTGCGCCGTACCATCCGATCATGGCCGCGCCGATGGCGCTCGTGATGTGGTCGTAGCCAGGGGCAATGTCGGTGACCAGCGGGCCGAGCGTATAGAAGGGAGCTTCGTAGCAGAGCTCCATTTCTTTTTCGACCTGCTCTTTAATCTTGTCCATGGAGACGTGCCCAGGGCCCTCGATCATGACCTGCACATCGTGTTCCCATGCCTTCTTGGTCAGCTCACCGAGGGTTTTTAGTTCGGAGAACTGGGCTTCATCGCTCGCGTCGGCAACGCAGCCGGGGCGGAGTCCGTCGCCGAGGGAGAAGCTGACGTCATACTTTTTGAAAATCTTGCAGATGTCGTCGAAGTGTTCATAGAGAAAATTTTGTTTGTGGTTGTAGGCCATCCACTGGGCCAGGATTGCTCCGCCACGGCTGACTATGCCGGTGATGCGCTTGGAGATCAAGGGCAGATACTGGATGAGGACGCCGGCGTGGATGGTCATGTAATCCACGCCCTGTGCGGCCTGTTCTTCGATGACTTCGAGCATGACGTCCGCATTCAGGTCTTCGACGCGCTTCACGCGGGCGATGGCTTCGTAAATTGGGACGGTGCCGATAGGCACGGGAGAGTGGCGCAGGATGGCTTCGCGGATTTCGTGAATGTCGCCGCCGGTGGAGAGATCCATGACGGTGTCGGCCCCGTAGTGGACAGCGGTGTGCAGCTTTTTCAGCTCTTCCTTGATTTCGGAAGTGACGGCGGAGTTGCCGATGTTGGCGTTGATCTTACACAGGGATGCGACGCCGATGGCCATGGGCTCGAGTTCGGGATGGTTGATGTTGGCGGGAATGATCATGCGGCCGCGAGCGACTTCGTCGCGGACGAGTTCCGCTGTGAGCTTTTCCTTGTGGGCGATAAAGCCCATCTCTTCGGTGATCACGCCTTGGCGCGCGTAGTGCATCTGAGAAAAGTTGCCGGTGGAGTTCCTGCGCTTGCGCTGCGCAATCCATTCTGCGCGGGGCTTGGGGACACTGTTTCTGTTGCTGCCATTGCCGTTCGAACCGTTCGTGGAAGTCATGATCAGGCCTCGTTCCTATCGTAAGAATTGATTATAGTGCGTCTGAAGAGCGTGCGGATTTCGGTCTCGCGGCGATTTGGGGAAAAGAGGAAAGGCCACGCAGACTGCGTGGCCTTTTCCTTAGTTGCGCCCAACGCTGGCACCGGCAACTTGACCCATAAGATGATCTACCAAGCGGGGCAGTCAGATGCTTTAATGCGTCGCCGCAGGCGAGCGCCGAGCCAATTCGATTTCTATCCCTTCCGGTAATACTACGGCTTCCCCTTGCGCCGTCTTTGGTTGACTCGTGAGCAGCGTTATATTCGCGATATTGGCCGCATGCGCCGCATCCAGGACCCTTACCACACTCGCATAAGGAGCCCTGGCGTCGGCCTTGAGATAAAGATTCTGCGTGCGAGCCGGAAGCGCCTTAAACTTTTCCGCCAACGAATCGGGGGCAATCGGATCGATCCCCAAATAGAGTTTCCCGCTTTCGGTCACGGTGACGATCAATGCGTTTTGGCTGTCCGCATCTGGTGCGGGAACGGCGCTGCTAGTGTGGGCCAGTTCTACCCTGATCCCTGGTTGCATCGCCTGTGCGGTGCTCCGTGGTGCTGCGCACATCGTTGATACGACTGCAAGTATCGCAACGCTCCGCACTCTGTCCTTCAGTCTTGCGAAATGTGTGTTGAGCCAATTCATAGGTTTTCGCCTCTCATGACCTTCTATTTGTTTCCATTCATTTGTCACCGTGCCTTCGCTCCGCCTAGCGATGCGGTCGCGAGCGTTCCGCCTAGCCCCATGGTTTCTACCGCTGAAGACGGCACAATGACCATCGAACCTTTTTCCTTGATCGCCTCGTAGAGCATGTTCATGGCGCGCAAGTGCAAGGCTACTGGATTCTCCGCGTAGGCCGCGGCAGCCTGCACAAAGCTGTTCGAGATTTCTGTTTCCGCTTGCCCAAGAATGATTCGTGCCTGCCTCTCACGTTCTGCCTGCGCCTGACGGGACATGGCATCTTCGAGCCCTTGCGGAATTCTGACATCGCGAATTTCGACCGATTGTACGGTAATGCCCCATGGATTTGTTTTCTCATCGAGGATGCGCTGCAATTCGCGGCCGAGCGTCTCGCGCTCGGTGATCATCTGCGCTAGTTCGTGCCGGCCAATCGATTCCCGCAAGGCCGTTTGCGCGCTCATGTTGATGGCTTCGATGAAGTTCTCTACTTCCAGAATGGATTTTTCTGCGTTCCATACCATCCAAAAAATGATCGCATCGACATTGACGGGAACCGTGTCTCGGGTGAGCGTGGATTCAGCCGAGACGTTGGCAACTCGGACGCGCTGGTCGACATAGGGGCTGAGCGTCTCGACGATCGGAATGATGTGGAAGACTCCGGGGCCGCGCAGCCCGACGTAACGTCCCAGCCTCAATACGGCGACTTTTTCCCATTGGCGCACTACTTTGATTGCGAACAAGAGATAAATACCCAGCAGCGCGCCAACAACAATCCCTGCCGGATATTTGGTGGCGGCAGTGACGACTGCGCCGGCCAACAGGCAGATGACAAATAGCAGTTTTCCGATGCCGCTGATCTGACCGATTTCGATTTTGGTCATGGCTATCTCCTTTGTGTAGATTGGGGAATTAACTGGCGCAAATGATCCAGCAATTCTTCCACGGTGAATCCGAGCTCGCCCGCGCGGGCAGCAAAGTCGCCGGCCAGTTGCGCGAGTTGCCGCTCCCGATCAGAACTCTTCCGGATAATCCTCTGGTTGCTGATAAACGTACCGGTTCCCTGGTGGGTTTCGAGCGTGCCGCCGAGTTCCAGTTCGCGGTAGGCGCGCATAACGGTGTTTGGATTGATGGCCAGATCGACCGCAAGCTGGCGCACGGTTGGAAGTTGGTCTCCTGCAGCAAGCGCTCCAGTCGCAATGCCGGTCCGCACCCGATCGATGATCTGGCGATACACCGGGACGCCGCTGCGCAAGTCCAGCTCGAATCGAAACCCTTTCGCCTTGGCAGCCAGACCGCTCATGCGTACCAGTGTACTATAGTTATAGTACATTAAGTCAAGCAAAAGTTATACTCGCTTCCGCCCGAGCTTCCGCCACAAAATAAAAAGGCCCGGCGCATTGCCGAGCCTTTCCTCAGTTCCCGCCTAATCTCTAATACTTGGCGGCAGCCTGCACGACCAGATTATCGACGATGTGATGGGCTTCGTCGATGTGATGCAGGGCGCGATTTCGCAGGCCGCGGACGTGCGGATCGTCCTCTTCGCGGGCGATGTCATTGTGAGCTTTATCCAGCAACTGCATGGCGCGATGGAATCGGCCAACCCGATCCAGGCGCGCATCGACCGGCGGGTGAGCGTAGAGATTCTTGCCGTCGTCGATGGCGGCGCGCTTGATTTCGTCTATGGCTTTGTCGATTTCGCTGATGGCGTGCTCTTCTTCCTTATCCATGTGATGGGTAGGCGCCATGCTCTCCAGGTGAGCGCGGGCGGCGCGCAAATCGGTAAGGGCGTGCAGGTATGCGGGATGGATTCCCGGTTCCTGGGCGACGCCTAGCGTGGCGAAGAGTGCCACCAGACACACCAGTAGGGTGCAATGTCGTGCGATTTTCATGTTTTCCTCAAACCTCTCGGCAGAATTGACTTCGTAGTAATGAACCCAAAACTTGGGCTTTAGACTCGCTGAAAATTCTACGGGTCGGGGAGCAGAGAAGAAGGTTACCAAGGTTATCCAACCTCAACGCAGGCCGGCTAGCTAGTGTTTTTCCCCTGGTCTGAAGCCTTTGCGGCGCTGCTCGCTGTAGCGGAGCAGCGCATCGAGGATGATGGGATAGGCCTCCCCGGCGGGCCGTATTTCGTCCACTTCAACTGCCTTCCCTTCCAATTGCTTGTAGTCCTGGAAAAAGCGGCGCAGCATAATCAGCCGGTGGGGTGGCATTTCGTCCGCTTCGTGATAGGAGTTGAACTCGGGATCTTCGGTGGCAACGGCAATGATCTTGTGGTCCGGCTTGCCGCCGTCGATCATGGTCATCAGGCCGATGGCGCGGGCATGAATGATGGTAAGCGGGACCACGGTTTCCTGGCAGAGCACCAGCACGTCGAGTGGATCATCGTCTTCGGCAAAGGTCTGCGGGATGAAACCGTAGTTGGCGGGATAGTAAACGGCAGAATAGAGGATCCGATCCAGCTTGATAAGGCCGCTGGTTTTATCCAGTTCGTACTTCACGCTTGAGCCAAAGGGGATTTCGATCACGCAGTCGAATTCCTGCGGGAGTTTGTCGCCGGGAGTGACGTCGTGCCAGGGATGGATCATAAGTTATTTAGGACAGGTTTCATTGTAGCCTAGGCAGTTCTCAGTTCTCAGTTCTCAGGTCTGAGTTCGTAGATGGTGCGACTCTACCGCTGCATCCTCGGCGGCATAGTCGAATTGCGCCAGAGCCGTCTCGGCTGGCGGATTTTCTAGTTCCCAGCTTATGGTCCGGCGGATCGCTTCCTCGATTGCCACTGGTTCCTTGTAGCCGAGTTCCTGGCGAATACGCGCGGAACTTGCAGCCCAATGCTGCGCGGCGTTGCCCGGCCTTAGCAAATGTGCCGGCGTTTGCTCAACCGGCAGGACGATGAATTCGCCACCCCACTGCATTGCCGCGGCGATCTTCCGTGCCCACTCCAGTTCGCTGAAGGCCAGTTCGTCGAAGGATGGTTCCTCGCAAACGTTGTAGATGCGCTGCGCTGCGCGTTTATCGGTAGCAGCCAGCGCAATCGCAGCAGCAACGTTTTCCACGTAGCCGCGCGGTGAGCGCCAAGCCGCCAGCGTCTCGGGAAAAATGATGTAGCGCCGCTTATCGGCGATACGCTTCACTACCGGAAAGAAACGATGCAGCGGATCGCCGGGTCCATAGATCATGGGCAGCCTTAGCACCGTGCCGGCGAGTCGGTGGTCGTTAACTTCGTTCATGACGATGCGCTCCGCCGGGATCTTGTCGTAGTCATCGGTGGCCCAGGAAAAGATCTTGCGCAAAATCCGCATATTCTCCGGTGGGTAGGGATGCAAATTCCGCCGCAGCTCCGACTCTTCGGTAAGCGGCAGTGCTTGCAAGGGCCCGGTCTCGGTGCCGTGCGTAATGCCGACCGCGCGGTAGACGTCAATGCTGCTGAGCATGACAACGCGTTGGGCCACGCCGCGGAAAAAGTTCATCAACGCTTCCGCTTGCGGAGCCGAACTGATAACGAAATCGATCACTACATCGGGAGCAAAGCGCCTGATCTTCGGGCTGCTGGCGGTCAACTGGTTGCGGTCGCCGAGAATTTCCTCCGGGCCGGGTGCGGCGGGCGTGGTGCCTCGGTGGAAAACAGCGACCACGTGGCCTTGCCCGATTAACTCTGCTGCGGCAAATCGCCCGATAAAGCCGTTTCCGCCGATCAGAAGAATGCGCATAAGGAAAAGCTATCGCTATGTTTTCGGAATCTTGATTCCGTACTCGGGGAAGATTAGAGTCATAAAGAACGGTAATCTCGGGTGGTTCAACATGTCCAGTCAAGCCAAAACTTATCTGAAATTCGGCGGGGCCACCGTCGTGATTCTGCTACTGCTGGGGTACCTGGCTTACACGGGCGTCCAGGACAGCAAAAGCTACTACGTCACCATCGGCGAGCTGCACAAGATGGGGGATGGCGCCTACACGAAGCGCCTGCGGGTCGCAGGCAACGTCCAGCCAGGGTCGATCAAGCGCACCGGGACCCATGTTCAATTTGTCTTGATGGAACAAGATCAATTGCTCAACGTCGATTACAGCGGAACGGAAGCCCCTCCCGATACTTTCAAGGACGATTCGCAAGCGCTGGCTGACGGCAGTTTTGGCCGCGACGGCGTTTTCCACGCGAAGGGTCTGCAAGCTAAGTGCGCGTCCAAGTATGCGCCTCAGAAGCCCGGCAATCAGATGCAGGCCGAACCCAGCAAAAGCATGACTCAGGTGCGTACCGGTGCTCAGACTGCGGCCGTGAACTGAATCTTGAACTGAATAACGATGACCACCCGTTTATTGTTGCGCTTTCCTACCAATCATGTGAACCAGTGGAAAACGATCAATTGTAGTAACTTCTTCTAACCCAAAATTTACTTGACACGGCGGGTCGATGGCCGTAGTTTGAGCGCGCGGTCATTTCGCATCGTCGTCCCCTTCCTTTGCAGCAAATGGCTGGTCCTTGGGCCCCTGTACCAAAAACAAATTTAAAGTTTAAGGAGAAAGAACATCCAATGCACACTCCCCGTAGTTTTGTCTTTGCCTGTCTCGCGTTGCTCTTTACGGCAGGATTTAGCGGAAAGGCCTCTGCGACAAGCAACACTGCTGCCGGCCTCTGTTCGGCAGGGGGCAATCACTATACGACCATCCAGGCTGCGGTAAACGCGGCAGAATTGCTTCCCACACCGAGAATAGTAAGAGTTTGCCCTGGCACCTACCCGGAACAAGTCTTGATCACCGGCAGCCTTACTCTCGAGGGCGTCTCCAGCGGAAATTCGGGCGCGGCGATTATCACAGCGCCGGTCGGGGGCATGGTGGCAAATGCGACCAGTACCTACGGAGGGCCCGCCATTGAGGCGCAGGTTTTGGTGCAAAACACCACCGCCACCGTGCAGGATCTCACGATGGACGCCTCGGGAAGCAACCTCGCAAGCCTGGGTTGCGCTGGCTATCCGATCGGCATTTTCTATCAGAATGCTTCCGGCACCATCACTCGCAACTCCGTTATTAACGATATTCTTTCCGCAACTGCTGACGGTGGTCTCACAGGCTGCCAGAGTGGATTGGGTATCTACGTTGAGAGTGGTGCCACAAGCGGCCCTCCGAACCCCTCTGTAGCCGGTACATCCACGGTGACCGTCTCCTATAACAATGTAGCCAATTATCAGAAGAACGGAATCACGGGAAACGCCACAGGTACGGACGTGACCATCTCCGACAACGTTGTAGTTGGGCAGGGACCATGGAACGGGGCCGGTCAGAACTCGATTCAGATTGCGTTCGGCGCCACTGGAAGCGTCAAGGGCAACACCGTGGGCTCAGACGTCTGGGCTCCGGATGTTTTCGGAGACACCGGCGACGCCGCCGCTGGCATCCTGGTCGGTTATGGATCTGAAAATATAGTCATTAGCACTAACCAGGTCAGCAACACGCAATACGGAATTGCGGTCGAGGGTTATACCGGCGACGGGGCCGGCGATGGGGCTATGGTAACCGGCAATACGATCACGCTGACTCACCTGTACGATGCCATTGAACTATGCGCCAACAACACTACCGCCACGGGCAACAAGATCACTGGCGCGGATGAGTCTGGTATTCACATTGATGACACTTGCTTTGGTGCCGCGACCGGCAACACGGTGTCCTCTAACACCATCAGCGCCACTTGCGCGGGAGTGCTAAGCGGCCCCAACGCCAGCGGCAACACCGTCGGAACTAATACCTACTACAACACGGTGACCCACTCGATGACCGGAAGCGATACTTGTACGCCTTCAGCCACCAGTGCGATCGCCAAGCGTGTGGCAAAGCACCACTTGCGATTGAGTCCGGCAAAGCCGTAGGGAATAACAATCGGTTGGTCATTCGCCGGGGTCCTAATTGGTTTGGATCCCGGCATTTATTTGCTTGGGATAACATGGCGCCGTCATGGGCGCAGGTATTGTCCGCGCATCGGCTATCCTGCTACTGTAGGTCGCCCTGTGAACGCCGAAAAAAAAACTGAAACTACGGCACAAGCAGTTCCGCTCATCTCCGTCGCCGGCCTGATCAAGCAATTCGGACGCTTCGCCGCATTGCGTGGGGTGACGGCGGAATTTGCCGCCGGCAAATTCCATGTGATCCTGGGCGACAACGGGGCAGGGAAGACCACTCTCTTGCGCGCATTAGCAGGACTGGCGCAGCCAACGCGGGGCACGATTTCAATTCTCGGCAAAAAGCCTCGAGAAGCCTGCCGCGATCTCGGCTATATGGCGCATCCGTCCCTGCTTTATGACGAGATGAGCGGAATAGAAAATTTGCGCTACTTTGCGCACCTCTACGATATTCCTGGCGATATTCTTGGTGACGAGCGTTGCGCGGAGGTGATTCGGTCGGTTCGGCTCGATCCTGAACTGGCGAGGCCGGTCGGCCAGTATTCGCAAGGCATGCGGCAGCGCATGTCGCTGGCGCGGACCATTCTGCACGACCCTAAGATTCTGCTGCTGGACGAGCCGTTCTCCAATGTGGATGTGCACTCCGCGCACGAGATCGTCGGCTTGCTCAAGGAAATGTGCGATGCCGGGAAAACTATTTTTGCGGTGACTCATCAGGCGACGTTGCTGGAAGGCGTGGCCGACGAATTCATATGGATGCAGGCCGGGCAGATCATCGACAGGACCTCCGAGTTCAATCGCGATTCTTCTGCCGTGGGGAAGCGATGAGTTCGCCGCGCTCGATTACTGTGGCCACGCTGGCGAAGGACATTCGTCTGGAGTGGCGATCCCGTGACGCCATCAACTCCATGCTTTTCTTTTCGCTGTTGGTGGTCGTGATCTTCAGCTTCTCTTTCGATCCCAACGCGGAAGAGTCGCGCGAGATCGCCGGAGGGCTGATCTGGGTCGCATTCCTGTTCGCCGCCGTCGTGGCGCTGAATCAAACTTGGGCGCGCGAATTGCGTAATCAGGTACTCGACGCCTATCGCGTTTCGCCGGCTCCGGCGAGCGCCTTATTCGTGGCTAAAGCATTGGGCAACTTTCTTTTGGTAAGCCTGCTGGAAGCGCTAATGGCGCCGCTCTTCATGATCTTCTACAACCTGCGCGTGCTTGGCCCGGCGTGGCAGTTGATTCCTGTGGCCATTCTCGGAACCTGGGCGCTGGTAGTGAACGGGACATTTTTTGCAGCCATGTCCTTGCGTACCCGCAGCCGTGAAATCATGCTTCCACTTCTGTTGTTTCCAATTTCGATCCCCGCGGTGCAATCCATGGTCGAAGCCACCCGCATTATTCTTGCCGGGGACGCTTCCGCGCGCTTCTGGATCGTCTTGCTTCTCACCTACGATGTGGTGTTTACTACTGCTTGTCTGGCATTGTTCGAAACCATTTTGCAGGCGGAATGATTTTGTAGGCAGCGCTGGTAGAAAGTGTTGTAGAAAGTAATGAAGCGGGCCTTCCCTATCCTTGCGGTTCTCACGGCGCTGCTGCTGGGCTATGCCACCTATCAGGCTCTGGTGGTCGCTCCCACCGAGCGCACCATGGGCGACGTGCAGCGCATCTTTTACTATCACGTGCCTTCGGCATGGACGGCGTTCTTACTTTTTTTCGTCAACTTCCTCGCTTCGCTGCAATACCTCGCGACCGCTAATCCGTCCGCCAAGCGGGTAATCAATTGGGTGGTGATCGCGATTGCCGTCGTCGGGGCAGTTGCTCCCTACATTCCGCAGGTGCAAAAGCAATTGCCCGAGGGGTTGTATCCCAGTTCGGTTGCGACCACGGCGGTAATGATTGCAGTCCTCTATTTTCTTGTCGGAAAATTTTTCATCGAACGCAGCCTTGACGTTCTCGCGGTCACCGCAGCGGAAGTCGGCGTAATCTTCTGCTCGATTGTGCTGGTCACTGGTCCGCTGTGGGCGCGGCCGGTATGGGGGATCTGGTGGACGTGGGATCTTCGCCTCACCTTGACGCTGGTCTTATGGCTCATCTATGTCAGCTATCTGGTTTTGCGAAGGTTTTCCGATAGCGCACAGACTCCGAAGCTGGCCGCGGTGCTGGCGATCTTCGGTGCGCTCGATGTGCCGCTGGTCTATTTTTCGATCTGGTTTTTCCGTACCCAGCATCCCCAGCCAGTGATTGGCGGAGGCGGATCGATCGATCCCCGCATGCTCCACATTCTTCTGATGAATTGGCTGGCGTTTTCCTGTTTCGCGTTTCTGGTTTGCTGGTTGCGCTATCGGCTGGAAATTATGCAGCGTGACCTGCATGAGGCTCAGGCGCTGGAGGCGCTGCTCGGCGACGGGTTACCTCCAAGCTCAGCCAGAACTGGATCGCCGATCAATAGAACTCCATCCGGAACGGGGACCGCATGAATTCTATCAAATTCCTTTACGCAGCCTACATCGCCACTTGGCTGATTCATGGGCTGTATCTCGGCAGCCTTGCCCGGCGCTACAGCCGTCTGCGAAGGGAGATGAAGGATTCAGATAAGGGAAGGTAGAAACGACCCGGAAGCTGCTTTCAGGTTTTCAGTTCGCGTCCGTCCAACTCTTCTGCAACGCGCTCAAAAAGTCACCATTCCCGCCGGAGCGCAGGAATTCGTAATCTTCGATCATCGCTGCGGTGCCGACTTTTGCCGAGGGAAGCGGAGCCTCCGACCGGATTACGCGGGCGGTGAAGCGTACGCGCACCGCATCGGTCAGAGTGATGTGTGGTGGAAAAGTGAGGATGACTTCGCAGCGGGTTCCAGCGGGGACTGCGCGGTCAAGATAGAGGTAGACTCCCCTCGCGCTCACGTTCTGGGTTTCGGTTAGCAGTTCGTTGGTTTGCTGTATGCCAGCCGGTTGCGAGCTACTTTCTTCCGAATCGCTTCGCTCCGCGCCTACATCGAGGCGGACCACTGCCGGCAGTCGCATATCAAAACGTCGCATGAGTCGCCGTTCCTGAACGTTTGGTTGCATCGGTGCCGTATTTTCCGAAAGCATTTTCCCCCGGGACAACTTTTAATCAAATGCCGCACGGAATCAACAGCCAGGCTGGAAGCCCAAGTCACGACCCGTATCTCGGGGAGGGGCTTAGTTAGTATTCACTCTATAGGTTTGTCTACGATTTGCAAGAGCAAAAAGGCTCGTAGAACTTAGTCGGTTAATGTTCTGCATGGGTGCGAATGCATATTCTTTCAACCACCTTTGTGCCACACCGTGCGCGGCGGGCTATGGTGAACGACATAGATGCGTGTTTGCAGTATCGGGCAGGATTCGGTAATTATTGAGCCACGCCAATCTTTACGCTTTCCTTACGAATGTATTGGTAGGCTCAGCCAAGCGCCCGTCTCTACACCGTGCTCAATCGACGATTAGAAGACAAGATTCGCCATCTTTGCGCTCTCGCGACCGTCACGAAAGATGATGACGCATGGTTGCTATTGTCCGAACTTAGGGTTTTGATCACCCAACACATTGAACACCTGCGAATCGTTGCCGCCGGCAAACTCTCAGGCAAGGCTGCATTTGTTGAGCGACGGCAGCGAGCCTCCCCCTATCAGAAATTCCAAGTCGAAGAGAGCGATCCATAGAGCCCGACCCATGTTTTAGTCGGCCGTCTTGTATTTTTAGGCAAAGCCCATCGCGCGGCATCTTTCCTCAGCTATTAACGCATCAGACAGGTCGGGAGCGCTCCGGTGTCGGGGGCGGTGCCGGCGTTCGCTTGACTTGGCTATCTGTCAGATGTTTAAGTAGTGTTTATTTTCCGCCAGCCCTAAAAGTGACATGTCAGCAGCGGCGGTTTCGCCGGCGTCAGGAAAAAGCCTGTGCGTCGTTTCTACCCTCTCCAAATTGACCGGTATTTTCGGAGGAAAAGCGTAATGGGAAATGGCCGTAAGTTGTCGGGAAGACGGTTGTCGGAAGAGACCTTTCCAGGAGTGAGCCCGGTGAAAAAAATGGAGCGGAACGCGAGAGTGTACCGGGTTTTCACGGCGCTTTCTGTTGTTATCATCGCTGGCGGCCTGGCGCTTGGAATGGGGCTCCGCCGCTCCCCGCGCACCGCTTCAACCCAGCTTCCGGCTTCTCGATCTTCTGTGTCTTCGCCGGTATCTCCGGCTCCCGCGGCTTTGCAGCGACTGTCTTCCCTCGATCGACCGTCTTTGGAACCCCCCTCCAGCCGCAAGCCTGACGCCCAAAGTGTTTTAGGCCAGCTTCCGCTGATCTTCGAGCCTAACCGAGGGCAAGCCGATCCAGCTGTGAAATTTGTCTCGCGCGGTCCTGGCTATAACCTTTTTCTGGATCAGACCGGCGCCGTGCTGGCCACGCCCGATCCGCGCCGGCCGCACCCTGATAGAACTCTCGATCTTGTACGGATGACACTGGTAGGCGCGAACCGCACGGCATTGATGGCTGGCACCGAGCCGCTTCCCGGCAAGACCAACTATTTCATCGGCAATGATCCAAAGAAATGGCAAACTGGCGTCGCGCAGTTCGCGGGAGTTCGTTATCAGAGTGTTTATCCGGGAATCGATCTGGTTTTCTATGGGAATCAAGGGCGTCTCGAATACGACTTTAAGGTCGCGCCGGGTGCCAATCCGGCACAGGCCGAATTGCAGTTCGAGGGCGCCTCGAAATTGCAATTGGCGGGCGATGACCTGGTTCTAAAGGGCAGTGGTGTTCGCTTGCAGGCTCCGCGCGTTTATCAGATGGTTGCAGGCAAACAGCAGAAAGTGGAAGGACGTTTTGTGCTTCGCGCCGAAAATCGCGTGGGCTTCGAGATTGGCCGTTATGATCGCAGCAGGGAATTGGTAATCGATCCGTTTATCATCTACTCCACGTATTTCGGCGGCAGCGGTTCTGAGACGGCTCCTTCCATCGCCGTGAACGGCGACGGATTTATTTACCTTGCCGGTTCCACTACCTCGACCAATCTTCCCGTTGGGACGTTCACTTTGACAGGCGGCACCGCGCCGACGACCGAATCGCTGAGGGGAACGCAGAACATTTTTGTATTGAAGGTGGATCCCACCCTTGGAGCGCGCGGTCTTCTTTACCTTACCTACCTCGGTGGAAACGGCACTGATTCTCTAGCGGGCAGCGTGAGCAACATTCCCACTCCTAATCCCGCCCCTAACACGAACAGCAGTTCCGCAGGATTGGCTGTGGACAATGGCGGGAACATTTATGTCGGAGGAACGACCACCTCGACAAATTTTCCCACGACAAATGGTTATCAGTCTGTGCCACTGGCTGGCAGCGCGGGTACTTCCCATGTGTTTGTCAGTGAGATCAGCGCCCCCTCCCCCACCACTGCCACGCTGAGTTATTCGACTTATCTTTCGGGAAATGGAACGGACGTGGCGAGCGCCATAGCCATCGATACGAAGGGGGATGTCTTCGTCACGGGCACTACAACCTCTACTGATGTAGCCACGGGATTTCCTTCCAGCTCTTTGCCAGTGCCATTCCAGCAAACGCCGTCGTCGAGCGCCGCAATCCAGTTCTTCGTGACCGAGGTGAATACTCGAATCATCGGTCCAGACAGCGTTCCCTACTCGACTTACTTCGGCGGTGCCACCACGGGGACAACGGCCGAAGCTCTAGCGAATAACATCGGCGGCGGCATTGCCGTGGATACCAGCGGAATTGTTTACTTCAGCGGAACGACGAACATGTACAACAGCGGGGAAGGTACGAATGGCACCGGTGGCTTGGCCACTGGTGATTTCCCCATCCTGAACGCCTACCAGGCCTGCCTGAATTCATACCCGTCGACTGCTGTTGTGCCGCCTGTGACTTGCGGTGCGGCGACCACTTCGCCCACTACCGACGCTTTTGTGGCCAAGCTGAACCCCCCGAGTTCAACCAATCAGGGAGCACAACTGCTTTTTTCGACGTACCTGGGTGGCAGCGGTGACGATTCCTCCTCCGCACTTACCATTGATACTGGTGCCGCCGGCATCTACATCACCGGAACGACCGACTCACCGGATTTTGTCCCGCCTACTGGCAGCGGTGCATTCCAGGAGTGCTTGGATACCCCTGTAAATCCGACGGCGCTACCATGTCCTACCATCGCGACGCCGGCTGCGACCGACGCCTTTGTCGGAAAATTTACCAATCCCACCGAAGCCACGAGCACGGGTACAGGTACCGGTACAACCACAACCACAACTACTACTTCTACCAATCAGGTCATTTTGAGCTACTTCTCTTATCTGGGAGGAAGCGGAAACGACGGAGGTTTGGGGATTGCAGTAGATACTGCAAGCGGAGCGTTGGTTACCGGATGGACGAACTCAGGAACCATCGGCGTAGTCAGCCCGACGACAGGCTTTCCAGTTACTTCCAGCGCCAACTTTAACCCAATCCAAAGCGTGCTTTCGGGTCCTCAAAATGCCTTCTTTGCCCGCATCGATACCACGGCGGTAGCCGGAAGCGGTTCTGTGGCATCCTACGCCACGTATTACGGCGGCAACGGCACTGATAGCGGAACCAGCATCACCATCGATCCCATCCTGGATATTTACTTCGCGGGACAAACTACATCCACCCAAACGGCTCCGGGAACCTTTCCGCTGCGAGGACCGCTGCAGAACTGCATCGACACTCCGGTTAATCCGGCCAGCGGAGCGCCGTGTCCCACGATTGCGGGCCCGCTGCCGGACGCTTTTGCTGTTAAGTTGTTGCCCACCAGCCTGCTCAGCCTTAATGCCATACCCCCAACTTATTCCACTGGTTCGACCACCACAGGCGGCTCGCCATTGATTGGTGCGGGCAACGCCATCACCGTGACATTTACCCTCATCAATGAGGGACCCGATCTCGCTTCGAACATCACGGTTACAGGCACAGTCACATCAGGTGCGGCGTTCAGTTCAGGAAGTCCCGCTACAGCGGGCTCCGGCACGTGCAGTGCGGCCACCGGATTGAATGTGGCTTGTACCATCCCTTCGCTGCAATCCGGATCTACTTCGTTGGTCGCTTTTTCCGTGACGCCCACGGTCGCCGGTAATTATTCGGTGACGGCCACGGTCAATGACAGCAACAACACCAACCCCAGCGTTACTCTTGCCGCCCCCTTTACCGCCACCAGTTACACCATGCAGGTGCTTCCCTCCAGCCAGACGGTCGTGGCGGGGAACGTTGCACCGTTCTCGGTGCAGGTGGTCCCGCAGATCACCTACGGAAACAATGTTTCTTTGAGTTGCAGTTCGCTTCCAGTGGGGGCGAGTTGCGGCTTTAGCCCCGCTACGCTGCCTTTCAACGGTCCGTCGACTTTGTCGAGCACGCTCAACCTGACCACCACGGCCCGTCCGATCACGACGATCAGTTCGATCGGCTGGCGTAGCCCGTTCTATGCGCTCTGGCTCATGTTTCCGGGAATGGCGTTTGTGGGTGTTGGGAAACGCAGGCGGAGATGGCTGGGCTGGCTGGGTGTGCTGACGCTATTCTCGTTGGTCATGCTGCTGCCGGCGTGCAGCAAGGCAAAGCAGCAGCCGATTGTGAGTGGAACACCAGCCGGAACATATCCCATCACGGTTACGGCGACTTCAGGTTCGTACACCCAGAGTTACGGAATTACGCTGACTGTGCAGTAGCCGATGCTCCTACGAAAAAGGCGTACGGAAGATAACTCTCTGCCTGGATGTGCAGAGTATGTGGGGTTAAGCTCCAGCGGAGAGCTTGTGATGACTCTTGGCTTCGGCAATTCCATATTGCCGAATTTTATAGAGTAGAGCTTTGTAGCTGATCTGAAGCAGTTCCGCCGCCTGCTTGCGATTCCAGTTTGTCTGTTCCAGCGCCTGCCTTATGGCCTCGCCTTCAGCTTCATCTTTGGCGTTGCGGGCCAGCGACTTTAATCCCCCTACGGAATCATTGCCGCGCTCCGCGCCGTCGGCGCCTGCGCCGCCGTAGCCATCGCGCGGTTGCAGTTCCGCGGCGGCCAGGTTCTCATCCCCTAGAATTAAATACCGCTTCAGGAAGTTATTCAGCTCGCGCAGATTCCCCGGCCACATATACCGCTGGCACGCTTCCAGCAACGCCGGTGAGAGCGGAAGCTGCGGCCGCGCATATTGTTCCGCCATGCGCGTCATGAAATGCTTTAACAGGATCGGAATCTCTTCCTTCCGTTCGCGCAGCGGCGGCAAATTAAGGGTGAATGCGTTCAGCCGGTAATAGAGATCCTCGCGCAGCCGCTTGGTAGCCAGAGCCTGTGGAATATCGATATTCGTGGCCGCCAGAATTCGAACGTCCACCTTAATGATGGACCGGCTGCCCAGCCGCGAGAATTGCTGGTCTTGCAGCACATGCAACAGCTTGGCCTGCAAGGCTGGAGGCATTTCGCCAATCTCATCCAGCAGGATGGTTCCCTTGTTGCACAATTCAAACTTGCCGGGCTTGGCGTGAGTCGCGCCGGTGAAAGCGCCAGGCTCATAGCCAAACAATTCACTCTCCAACAAATCCGCGGGAACCGCCGCGCAGTTTACCTTCAAAAATGTTCGGTGCGCTCTCGGAGAAAGCTTATGAATCAGCCGCGCCAGCACTTCTTTACCCGTGCCGCTCTCGCCGAGCAACAGAACCGGGATATCCACATGAGCCACCAGCGCCGCTTGCGATCGAATTTTCCGCATGGCCACACTGGCTGCAATAAAGAACACATCGTCCGCAACTTCCTCGACTTCGCCTCCCACCGGTCCTTTATCTTGCCCGAGGCATTGGCTGACCACCGTATCCAGTTCCGCTTTCTGAAACGGCTTGGTGAGATAGTCGTGCGCGCCCAGTCGCATGGCCTGCACAACTTTCTTGGTATCGCTAACGCAGGAGAGCATGACCACTTTCGCCCCGGGACGTTTTTGCCGAAGTTGCTCCAGCGTTTCCAATCCGTCGATTCCCGGCATCAGCACATCGAGCAATACCAGATCCGGCTCCAACCCTTTGTCGATGCGAGCCAAGGCCTCTTCTCCGGTGCACGCTGTTTCTACTTTGTAGTCATCGACTTCGAGAAGAGTCTTAATGTAGCGGAGCATGGCGGGTTCATCATCCACCAGCAGAATCCTCGCGGTTTGGCTCATAGAGTTTTCCCCGCAGTCTTGCCTTTGCCGGCGGCGTTGGGAACCGCATTAAACGGAATCAGGAACGAAAACTTGCATCCCGCGCCAGGATCGCTTTCCAGCCACACCTTGCCTCCCATGCCTTGCACCAGCCGCCGAACAATTGCCAGACCCAATCCCGTTCCCTCCTGATTTTCATTTCCCGGAAGCCGGAAGAAGTCGTCGAAAACTTCTTGATGAAACTCCGCTGGAATTCCCGGACCGGTATCGGACACGCTAATCTTCACAGAGTTCGGTTGTAATGTGCTTTGCCGCCTGCGCTCAGTACCCAACGCCGACTGGGCAGTACCACGGCGCTCCCACATATACGGTTCGGCGTGCAGCCAGACGGTTCCTCCCGGGGAAACAAACTTAAAGGAATTCTCCAGCAGATTCGAGATCACGCGTTCCAGCTTGGGCAAGTCAAAGGCAAACTCCGGTAGCTTATCGTTCGCCAGGAAATAAAGCGCCAATCCTTTTTCCTGAAAGCGTGTGGACCACAAGCGGCAAACGTCGGAGAGGCACTCGTTTATGTTACCGAGGGCGAAATGCATCTTCAGGCCGCCGGTTTCAAGCGCGCTGAAAGTCAAAAAATCCTGGATAAACTGTTGCAGGCGTTTTCCGCTGGCCTGCATGTCGCGCAGCACTTCGCGCTGCCGCGGGCTCACAGGACCCAATTTTTCGCTTTGCAGTAGTTCCACATAGCCGTTCAGAATTGCCAGAGGTGTTTTCAAATCGTGGGCGGCAGAACCTAACGCGTTGGTAGTACGCTGAAATTTCTGCTGCAACTCGGAGTAGGCCTGCGGGAGGTCAGCCGCACTCGGCATTCCCGTTCCAGGAGCTCGAGACTCAGATAATTCCGTTTCAGTCAGTGCCGGTGCACACACGTTCTTCTGCACAGTTGCCATATGGACGCAAACTTTTATGATGCCGATGAAACTTATCTCGGTCTAACCACAGGGGGGAACCACTTGATTGGTAAAGGAACAAGGTCGTTGCAAAATCGTAAGCCGCGCACTTTTCATTGTCAACGAAAAATGAACGCTGATTACCCAAGTGTAGCAAAAGCTTGCACATGATCCGCCTTCCAATCAGCATTTGATCTTTACCTGCGGTCGTCGTTAACGGCAAAGCATGATGCACGAACCAAACGGCTTAGCCTGCTATTGCAGGTTAGTAGAGAGGAATTGCGCCGGCATTTCCGGTTTTTGACAGCTTGTTTGCCGGGATTCTGCCTGAAATTCTTGAAATGGCCCCTGGTGTGCTTGGTATTCAAGTCACTTCGCAATGAAAGGGCAGGCGTGAAGACAAAAAATCCGGCGGTCGAGCGTCGGCGCTGGCCGCGGTTACCTCTGGCCATTCCCGTTTTTGTTAGAAGCCCGCTTGAGCAGGATAAAGAATTTCTCGAGTTCGCCACGGCGTTAAATGTTTCCGCCGGTGGCATGCTGTTAGCTTTACGCCATTTTCTTCCTGCCGCGGCGAAAATTTCACTGGAAATTCCAAGTGGACCCATTGCCACCCTGGAGCCATTGCCTAGCGCCATACGTACCTTGCGTGCTGAAGTGCTGCGTACGCAACTCGGTCAGAGCTCTCATCTGGTCGGCCTGAAGTTCTCGCAACCGCTGACCATCTCAAACTCTCCGAAGGCCCGAAAGCGGAAGCGTCTTTCTTCTGTGTGAAAATATTTACTCAATTATTACTATTCCGCCCACCCCGACCTGAGGGAGTTCTTCTAAAATCTTTAGTAAGTTGCTTTTCCTCAAATAGATAAGCTAGCCTCTTTGCAGTACCTTTCCCTCCCCTAGGTTTGGTTCTCAGGATGCACATCTAATACTGTTGGCGTAGAGTCCTTTCTGTCATATGACCACTTCGCATTCGGTGAGTTCGCTGGTCCAGCCTCTTGGGGAGATGCCTCCCGAATCGGTGGTTTTTGGTTCCACCCATGCCATGCGCGCGCTGCGCGAGCGCCTGACTAAAATTGCCGGCGCAAACGTTCCTGTCCTCATTCATGGTGAGAGCGGCACCGGCAAAGACATTATCGCCCGCATGATCCATACTTCTTCTCCGTGGAAGACTGGACCGTGGGTAAAGGTAAATTGCCCGGCTATTCCCGGAACCCTGCTGGAGAGCGAACTCTTCGGATATGAAAAGGGAGCGTTCACCGGAGCCTTCGGCATGAAGCCCGGCCGCGTCGAAATGGCGCACCGTGGCACCCTTTTTCTCGATGAAATTTCCGAACTCGACATGAGCCTCCAGTCGAAGCTCCTGCAGCTTCTCCAGGATGGACAATTTTGCCGTATCGGCGCACAGGAAGATAAGAAAGTGGAAGTGCGAGTGGTCTGCGCCACCAATCGCAAGCTGGAAGAAGAAATCGCCAACGGCACCTTCCGGGCTGATCTCTTTTATCGCATCAATGTAGTGAATCTCTACATGCCGCCGCTGCGCGAGCGCGCTTCCGATCTTAACGAGCTGATCCCTTATTTCGTCGAGAGCTACAACCGGAAATTCAATGCGCGCGCCAAGCCGCTCTCTACCGACTTAATGAACACGCTGCGCAAATACCACTGGCCGGGCAACATCCGCGAGCTGGAAAATCTGATCAAGCGTTATGTAATTCTTGGCGCGGAGGACGCCATCACCAGTGACCTGCGCCCTCACCAGCCGGATTTCTTCAACGCCGATATCAACGTCGATGGCCCGATTTCTCTCAAGAAGCTGACACGCCAGGCCGTCCACGAGATGGAGCGCAAGATCATCCTAAAAGTTTTGCAGCATCACCATTGGAATCGCAAACAGGCTGCCCGCGCCCTGAATATCAGCTACCGCGCCCTGCTCTACAAAATCCGCGACGCTGGCCTCCCATCCAATCGCGCCGCGCGCCGGGCCCAACCTGCGGAAGTGCCACCCATCGTTGCCATCGACTAACGTCTACTCCGAACTCTGCACGCTGTCACCCTGAGGGCCACGCCCTCCGCCGCCCGAAGGATCCATGTATTCCGCGTGTGGAGCATTCACGCGTCTAGTGCGCTTACCCTCTCAACTCCGATAGCGCCTTACGGGCATCGCTGTCATTAGGATTGATCTTCAGCGCCCGCTCCAGTTGCTGGCGCGCTTCTCCTAATTGGTTCACCTTTTGATAAGCCAGCCCCAGGTGGTAGTGGACAGTCGGATCGTCGCCGCCGCCGCGCCTCTCACTAAGACGCAACGACTCCTGGAACATCTGAATCGCGGATTGGTAGACGCCCTTTTGAAAGTACGCCCAGCCCAGCGTATCGGCCGCATTGGAAGAATCGGGCATGCCCCGGCGCGCCGTCCGAGCCATAGCCAGAGCCATATCCACATTACCGCCCTGTTGCAGCAGCAGGTAAGCAAGGTTATTCGAGGCCCGCGGATTGTCTGGCTGAAGTGCGAGCGCCTTCTGATACATCGCCTTAGCCTGCTCCCAATTCTTTTGCGACTCGTACATTTCTCCCGCAAGAATATAAAACGCGATCTCCCGCGGATGATCCTTAATGGATTGCTGATATAAAGCCAACGCCTGATCCACAGATCCCTGCGCTACCTGCACTTCGCCCAGTTTCAGCAACGCGTCCGAATTATTACCGTCCAGTTCGAGCGCTTTGCGAAAGGCGGATTCCGCACCTGCGAAATCCTTTTTCTGAAACAGTGCCGTGCCCAGCAGATCGTAGAAGCCACCCGTATTCGGAGACTTCGCGACTTGCGCGCGTGCCGCAGCGATAGCCTGATCTTGCTCCTTTTGCACCAGATAAACGTTCATCATGCCTTGCAGTGCATCGGTCGACGATGGATCCTTATCGAGCGCCTGCTGGTACGACTTTACCGCCTCACCATATTGCTTCTCTAACTGGTACAGGTTTCCCATTTGTACATAAGGAGCGGGACTTCGCGGAGCGATGCCCATCGCTTTGGTCAGATCCTGCTGGGCGTCGGAATACTTCTGGCGAGCCATTTCCGCCATGGCCTTCATCAAATAGCCGTCGGGAGCATAGGGCGCGCCAACGATAATCTGCTGAGCGGTCGCGGCCAGCGCGTCCACATCGCCACGCCGCAGTTCCAGTCCAGCCAGCGCGCGTTGCGCATCTGTCAGGTCAGGGCGCAGCGCCACCGCCTGCCGCCATTCCGATTCCGCGCGCTCCTCGTTGTGTTGCATGTCAAACGCGATGCCCAGCTGATAGTGAGCCACGCCGTTGCCGCTGTCATTTTTTAATGCCTGTTGGAGGGCGTCCACGGCGCCCTCCGCGTCCGCCTTGCGAAGCCGTATTTGACCGCGATAAACCAACGCATCCACATCATGGGGATTCGCTTTCAGCACTTCATCATTCAGCTTTGTCGCTAGGTCGAGCTGATTCTTCAGGATCAGGAGCTGTATGTAATTCCTCTTCACCACCAGGTCTTTGGGATGGTCGCTATACAGCCAACCATATTCCTCGGTGGCTTTATCGAGGTCGCCGCTGGCGTAATAATAATCTCCCAGGATGCGGTAGCCTTCAGAAGTATCTGATAGATCCTTCTTTGCTTGCTTCAGTAAAGCTTCCGCATCGGCGCTCTTGCCTTCGGCCATATACAAGCGCACCAGCGCCTCGCGCGGCGCCGGGTTCTTGGGAGCAACTTCGATGGCGTACTTGAACTGCTGTTCCGCCTCCGCCAAGCGATTGCGAGCTTGGTAGAAACCGCCGAGCGCCAGCTCGGCGTTCATCGCCTTTGGATCGAGTTGGCAAGCTTTCTTAAAATTCGCCTCCGCTTGATCGGTCAAGTTGGAGCGCAACTGCAGCAAAGCCAAATTCAGATAGGATTCCGATCGCGCGGGGTCGGCGGCAATGGCTTTTTGCATCTCCTGCATGGCCGCTCCCAAATTACTTTCTCCCGCATAGTAGTCCGCCCATGCTTCCAGGACCTCGGGATTTTGCGGCTGTTTCTCGCTCAGCAAGTCCAGGTGAATCTTGGCCTGCTTCATGTACTCTTCATTCGCTGAGCCGTCTGGATTGCGCGCCGTAACCAGCAGATTGGCAAGATCGATGTGGGCTCGATAGTTGTCCGGAGCCAAATCGACGCTTCGCGAAAGTTCCTGAAATGCCCGTTGGCTATCGCCCAGTTTTAGATAAGTTTCACCAAGCTGATAGTGCGCCGCCGCGAAACGCGTATCCACCTGCAGCGCATTGGCGTATTGAATGGCCGCTTCCCTGTACTTTCCTTTAGCGAAGTAGCGGTCACCGCTTTCCAGATATTTTTGCTTGCGAACGTTTGGGTCGTGCGAACACCCAGTCAACAGTGAAGCAATGGCGAAAACGATAACAGACAGGCGTACGACCCCCGAGCGGCTCATGGTTTACCTTGTCTCCAGAAATTTGCGGATATTGCGACGCTTACATCTTAAATCTTTATGAAAGATCGAACGTATGGACAATACACTAAAGTACGGGAACCGAGCGTTAAAATGACGTTACGAATGTAACACCGATCCGGCGAATGCCTTGATGGAAGGGCGAGGAAGAAGAGCGGAGGGCGGAGTTCTTGCGGATTCTGCGATGGTGAAAATCGCGGATGAAACGATGAACAATGAGTGGCGCAGCTTAATGCCGCGCCACTCCCCGCCATGGTTAGTCGCCGGTGCCGGTTTTCAATGCGGGCTGTCCCGACAGTGATGCCTCCACTGCAGTCCCAATCGGCGATCCCAGCCCGGTGCAGGCGTCCCAGCCGTGCCCTGCCGAATAGGCGCCATTGTTGCCCTGCGTAATGTCGTTGGTCTCATCCTCGCTGACATTCTGGTACAGCAGCGGATTGATAAATCCCGCCGGTTTACCCATCTCCTGGTTGATGAGAGCAATCAATCCAGCCCAGAGCGGAGCCACGGCGCTTGTCCCACCGATTACACCGGATTGGCCGTCGACCAGAGTGTCGTAGCCGGTGCTCGGATCGGCATCCCCGGCGACATCGGGAACTCCTCGACCGACCCGGCCGCCTGGGTTTGCCGACGGTGGAACGTTTGCCGAAGCCTGATAGCTTGGCAGTGGAAACACGTCGCTGATCCCGCCACCGGTTGCGCCTTCATTATTGGCAAGTTCGTTCCAGACTACTTCGCTGGCGATGGTGTTCCCGCTGGCCTCCAGCGTGGTGCCGCCGCAGGCCAGTACGTTCGGACTCGAAGCCGGGAAATCGACATGATTCAGAGTGTCCGTCGTTACCCCGTCGCTTGAGCCGTTATCCCCAGCCGCCACGCACACGGTCACTCCCAGCGCGGCCGCGGATTGGAACGCCTCATCCATTGAAGTCATCGCCTGTTGTGTCCACGAAGATTCGGGACCGCCCCAGCTGATCGAAAGCACGGAAGGATTGTTGGTGGTGTCGTGCACGGCGGTCGTGATCGCATTCAGAAAGCCGGCATCGGTGTTTTCGGCGAAATACGCGACGATCCTGGCCCCGGGGGCGATCGATCCAGCAACTTCGATGTCGAGCATCACTTCGCCATCCGGTCCGCTGGGATCTCCCGTCGGACTATTGCTTCCATTCCCCACTGAAACCGCGGAAACCGTTGGGGTCTTCGACAGATTCAGTTGAGACCAGTAATTGTTGAGGTCGGTGGGATTGAAGCCCCCGCCCAACTCGACCAGCGCAATGCACTCTCCGGTTCCATCCACGCTCGTAGGATAGTCGTATAGGGTCGCGACCTGCACCGGCGTGTAGGAAACATTCACCGTAGCGGCACGAGCCCCGGCTCGCGCATGCCGTCTACGAAAATGCGGCTTGGCCTGCGGACGGTTATCCAGACCAAACACTCCTTCGACTACCTCGTGTAAATCCGCCGGTAGATGAATTTGGCCGGTGCGCCCGCGATACTCGCCACCGGGATGGTCGTACCGTTTCAGCTCAACTCCAAACGCCTTATTCATAGCCGAGACCGTGCCGGAGAGTATCACCGTACGGCGCGGCGCGCTCTTTTCCTTCACCTTGAGGTTGTATTCCTGTGCGAATTTTTCAACACGGGCAATATCGGCGGGATTGGCGCCATGCTCCTGGGCAAATTGCTCACGCGAATAAAGCTTTCTTTTTTCAACCGGCTTGGTGAATTCCTCGGGGTCGATAATCGGTTTCTTGCCCGCGCGTGACCGCAGGCGGATGGTCGCGTCCACGGTTTCGTTGGGATTCGCCGGCCCAACTTCCCGCGCACCCGCGAGCGGAGCGCGATCGCTACCGGCCAATGCCAGCGGATTTCTCGGATTAGGCTGGTTAGACATCGTTCTGATCTCCCTTCGATGCAGGCTCAGCCGTGTTCACAGAGACGGCGAGAAGGAGAAGCCGAACAGCTTTACCGCAGGAGCACTTTCTGAAACTCCACTCAGGAAAGGAGTCGAGCCCTCGACAGATTCCGCAAAATCGGTGCTGGCCCGTTAGATGTTTTGAAACTTAGCAGCCGGGAAAAAACAAAGCAAGCGCTTTTTAAAGCTCGTTACGAAAACCAAACAAGAATTCCCGAATAGGTCCGCTCCGAAGTTTTTCGCTCAAGAGCAACTTCCTCGCAATGGAGATTTTCGAGTCAGCGCATAGTTTGCATGTGACGTCTAACCTTGTGCCTTTGAACGAATCAGCGCATTCTTGCCAAGGCGAAGGCGGTACATGGACATTTTGTGGATTTCGCGCAACCCATTTATTATGAGCATTTTACCAGCAAGCTACTGATTCCATTGGGTTCATTAAGGCTTTGCTCGCTAAGCCTATGATTCCGGTATATCGATGGGGGGAGGGGGTACTCTCAAGTAAATAGTCAGGAAGGGAACTATGGCGGAGGCCACGATACGACTAGAAAACCTTAGGGCAAATATTTTTTACGGTCCGATTCACAAAAGGAAAACGATTTTATCGACTACCGGATCGCCACAGGTTTTCGCCCGGCCCGTTTCCAGTATAAATATCCAGGAATGCCGACGAGCACGATTGCCGTTCCCCAGAAGGCCTCCGCGGGACGAGTAATGATCGTGTTGAGCGTCCAGGCCGCGCCAATAAACACATAGATTGCGGGCAGCCATGGATATCCAGTACAGCGGTAGGGGCGCGGAATCTCGGGACGCTTCCAGCGCAGGAGAAACATTCCGATTACTGTCAGCGTGTAAGACAGCACCATGCCGTAAATCACATAGGTGTAGAGCTGGTCGTAGCGGCCGCTGAGGGTAAGCAGAGCCGCCCAGACGCCTTGCCCTATAAGGCTGAATGCGGGGGTGCGCCACTTGGGATGGATTACCGCCATGCGCTTGAAGAAGACTCCGTCCTGCGCCATGGCCAGATAAACGCGTGCGCCGGATAAAGTACAGGTGGCGGCAGCGCCGAAGCAGGAGATGGCGATCATTAGCGAAAGCCAGATTGCGGTGCGAGGCGAAAACATTGCCGCGGCTGCGGCGTGCGCGATAGTTTCATGCTGCGCGATTTCGCCGAGAGGCAGAGCGTAGAGGTAAGTGACGTTCATCGCCATATAAATGATGCCGACCACTACCACGCCCAGCACCATGGCGAGCGGAACGTTGCGTCGCGGTTCCTTTACTTCGCCTGCAACCCAGGTGATATAAACCCATCCGTCATAGGCCCAGAATACGGCGATCAGGGCAATACCCATGGCGGAAATCAACTGCGCGGGATGAAGTCCGACTGTGACGCCGACGCCATGCGAACTGAAGTGCGACCAGTCGCCTTTGCCGATGGCGAATCCGAGAATTACAAACGCGCCCATGGCGGCAAATTTGGTCCAGGTGGAGAGATTTTGCAGCAGCGTGCCCCAGCGCAGGCCTATCACATTTACATAAGTGAGAATGGCGATAAGCAGAAGGCCGAACAGATGCGCGCGCGTGATCGTGATTCCCACAAGCGAGAGCACGATGTGATCCTGCGAGACGCCGGGGAAGACCTGGCCCGTGTAGGCTGCGGCTGCGACAGAGAGCGCGGCGATGCTGCCACCATTGGCTACGGCGAACAACATCCATCCGTAGAGGAAGGCGACTAAGTCGCCGTAGGCCTCGCGCAGATAAACGTATTGGCCGCCAGACTCAGGAAACATGGAGCCGAGTTCCGCGAAGGCCACGCAGCCGAATAGAGAAATCACGCCGCCGATGACCCAGACTCCCAGGAACAGCATGGGCTGCGGTAAAGGTCCGGCGATGTCTTTTGCGGTAAGAAAAATGGAGGAACCGATGATGCCGCTGGCCAGGAGCAACACGGAATCGAGCAGGCTGAGACCGCGAATGAGGGTAGGTGATGCGGCTTCCCCCCTCCTGCGCCCGGAATCAACTTTGTTGTTAGTCACAGCCGAAGTCGGATTCATTATCCGATGCCCAGTTCGTCCGGAGATTCGAGCGGCGTGCCGCAGCGTCGACAGATGATCGCGGAACAGTCTCCACAGGTTAGGGGATCGTTGACTTCTTTGGCACAGTTGGGGCAGTAGAAAGATCCGCTATTGGGATCGGGTCGTGGATTCTGAGGGCCGGTTGCCATGAAGAGGGAAACTGTAGCACAGGCGAGGGAGCCGGGATAGCGGCAGCAAAGGCAGCTTACTCCTAAGCGATGGGCAACGCGATAAAATCCTTCCATGCCAGAAAAATCACCCACTCCCGACGAGAAACTGCAAGAGGAATTCAACCGCTGGGCTGCGGCCGGCGAAGGGCCGAAGATGGAGCAGCACCATCTTGATATTACGGCGAAGACGATTCGGCGGATGAGTTTACGGCCCGGAGAACGAGTGCTCGATCTCGGTTGCGGTTCGGGATGGGCGACGCGGCTGCTGGCGCGACTGGTCGGCGAAGGGCCGGATGGGTTCGGGCAAGTCGTAGGAGTGGATGTTTCGGATGAGATGGTTCGTGAGGCGCGCGCGGGGTCGAAGGATTTTGAGAACGTGCTTTATGTTTGGGGATCGGCGGAGAAGATTCCGTGGGAGGAAAATTTCTTCGACAAAGTTTTATCGGTTGAGTCGTTTTATTACTATGCCGATCAGGATCGCGCGCTGATGGAGTTGTTTCGGGTGATGGCGCCGCGAGGAAGGTTATTCATCCTCATCAATCTATATAAAGACAATCGTTATTCGTTGCAGTGGGTGGATAAGTTGAAAGTGCCGGTGCACGTGCGGTCCGAAGCGGAGTATGTGGATTTGCTGAAGAAACATGCGTTTGAGAATGTTGAGGCGTGCAGGATTCCGGATGACACGCCGACGCCGGATGACTACAAGACGAAGTCGTTTCACAGTCTGGAAGATCTGCGGGCTTTCAAGCGGGAGGGAGCTTTGTTGCTGATGGCATCGAAGCCGGATTTAAGGACGCCTGCGCCTGGGTATGCTATTTATTAAACCATTGGGGCGGAGAGGTTCCCCGAGCGGCTAAAGCCAATCTTTATCTTTGTGACTATCGCAGCTGAAACCGCTGCGCCACCCAAGGGCAAAAATCGAGAACAAGATGTAAGGCTGGCGCTTAGAGTTCGCTGTCGTCATCGTCATCTTTATCGCGATGGCTTAGGTCTTTTGCGGGGCTCAGGGCACGGCCGTCGGAGGCGTGGCGAATTTCGATTCGGCCGTTTACGTTTTCGAGTTTAATGCGCGGGCCGCCATCGCCGAGTTCGCCGCGCAGGTCGTGACCGACGTAAGTGTGACGATTCACGTGCAGGCCGAAGTCGTTTTCGATTCCTCCGGAGACCGTGCTGGCTTCGATCTCCGCTCGTGAGTCGGAGGGAATCGTCAAGTCGATCGATCCATTCACTGAATCCAATTTGATCGATGAGGCCGGAAGCTGCTCGAATCTCACATCGAGGTGGCTGTTGACGGTGGAAAGTTCAGATCGGCCGGCGAGATCGTGAGCCTCCAGTCTGCCATTGATGCATGAGGCATGAACTTCGCCCTTCACACTACTAATATCGAGGCTGCCATTGATCAGTTTGATTTCGTCGAGCCTCGCGTTGCGCGGCACAGTGAGGGTGTATTCCACGCCGGCGGGGTTGTTGCGCGATCCCCAATTAAAGTTGAGATCGTGGTCAGGATACTTCGTCTGAATCGAAAGGTGGTCTTGGCGTGAATCGATTTCGATGCGGGCATCAGCAAGGCGTTCTTTTGTGCCGGCATATTTTATCGCGTCCACCTTGACTTGATTTTGATCCCAAATGGAGATGTGGACATCGCCATTGATGTTGTCGAGTTCAACGCGCCCATCGGCATTCAGAGCGTAAGTTTGATGAAATTCCTCCGTAAGCTCGCCGCTATGAGCGGAGGAGGCCTGAGCGATGCCGAACAGCGTAAAAGTGGCTACGACAATTCCTAGACGAGCACGCAAATGGTTCGGACGAATCATAAGAACTCCTCGGTTACAAAGGTTTAGACGAGGCATCCGGAAAACGGTTACAGCGCTATTTTCCTTCTAATTGATTCTACGGATGTAGGGCGCAATCGGTTCCATCATGTTGGCGTTTCTGACAGGTGCGAGGTAAATGCTTTGCTTACCATTTGTTGCTTATGGGGGATGCCATGGCGAGACAATCGAATCCGAAGACTACCAGGCAGATAGCAAAGCCATGCTCAAACAATTCGATCGAAAGATAAGACGCAGCCTGTAGCTGATCTGGGGTGAATACGCTCAGATGGTGGCTACTTCCTAGAAAAAGTAGCGGCGCGAAATGAAAAAGTAGACTGACGCTCTCAAGAGTATTTATCACAAGGTCGAGAGTAACCATCATCAAAGCGAAATTCCGGTTCACCACTTTGAACAAGTTGTACAGACGACGGTGATGGGGGGATCTCGACCGCGAAGCCCAGGCGATAAAGCAGTTGGTGGGCCGCGATGTTGTGCACCGTGGCCGCGGCGTCGCCCGTGAACAACGAGCCGGCGGCGAACGAAGGGTTCGGCGAATATTCCGCCGGCTATAAGGAATAGATATAGGACACCAGCGATTCTGGCCTGCAAACGGATCGATGAAGTGGTGGGTTCGGTTATTTCAGGTGCCTCCATATTCGCTTCTCCTCGCAAGAGGCATAGCAGCGACGGGCACGCGACTGGAAATCTTCTGGCGGTATGGCTTTGCGAAGCGAACCCGGATCAGCCAAAACATCATAAGGATCAGCGGCAAAAAAGTGAGCAGAGCAAGTACGCCTGTCGTTTTTAAGATCGCGGGGAAGAGTTGCGGGCGCGCCAGGAAGATAGATGCCGAGGCGATGAACAAGGCAAAGCACATGCGCCAAAGATGGCGAGTGAGGCGCGGTGAGCCTGAAATGCTGCCACGAGTGAGCATACGAACGTCGCCTGCGGCGGCAAGCAAAGCCACGACTCCAAAAATAAAGTAGGGTGCTGGAGGATATCCGTACTTCATGCCGGTTTGGCTAAGCGCTGCTTCCATGCCGAAGATGATTTCAACAACTCCCACCGCCACGGCAAGTAAGAGAGCGAACCAATCGAATGTGCTCAGTTCTCCGGTTTTGCGCCTGACTGTTATCCATCCGGTTGAGACCAGATAGAACGTAAGAGTGCCACCCAGAACATTGGTTACCTGAGACTTGATGAGGGCCAGGGAAGCGCCGGTTATGGCCAGGCTCAGCATTGAAATGACAAATACTTTTCCAACCGCGCCATGCCGCCGGGAACCTTTGCGCAGGAATACGGCGATGAAACCGGATAGGCAGCCGATGGTTCCGGAGCAAATGTGAAGAAGCAATACGGGCGAAGTTCGCATTGGTCTCCTCGTTGGAGTGCGCGATTTAAATCGGGCCCTGGTAACGGCGCAGGCGCATGGCTGCCGCGAGACAAATCGCGGTAAATACAAGTCCGAGCCACAAAGCCGGACTGCTTAGGAATCTGCCGGGAGTGAGCGCCGACAGAGGAATAAAATGCGGGTCGATGGGTACGCCGTTCTTGTCCGTCAGATTGTAGGCCTCGACGGCGAAGCCAACGAAGCGGTTGCCGAGCATGGAGCCGAAGTACGAAGTGTTGAAGGCAATCTTTTCGAAGGCAGCGATGGCGAGGGGCGGCAAAACAGCCCAGAGAAATGTTGCACGGCGGGGCCACCCTGACACCAGGATGAACCAGCCATAGATGGGCGCGTACCAGAGTGTGGTCACGATGAGGCTGTAGAGGAACTCGGTTTGTATTTCGAGCACCGGAGGAGCCCAGGGCGTGGCGGTTCCTGCGCCGCTAGCCGACACGCTGACAAATGTTAGTAGCAGCATGGCGAGTTGCAGGGCGACAGTGATTGCGAATACCAGAACTGGCAGAACTACGAGAGGGATGGCGGCCTTGGAGAGCACGGTGGTGCGGTCGGACACTGGCAGCGACTTCCAGAAGAGGATGCTGCGATCGCGACGCTCGCCGTGGAGGGAATCGAGCGAGTAGAAAGCGCCCACGATAAAGGCGGTTACCATGATCAGCATTCCGGCGTGAGCGTAGGGCATGGCGAGGCGGATGAGCAGAGGAGTCGACTCTGGGGGCGCCATTCCGTGCATGGCGCGCGGCATCCACACCAGGCTGACGATGAAGCCGAGCAAGTAAATGGATGCAACCGCCAGGGGCGCGACATAGATGGAACGGTTCTCCCAGAGTTCACGCCGCACCGACCAGTACAGCGGCCGAGTCTCAAAATTTGAGACGGGCGCGCTTACCTGCGCGCTGATACTAGTCTCGGGCATGGCATTGGATTGCGTGTTCATTGAGCCGCTCCTTGTGTAGCATCTGCAGAATTACTCATGACGGCGACGAAGAGATCGGAGATGCTGGGGGTGCGGACTTCGCCAAGTACGGCAAGTTGCTGACGATCGACACCGTTCGATTTCAGATCGAAGAGAAGAATGCTGCGGCCGAGCACCTGGCGCTCACGGACCGGCTTGAGGGCGCGCGCTGCGGCGATCCGGTCGGGACTTACGCTCAGCTCAAGATATCGCGATTCGAAATCTTCCATGCTGCAACTGAGAACGATGCGGCCGCGGTTGATGAACATGAGGTCGGTGAGAACATTCTGGACGTCTTCGACCTGATGAGTGGTGACGACAATGGTGCGTTGGCCGTCGAAGTAGTCGCTCAGCAGGGAATCGTAGAACTGTTTGCGGTAGAGGATGTCGAGTCCGAGCGTGGGCTCATCGAGCACCAGCAATCGCGCATCGATAGCCATGACTAGCGCGAGATGCAGTTGGGCGACCATGCCTTTGGAAAGCTCGCGCACTCGGCTGGAGCGCTTGATAGAGGTTTTCGCGAGAAAGCCTTCGGCTTTGGCTCGGTCGAAGCGAGGATGCACGCCCTCGACGTAATCGAGCGCTTGTGAAACTCGCATCCAGCGCGGGAGGACGGCGACATCGGCGATGAAGCAGACATCGCGCATGAGTTGATCGCGATCGTTCCAGGGGTCGCGTCCCAACACCTTCAGCTCTCCGTGATACTCAGTGAGGCCGAGAATGGCGTTGAGCGCAGTGCTCTTGCCGGCACCGTTGGGACCGATGATCCCGAGAATGCGGCCTTCTTCGATACGTAAATCGATACCATCCAGCGCGACGGTTGTTCCGAAGGTTTTGCGAAGGCCTCGGGCCTCAATGATTGGCGTTTGCGAGGAACTCTTTACTTCGAAAGTTGCAGCTTCGAGCGTCATGATTTCGGCGTCTCCTGTGCTGTATTTGATCCTGCTGTAGTTGACCCTGGGGAATCTGACGGGGGAGAATTCGGTGCAGACTTGCCCACTCCGTTGGCCCTCAGAAGTTCTTCCGGCTTCAGGCCGAGCCGCTGAATGGCGGCGTGGACCCTGGGCCATTCTTCGGCAAGAAATTTCTGGCGCTCGCCTTGCATCAGCAGATCGCGTGCGCCCGCAATGATGAACATACCGCGACCTCTCTTACTCTCGACCAGTTGCTCGTCGACCAGTTGTTGATAGCCCTTTAAGACCGTGAGCGGGTTGACCCGATACTCCGCGGCAACCACGCGCACGGACGGGAGCGGATCGCCTTCCTTGAGCACGCCGTCGAGAATCATGGCGACGACGCGATCGCGAAGCTGGCGGTAAATCGGTTGATTGTCGTTCCACTCACGGTCCATTATGGGTTCCAGTAAAGATAAAAGGCTCAACGAGCCGTTGCTAGTTGTTTGGGTTGATAGAAATAATTTGCCAATACGTATCCCCACGGTACAGCAACGATGGGTAAGATCACCCACAAGAACTGCGAGGTTATCTCTTCGGCCGGGGAACCTGCCAGGGTTCCTTTTGACCAGAGTGGGTACGCCACAATGACGAGCCAGAGCACTTTGTAGAAGACTTCCAGCAGGACGATGGGCAGCATTGTCACCGGGCGGATGATTCCGATGCCGGCCAAGGTCGCGAATCCGGTCCAGACGCACCAGGCTACTGCATTCGTCGGGTTCCATGGCCCTTGGTGGGTGAGGATCTGCGTCCACGTGATCTTACCGAGCACGAAGAACATCAAAATATAGAGGAGGCGCAGGAGATAGATGTTGATGTTGCGGACACCTTCATACCGGTTATTTGGTTGGAAAATGGACTTGAGTTTCTTAATCATGGAATTGTTCCTTTAAATCTATCTGTCCACAAACTCGGTTGTGCAATCGTCCCGCAGAAGCGGTTCGACTTTCGAGGGACAGCCGAGGGCGGCTGTCCCCACAAAAAGACCCGTCATTTGGTCCGCTGCAGGTCCACGTGCGCGTGGACCAGCTTGTCTCCCGGCTCCATGTAATACCAGTCTTCACTGTGATGGTTGGCATCGATTATGTTGAACGCTGCGTGGTCCATGTGTCCGTACTGGGTGCTGCCGGAAACATCGAGAAAAGCGAATTCCAATGTCTTCTCGTCGGGCGACATTTTTCCCGTCATACGGGGGCGGTTTCCGGCGTCGCAATAGTGAGTCAGGACCAGGCGATCGTTGTCGAGATAAACCATCGTGATGGGATCGTCAGGCCTTCCGGCTCCGGTCATCTCATGCATCAAGGCGTTGCCCATGGAGGTGACGCGGAGCGAAGCATGGACCAGCTTGTTGTCTATTTCGGGATTCGGGGGAACGGCTGTCACACGGCCTTCCCAGGTACCCTCGAGAGTTTTCAGTTTGTCGAAAGACTTTTGCGCGTCGGACAGAGGAGCGGACTTCATATTGGACATGTCGTCCGACTGCGCGTAAGCGAGTGACGAGAGTGAGGCGAGAACAAGAATTGATAGTACGGTTAGAAGTGTTCTGGTGAGTGAGATTCGGAGCGATTTGCTAAGTGATTTCATGGTGCATTCTCCTTAAGTTTCCGGTTGTCGAATCAGTTCTTTATTTGTGGTTCGGACCCTGCCTCGCTGGTGGGCGGGACGATGTTCTTCATGCGCATATAGGTGACGAGATTGCCGTAGTGCTCCATGTTGTGCATATTGTTCACGGAGAGGACGCCGATCCTTGGCGTGGGCCCGCCGAACAGGGTGACGGTTTGAGCAGCGGACGCGTCGGTCAAGCCGTCATAGGCTTTGTCGCAATAGGAGAAGGCTTCCTGGAGCGCGGCGATGAGATCGGCCTTCGAAGTTTTGGTCTGCTCGATTTTCGGCTCGGGATCTTTTTCGCCGAGTTCGATGGAACAGAACATGTACTGCGCGTCGGCCAGGTGGCCGATAATCTGGCCGTAGGTGCGAACTGACTCCGCCGGCCGGAAGCTATAGTTTTCTTCCGGCATTTTCTCGGCGGCGCGGAGCAGGATTTTGGTGATGCCGGTATACGCAGAATGGTTAAAGGTGCTGAGGGGGTTGTTCTGGGTGGCGGGCTTGCCCGATCCGCCGAAGGCGGTGACGGCTACGAGAGCGAAGAGAAGAGAAACTCCGATGCGTGGGTCCATGGCTGAATCCTCCATGTCAGTACTATAGTGTTATACTTAACTATAACACTATAAGTAAGTCAAGAGAAATTTTTCGAAAGCGGCAGACCCCTCTCTCCATCGTGGATATATAGCCTTTCTAAATAACGACTTGCGGGAGTTCAAGAGAGCTCGGAATTTTTGTTGCAGACCTCTGGCAGATTACGCGCGGGGAGCGGTCCGGTCGGCCGGTTTGGGTTTGCGAGTGGCTTCTGTCAGCAGATAAACGCCCAGGATGGTCATTTCCGGCTCGATGGGATGGCGGTAGCGCTGGCCGGGATAGACGATGTAGTAAATCCCGGGATACAGAAGAATCAGCCAGAACAGCAGCCACGCACCGGGTTTATGCCGCCCGAGGGCGCGGCCTAGGCCCCAGAACATGATTACGGACGAGGCGAGGAAGAGAGAATTTTTTGTTTGTGCAAGCCACTCGATCTTCGAAAGACGTGGCGGTCCGGCCCAGAAGTAGATGAAGCGTTTGAGGCAGAGGACGGCGAAGCGGCCGTAATCGGCCTCGATGTAATCGAGGGCACTGCGCTTGCGGTTCTCGATATAAGCTAGTTCGCCGAGGCGCGTGTACTGGCGCATGGCATAGACATCCTGCGTAGGGTGGATGTATTGCATCCAGGTGCCGTCGGCGCCAAAGCCGTTGCCGAGGCGTAATTCGGCGCCGAAATTGTCGCGGATGAAGATGAATTTGCCGAAGGCTTTGTAATTGCGGTAGGTCCAGGGCGTGATGCAGGCGACGAAGATTAGAGATGCGAGTAGGACGCCTACGACGGATGGCTTGCTACGCTTGGCGCGATGATACCAGGCCCACAGACCGGAGGCGGGAAGGAATGCGACCAGGATAGTACTGTTCAGCGCGGCGATGCCCCAGAGCAGGCCGAATTCAAGCCACGGCAGTAGGCCGTCGCGATCTTCCATGGTTAGAGCGAGCCAAAAGATTGTGGCGAGCAGCAGAGCAGAGAAACTGGTTTCCCACACCCAGCGCGTGCACCAGTACATGACGTAGGGAAGGAGGGCCCATGTCCAAGCCGATCCAACTGCAACTTTTTCGGAAAAAATTCTACGCGCGATCAGAAAAATCGGGATGCAGGTAAGCGCAGAAAAAACGCTGTTGATGCTTAGCAGGACGAAGGCCGAGGATCGCGAGTAAATTCCGAATATGTGGAATACTCCGGCGATTAAATAGGGATAGAGGGGTGGTTCCCAGGCGGTGGGGCCGGTGATCGATCCGAAGGGATCGCTGAAGCCGCGGCCCGAGGCGATGGCTTCTCCGATGCGGCCCATTTCCCAGCCAAAGCCGAAATTGTCGTCAGTGGGTTTGAATTTGTAGGTGTGGCCGATGATGATCCAGCCGATGCGGAGGAATAACGCGATGGCGACCATCCAGAATTGCGAAACGCGGATGCGGTTCCACATGCGGAGAAGCCGGGTGAGATTTCGTTCGTGGGGGACGGCCACGGCGGGTCTGGAATGCATGGATGGTTCTATTTGTAGCTGAGTGTGCAACCGGTCGGCAACTGCGGCTGCTAAGCATGACGGAGAGAATTGACAGGTATGTCCCGACTGCCTAGACTGAGGTGCTTTGCATAGTTGGTCTCGCTTGACTGAACGTATAATTGGTTCCGTAACTCCCCACGACCGAGGTCGTCCAATGGGCTGGCTGCAAAATAAGTTCGAAAAGAATTTCATGATCAGCACGGTGGACTACGTGTTCAACTGGGCGCGGAAGTCCGCGGTATGGCCGATGACGTTTGGGCTGGCATGCTGTGCGATCGAGATGATTGCGTCGTCGACGGCTCGGTTTGATATTGCGCGTTTCGGATCGGAAGTGTTTCGTCCCAGTCCGCGGCAGAGCGATTTGATGATTGTTGCGGGAACGGTGACGTTGAAGATGGCGCCGGTGGTGAAGCGGATTTATGACCAGATGCCCGACCCGAAGTGGGTGATTTCGATGGGCGCGTGCTCGTCGGTGGGCGGGCCGTTCAATACGTACGCGGTGTTGCAGGGCGTGGACAAGATTGTGCCGACCGACGTTTATGTGACGGGTTGCCCGCCGCGGCCGGAGAATCTTTTTTATGCGCTGCTGAAGCTCCAAGACAAAATCGATACGATGACTTTGGCGAAGAAACCCACCGAAGTACGGCTCGATATGGATATGATGGAGAACTTCAAGCGGCAGGTAATGATTGCACAGACGGCGCAGCCGAAATGACCGCGCTTAGCGGGCCCATTCGACTCCCTCACTTTCGTTCGGTTGCTCAGGGCAGGCTAAGAACGACCGAAGCGGGAGCCCGCTGCGGTCATCCCTTCGACAGGCTCAGGGCAGGCTCTGAGCGAAGCGAAGGATCTCTCTTGCACGGATATCGGTTCTCAGAAAACCCTCGATGAGCCAATTTATTACGCTGACCACGCAATCGGAACTTCCTGCTATCGACGAAGCTAAGGAATTTCCTTGCGATGGGAAAACCATCTGCCTTGCTAATGCGAATGGGAGTTATAGCGCGATGGAGAATGTGTGTCCGCATCGCGGGGGGCCGCTGGGGCAGGGAATGGTTGAGGGCAGCAAGATCGTGTGTCCGTGGCATGGGTGGGCCTGGGATACCCAGACCGGAGCAGCGGTACAGAATTCGCAGATGAAGGTTTCGGTGTATCCGCTGAAGATTGAAAATGGCAACGTACTCGTTGAGATTGAGTGAGCGGCTTGGCCGAATCGTGCCGTTACCCTAACAATCGCAAGAATTTCCCCGGCTGATTACCGTATCCCGGAAAAACTTCGGCTAGATTTTTATTCTGCAGGTGCCTCGCGACGGCTTCTCCGAGCACTTGGCGGAAGTCAGTAGTGAGCGCGAGGTCACGTCCTTCGTAGAGTTGCGATTGATCGAGGCCGGGCCAGCGGCCGTAGACTCTTCCGCCTTTTACCGGACCACCCAGAACGAACATCACATTGGCGTGGCCGTGATCGGTGCCGCGGTTGCCATTTTCGCGCGCGGTCCGGCCGAATTCTGACATGGTGACAACGACCGTGTCTTCGCCGAGATCGCCGAGATCAATCCAGAAGGCGCTGATGGATTGCGAGAAGTCACGCAGGACATTGGCGATCTGGCCGTCGGTAGAACCTTCGTTCACGTGATGATCCCAGCCGCCGATATCGGCGAAGGCAACTTGCACTCCGAGGTTGGCTTTGATGAGTTGCGCGAGTTGGCGCATGCTGTCGCCGAAGCGTCCCTTGGGATAGTCGGCGCCGGGCGCAGGTTTGTACTTCGAGGCATCGACCGACTTGAGCATCTTCACTGCGTCGAAAGTTTCTTCGCCGGTACCATGCATTACGGTATCCACGGAATGGTCGTACATGGCCTCGAAGGCGTTGGCCGCGGGAGAGGCTTTTTGATTGCGGCCGCCGACGGAAAAATCGTTGATGTTGTTGATGGCGATGGCAGGCTCAAGGCCGCTGAGGATACGCGGAATCGATGGGCCCATGGAGATCGCCTCAAAGGGAGTTTTGCGCGAGGATTGTGGCAGATGGCGGAGGGCGCGGTTCATCCATCCATCTTCCGTGGACTTTACACCGGGAGTGCCGGACTCCATGAAATCCTGCGCGTCGAAGTGGGAGCGGTTGGGATCGGGCGATCCAGTGGCGTGCACGATCGCGAGCTGGCGCTGCCGCCAGAGCGGCTGAAAGGACGCGAGCGAGGGATGCAGGCCGAAGAAGCCATCGAGATCGAGCACGGACTGGCGCGGAATGTTGATGCTCGGACGCATGGCATAATACTGCGGTTCGGCATGAGGGACAACGATGTTGAGGCCGTCGGCTGCGCCGCGCTGAAAAATTACGACCAGCCGCTTGGTTCGCGTGCCGGGTTCAACCGCGCCGGCAGCGGCGCGGGCGAGAAAGCTTGGAACTGCAGCGGTACCGACCACGGCCAGCGCGCTGTTGCGAAGAAAAACTCGACGAGTGATGGACATAAGAAACAGCTCCTAGCTTTTAGCTCTTAGCTCTTTCCTTCACCAAAACTCCTGAGACTCTACCTGGTACCAAATTGCTCAAGCTAAAAGCTAAGAGCTAAGAGCCTGAGGCTAAGAGCTATCTTCTTTGAAATTCGGGCGAACCTAGCAGCAATCCTGCCATGGTTTTGCTGTCC
>Ga0209530_1000318_pt1 | contig 37702 bp, 24 predicted proteins | sample BlaSpr_A8_Ref_O1_FD_187987 | JGI IMG/M metagenome (GOLD analysis project Ga0209530, IMG submission 187987) | Forest soil microbial communities from Thunder Bay, Ontario, Canada - Black Spruce, Ontario site 2_A8_Ref_O1 (SPAdes) (version 2) | ecosystem: Environmental > Terrestrial > Soil > Boreal...
GCGGCGCGTTATGCCGCCGTGCGCCAGTCGTTGGGCGAGCCCGATCCGTTCAGGTTCGCGCACAAGGCCGCGCTGCGGCAGATCGTCGGTGAGGTGGTGCGTGGGCGGATGGACAGAAAGGGGGCCGCAGCCTATATCACGGCCTGGGTGGAGAAAAACGGCATCCCGGAAGCCGAGCGGCAGAAGTTCAGGGACATGGCCGAGAGCGAGCTTGTCAGCCTGCACGAAGGAAACTTCGCACGCTACCAGATCAGGCCTAGTGAATTCGAGGCATGGCAAAAAGTCTGGGGCGAACGCAAGAAACAATGAGCGACAGACGGCTGCAAGACTTCAGCCGCTTCTGTACGATTCTGAAGCAACATCCGCGCCCTTTCACGGCGTAAACACGGGTTCAAATCCCGTCGACGACGCCAACCACCTGATCGCACGTCCGTGGTCCACCTTCAAGAAGAAACTGCACAGAATGATACGATGCTTGAGCCGCAACTCAGCTTTCACACCCGTGTTCCGGCAAACCAAAAAATAAGTGGGGAAACCATGATGAATCGGCTTGGCTGCGGGCGTGTGCTGGTCTCGACATTTTGGAGCTTGTGTCTCGGAGTTTGTTTTGTGGCTATCACGGCGTTGCTTCTAGCCCTCGGCGCAATTTCTGGGAACGCACAGAGTGACCCTCCGAACAATCCCTCGTCAAACGACGACGGCTACACCAAGAAAATTCGCGAATACACCACCGAGCCATTCTTCCTGACCGACCTGGTCGATCACCTTCCCGCCTCAGCGACGGTGCCGACGCCCGAGAAAATTCTCGGACACATCGTCGGGGCGCCTGACATCCTCACCTACTCGAAGGATATTTACCGTTACTACGATGAACTCGCCAAGGCTTCCCCGCGCGTGAAGGTCTTCCGCGTCGGCAAATCCGAAGAGGGTCGCGATTTCATGCTGGTAGCGGTTAGCGATGAAGCTAATATCGCTCAACTCGACCACCTCAAGGAAATCACCGCCAAACTCGCCGATCCGCGCAAGATCACCGACGCCGAATCGCAGCAGCTCATTTCCTCGGGCAAACCCTTCTACTGGGCTTCCGGCTCGATTCACTCGCCCGAATCCGGCTCGCCTGAAATGCTCATGGAATTAGCCTATCGTCTGGCAGTCGAAGACACGCCACTGATTCAAAACATCCGCAAGAATTCCGTTTTTCTCATCACCCCCATCGTCGAAGTGGACGGCCACGATCGCATGGTGGATTGGGCCAACTATCGCAAGACGTACCCCGACAAGCCGCAGCCCGACCTGGTTTATTGGGGGCACTATGTCCAGCACGACAACAATCGCGACTCCATTGCCATGGGCCTTAAGCTGTCGCAAGTCATGATGAAGGAGTTTCTCGAGTGGCATCCGCAGGTGCTTCACGATCTGCATGAGTCCATTCCTTATCTTTACATCTCCACCGGCACGGGTCCCTACAACGCCTGGCTCGATCCCATCGTCGTCAGCGAATGGCAGAAGATGGCGTACTACGAGGTCGAGCAACTTACCGAACGCGGAGTCGTAGGAGTGTGGACCCACGGTTTTTATGATGGCTGGGCGCCGAACTACATGTTTTACGTTGCCAACGGCCACAATTCCATCGGCCGCTTCTATGAAACCTTCGGCAACTTGTACCCCCAAACCGAGGAGCGCACGTTGACTGCCTCGCAAACCTCGCGCGCATGGTATCGCCCGAATCCGCCGCTTCCCAAGGTGAAGTGGTCTCTGCGCAACAACACAAATCTTGAGGAAAGCGGAGTACTGCTCGCGCTCGACTACATGTCCCAGCATCCGCAGGAGTTCCTCAGCAATTTCTATCTCAAAAGCAAGCGCTCCGTCGCCAAGGCCACCGCGGAGGGCCCCGCCGCCTGGGCCATTTTGAATGACGGACGTCGGCCTGCGCTCGCCGCGCAACTCGCCAATCTGCTGCAAAGGCAGGGTGCAGAAGTGCAAAAGCTCGACCACGACACGGAGGTAAAGCTACCCGTCGCGCCGCCGAAGCCCGCCGACAGCGAATCCAAGACGGACACGAAATCTGAAGACAAGCCCGCAGCCGAAAAGTCCGACGCCGCCGCCAAAACAAAAGATGATGCCGCGAAGAAAGAAGAAAATAAGACGGTCAAGGTTCCGCAGGGCAGCTACATCATCCGCATGGATCAGCCCTACAGCCGCATCGCCGATATGCTTCTGGATACTCAGTACTATTCGACCTCCGACCCGCGTCCCTACGATGACACGGGATGGACGCTCGGCGCGCTGCGCAATGTCAAGACCCTGCGCATCACCGACGAAGCGATTCTGAAGGCGCCCATGACCCTCGTCGACATCCCGGCCCGCAATGCTGACTCCGGAATCGCCGCTCCGCACGCCACCAAGGGCAAGCCTCTTGGCGTGAAGTGCTACATCATTCAAGCGAATGCCGAGCCCAATCTTGCGACCCTACGGTATCGCCTGAGAGACGCAAAGATTTTCGCCGCCGAAGAATCATTCGACGCCGCCGACAGAAAGTTCGTCGCAGGTTCTTTCCTGATTCCGCTCGAGAACAACCCGTCCGATCTGGAGGTGCGGCTGCGACAAGACGCGCGCGAGCTCGGCATCGTCGTCGTTGGCGCCGCAACGGTACCGACCGTGGCACGCCATGAACTCTCCGTGCCGCGCATCGCTGTCCTCCACACCTGGACCAGCACGCAGAACGAAGGCTGGTTTCGCCTCGCGCTCGAAGAAACCGGCGTGCCATACACGTACATTTCGGACACGGTCGTGCGCACGACTCCGAACCTGCGCGAAAAATTCGACGTGATTCTGTTTCCCCCAACTTTTTCCGATGTCCGCGAACTTCTCGCCGGATTTCCCAAACGTATTTTGCCCGACGGCAGCGACGCCGGCCCCATTCCATGGCAAAAATCCGAAGTCACTCCGAACTGGGGGGGCATCGACGAATCTCCCGACATCCGCGGCGGCCTGGGTTTTGAAGGCGTCGCGCATTTGAAACAATTCGTCGAAGAGGGCGGCCTCTTCATTCCGGTTGCTTCAAGCACGCGCTTACCCGTGGAACTGGGCTTGGCCGATTCCATCACCATCACCCAAACCAAACAGCTGCAGGCGCGCGGATCCATCTTCCGCGCCAAGGTAGAAGATTCCAAGAGCCCGATCACCTACGGCTATGATGACACCGTCGGCGTGTACTTCAACCAATCGCCGGTCTTCAATGTCTCCCTGTCCCGCGATAACAGCTCCGACGAGGAGGCCACGCGTCCGAGCGGACGCGGTTCCGCCACCGATCCCGACATCCCGCAAGGCCGCGCGTGGACGACCCCGGACCCGCCGCCCGATCGCAGCCGCTCCGAAAAAGAGCTTTACGTTGATCCGCAATTCCGCACCTTCTACAGCAGCGCGCTGCCGCCGCCCGCGCTTTATCCACGCGTCGTTCTGCGCTTCGCTGACGAAAAGAATCTGTGGATCAGCGGCATGTTGGCCGGTGGCTCGGAACTGGCCGGCGCTCCCGCCATCATCGATGTGCCTCTCGGCCGCGGTCACGTTGTGCTCTTTGCCAACAATCCCATGTGGCGTCAGGAGACGCAAGGCAGCTTCATGCTCCTGCTCAACGCCGCGCTCAACTACGATCATCTGGATGCAGGCAGAAAGACGCCTGCGCTTCCAGCGCAGAAATGAGCAGGAGCACACCAATATTGAGAGCTGAGGGTCAGGTCATTCCAAACCCGCGCCCATTGCAGCCGGGATTGTGGTCCGCGAACCCATAGGCGCTCTGGCGCATCTGCAACTTGCGAGTGCCTACGTACTTGCTGGCGACAAGCGCAAGGCGCGCACCGCCCACCAAGCCTTCCTTACTCTATCGAAGGATGCCGAGGCCGACATCCACAGTCTGAAAGTAGCCAGGGAGGAATATGCGGAATTGCAGGTCAAATCGCGCGACTGCCGATTTCTTGAGCCGCAGGGGCAGTTGCGACGCGTACAACGGGAAGAATCGCAGTCACTCGGGTTCCGCGGTCATTTGACTGTATGTGCAGGGTGCCCCCCAACAGACGCAGGCGTTCTCGCATTCCGCGAAGACCGACGCCAGTGTGAGCCGATGCCGTGAACGTCGACCGCTTCTCAGGCGGAATCCCCTTACCGGCATCTTCGATCTCAACTCTTAAACAGGCTTCGTCTTGAGCGATACGAATTGCGGCTGTGGGACTGCCGGCATGACGATGAATATTGGTGAGACACTCCTGAACAACCCGGAAGATGGAAAGCTCCATTTCTTTGGACAGATCCGCGAAATTCGGCGGAATGTCGAGCTTGGCATCAATTTTACTGCGTTCGGAGAATCCCTCGACATACCAGCGAAGGGCAGAAGCGAGCCCCGCTTCATCCAGCAAAGGAGGATGCAGCAGATAGGAAATGGTACGAATCTGCTTACTTGCCTCCTCGACCAGGGCAGCGTTTTCGGCGACCCGTTTGGACGCATCCGAGCTCAGCTTATGAGACTCCGCGTCCACTACAAAACTGTTCATGGCGATCGCCGCAAGCAGTTGCCCAACGCTGTCATGCAACTCGCGCGCAATGCGCCTCCGTTCTTCGTCCTGCAACCTGGTCATCTGTGCGTTGAGCACTTCGAGTTGCTGTGTTTTGCGATGCAACTCCACAAACACCTTCACTTTTGCGCGAAGCAACTCCGGAACAACGGGAACGGACACGTAATCGACCGCCCCGTGTTGATATCCTTTCAGCCGGTCGAGGTCCGTCATATGAATTCCGGAGATGAAGATAATCGGCGTGTCCTGAAAGCGCGGGTGATCGTGGATCATCTGCGCTGTTTCGAAACCGTCCATTCCCGGCATGCTCACATCCATGAGCACGAGCGCAATGTCGGTTTTCAGCAACCGCTCCAGGGCTTCCATTCCCGAATGGGCCTTGATCAGGTTCTCGCTTAATTCGTCGAGCATGGCTTCATAGGTGAGCAGTTTGCCCGGCTGGTCGTCGACCATCAGGATGTTGATCTTTTCACCCACAACGTTTCTCCGACCGATGCACTTGCACCGATTCCTAGAAGAAGATCCCTGCGACTAGGACTGAAATTGCGAGTATTTTACGCCAGATACTGGTCTACGCGACGAAATAGTAAGGACCGTTGTAACCCAATCTTGACAGGCTCACATAGTGAAACCCAGCACGGTGGAGGAAGTTGTGAGCTCAGGGCAGCGGCAAACTTTACCCTGTGCAATCTCGTTCAGCAATCCAACCGATGTGCGCCAAGTGCCTTCTGCAGGACGACTTTGGGGCGGGCAGTCATTTTGGCGGCACAATTGCTTTCTAGTTACACCAGTCTTTCCCTGTTGACCAAGCGGCCATAGGTGCCGTTTATAGGCACCAGTTCGTGACCAACTGCCGAATTTGGAGGTGACATGCTTGCGAGGTGAAACCGAAGAACGTTGGCGACAACTTTGCGAACGGGCGGTTATTGAGCAGGACCCAGAAAGGTTTGTCTCCTTAATCCAAGAGTTACTCCAGGAATTGGAGAACGAGGAGCAAGAACGGCGGCGCAACTCGGCAGAGCTAGGACCGCCGCCTACTGAAGGCCGCAAGTTAAATTGTCCGTCGGGCTTAAGGAGCTACGTCGGTCGAACTGTTTGCTTTCGCCGCGCCTTGCCGGTCTGGTTCGTTCGGCGGTGAAAGGTCGTTTCGGACACGCCTTTCCATTCCGAACGGATCGAAGCCACACCGCCCATGGCGATTTTTCTTAGCGCGAGCCTGCTCTTCATGTTCATGCCTAACCCGCTAGCTATAGCTCGAGGTTATTGTGATCGGGCTTTGTTTGGGGCGTTCCGGTCGTCGCGCTGGCTATTTCCGTCGTGTTTGCGGAGGTTGGTCCGTCCGAGGCATTTTGCGGAGTGGTAAATCTGGCGGGGGAATCTGATGTCGTGCCCGCCGTTCGAGCACGAAGGGGTACACGCGAAGGCGGCCGCGAAGGCGTTCGATGTGCTGATGTAAGGCGCCCCGGAGCTCGTCCAGAAGCGGTCCGAGTTCCTCGTCATCGCTGGCGTCTAGAACCTTGGTACACAAACTGCGAATTTTATCTTCGAGACGAGGCATGGCGCTGCATCGGACGCAGCGGCGCAACGGTAGGATATGCTATACGCGCTATCGGCAGCATACAGTGGATACGGTAGGAACGCCGATTCGTCCCCGTCCTCGCCGAAGAGTTCGATGTGTACCAATCCGTAACTACAGCGTTTGCCCGATAGGAAACGACGGGAAATGTACGGTATCGTACACTGAAGGGTCTTTTCGCGCATGTTGTGAAGGCTGGCCATAAACGACCTTCCTGCACATGCGATTCACCGGGCCGGATCGTCCGAAATTCGAAGAAGCAAATTTCGAGCTTCGAAAACGCCCTGAGCCAGCACTTTGGACGCATCCGGCCGGTGTCTAACGAAATCGTGTGCAATGAATCATATTGGACAGCCCGCAGAGCCGAACCGAGAGCTCGTAGAATGGGCCATCGTTGAAGTGTTGGAGATCGCCCAGCGCGAAGGCATCACCGCGGCCGATTTCCTTCAAATGCTGGACTCCGGCATGCGCGTATCGGACTTTTTGACCGCGATGGGCATTCCTACAGATGCCGAAGATAGTTTCGATTGCGATAGTTAACTCAGGCGCTCGCCTTGGACAATCCAGTTTTAGCGAGCCGCGGCAATGTTCCTTCAATTGGAAATGAGTGCTCCTTTCGCGGAGGTTCCCTCGATAACAGGGAAGGAACATGATTAGCAGGCTTCCGAGAAGGGAAGGGACATGATTAGCAGGCTTCCGAGAATGGTAACGACTGGATATTCACGAAAAGAATATTGAACTTATCCGCATGATGCACAAAGCCTGCGTCGAAATCATGGCTGGTTGAGATTTTTTGGATTGGGCCTGGGCGCCAGGCGTCGACCTGCATAACGAGTTGGCGCTTCTGGTCACTTGTCCCCCAATTGCTTTCTGCTCTTGGCGTAGTCGCTGTAGGCGGAGACGAAAACGGTCTGCCATCCCTGGTTGTAGCTATCGCGGGTCTTCTGCGCATTGGCGCTTAGCTTCTCCCAGCCACTGTGTAGCAGCACGACTTTCGTGCCTTCTGGCACGGGAGAGAATGTGACCTCCACCGTTTGCGCTTCCTTATCATCGCGGCCGGGATGGAAGCTGAACTCCACGCGCACTGGCGGATCCCAAGCCAGTATTGTTCCCCAGACGTGCTCTTCGCCGGAACGCGCTCGCTCAAAAATTCGACCGCCGACGCGCGGCTCGAAGATGACCGTCGCGGGCTTGTCCTTGAACTCGCTCGCATAAGCGACCACGGATTGAGTAGCGGCGGGCCACCAAATGTTGAAATCGGCGCTAAAGTAGCGGAAAGCCTCTTCTGCTGTACAGGCCACCGTGACGGTCTTCACGACTGGCTCGATCGAGACGGATCTGTTTGTCATGCGCTATCGTTCCTTCCTTTCTTGTCTTTGACGGACCGGTGTGGGGCTCGGGATTTTGCCCTACCCCTGGTTTGCTCCGCTACGTGGGCAGCGAAGGCGCTGAGCGCCTCCTGCCACATCGAATCCGCATACTGCCGCAGTCCCGCGAAGCCCGCTGGATTGAGGCCGAAATAGTGCCGCGTGCCGTGCCGGTGTTCACGGACCAGTTGGGCATTCTTCAGGATCTTTAAGTGCTGCGACACAGCGGGACGGCTCACTGGCATCTGGCGAGCCACTTCGCCTACTGGCAAGGGCTTGCGACGCAACAGGTCTAATAGCGCACGCCGGGTCGGGTCTGCTAGCACCGCAAGTCCGGGAATGTCGTCCGATGCTCGCGGCTGATGGTAAGCCATGGCTAACGGTAAGCCTATGCTTACAATATGTCAAGGATTGTTCTGCTTCACCCGCTTGCGGGTCACGCAAATCAATTTGAGGCGGCTTGCCTCTTTGTCACCCTATTAATGCCCCTGCCGGTCTCTTCGGGATGATCCGCGACGATTCGCCCGAACAAGGAAGCCGCTCAGCGGGTGCGGCGGAAGCGGGGCGCTATGGGATTGAATCGATTTTTGATCCCAAGACCCTTGCCCGACGGGCGCTTTGGTCAAAAGTCTTGGGCCCGATGTGCATTCCTGTGGGAGTCGAGATCGGTCGGTTTGGGTCAGGAGTCGGCACTGATCTTATCTGGAAACAGAAAGGTGCTCCTTGCCAGACCGGATGAGAGCGTCTCGTCACGGTAGTATTTCTTTAGGACGTTATCCTTTGAGATCAACAAGTCTCGGTTACTGGCCGAGAATTCCGCCCAGGTCTGTGGACCTCCTGCGCGAGCCACGCGCTCGCGAATCAAAAGCAGGAACGCCCAGGTGATGGTCTCGTGGTACAGCTGCGGCTTGCCGTGCGCGGTTGCAAATCTCACCAACGATGCGGAAAATCGCTGGAGAGCTTCCAAAGCCGGATAGCGGGACAGATACAGAAAGGCCATCCTGACATGGTCGGAGTGGCGAAAAGACTCGTTGGCCAAGCTGCAGTCCTCGAAACCCGCGATGAACTCGTCATCGGTCATGCGGTGCCTCCATCTTGACTCTTGCTCTGGTATGCCATGCAAACCATTACGGCGGCGCCGTAGACAATCAGGCTGCCCACGTTAAATTTGCCGTGAAGAAGATGAATTGCTACGGCGAATAAAAAGATCAGCAGCAGCAAGTAGCCTCCGATGAAAATTGCAGCCGGAGTCAGAAATAAAACTGCGGCAATGACTTCACTTCCGCCGAGCACCACGCGAACCCAGGGCGGAAGGCCGATTTCGGCGAATTGGTGAGCCGCGCCGGGCGAAAGCGCAAAGTGGGCGGATTGCAACAGAACGACCAGGCCCACCGCCCATTGCAATCCCGAAACGGCCAACTTCTTGAGCCGCAGGTTCATTTCGCGGTTTTTTCCTTCTTGGGAGAGCGTGCGCGAGACGTTTCCGTGAGACGATGGCTTGCGCTCGAATCCAAATCGAGGCCGTAGAACTTTTTCAATTCGCGAATGCGTTGTACGCTGGTCTCGCCGAACGGGCACTTTCCATCGAATGCATGCAGAACAATACCTTCGATCAGATCTCCCAGAGTCAGATCGTTGTAATCGGCGAAGGCCCGCAAGACTTTCAAGATCCGCTTCTCCATGCGTATGCCAGTTTGTACGCGTTCGATTACGTGTTTCTCATTTGTAGTCATTGTGTGTACCGAGGTACTAATATACCACGGTACCATACATCGCCGTCAGGTATTCTTGTCGCCCGGTCACGGCCCGAGTCCGCTGCGCTCGTTTAAAAGGAATCTACGTCCTTCGGTCTCGATGTCGTATTGATTTTTTGTGGGGCAGCTAACGATTGCACCCGTAGCACGCTGACAGCGCAACCGCTGCCGTCAAGGCAGCCACCGCCGTGAGCGGAACGGGAGGTTGGGCCCGCACCATAAAGCTGACTCGCGAGCGCCGCGTAACCATTTCACATCCCTACTTCTTTTTGCGGGCGTTTTCCATCATTGCCTGCATGTGGTCCATCGTCGGCTGCAGTTGCTGCGGATCGCGACTACAGTTCCAAAATATGGCGCGCGCGTCGAAATCTTCCCGATGCATGCCGGCGAAATAGTGGTAATCGGCGGGCAGAGGCGGTCCACCGGGCTGGCCTGCCGCAGGAATGATTTGCGGGAGCTGGACGGCATACATACTGCCGCCGGCGAGAACCTGGTGCGGATACTGCAAGAGCCAAACACAGTTTGCAGATTCCTCCATATAGTTGGCGGAGACTACGGCCCATTGGCCGCCGTCATGGGCCGCAGGCTGCTGGCAGTCCCACGGTAGCGCCTGGGGTACATAACGTTCAAACTCGGCGAATCCATACTCATCCAGCAGGATCTGCTGCAAACCGCGCTGGCCGACGAAACTCTCAACCTCGGGAAGCGCTTGGTTCCAGTCGAGGTTCGAGTCGTTGACCAGGTCATAGCCCGGACGTTGCCGACTGAGCGAGTTCAGGTACGGCAAATAGTTCGGGTAAACGCGCACTGCGGTAATGATGGAAACGAGCGCAAGCGCGATGGTCAGCCAGATTCCGATGCGTGCGGTCTGCGGGCTCGGCTCGCGCAGCAATTCCAGGGCACGGGGCAGAGGAGCGAGCAGCAGAACAAGCAGCGCCAGTGCGATCGAGAAATGTCGAATACTGAGGTCCAACCGGCTGAGCATGCAGGCGGCGACAAAAACCACCAGGGAAATCCAGATGCTCCGCCAATGCGGCTCCATGCCGGTGGGTATTACCGATTGCGAGGACGAACGCCGCTTCACGAGCAAGGCTGTCCCGGCGGCCAGCAGGAGCAGCAAAAGGAAGGTCAACTGCGATTTCAAAAGGAAGAGCACGGGGAAATAGAACCAGACTCCGTGCGGATAAGCATGGCCAAGGATGAAGGTGGGTCGACTGCCTGCGCTCAATGCGAATCCAATCAGACCACGCAGGTAGATCCAGATCGGCATGAGCAGCCGCCGCAGCACGGGCGAAGCAGGGAAGCGCGGGATGACCTGAAAGGAATCAGTTGGCTGGTTCCAGGAGAGGACGAGATACACGATATAAACGAATAACGCAGCCCAGAGCGTCCCTTTTGCGAGGTTGCGCCACGCCCGCCGGCGCCAACGTCGCAATTCGATCTTCTCCACCGGTTGCTCCGGCAGTCGCCTGCAGCGCAAACTCAGGGCAAAGGCAATAAACACGAAGAACAACAGTCCCGACGAAAACTTGGAAAGGAAGGCACCCGCCAGCACCAGGCCAAACTTAACCACTGTCCCCCGAGATGGCGAGTTCCACATATTCGGAAGTTGCCAAACCGTTAGCACCCAGAACAGTGTGACAGCGATGTCAGTAATCACGAGGGGGCCAAATGTGATAAAGGCTGGCATAGTCACGAAGGCGGAGAGACACAGCAAGCCGCCCCATGCGTTACCCAGCTGCGAGCCATAGATATAAAGGATGAATCCCAATAACAAGGTCATCAATAACATCGGGGCCCGCGCCCAAAGCATCGTGGAATAAGGATCATTCCAATGCATGAGTAACCAGTCGCCAAAAACCCATTCGCCCAAATATTGACGGAAAATCTTGCCGCTAAACGTCCAGGAGATATGGGAATAGTCGGCGTGCACTCCGCCCAAAACCAGCGGGAAGGCGGCCACCACTTTGGCCAGCGGAGGATGCTCTTCGTTCATCCGCATATCCAATTTCTGGAGATAACTCACACCAGCGCCGATGTGCGCGACCTCGTCTATGGTCACGGATTCGTGTCTCGCTGAGCCGCCCGCGAGCAGCGCCATCAAGGCAAGAAGCAGGAGCGCAGCCAAGAAAAATCTTCCAGGAGTCGTCAATTTCCATGAACCTCGTGTGAAGCGGAATAACTCTCTGTTGGGCCGAGATAGCTGGGCCTCACGCCCCCGAGGTCGACCACAATCTTCTGCAGCACGATGCCAGGATCCACCATCCAAAATTTCAAGGTGTGATAGCCCGGCTCTTTTAGCGTGAAGCTTGACTCGATCTTGCGCACACTGTCTTTCACCGACATATCCCAGTCCGCCAACGTGTTGTGCGCGAGGTCGTCCACGATCTGAGGCGGTTGATCATCAAACGACACGGCGTAGCGCAGCCCGCGCGCGGGGACGAAATTGAGCGTCGGGGCTAGGATTGCCTCAACCTTAACTGTGCCCGCGTGAAATAAATACATCTGGTATTCGAGGCAGGGCGCATTCCGCGGTGGCGTTACGCTCGCTGCCGTGACGGGAAATACCGTCATCGAAGACAGGGTCCGGCCGTAATCCGGGATTTTCTCCCAGCGGACTCGATCGGCATCAATTTTCTTTGTGTAGTGCTCGGCTTCCATGGAGACATAGCCGTTGGCCTCCACAAATCCCTTGAGAGATGGCCGCGTCGGGGTTTCGGGATTGAAGGCTTCCACTTTGACCGTCACTTCGTTGCCGGCGCCTGAGACTTTCACAAAGCCATGGCTCGTCCCCTTGGGCGCCTTGCTCCAGTCGACGTCGACCCAGAAGCGCAACTCTTTGTCGACGATCCCATGCTCCACGGTTCCTTGGGTTGTGCTCAAAGAAATCCAGGGCGCGCTGGCGGTCGCCGTAAACCGATACGGAGTGCGCCCGCGATTGAAGACGTCGATGTACCGGCGTTGCCGGTTGAACACATCAAGTCGCGGAAGCAGCGGTAGGTCGGACGCACCGGGCCAGACGGCAGAAGAACCCTCAACCGCGATCCCCAACGCCGCGGGCACTGGAACCTCGATCTCGCTGAGACTGGGCAAGACATTGGTCGGTGGATCTCTCCACGATGTGTAACCAATGTGCGTCTGATCCATCATATGGTCCCACTTGCCGTTCGCCAATGTGTGATTGTAATAGCTCGACAGATCGGCATCAGCCTGGAACAGCGCACGGGCCTGCGTCGCCAGGTCGTTCGCACTAGCCCGGCCCTGGCCGGCATAGAGGCGGTTCTTCCCCACGGTGATATATAACTCAGCAACCTGGGCAGAAGCCTTGGTCGGGTAGAGAACAAGTTCGAAGAACGCATCGCGCTCATTCTCCGGCAGGGCGTGATAGATGCGCTCTGCTTCGTCGGTAATTGATTTCCACTCGGCTGCGACCCGATCGGCCTCTTGATAATCCACCAGGCTGAAGGTATCTGGTTCCAGCAGTTCGGGCTTCCGTCTCCCATTGAACTTGGTGTACTTGGAAATGATGTCGGCGATTTCCGGCGCGTATGTTGGTCCGAACTCTCGCTCCGCCCAGAGCTGCGTAAATTCCGTGATCTTCTCCTTGGGCCATCTTTCGGGGGCCCGCGCCAGATCCAGAAAGAATTCGATCGGGAACTCCATCGGCTTCAGATCGCCGACGTTGACGATCCAGATTTGATTCGTCCCGTACTGATGGGCTAAATTCATTTGCTCCCAGACCTTCGTGATCGGGACCGTGTTCAGCCATTTGTAGGAGCGCGGGTCACCCACGTAATCGAAGTGATAGTACATTCCCGCCCCACCACTGCGCTTCCGTTCTTCTGAGGTCGGAAGCCTGCGCACATTGCCCCAGTTGTCATCGCACCAGAGCAAGGTCACGTCGTCGGGAACGCGCATGCCCTTCTCGTAGTATTCCTGCACCTCCTTGTAGAGAGCCCAATCCTGGGGCACAGTGGTTGGCTCGGTATGCAAAATATCGCCGATGATCTTCCGCTGATCCGTCACGATCTTTTCGAGCAACGCGATGTTTGCCGCCGCGTCTCCGCCCTGCACCATCGGCTCGTCCCCGTTCCCGCGCATTCCGATGGTGACGATGCTCTCGTAGTGGTCGTTGCGCGCAATGCCTTCTTTCCAGAACCCCTGGAGTTCTTCGCCGTTTGTCGAATAATCCCATGCGCCCTTGCCATGCACCTTCCACTGTTTCCACGCCCGCATCATCGGTTCGTGGTGCGAGGTGCCCATGACGATGCCGTATTCGTCGGCAAGCTTCGGATTCAGTGGATCGTCCTCGGCAAAAGCGTTGTTCCACATCGCCGGCCACAAATAGTTTGCCTTTAACCGCAGCAAGAGCTCAAAGACCTTCTCGTAGAACTGGTGGTTGAGATTTCCGTATTTCTCTTGCGCCCAGCCGCTCAGGGCCGGCGCTTCGTCATTCAGGAAAATGCCGCGATACTTGACCGCTGGCGGACCCTCGACGTACTTGCCCGCCTTCACAAAAAGCGCATCCCGGTGCCGCACCGGAACATCGGCCCACCAATACCATGGCGACACTCCTATTTCTTCGGAGAGATCGTAGATGCCGTAGATCGTCCCGCGCTTATCGCTTCCAGCGATGACGAGCGCATTGGCCACGCCGGGCAAAGGTTTCGGCACGACCTGAACGAAGAACGACTCCCACTGGCCGGCGATCGCGGTCGCGTCAATCTTGTGCTCTTTGATGAGCTGATCGATGATTGCGCTCTTGCCCACGGTTCCGATGATGATCTCATCCCGGCCGAGGCGCGTCTCGCTATTGGAGGCGTCATTCACGATGATAGGCGTACGCCCGGTAACGCGAACAATATCCGCCTGCAGATCGGCCGCCGCGCGCGCAACACCCGCATCGTCGCTGGCATCCACGTAGATCCCGGTGAGGTTCTGCCCGTCTGCAATGGTGAAGCTTCCAGGACCACGGACAGTCTCCACATAATGCCCATGGCCGAGCGCCAGACTCTCGCGGCTGGAGCCAAGAAGGAAAACCACGCCCATCAGGATCCAAGATGCGCGCAGTTTTGCAGTGTGAGCGCAGCCGCGACAAGAAACAGAGGCGAGAACGCCGAGGCCGATCACTTCGCCGCCTCCACGTCGCCGAATTGCCGCAGCAGATTGCGGCCAATTTCCGCGGGCACGATTTTATGGCCATCATCACCCGCGTTGTGCGCGTTCGGACCAATCTTGATGGAACCACCCGCAAACGTCAGGAAAGTTGGCCAGTTCGGTGCAGGGGTGTGCCCACCGCTATGTTGGCGAAACGCAATGTCGCCGGCAATCAGCGGAGTTTCGATCGGCGGGAACTCATGGGTCCCTAGGTCTTTTTTGCCCAGCAGTCGATAGACCGGCCCGGCACTGACCGCCGCCAGAAACATGCCCTTGGCATCCACCCATCCGTCTCCCTCGGTTGCGCCAGCGCCGATGAATACAGGGCGCGGGGCACACAACGCGATCAGTTCATGCGCGTCGATGGGCAGGTCATTTTCGGTCAAGGGCCCGTCATACTTAAGAAAGTTGCCGGCCATCCAATGATATTCGCCGGTGCCAGCAATATTTCCGATCTGTTCTCCAAAGTTGCGCCGGTAAAGCTTCGCGCCAGCCTCACCGGAGGAACTGATATAAGCGATGGCGAAGCGCGGATCGTATGCCATCGCCACCAGCGCTGCTTTGCCATAGCGCGAATGGCCTTCAATACCGACCTGTTTCGAGTCCACGGATTTGTCAGTCTCGAAATAATCCAGCGCGCGGCTGGCTCCCCAGGCCCAGGCGCGCAGCACTCCCCAATCGTCCAACTTCCGCGGTTGTCCTTTGTTCACCAGACCAATCATGCCTTCTGTGAGCCCTTCGCCGTTGTCGGCCTGCGCGCTTGTGGGAATGTAGGTCGCATAGCCCCAACCTTTGGCTAGGACTTGCTGTTGCCATGTAGGTCCGCTGCCCGCCGCTGACATTAGGCCGGGAAAACGCTTTGCCAGCGCCGCCATGGCCTCAGGACTCAAAGTAAGCTCCACCATCATTGGTACTGGACCGGTGGCGTCAGCCGGCGTAGTCAAGCTCAGCTGTATGTCTACTTTGATCAATGGATACGAAGAATTTTCCACGTGGCCGAGGATTTTCTTCGTGATGACCGCAACGTCTCCGTTCTTTTCCTTGGTCGTGCTGATTACTTCCCAGTTCACCTTCGGCGTTTGGGTCGGCACGCGGCCTAAGATTTCGCGGTCGAAGTACTCCACAATCTCGGGCCGGCGTTGCTTCCACCAGCTTTCTGGCGTCTTCACACTTTCGCCGTTATTCAGGACTAGGGCCTCTGGCAATTTCGACTGGGGCGCGGCTTTCGACTCGTCATAATTCGCGGCATTCGGTGATTTCGGGTCGCCATCCGCGCCGCGTCGCAGGGAGGTGATGTGGAGAAGGTCCATGGTCCTCTGGTGGTCCTGCTCTGCGGTCAGACGGACCGGCGGAATCGGTGGTTGCGTCTGCGCGAGAAGCGCACCGCTGAAGAGCGCAACCACCATGACATCGACCATGCACGCTGCCCGTCGAAGTATCCTCATGGGTTCCTTAGTCTGGAAGCGTTTTCTCGGATGTGATGCTGAACTGAGTGCCAACACCATTGCTCACGATCTTATTGGACGCCGCAGCAGGCTGGCCTCCGCCGATCCAGGCCTTGATCGCGCCGTTCACAATGCGCCGTTTTCCATCAGCGTCCACAATGCTGAGATCGCGATCGCGCAAGCTGAACTTCACCGTCTTGGTTTGACCGCGCGCCAGATGAATCCGCTCGAAGCCGCGAAGCTCCCGCAGCGCCGCCCCTGCCACGCCATCGTGCGTCAGGTATAACTGCACTGCTTCGTCGCCATCCATGGCGCCCCGGTTGGTCACGTCTGCGGAAATAGTCACGTCGCCATCCGCCGTGATGGATTCACGACTCACTTGCGGATGGCTGTATCGGAACGTCGTGTAACTCAGGCCGTACCCGAACAGATACAGCGGATCGCCGCTGAAGTAGCGATAAGTCCGGTTCGCCATCGAATAATCCTCAAACGGCGGCAACTGCTCGACGCTCTTGTAGAAAGTTACCGGAAGCCGGCCGGCGGGGCTGAAGTCTCCGGCGAGTGCTTCGGCAATGGCTGTACCACCCGCTTCGCCCGGGTACCATGCTTCGAGGATCGCGCGCACGTGGTCGTTTGCCCAGTTCACGGCGAGCGCGCTTCCGTTTGTCAACACCAGTACCACCGGCTTGCCCGCTGCATAGACGCTCTCCAGTAATTGTTCCTGCGGCGCGGGCAGATCGAGACTCGTGCGATCGCCACCCGAGAACCCGTCCGCTTTCACTTTCATCTCCTCGCCTTCGATACGCGCGGAGAGCCCGAGCACCATGACGACAAGATCCGCCGCGCGCGCCGCCTCGACAGCCTCCTCCTCTTCGCGGCCGGGCACGCCCCAAATCAGCTTCGCCTCCGCCGAACGAATCGTCTCGAAGTATTCGATCTTGACGGTATACGCTTTGCCTTTCTCCAGGTGAATCGGCTTGGTCTCGGTCGTAGAGGGCCGATGCGGCGTCCAGTCGTCCACCAAAGGTTCGCCGTTTATCCAGACGCGATATCCATCTTGCCCGGTGAAGCCGACGATGTAGTCGCCCGTCTTCAGCGGGGACAGCACGCCTGTCCAGCGCACCGAATAGTTACTCTTCAGCTTCGGAGAAACTCCATTGAACGCCCATACGAAGTTCACCTCCGGGTCCGTGCGCCGCAATACGGGTTCGCCTTCCAGTTTGATATTGTCGAAGTACTCCGCCTGCAACCCGTGTTTGGTCCTCGCCGCGCTTGTATACAGCTCCGTAGTCGGAATCGGGCTCACGACGGTCCCAATCAGGCCGGTCCCTTGAACGTAGCGAACCTTCGACTGCGCAAAGCGCTTCCGCAGGCCGCTCAGGATGGTGACGGGAGCCGAAGGGGTTCCGTTGTAATTCCCCTCGAGGGCATCGAGGCTGTCGGCATCGGGCCCAATCACGGCAATTTTCGGATAGCTTTTCTTGAGTGGCAGAAAGTGATTCTCATTCTTCAGCAGCACCAGCGACTCGCGCGCGGTCTTCAATGCCAGCTCTCGGTGCGCCGCTGTGTCGTTCGCGGATCCCCCCAGGTTCGACCACGGAACTGACTCCGGCGGATCGAACATACCTAACCGAAAACGCGCCGTGAGCGTTCTGGTAACAGCAGTGTCGATCGTCGACTCCGGCAGAATGCCTTGGTGCACGGCGTTCAACGCGGCCTCGCGTTCCAGATGCACGCGAGTCTGCGGAGAACCGCAGATGAGATCCGTGCCGGCGGCAAGCGCAGCAGCTACACCCTCCTCCTGCGTGGGCTTGAATTTGTGGTGCGCGCTGATGTCCTCGACTGCCGCGCAATCGGAAACGACGTAACCCTGGAACTTCCATGCGTCGCGTAAGTGGTCGGTCAGCAGAACCTTGTTGGCGCAGGCCGGCTCGCCGTTGATCGAGTTATAGGCGCACATCACCGACTCTGCCTTGCCCTCGATCACCGTCTTTCGAAATGCGGGCAGATAGGTGTCTTCCAGGTCATGCCGCGAAACGGACACGTCCACTCCATGGCGCGTCGCTTCCGGACCGCTGTGCACAGCAAAATGCTTCGGCGTCGCAACCGTCTTCAGGTACTTGGGATCGTCCCCCTGCAGCCCTTTGACGAACGCCAATCCCATGCGCGAGGTCAGGTAAGGATCTTCGCCGTAGGTTTCCTGCCCTCGTCCCCATCGCGGGTCGCGAAAAATGTTGATGTTCGGCGACCACACCGTCAAGCCCTTGTACCAGACGGTCGAGCCGTCCCGGCCTTTGTCCGCGTTGTACTTTGCCCGGAACTCGGTGCTGATCGCGTCCGCATCCTGGATCAGCAGCGCATCATCGAAAGTCGCGGCCAAGCCGATGGCCTGCGGAAAAACCGTTGCCACGCCGGCCCGCGCTACGCCGTGCAATCCCTCGTTCCACCAGTTATATTCCGGAATGCCCAGCCGCTCTACGGCGTCCGATGTGTGCCCGAGCTGTGAAATCTTCTCTTCGACGGTCATCCGCTGCTCCAGATCGCGCGCTCTTTCCTCGAAAGAAAGCTGCGTGGCCTTGTAAGCGGGAGTCGAATTTTCTTGCGCGACACAGAAGATCGCTGGCCCGGTGAGCGCGAGCGATAAAAGGAAGGCGATGACTTTGCAGTTCATAGGTCCCGTAATGGATGCGAACGGCGTTCCTCTGTTCGCGTCGCTCGTAAGGCTCGATTTTCGTAACACTCTATTTTTGTAGCGTTCTATTTCTGGTAAAGCGGCATCTTCCCCGCTGTTACAACCTTCAGCCGATACACGCTGGTCTGCGCCGTGATGTAGAGAGTCTGGCCGCCATCGGCCCAAGCCAGGTTGGCAGCCGTCTCCGGCAGCTTGATCTGTCCGAGAACCTTGCCGTCTGGCGTGACGATCCGGATGCCGCCAGGCGCCGTAGTCCAGATGTTGCCCGCGGAATCCACCTTCATACCGTCCGGCACGCCGGGGCCGGAGCCGTCTGGGAACGCGATCAGGATCGGACCTTCGGAGAGCGAGCCATTCGGCGCCACCCGGTACTGATGGACGGCCATCTTGGGTCCGGAGTTGCAGACATAGAAGGTCTTGCCATCGGGCGAGAAGCCGAGGCCGTTCGGCAGCGTGAGATCTTTGATCTCGGCCGTGAGCTTTCGATTGGCGTAGCGATACACTCCGTTAAACGGAATCTGTTTCGCCGGATCCTTGTCTCCACCAGCCAGGCCATAGGACGGGTCCGTAAACCACAGCGAGCCGTCGGGTGCAAACACGAGATCGTTCGGGCTATTGAATTTCCGACCTTCGAAGCTATCGAGAAACGGCGACAGCTCGAGTTGACCGTCGCTATGCGGATCAGTGATACGCATGAGCTTGCGGCCGCCCTGCTGTGCCAGAAGCACGGTTCCGTCCTTGTCCGTCACCATCGCGTTCGGACCCAGATACTTGCCCGGCGGAGGGTCCTTGTACCCACCCGCCTTGTCCACCAGCAGGTCAACCTTGCCTGCGGGCGATACGGCGAATATCTTGTCTCCTACAACGTCGGAGATCCACAGCCGTCCCTCGCGCCACATCGGACCTTCGGTGAATTTGAATCCGCCGGCGACTTTTTCAATCTGCGTTCCCGGCGCGATGAGCGAGTCGAGGGCCTTGTCGAGCCGAATCACTTCGGCGCCCGCAGTCGGGCTCACGGAGCCGGAGTCCGCGGCATGGGCTGCGAGCGATTCTCCCGCGGTGATGGCAATCGACGCCATCGCACCGAGCAGAACAGATTTGTAAGTGGAATTGAAGTATCCCATTACTCCCGATCGCCTTTCGTTCGATCGCTATTCTCCCCGCGCGTATCGTAGCCCTGCGAATACGCCGCCCTTACTCGGTAGGGCTCGGCAACAGGAATGGCGAGCAGCACGGTTTCCCCGCAGGCTGAAATTCCATCAATTCCACCCGAATTCCGTCCGGATCATACAAGTTGAATTGCCACTTCCCATCGCGTCCAATCTGCGCCCAGGAGTGCTTCCCGGTCAGCCTGTCGCCTTCGTACAGCGAGGTCACCGCCTTCTGCATATTCGGCACGCCTAAAGAAAAGTGATCGAGCACGCCCAGCGTATCCTGCGACATCGACGGCGGAATCCCCGTCTTCTCCGGCCCTTTAACGAGCATGTACTCGACCCAGTCGGTGCCGTCGGGCACTTGCTGAGAGATCCAGTCCGTCGCATCATCCTTCATGCCACCATGCCAATAAGGTCGAAAGCCGAGCAAGGCGCGGTAGAAAACGTCCTCGGCTGCAGGATCGTGAACGAGGTATCCGATATGAATGATGTGCTTGCTCAGCGGATTCGCCGGCACCGATGCCGGATGTGCCGGCGGCTGCACGAACTCGACCCCATTGCCCTCCGGATCCTTTACCTCGAAATACAGGCTCTCATCGCTGCCCTTCGTCACCGTCGAAGGCACGGCGACTCCGTGAGACTCAAGGTATTTCCGCAGACCGTCCGCGTTGGTAGTGTTGTATCCGACATGATCCAGGCGATTGACCGAGGCCGGCCCCGATGGCAAAGGCAGCACCTCCACGAACTGGATTGCGTTGAAATAATAACGAACACCCAACGGATTCTGCGGGTCCGTCGCTTTCAGACCGCCCAGATCGTGCACATAGAAGTGCTCGGTCTTCGCCGGGTCGGAACTGTAGACGGTCAGATGGGAGATGCTGGTGATCTTGGGACGCTCCTGACCGGAGACAGATACCACTACCACGAACACTAAAACTAAAACCAAAGACAGACTCATCGTTGCCCAGCGCACCGCCGACCGCACTCTCATCGTTTCGCTCCACAGTTCGTGATTGTTCGTGTCAACACTACTGATCCGTTCTTTCCTGGCAACAAGGCGCTACGCGATAGGTGCGCCCGCGGCCTTATAAATCGCCTCGATGGCGAGCATGTCCTTCAGGCCCTCTTCGCCGGGCGATTCCGGTTCCGTATGGTTGCGGACGCAGCTGGCGAAATGCTCTGCTTCCAGCACGAACTGGAATGGAAGCTTACCGGCGCCAAGTTGGTCGATCGCTTGACCGCCAACCTCTCCACGCAGGTGGACGGTATCGTAGTTGAACGCCGGTTCCACCATCAGGTATCCCTTCTCGCCATTGATATGCAGAAAACTTGGCCCGCGCTGGCCATACGAACAACCGCACGAGGCGATGATGCCGGACGGCAACTTCATCGTCCACTCCATCGACTGTTCCACTTCGGTGAAGCGACCGCCCTCGTCGCGCGTGGATAAGATTGCAGTGAAATCCGCGGGCTCTTCACCCGTGATATGTCGAATCGCGTTCAGCGGATAAATTCCCAGGTCCATCAGCGCTCCGCCGCCGCCGAGTTTCTTGCTGAGTCGCCACACGCCCAGCGGTTCTTGCCCGAAGAAGCCGCCCTGGAACGACTCCAATTGACCGATCTTGCCGGATCCGATGATCTCGATGGCCTGGATCCAAGTCGGGTCATAATGAACGCGGTAGCCAATCATCAGTTTTACCTTCGCCTGATGGCAGGCATCGATCATCTTGCGGCACTCGGCGCTCGAAATCGCCATCGGCTTCTCGCAAAAAACGTGCTTGGCCGCCTGCGCCGCGCGAACGGTGTACTCGCAATGCATGCTGTTCGGAAGACCTACGTAGACGGCATCCACATCCTTGTTGTCGCGGATGCGGTCGAATGTCTCGTAGGTGTAAATCGAGCTTTTCGGAATGCCGTACATCTCCGCGTACTTCACGCCCTTCGTGTCCGGATGTCCCGTCACGAGCGCCGTGACTTTCGCGGTCTGTGACTGCGCGCAGGCCCGCATGAAGATGCTGGAAATCGTCCCCAGACCGATTGCGGCGTAGCCGACGGGCGTCTGCGAGGCGCCAATATTTTGCGCGTACGATGGCAGACACCTCCAGGCCATTGCAAAAGCGGAGAGTTTGGTAAAGTCGCGGCGTTCCATGTCGCAACAATTTACGCGGATGACTCTGAGAAGTCGAGCCCGGGACTCATCACTAACGCGTGCCCGGCTCTTTTACGGTCACGATGCGGTCGGATGTAACGTCCCTCAGTTGCTGGACGATACCCGACGGCCATCGGATCTCGACCAGATCGGCGGAAGTGTTTGCTCCCAGCCCGAAATGTACAGGGCCGGCGCTCGATGATGCGTAGCCCGCAGCCGTCGACTTGTGGTCGTACTGAGTGCCGCTCCTGGTCACCACTTTGATTCGTGCTCCGATCCCGTCGCGGTTGCTCTTGGTTCCCTCGAGTTTAAACTCCAGCCAATGATTGTTACCCGGGCTCTCATTCATCCAGATTTCTGCCGGAGCTTTGAGCGCCGTTACGACGACGTCCATGCGCCCGTCCCCGTTCAAGTCACCGATGGCCGACCCGCGGTGTCGTGCGGGAGGGCGCGACGTCAGCCCAGCCTCTGCCGTCAAGGCGGCAAACTTCATGCCTCCCGTCTTCGTGCCGACCGGATTCATACCTCCGAGGTTCCGAAAGACCGTGTTTGGCTGTTCTATGGTTAAGCGATTTGCGGAAAGAAGGGACTGAACATGGCCGCGGGAAACGAAAATATCCTTCCAGCCGTCATTGTCAAGATCGGCAATCGTCGGTGAATATCCAGCCATCGGAAGGCTCAGCAGCGTCATGCCGCTTTCCTCGGTTACTTCAACGAAATTTCCCTTTCCGGTATTCCGATAGATCGGAAATGTTTCATTATTCAGTGCCACCACAACAATGTCGGGATAGCCGTCATTATCAAGATCGCGGAAGTCGACGCCCATGCCGGAAATGAATATGCCGTCCTCCCGCAGCGCGACATTTGCGTCGAACCCGACCTCGTCAAACGCGCCGCCCTTGTTTCGAAAAAACCAATTGAACGCCTTGTCATTGGCCACAAAGATATCCATCTTGCCGTCGAGATTAAAATCGGCGGCCGCTCCTCCCATGCCTTTTCCCGGGTGCGCGCGGATACCCCATTCGACCGAAGCGTCCCTGAACGTTCCATCACCATTGTTGATGAATAGTTGGTTTGGAGTTGGTTTGTACATCTTCGGATGACAGTAGTCGGGGTGTCCGTCGACGGGACACGACGGCTCATGTTCGATGTCCCACTTCATGTAATTGATGACCAGCAGATCCAGCAGGCCGTCGTTATTCACATCCAGCCAAACCGCGCCCACGGACCAGAGCGGTCCGTATTCAGGATCGGGCTTATTGAGACCGGCCTTGGCCGTCACGTCCGTGAATGTGCCATCTCCGTTGTTGTGATAGAGCGTGTTCTTATAGACGCCGGCGACAAAGATGTCTTCGTATCCATCGTTGTCATAGTCGGCCACCGCGACGCCCATATCATAGCCGCTGCCCGCGAGGCCTGCCTTTTCGGTCACATCCGTGAAGTGCCCATGGCCGTCGTTTTCAAAAAGACGATTGAAATATTTCGGCGAGGACTTACGGAGCGTTTTAATGTCCGCCCCGTTGGTGAAGAAGATGTCCAACTTGCCGTCGTTGTTGTAGTCAAAGACGGCTACGCCTCCTGCCATGGTTTCGGGTGCATGGCGCTCGGGCGTCTCACAACTGTCGAGTTCGAAATCAATGGCTTGGTAAACGAACCGGATGGAACTGGCCGCGGTGGGATCATTGGCAACGGCCTTTCCCGGTGGTGCCTGCGCCGGCGCATCCGAGGGAGTGGGGTTCTGGGCGCGCGAAATCACCGCCAACAGAAACACGGCTATCGCGAACTCCCAGTGTCGCATGGTTTGAAACGTCACGCGGTTAAAGTGTAATCCCGCACCTCGCTAGTCGGGCAGCTTTTGCTCGCCCCGGATTGTGAAAGAAGTCCCTACCACTTCGCCTTTCCCCGGCTGTCCTCCGCCTACGCTAACCTGGTAGGCACCTGCGGCTACAATCCGATCACCCTTCTCGTTCACTTCGCTCAAGCCGCGAGCGTCCAGTGAGAAGTGGACACGCCGAGTCTGGCCGGCATCCAAATGCAACCGCGTGAATCCGCGCAGAGCGCGAATCGGGCGCCCGGCGGATTCTGGAAAGTGCAAGTAGAGTTCTGCCACCTCGTCGCCCGCTCGATCGCTCGTGTTCCGAATGTCCACTTCGACACTGAGCGCATCGCCCGCGCTCAACTCCCGGGCCGAGAGATCAAGGTTGCTGTAGGTGAATTTGGAATAACTCAGCCCGTAGCCGAAAGCATAAAGCGGTTGTCCGGAGAAATACCGGTAAGTCCTATTCTTCATCGCATAGTCTTCAAATGCAGGCAACTGCTCGACGCCCTTGTAAAACGTTACCGGTAGTCGGCCGGCAGGATTGTTCACGCCCGCCAGCGTTTGGGCAACAGCCGTTCCGCCTTCCTCGCCCGAATACCAGGCATCGAGAATGGCATTCGCGTGTTCATTTGCCCAATTCACGGAGAGTGCGCTGCCGTTCATAAGAACAACGACGAGCGGTTTCCCGGTACCCTTCAGGGCTTCGAGAAGATCCTCTTCCTCTTTGGGCAGATCAAGACTGGTGCGGTCTCCTCCCTTGAACCCCGGTACGTCTACTTTCATTTCCTCGCCCTCGAGTTGCGAGGTGATGCCAACCACGGCCACGACAACATCGGCGTCGTTTGCCAAAGCAACCGCCTTTGCGATCGGATCCGCCACCAGTCGAAGCCATACCAGTCTTATGCCGGTCCCTCCTTGCCCGTATTCCAGCTTGATGGCGTAGCGGTGCCCCTTCTCCAGTGGCACAGTCGCTTTTGTCGGCTTGGGGTCGTGCAACAGGAAATCGTCCACAATCAGTTTGCCGTCAAGCCAGAGACGGTTCATCGAGCCCACATTGCCGACCTGATAGTCGCCCGATTCGTCCGGGGTTAGGAATCCTGTCCATCGCACAGAGAAATCTCCCATGCCGGGAGGCGGAGCGATGGAGGAACGCTCGGGGTGGAAACGCTCGAGGTCGATGGCCTTGTCCACTCGCACGAGCGCTGGCGTGCCTTCGAAGTCCGTGCCGGAAAAGTATTCTCCTTTCAGTCCGGGCTGTCCGTCTTCGGTCGAGAGCACGGCGGTCGGAATGAGATCTTCGGTCCGTAGAAAATTCATGCCCGGCGTATAGCTCACTTGGGCTGCAGCAAATTGCTGGCGAATACCATCGAGCGCGGAGGTTGCTCGGGAAGCCGTACCGCTGTAGTTGCCATGCAGCACTTTGATCGATTCGGCGAGCGGCCCGACCACCGTAATCTTTTTGATTTCGGCGCTCAACGGAAGCGTGCCATCATTTTTCAGCAGCACGATCGACTCCTGCGCCGCCTTGAGCGCGAGCGCCCGGTGCGCCTCGCTGTCGATCTCCGAATCGGGCGTTTGCGCATACGGCACCATCTCGGGAGGATCGAACATACCCAATCGAAAACGAGCTGTAAACAGGCGTTTCAAGGAAACATCGATATCTTTTTCACTGAGAAGACCTTGCTTTACGGCGTCCACATACGGCCCGTAGTCGGAGTCGCTGGTAGCCTTGGTAAAGAAGTCCGCGCATTCATTGTCCATGCCTGTTTTCATCGCTACCGCGACCGCTGCCGCCATGCTCTTGGTGAAGTGGTGGCCGTTGAAGATGTCGACGATGGCATCACAGTCGGAAACCACATACCCATTGAACTTCCATGCCCCTCGTAACTGGTCTTTGAGCAAAAACGTGTTGGCGCAAGCAGGTTCGCCATTGACCCGGTTGTAAGCGCACATCACCGACGCAGCATGGCCCTCGGTGACCGCGGCGCGGAAGGCGGGCAAATAAGTGTCCTCCATGTCATGCTTCGAAACCTCCACATTGATCGTGTGCCGCGACGGTTCCGGGCCACTGTGCACCGCAAAATGCTTCGGGGTCGAGACCACGCGCAGATATTTTTCATCCTCGCCCTGAAGGCCGGTGACAAATGCCACGCCCATTCGTCCAGTCAGAAAAGGGTCCTCTCCGTAAGTTTCCTGTCCACGGCCCCAGCGGGGATCACGGAAGATGTTGATATTCGGCGACCAAAAATCTAACCCTTCCATGATGTCGCGCCGGCCGGCGCGAACTGCTTGGTTGTGTTTCGCTCGGGCCTCGGTCGAGATCACGACCGCCATGTCATGGATCAGAGGAGAATCAAACGTTGCCGCCAGTCCAATGGGCTCGGGAAAAACCGTGGCCGTCCCAGCATTGGCGACACCGTGCAAAGCCTCACTCCACCAATCGTAGGCAGGCACCTGCAATCTCGGAATCGCGCGCGCCTGGTTGACTAACTGGGAAGCCTTCTCTTCCAGAGTCATTCGTGAAACCAAGTCGTCAACCCGCACGTTGAGGGGTTGCGAAGGATCGAGATAGATTGGAACCGCCTGAGTCTGCGCATCCCCAGTAGCGGCAGCGCACAGCAGTAGGAATGAAAACAGGAGAGCGCGAACGAAAAGGATTCGAAAGGTATCGAGCATCGGAGTTTCCGCTCCTTGGTGGCGATTCCCGTGGGATTTGCAAGCGGTTGAGTATAGCATCGTCAACGTACACGGAAACGCATACAACAATGCCGATGATCCGCCGACGGTAGAGAGCGTTAAGTTAATATGACGGCGTGGCGTTTGATATCGTTGTCGATATGAGGGCGCCGGAGATGAAAAAAGAAAGAGGCGGGATTCACCAGATCGCTGAGCTGGCGAACGTCTCGATTGGGACGGTCGATCGCGCCTTGCACGGGCGCAACGGGATCAGAGAATCAACCCGGCGACGAATTCTTGAGATCGCACGGCAAATCGGTTACACGCCGAACTTGGCTGCGCGCGCCCTGTCTACTTCGAAGACCGGAGCCCGCATCGGGGTTTGCATACCGCGCGAAATTCGTTTTTTCTATGATCAGCTTTGGAGCGGCGTCCTCGATGAGGCCCGTCGTCTTGCACAGCTGGGTGTCCAGTTTGAGTATCGCCCGGTGCCCGCCTTGGGCGAGGATGATACGAAGGCGTTGAAGGAACTCCTGAAAGCTGGTGTCAACGGAGTCATTGTCACAGCGGGAAATCCGAAGGGACTGTCGCCTTTGATCGACGAGGCAGAGGAGAACGGGGTACGAGTCGTTTGTGTGTCCACCGATGCCCCGGAAAGCCGGCGTTCCAGCATCGTTTGCGTGGATCCATGGCTCAACGGCCACATCGCGGGAGAGTTGATGGGCAAGTTTCTGCCGCCGAACTCCAAGGTCGCAGTCGTGGCGGGAATGCTGACGGCTTTGGATCATCGTAAGAAAACCGATGGTTTCTCCGATGCTTTTCCGCGGCACTGCTCGGGTGGCGAGATTATCAGCATACTCGAGGCGCATGAGGACGAAGATGAGAGTTTCCAAAAAACCTTCGATCTCCTTGGCCGCGTTCCGCGACTCGATGGGATTTATGTGAATACGGTCAACTGTCTTCCCGTCTGTCGCGCCCTCGGCGCGCGGGGGTTGGCGGGAAAGGTGAAGTTAATCACCACAGATCTGTTTGCGGAAATGGCTCCTTACTTTGAAAGGGGGACCATTTCCGCCTCGATTTACCAACAACCCTACCGCCAGGGCCAAATCGCGGTGCGCCTGGTGGCCGACCACTTGACCAGCCAGACCTCGCTTCCACCCACCGTGCACCTCAGTCCGGGAGTCGTAATGTCCTCCAACCTGCGACTATTCCGCGAGATTCGGTTCTCGCCGGTAACGCTAAACGATGCGGCCTTCCGCGGTCACGTCCTGTCGCACGAGTAAGGACGACGAAAGCACCTGATGCGGCCCCTTCTGGCGAGTCGGCACAGAAATACCAATCTGCTATCGTTCCCAGTTTTGTCCGCTCCAGATATGGTTTTCCGTAATAGCTGCAATGGTTTTCTGTAGCGCAAATCGGAGCGGGTCCGAATCCAGAAATTTACTTCCTCCAGATAAATTTTGCTTGACAGGAACGATTCGACAGAGCTAAATGTTTCACGTTACCTAACACGTTAACGTTAACGATCGCCGTATCCGATCGAACAATCTCCGGCTGGAGGAGCCCCGACCATGATGTCGTTGAAGGTTCTTGGAATTGCTACGCGGACGCAGGTGCAACGCAAAGGACGCTTGTTTGCAGCTCTTTTTGTTTTTCTTCTAGCGGCCGCTCTCTACTCGTTCGGCCAAGAGGCCACCATTATCGGAACCGTCACGGACTCGAGCGGAGCCGCCCTTCCCAATGTGGCGGTCGCAATTACCAGCGTCGAAACCGGCACCGTCCGGAGCAGTACCACAAACGATACTGGCCAATACGTGGCGCCCGGTTTGCCAATCGGTCGCTACAACGTCAGCGCCAAAGCCGCCGGCTTCAGCGCCGCGGAGACAAATGACGTCGTCTTGAACGTGGGCGACCGTATTCGTGTTGACTTCGCGCTGAAGGTGGGCAGGATACAGGAGCAGGTCACGGTCGAGGCCAACGCCGTCGAAGTGCAAACCGATTCGGGCGTGCAAAGCACGGTAATTACCGGGGCGCAGGTGGCGAACCTGGGGGCGAATGGTCGCAGCATATACTCGCTGTTCTCGCTGGCTCCCGGGGCATCGAGCGTTCAAGGGGACCTCGTGATCCCCACCGCAGTCAGCGGCGATAGCAACGTCAGCATCAACGGGCAACGACCGGGTCACAATCTGCAACTGCTCGACGGTGGTGAAAACCTTGACCGCGGTGGCAGCAGCGCCAGCGTTATGCCGTCGATGGACGCGATCGCGGAATTCGCCAACATGACGTCGAACTATGACGCCGAATACGGCCTTTCCTCGGCTGCAATGATCACCACGGCGATCAAGTCCGGAACCAAACAGTTCCATGCCGAAGCATGGTGGAATGGCCGCAACAACGCCCTCGATGCGCGCAACTACTTCAATCCCGCCCCGAACCCGGTGGCCGTACTGCGATTCAATGTTTACGGTTTCAACGCCGGAGGGCAGGTTCCTCTATGGAAGGAACACCCAACTTTCTTCTTCTATAACATGGAATGGCGCAGCATCATTCAGGGCGGATTGACCAACCAAACCGTTCCACTGGCCAGCGAATACCCGGATGCGAGCGGCACCGGAACAGGCGCGGTGATCCCGACTACTCTGCCCAACGGCAAGCCGAACATTATTACGGTCCCTTCGAACGTTGTGAACCTCGGCGCGAACTGCCCCGGCGGAACGCCTCCCCCCGGAGTCGTAGCGGGGCAGCCCTTCCCCAATAACACGATTCCGGACTGCATGATCGATCCGAACGCAAGCGCCTTGCTGACGGCTGGCATATTCCCCTTTCCGACCAGTGGTGCTCAATTTATAGGCGGCAATAACTCGCCTACCACTGTGCGCGAGGAGATCGCCCGCGTTGACCATCAATTCACCAGCAAGTTCTCAGTGTTCGGTCACTGGGTTTCGGAGCAGACTTCGCAGACCTACGGGACCACGCAGTGGAGCGGCGATAATGTGCCCACCGCCAGCGACGTTTTTGGAAATCCCTCCTACAGCGCGGTGATCCACACCACGTATGTGATTAGCCCGACGCTACTCAACGAGGCCGCTTTCAACTACAACGGCAACCGTATTGCCATGACGCCCAAGGGCATTTACACAGCCCCCTCGGACTTCGTGTTCAACCGGTTCTTTACCGGCCCCAACCCCGACATGCGGATTCCGTCGATCGATCTGACCGGCACCACGGGGACCAACTACACGATGAATTACATCCCCTGGACAAATGCGGCCAATGATTACCAGCTGCGGGATGATGTTTCCTGGACGAGGGGAGCCCATCAGTTCAAGTTCGGCTTCAGCTGGGCGCTTTACAAGAAGGTCCAGGATTATTTCGCTAACACACAAGGTAATTTCCAGTTCAGCGGCAGCTACACCGCTTCCGCGGGGACTCCCAAAGGCAACGACTTTGCCGACTACCTGCTCGGGTATGCCTCGCAATATGAGGAGGACGCGGTACAGTCTGCCGGTCATTGGAACAACGTTTCCTACGCGCTGTACGGACAGGACAACTGGCGCGTCAATCACAGACTGACTTTGAACCTCGGTTTGCGCTGGGATATTGCTCCGCACACCTACGAGGCCAACCAGCAGTCGGCAAATTTCTATCCCGGCCTCTACAATCCGGGCAATGCAGCCACGTTCGAGAACGACGGCAGCGGTAATATCTGCGGCCCGACTTCTGGTCCTGCCCTCTGCCCGGGTGGCGTCAGTCCCGGCCTGATCACCAGCCCCAACCCGATATTGACGGGTCTGGAGTTTTACGGAAACGGCATTGGCATCGGCGGTATCGGTGGGATTCCCAAGGGTCTGGTCAATACGCCCAACAAGAATTTTGGCCCGCGCATCGGCTTTGCTTATGACCTCACCGGCCAAGGTAAGACTGTAGTACGCGGCGGCTTCGGCATCATGTTCGATCGTATACAGGGCAACGACATGTACAACGGAGCTACGAACACGCCCTTCGATGCCAGCCCCACCGTCCACAACGTGGCTCTCTCGAACCCAGGGTTCAACCTCCTTACCGGCAATACGATCAGTGCCGCCGATCTGCCGGTTCTACCGGTCGGCATCACCGGCATTGACCCCGCCAATGCCAAGCTTCCGACGAGCTACCAATTCAGCTTGGGAGTGCAGCAGTCACTCTTGCGCTCGACGGTGTTCTCTGCATCCTACGTGGGCACCCAAGCTCGGCATTTGAACGATTACCGGGCGGTTAATCTTCCGGCGATTGCGGATCTGCCCGGGCTCGTCGCTTCGAACGGCGCCGGCCTCAACACGGATCCAACCCTCACCTATCCCGGTTTTGGCGGCATCCGATTGTCGGAAGACGAGGCCAACTCGCATTACAACGCACTCCAGCTTGAAGTGCGATCGAACCTATCACGTAAGCTCCAATTGCAGGTCGGCTACACGTACTCCCGTGCCACCGACGCCACCACGAGTAACGGCAGCGGCGGGGATCTCAACAACGTTACCAACCCGTATCTGAGCTGGAGGTACGATGTCGGTCCGTCATTGTTTGATCGCACTAACATACTGTTCGCGAACTTTGTCTATCAGATACCGCTTTTCGACAACTCAAGCAGCCGCCTTCTGAGGGCTACCGCCGGCGGATGGTCCATTGCCGGGATCATCACGGCGGAATCCGGGGCGCCGATCAATCTGGGTGTTAGCGGCGAAAACGTGTCCAGCGTTCTTGCCAACACCGGGAATCGGCCCCAAGTGGCCGGTTCCATCAGCACTCCACATACGGCTGCGGAATGGTTTAACCCGGCGGCCTTTGCGGCGCCTGCGTGCGCCGTCGGCCCAGACTGCTGGGGCAACTTGGGGTTCGATGCGATCCGGGGTCCGGGCCGCGACGACTGGAATTTGTCACTTTTCAAGAGCTTCGTGATTAGCGAATCTCGTGGCAGCCGCGTCGAGTTCCGGGCAGACGCATTCAATACCTGGAATCACACGCAATTCAAGGGTGATATCAACAACGGCGGCATCAGCACCAGCGAAGGCTCCAGCAACTTCGGCGCCGTCACTGCCGCTTTCGACCCGAGAGAGTTCCAACTCGGAATGAAGGTCGTCTTTTAACGGTTGTGAAAGTTTGTTCCCCATCCCCCAACTCCCGCTCAGGCGCAATTGCTCTGAGCGGGTATTTTTTTGGCTGGTGTCCTTCCCTGCTGGGGTGGGGCGTGTTTTGTCGGCGCAAGCGGACGAGGTGTAAGAATGTAGCGGAAGAGCACCTAGGTTGCGAGACAATTCTGATTGGGTTTCAGAGCTGTATTTTAATATGACAAACTGGAAGTTGGAACGGATTGCTGTCGCGCTGCTATCTCCAGTTTTCGTTTTGCCGATAGGTGCGAGTGCACAAACGGCCACTCCCCACGACGCCATGGCTCTCGAGCAACAGGGAAACTTGGCCGAGGCGGCAAAGGTTTGGCGGGCCGTAATCCAGAAAGATCCGAGCGATGCTGCAGCTCTTGCCAGCCTGGGCGTGATCCTTTCGAAGGAACAAAAATACCAGGAAGCAGCTTCGGCCTATCAAAAGGCGATTGCGCTCAATCCGAAATTGCCGGGGGTGGAGCTGAATTGGGGCTTAGCGGAGTTCAAGCAAGGGCACTTCCAGGCAGCGATCCCTCCGCTCCACGCCGCCTTGGTTGCCGATCCGCATAACCTGCAGGCATCTACTTTGCTCGGTCTTAGCTACTACGGAGCAAAGAGTTTTCGGGAGGCAATCCAGTATCTCGAGGCTCCGGCAGAATCCGATCCCAGCAACTCCGAGCTGCAGGAGGTGCTGGCGCAGAGTTGCCTGTTCGCGAAGAAATACTCCTGCGCCTTGGATTCATTCCAGGAGATTCTGCGGCAGAATCCCGATTCCGCGGCTGCGCATATGCTGAGCGGAGAGGCATTTGACGGATTGGAAAGAACTGAGGAAGCCATCGCTGAGTTCGAGGCAGCGGCGGCGGTTTCGCCACGAGAACCGAACGTGCATTTTGGCCTCGGCTATCTGCACTGGAAGTCACACCAATATGACGAAGCCAAGCGCGAGTTCCAGACTGAGTTATCGATCGATCCTAACCATCCTCTTGCCCTGGCCTACTTGGGCGATATCGCGATAAGAGATAACCATCCGGATGAGGCGCTGTCCCTGCTGAGAAAAGCCGTAGGGATGAAAAACGACATACGCATTGCCTACCTTGATTTGGGCGCCGTTCTCACCCAGCAGAAGCAATACGGTGAGGCTATCGCTGCCCTTCACCGTGCGGTTGAATTGGATCCTGCCCAGCCCGACGCGCACTATCGCTTGGCACACCTGTACCAGGCCATGGGGAACGCAGAGGAGTCCCAGAAGGAATTTGCCAAAGTCCGCGAACTGCACGAAAAGGCAGACGAGTCCCTGGCGTCGAAAATGTCAACTGCACCGCCCCCGTTGCCCAAAGAGTAGACAAACGGATTGCGAGAACCAACGATTCAGAAGACTGGGTGGAACGCGGAGACCATCGCCGCGAGGAATCGCTCGTGGGAAGGGGCGCCGCAGGCGATTACGCGCTACTGGTTCTTTCTAGGCCGACTGTAGCATCTGCCGCACACCACACTCGGCATCGATCGAATATTTGCGCCGTGCTGTGGCTGTTTGTGTTTGGGCCCGGTGTTGCTCCAACCACTGCGAGACGGACTCCTTATATATATAGACCTTGCCAGAAGCAACATCTCTGCCGCCTTTCTGGCTTTCTTCTGTGCGAACTCGGCAAAGTGGAAAAGCAGCGGTGGCCGGCGATACACAACGAGGCGCGAGTACCCATGGGCTTGCAGCCATTCGAGATAGCTCTCGCTTGGCGGAGTCAGCCAACTAGCACGAACTCTGTCGCTGGTTGAAAGCTCAACGTCGTCATCTTCGAGCATGAAAAAACCTCCATTCGGAAATCTCCGATGGATCCGCATAACTCGTTATGAAATCGTCCGCACTTCAGCTGCCTGGATAGACTGAATGATTGAATTCCTCTCGACTTGTTAGACAACCCGTTTTGCAGAAACTTCAACTTAGTATTGCCGACTGACCGGGAGATAGAAAACTGAGCAATAGTGAACAGACTGGGTTCGTGCCTCAGTGGAATCATGGCGGTCGACGCCACGCCGCTCAAGTCCGCACCCGTGAGTACTCTCGCTGTGCCGGGCAGTAAGGGATGAGCAGGCAGAAGGAAGCACAATGCGTACTACGATTGCTATTCGCTCGTTGTTATTTTCGTTTGTCTTGCTGATTTTCTCCCACGGGGCGTTCGCGCAAATCGGTATCGGCATTTCCGTGAACTTTGGTCCTCCAGCGCTTCCCGTCTACGAGCAGCCCATCTGTCCCGAAGACGGCTACCTATGGACGCCCGGCTACTGGGCCTATGACGTCGACGATGGCTACTATTGGGTGCCCGGTACGTGGGTGGAAGCACCCCAGGTCGGCTTTCTCTGGACGCCCGGTTATTGGGGCTGGGGCGAGAACGCGTTCTTTTTCCACGAAGGGTATTGGGGTCCACAAGTGGGCTTCTACGGCGGCATTAATTATGGCTTCGGCTACGGCGGATTTGGTTATGAGGGTGGCCGCTGGGAAGGTGGTCACTTTTCCTACAATACTTACGTAAATCACGTAAACACCACGATCATTCACAACACCTACAACACTACGGTGAATGTCTCTGAAACTCACGTCAGCTACAACGGTGGTAGTGGTGGGGTCGAAGCACGCCCCACGGCGCAGCAAACGTCCTACGCCAACGAGCACCATATCGGTCCCGTAGCCGCGCAAACGCAGCACGTTCAGGAAGCCCGCAGCAATCCCGAACTGCGTGCCTCAGCCAACCAGGGCAAGCCGCCCATCGCGGCCACTGCCAGAGCCGGTGATTTCAAGACTGGGGTTGTGGCCTCGAAACAAGCCGGCGGAGAATACAAGGCGCCTCCAGCCAATGCCGCACGGGGCAATGAATCGCGTCCGGCGAATGAACCTCGCCCCGACACGGAAAATCGTCCGGAAACTACCACCGAAGCTCGTCCCAGCGCGAACAATCACGCGAGCGATTTGCAGCCACACAAGTTCACGCCTCCAAACACCGGCAACGCTGCAACCGACAAGAAATATCAACAGCAACAGGACAAGCTCGCTGCCAAGCAGACACAGGATCACCAGAAACTCCAGCAGCAGCAAGAAAAAGATCATCAGCAAGCCGCCAAGAAAAACTACAACGACACGCAAAAACAGCAGATGGAGCAGCGCCACACTCAGCAAACGCAACAGGTCGAGCAAAAGCATGCTACGCAGCAGAAGCAGCTGGAACAGCGCCAAGCACCGGCGCCGGCGAGCCATCCTGCCGCCGCAAAGCCGCATTGATTCTAAGAGCGCGCCCAGAATTTAGCGGAGAATCAAACATGTCAGTTCCGGGTCATCGACCCGGTTCTGGCAGGGCCGCTAAGTTTCCGTCTCTTCAGTCTTGAGTCTTGCCCGCTCGAGAAACATAGCGGGCATCGTTATTCGTCCGGAAGTTTGTCTTCGAGTTCGCTGGCGAGCTTGTGGACGTCTGTCGTTTTACTGAAGGACTGAACCTCTTGCTTAGAGGAGTCTACGTTCACGCCCATGTGTTGGCAGAGTTTCTGGAGCATCTGAAGGATTGTGGTCAGCTCCTGTTCCGAAAGCATCCCGACTTGGAGATCCAGGTGCGAGCGCCGGTCGGATTGGCGGGCCATTCGACCCTGACTGATTAGCACGAAGAGAGTTAAAAATACGCTTTCGGAAGAGACGATGACCGCTAGGACGCCGAAAGGAAAGGGATCAAATGCTTTGAGTCCTGGGATTAGGTTGAGATTTACCAGGCTCCAGGCGGAAATCAGAGTCAATTGGGCCAGCAGGAATCCAACATTACCGACAACTTTCGTAATTGCGTCACTAACTCGCTCGGTGGCAGTCCGGCGACCGAGGGCGTCATGCTCTAGTTTGGCGATTGCGTCAATGTTGTATTCCGTAGGATTCGCAGCTGCGCGGTGTGGTAGTGGACTTTCCATGGATCAGCTCCTAGAAGCGGTCCTGAAAATATTGCGTCTTCCAGTAGAACCGCAGACATCTCTACTCTCCCACGAAATGTGACAGTTGTCTTGCTGTCGCGTTCCGATGGGGCCCGGTCAGGCCACTTCGATCGGAGACGCGCGGAGACGCGCGAACCTGGACCGTCGGCTCCACACAGATATGGCCACGGCTGACATCATGACGATTGTGCCAGGATCGCGGACAATCCAGAAATTGAGGTTTAGGCCGCGCGGTGAGAGATAAGGCAACCTGTGCTTTTTCACGGGCACCTGGTCATTTCCAAAACAACGAAGTTCGAGCTCGGTCGAAGCGGCTAGGATGATCGCTTGGGGGCGAACTGGAAACAATAAATGAGACCGAACAGCAGCAACGCCGCCCCCCACCATAGGTTGGCATGTAAGTGAAACAGCACCACGCCAGGATTCGGGGGAGGATCGAGCAGCTGATAAATTCCCGCACCCAGGATCAACGCGCCATTCACCGCCAGGGAAATGCCGATGAAGAACCAGATCGAAATCATGCTGCCGCCCTCCGTTGCCTACCAGAAAATAATGTTCAGCACCAGGAAAACAACCGTGACCACTGCCGCCCAGAAAACAGGCTTTTGGTAAAAAGCAACCTCTCCGATCGAAGGAACTTCGGTCAGCCCATAGACCAGGCCCTGCAAGGCGCTGTCCGGCACCGGTTTCGTGGCCAGGCTTAAAACCACCGTCACCGTCACGCACACGACAAAAGACCAGAGGGCCTGAAACATGTCCTGCGCCAGCCCTTTGGCGTGGGGCGACAGTGCCACATAGCGCAGTGCCGAAGGATCAACCTTCACCCAGGCCCACATGCCGATCGAAGAAAGCGTTCCGCACAGCAATCCCCAGAATCCCCCGGCGCTCGTCGCGCGCTTCCACAGCATCCCCAGTACGACCGTTCCAAACAGAGGAGCAATAAAGAAGCTGAACAACGCCTGCACATAATCCATGATGCTGGCAAACTGCATCACCAGATAGGCCGTGCCCACGCTGATCAGCACGCCGATGATCGTGGTCCAGCGCCCCATGTTCACGTAATGATGGTCGCTCGCCTTGCTGTTGAAAAACGGACGGTAGATGTCATAGGTCCAGACCGTTGTGAAAGCGCTCACGTTTCCGGCCATGCCCGACATGAAGCCCGCGATCAGCGCCGTCACTCCCAGGCCGAGCAGCCCGGGACCGCAATACCGCGCCAGCATCAGCGGCAGAACGTCGTTATAGCTGTGCCCGCCGGTGATCGCAGCCACCGATTCCGGAACCAGTTTCTCCGGCAGCACCGCCAGTCCGAGCAGCCCGGGCAGGATTACGATGATCGGCACAAACATCTTGAATCCCGCGCCAATGATCGGAGCCATTTCCGCGCTGCGAATGTCTTTTGCCGCCAGAATGCGCTGCACCACCAGAAAATCCGTCGTCCAGTACCCCATCGAAATGATCGCGCCCAGCCCAAACACAATGCCCACCCAATTGATGCCCATGGGATTGTTCGAGAACGATCCCAGTCCCGACCACAGATGGACGTACTGATCCGATGCCCTCTGCGCAATCTGCAGCTTGAGATTGGTCCATCCCCCCGCTTCGTACAAGCCCAGAATCGGAATCAGCAGAGCGCCCGCCCAGATCAGGAAAAACTGCAGCACTTCATTAAAGATGGCCGAGCGCAGGCCGCCCAGGGTGACATAGATCGCCACCGTCAGCGATGAAACCCAGATGCTGAAATTAATGTCCCATCCCAGCACGATCTGCATGACCTTGGCCATGGCAAACATGTTGACGCCGCTCATCAGCACGGTCATGAAGGCAAACGAAACCGCCGACAGCGCCCGGCTCGGTTCCCCGAAGCGCAGTTTCAAATAACCCGGCACGGAGTGAGTCTTGGATATGTAATAAAACGGCATCATCACCAGCGCCAGAAACAGCATCGCCGGTATGGCGCCGATCCAATACCAGTGCGTTGCCAGAATGCCGTACTGATAGGCCGATCCCGCCCAGCCCATCAACTCCAGCGCCCCCAGATTGGCGGAAAGAAAACTGAGACCGGCTACCCACGCCGTCATCTCTCTGCCCGCCATGAAGAAGTCTTCGCCGGTGTTGGCCCGCCCCTTCAAATACCAACCGATGGATAGAACCAGGGCAAAATAAAAGACCACTATCACAATGTCGACAGGAGCAAGACGCACCAGCCGGGTTGGGACTTCGCTTGCTAGCAACACCGTCATCGCTTGT